>ENA-OFCI01000099-OFCI01000099.1-metagenomes-genome-assembly--contig:-NODE-99-length-53879-cov-29.325691_pt1 | contig 53879 bp, 47 predicted proteins | sample MGYA00153391_OFCI01 | MGnify analysis MGYA00153391
GCTTTTAAATGAAGGAGGATTGGTTATTAAATGGGGACGAAAACTCAAAAACAAAAGAAATGCTGTTATCACAATTTAAATGCGAAACAGCTTATAGACGCGCCACTTTTCAATTTTCCTCATTTTGTCTAATTGCTGTTTCAATCTCATCAGGATAGGTATCAGCATAAGCCCAAGCATTCGCCAAATCAGTGGCACGCACAGTCGGATAGTCTTCTAGAAGTCCAGCTTCAGAAACACCTAAACGGCTAGCATTTACTAGCACCCAAATAGGAATTCGCGTTTGTCTGATGCAAGCATCGCCGCCGCAGACGCCAGGAGTCTTTTGAATTCGCGGCCAAAAATCACTTAAACTTTGAGCTAGGAATTGTATAGCTTGAGCCTTCTCTTCGGGAGTTAAAGCCAGGAGTTGCGGTTGCAATTCTTTCAGTGTCATATTCGCAGTTATTGAAGTCATAAATATTAACTTGTATTGCTATACAGGTATTCTAGCACTGGCTAAATCTAGCAGAGGTAGGGACACGGCAGTGCCGTTTCCCTACGGCTTGTGTTGCAATACACCTATTCTAGCGCTAAATAAAAACTTCTATTCAAGAGGCTTCACCTCGTGAAAGCGAGTGTAGTCAACAACACGCTTGCCATCGGGCGATCGCAATATAATATCTACAAACCGCATATTACACATAATTTCAGACGCCACAAAAGAATGTCGTGCGTGAATAGTTTGCGAAACAGTTTCGTCAATTCCGGTTAGGGTAATCACAATTTCTACTTGGGACTCGATCAAGTCTTTGGGAGTAAGCTGGTACAAAGGACTACTCTCATCAATTGCGTGCATAACCGTCCAAGTTAATGCAAAAATTGGAGAGTGACTTCGGATTAATTGCAAATCATAAAAACGTCGCATAAATTCTCCTTCCGATGTTACCTCGTCTCGAATCAAAGTAGCTCGCTGCTGCGCTTCTAAAATTTGATTAAAGCGCTGATTTCCCGTTCGGTACATGAGAGTCGAAATGCCGTTGAAAGGAGCGATAACAGCGACGCGGCTGAAGATAACTCTAGCTGTCGGTTTGGAAAATCTCGAAAAAGCTAGTCCTGTAATCATTGCCACTCCCCACAAACCAAAAAGCGCTTGGATACAGACGATAGTATTAGCGTAATCGGTGCGCGGATACATCGATCCGTAGCCGATCGTTGCCATTGTTTGCACGCTGAAATAAAAGGCATCTTTGAAAGAACCGGGCCGTGCATTGGCGATGCAATCTCCTCCCGCCAAGTAAGCCAAGGCAAATAAAGAATTCGTGAGTGCATACGACAGCCAGATTAGAATGAAAAATCTTGGCCAAGAAAGAGTTAGCAGCCAGTGGTAGAGGTCGTCTAAATGCAGGCGGGGTACTCCTAACTTGACAATATTTAAGCTGAATTGTCCTTTTCTGCCGACTAAACGAACCAGTGGAAGGCGGTTGCGGTTGATTTTCATTGCGATTTGTAACTCCGGCTGTTTCAATTTGTAACTATTGCTTGGATTAGGAAAACTTATCCTTTAGACTGATGTCTAATTGCAAAAATTAAAATAAAAGCGGAGTTTAGAAATGGTTGAGCTTAACTGGCATGACTATATCGTTATAATTTCTTTTGTGGCTGCCATTGCGGGTCTATTGCTGCTGGGGGATAATCGCAATAGCGAGGCTGCGGACGATCGCACTTTGAGTGAAGAAATCCTGATTAAGATGAGCTTTACTTACTGGATAGTTTACTGCATCTCTGTTTTCGCGCTGAAACTTCACCTACCACAGGACAACTGGTTATTGCACAGTTTAAAGCTGACTACTGTTCTTTCTTACTTGTTGACTGCTTCTAGCATACTCAGCCTGCCACTGCAACGCATGGCTGTCCGACGAGTTGAAGATTAAACATCTCCCAAAAAGCCTGTGAAGAACAGGCAGGATGCCTGTTCCACAAATTATGGGAGATGTCTACTTTTTCATTATTATATTAGGAAGACAGACATAACGCGCCCAAAATGGCTGCGGTGAATCGTTCTCCTCCTGACTTCCCTTAGCTGCGGAAATTTCAGAAACTATCCTCATGCTGCCGGCAATTAAGCCGTTAGCATCTCGCATTGGTGCAGTCGAGATACAGACATCAATTAATGAACCATCTTTCCGCCGCCGCCGACATTGCTTCGCAACTTGCGCTTCCCCTGCCAATTCTGACTGAAACATAGCATAAAAATCTACGTTTTCATCGCTAGGGACGATCGGCAAAAGCTCCCCCAAAACCTCAGACTGCTTCCAGCCAAAAATTCGCTCAGATGCGGGATTCCACACAGTCACCAAAGCATTAGCATCGATACCGACAACTGCGATCGGTAAAGCTTTAATCAACTCTTGCAAAACCAGATTAGTTTCGCACAGTTTAGCCTCTACCAGCTTGTGTTCGGTGATGTCCTGACAAGCGCCATAAATACGGACTGCGTACCCTTTGACTTCATCCCAAACTACTTGCCGACAATCCCACAACTAGCGAGCGGATTTCCTCCGTTTTTGTGACAATTCGGTACTCGCTAACTTCCTTGCGGCTAGATGAACGAAGCTGCATTTGTTCCAGCAGCATTTCTACGTCATCGGGATGAATGCAGTCGAATTGTAAACCGCCGGAAGTTGCGATTTCTTTGGGAGTATAACCCGTAATTTTAGTAAAAGCTTCAGTCATCCATTCGCACACCCAGGTATTGTCAGGCAATACTTTAAAAGAATAGGCAAAATCTGAAGTAATTTGCGAGAGAATACGGTAGCGCGATTCTGATGCTCGCAGTGCGTTTTCTGCATTTTTGCGATCTGTTATATTTTGAAAAAACACCGATAAACCTTCTTCCGATGGATAAGCCTCGACTTCAAACCAGATATTTAGCTGCTCGTAATACGCTTCAAATTTAACAGTAACATTACGAGATACCGCTTTGTGAAATTCATCAAAAAAAATCGTCTTTGCGGTGTCGGGAAACTGCTCCCAAATATTGTTTCCTAAAAGTTCTTGTCGCTTTCTGTGCAAGCACTCCTCTGCTTTTGGGTTGACGTAGGTAAACTGCCACTGGCGGTTAAGCGCATAAAAGCCGTCAGTAACATTTTCTAAGATATTAACGATTTGCTTTTGCGATTTTTCAAGTTCTGATTCTGAGAGCTTCCGCTGAGTGATGTCGCGGGAATTGATGATGATACCGTTGATGCTGGAATCGTGCAGCAAATTGTTAGCAATTACTTCTAAATATATCCAGTCACCGCTAATGTGGCGCTTTCGATATTCTATAGGCGGTCCAATTCCTGGGTGTTTGAGTAATTTGGCAAAATATGCTTGCCAAGTGGAGAAATCGTCTGGGTGCAGTAAATCGCTCTGGAATTTACCAATTCTTTGTTCCGGTTTGTAGCCTAAAATTTGGTCTAGTGCAAGGGGACTTTGGTCTCGTATCCGCCCGTCAGTTTCAATAATTGTAATTAAATCGGAAGAGTTGCGCAGGATAGTTTGCAGTCTGGCTTCTCCTTGTGTGAGCGCCTGAGTCACCTTTTTGTACTGCGATTGACTTTGCTCTAACTCTCTTTCTAATTGTCTAATTGTAGCAGCTTGTTTGGCAATTTTTGGGTAAAAAAATGAACTTATTCGGTCTCCGCTGGCTTGAGCTGCTTGGGGATTCCAAAGCGGTTGAAACTCGATCGCCAATTCCTGCAAAGCTGAGGATAAATAGTTGAGATTGCTGCTTAAAATCGCCTTTTGCTCTAGAGGCAGTTGCTCGATATGTGCCTGCAACCGTTCCAAATGCTTAAATACTTTTTGGATCATTGTAGTAAGTCCTCAAACTTGCGTTCGTTAGCTTGCCTATTTACTTTTTACAAGGATAGCAGTTATTTGAGTCAAGTATCAAAAGACATATATCTAAATTCCCAGTGCCCAACATAAGAATTGCGATGCTAGTTACCAAGGGTGATACAGATAGAGAGTGCCAGAAAGTTCGAGTTAAAAAAATATTGGGCTACGTAATATTACGGAGAATAGTTGGGGAATTTTCAATTTTGAGATATATCAATTTCGGCTGCGCCAGAATGATATAGAGGACACGGCAGTGTCCATTGGTGTCAACAACCCGCCGACCATCTGCCAGCCCGCTAGTCCGCCAGTCCGCCAGGGAATTCATTCCCTGGCGGACTATGGGTTGTACGTTAAGTTGACACGAATAAGGACGGGCGTTTACTTCATAAACTTCCAATCTGCTGTCAGCAATCTTGCCCTTACCGCGCACAACTATTGATACCAGCAGCCAAATTAAGCACTTAGCGGGTCAGGATTTAAAGCCTTTAGAGCTTTTCTTTTTGTCCTGTGATTTGGACTTTGACTTACTAACTTCGCCTAAAGCTTCCTGAAATAAGTTATGCAGGTGCAAGGGAACGCTGGCAATTTCCGGCAGTTCGGGTTCTAAGGGTTTTTTAAACTCTTGCAGCAGGGCATCTAAATCGCGATCGATCTGAAAGTCTGTGCGTTCCAATACAGTTTGCAAAATCTGTGCTAATTTCGGTGGATCAACTTGCGCTAACCGTCGCCAAATCCAGGCATTAATTGTCTGATCTTCTAGATAGTTGCGAACCAGCTTCTCGTAACCGGGAACAGTTGAAAAGTCATCGGCTGCCAGCATAGCGGTAAATTGAGCGTAGGTAGACAAAAAGGTTTGTCCCCAGCGGGGATGAGAAAGTGCTGTCACCTGTTCGGCTTTCTTGAAGCGATCGGGCAATTCGGCTTTCGGTACTACCATTTTTGAACTAGCATTGCTGTCGAGCAACACCTCAACGGCTTTAGCATCCGCACCTGCTGCTGCGATCGCCGCTGCTTTGACTTCTTCTCGATCGACTCCAGCATCTTCAACGATATCTGCGAGAGATTTAGTTTGATCGATGCCGATATCAGCTAGACGTTTTTTGGTCATCACTTCCTGAAATTGGGCCAACTGTTTATTCAGGTGATACCCCGATAGCGTCACTTCCTCGCTGCCAAAAAATTCGATAAAATCTTCGTGATACTTTTCTACCGATTCCCAAGCTTGCTCTAACAATTCCGGTGCATCGCTGTACAGATTATTTTTGTAATTTTGCTTAAAATTGCCGATCGCCACTGCCAACTTCGGCTTACCCAAATTCCCCATCGGGATTGGAGGACTCGATAGTATCCACCAGTCATCGGTGAGGGGAGCAATCCGAGCCCGCAAGATTTCTCCTAACTTAAAGCGAGACATTTCTTGCTGGAAATTCGCACTGTTAGGCTGAACAGCATAGTGCTTAGCCGTCAGCCAGTTTGTCACCTCGAAGCTGTCGGGGGAAATTTGAGTAATTTCAAATAAGCCGATAAAGCTTCTGTGACGCCAACTTTCTAGCAAACTGCGATCGCCCTCGGTTAAATCGGGCTGACTTTCGACAAAAAGGTCGATCGGCGTTTTTTCTCCGACTTTACCTTCGACTGCAAAACTATCAATCACTTGATTTTGCTGAGCAATATCGTAGCGTTCGCCCTGCGATCGAGCTGCGGCAAAAGCTTCCAAAGCTACCGCCAACTCTCCCTCAGCATCCAGCACAAAGTCAATTAAATTTTGCTTGAGTGTCCAAGCTCTTTCCAGCATTGCATCCATGAAGTTATACCGATTTTGAATGAGAGGATTTAGATTTTCAACAATTACCGGACTTGCAGAAACCGATGATTTCAGCCTCCGACTGCGATCGCTGGCATTGATAAATTCAGGTATCAATTACTGATGAACTGGAACATCCTAAAATTTTAGGTAATATATCAATATCATAGGACTTGCACAAAAAACAATCTGCTCCGCATTCCTAATTCCCAGCTATACCTAATTTACCCGATCGTAGCTATATAGCATTTTTCAGATAGATAAGGTATGTAATAAGGCTTGAAAGTCAGGATATTCAGGGAATCTCCAGCACCTCGTCTCTTTAAGAAAGGCTATACTATATTTTTGAGTCCTTACTTAACAGATCCTTCACTACGCAACTTATTAATATCAAACTTGTCGAACACAAAACTGTATAGCACCGCTTAAAATAGCCCCATCTAAGTGAGTTCCTTCCAGATTTGCTCCGCACAAAAATGCACCAGTCAAATTAGCACCCCGCAAGTCAGCTTGTCTCAAATCGGCCCCCTGAAAATTAGCTTCATACAAAAATGCTCCATTCAAATTAGCCTTTCTCAGACTGGCTCCCCTTAACTTCGCCTCAGTTAAATTCGCTTTTCTGAGATCGGCCCGATCCATGCAAGACTCTATCAGGTTTGCTTCCATTAGATTAGCCCCTTGCAAGGATGCCCCAGTCAAATTTACACTAATCATTTTAGTGTCACTCAAGTTGGCATTGTTCAGGTTTGCTTCAATCAAGTCAGCCCCTGTTAATCTCGCGAACTTCAAATCTGCACTTGTCAGGTTTGCCCCATTTAATTGAGTCATTAGTAAGCAAGCATTTTTGAGGTTTGCCCAACTCAAGTTTGCCCAACTCAAGTCTGCCCAAGCTAAATTGACCTCTTTCAAATTGGCACAGGCTAGATTAATATGACTGAGGAAAGCTTCTGGCAAAGAAGCCTCTTGTAAGTTTGTTTCATGAAAATTTCTTGCCCCGGCAGCATATCGCTTCAGAAGTTCATCAGCATTCATCTCACTAGCCTCCTAAGTTCATCTATTCAAATCATACTACTGACAGTACGGTGTAGCAACCAAAGATTTTTAAAGTTTCAGTGTGATTTTTTAATTCTTCTAGTGCCGATCGAACTAATGTAGAGCAAGCATCCGCTTCAACGTCCATAAAAAAAATATACTCTCCGAGCGATCGCTTAGTCGGCCTAGATTCAATCCGACTTAAGTTAATACCGCGACTGGCAAATACTTGCAAAGGTTTTACCAATGTTCCCGGCATATTAGCAGGTACGCTAAAAGCTAGTGATATGTGAGTGCAATTAGGCCACTCTGCATCGAGGTGTGAGTTAGCCGTTGGTTTGGTGGCGGACGTAATTGATGAGCCGTCTGTTTTTGGAGCGTTTCCGATTTCTACTCCATCCCTACCGAGTACCCAAAATCGAGTGTAATTGTCGGGATAATCATTAATTGGGTGAGCGAGTATCGGCAAATTATAGAGTTCGGCAGCTCTTGGGGCAGAGATCGCAGCTACACTGCTATCTTGCAGATACTGCAACGCTTCGGTGGTTGAATTCGCCGGAATCAACTCGGCTCCTGAGATAAACTCGCCCAACCACGACTGACACTGAGCCAGGGCTTGCGGGTGAGAGTAAACTTTTTGAATCTCGCTCAAACTTTTAGCATTTGATAGCAGCGCGTGAGAAATCGGCAAAATCAGGGCGTGTTTAATTCGCAGTGTATCTAGCCGCCACAGGGTATCTAGCGTGACTGTGACGCTACCTTCGATCGAATTTTCGACCGGCACAATGGCACAATCAACCAGCCCAGAGGCAGATGCCTCTAGTGCCTGAGAAATGGTGGAATAAGGATACAGGGTGCATTCGGAGTTAGTTTCTTCCAGGCTCAACCAATTGACATAAGCCAGAGCGGCTGTTTCTGCATTGGTACCGACAGGGCCGAGATGTGCGATCCTCTTCGAGGGCTTCGCTAACGAAATTTTCATAAGGGGCTATTTTACTTTACAAATGTTTGCTTGAATCTCAACAGTCAGTAAGTATGATGAAAAAATTAGCGATGTCCCGAAAGTTTTGCTCCGTGATTTCTCGGATGACATTGCCCGAGTGCGCGACTTGCGTTAGCTGAAAAAGGTTATAGTTTATTAAGATATGCTTACGATTCATATATTTTGATATTTTCTCATGTATATACACTTTAATTCCTCCCAATCCGTTGAGCTTGCCGTACCAGACGAACGGGTTCCCATTCAACATTATCTGCGCCAGCCGAGGCGACTGGTGAACGCCCTAGTCGATCGAACTCGCACAGAGCAGCTAAGCGATGACTGTTTCCGCCTGAAAATGCGGCCGTTACAATTTATGATGCTGAGCATTCAACCCACAGTAGACATGAGGGTGTGGGCCCAGTCAGACGGCACAATCAATTTAGAGTCCGTCGCCTGTGAAATTCTCGGCGTGGGTTATATAAACGATCGCTTTGCTCTCAATCTTCAAGGAAAGCTTTATGTACATCAAACTAACGGGGTAACGTACTTGAAAGGAAAAGCGGATTTGGAAGTGCAAGTAGAGTTACCGCCACCGTTTTGGCTGACACCCAAACCGATTTTAGAAGCAACGGGCAACGGTTTGCTCAAAAGCGTATTGATGAGTGTCAAACAGCGGTTAATGTACCAGTTGCTCTCCGATTACCGCCGATGGGCAAGCAACGAAACTGAGGTAATATCGACCGATATCTCCCAAATCTTATCCGTAGAAGGTTGATCTTTCGTGCTGTATCTAAAAATTGGGGCGTTGCTGATTTGGAGTATGAATTGCCCCTACTCTAAATTTTAGGGATTGCTATAGCGAGTGAATCATACCTAAATTCAGCAACGCCAAAAATTAGTTTGTAGCCAGGAATGTAAGTCCTGAGACTTTCGGAAGACTGAAGTCTTTACTACAAACAGCTTGATTGCGAGTAATTGACCGGACATGATATCAGTCAAAATCGATTTGAGTCAAAGTTCCATCTTCATCGTTTTCGATGATTCCCTCATTTACAGACCAAATAGTTGACTCTTCCTGGGAAACTTCATCATTTTGAGTGGTGAATTCTGGCTGGGATGAGCTGTTTATTTGGCTCGGTTCCAGAGTCGCGCCCACCCGAATCCGAATTTTTGGCCCAGAATTGCCCAAGCGAATCGTCATCCCGTCCGCCAGTGACACCTGAGCGATCGGTTTATCATCTACATAAGTGCCGTTAGCACCAAAATTAATAATTTCCCAGCCATAAACCTGATTCCAGAGTTCTACGTGGTGGCGTGAAACTACAGCACTGTAAATAATTACATCATTATCGTCCGATCGACCGATCCGAACCACTGATTCAGATTCAAAACACCAACTTTGAACTGGGACAGACTGGATAGGATGCAACAGAGTTAAGGTAATCACTGATATTTTGACGCTCCGCCGCAAGACAGAAACGGGGATACTTCAAGATAGACTTTTGGGGATAAAACCGCAAATAAATTAATTCTTAAAACGGTTGTTAGTGCACCACTACTTCCTCTAGATAAAATATTTGTTGGTTGTATTTCACATCTTGCACCATTCTCAATAAGCTTTTTATGAACAGGCAAGATGCCTGTTCCACAAGAAAATTCACTCTTTGTGGAACACGCATCTTGCCTGTTTCTGGCAATGGTGCAACATCTCAGTTGTATTAAACAGCATAGGTCTTTTTGAGTTGCTAACATTTTTTTTATCGCTCCGATATCTTTAAAATACAATGCTCTGAGTGGCAGTGGAATTATGAGCGAGAAACCCTCAATCTGATACGCCAAAAATACCGACCTTCCTGGGGGGCGGCGTCCAAAAATGCGATCGGCAATTAGTCGCCTAGGGACGCTCCCGAAGCCGGCACTAAGAGAGCAAATCCGAGTCTGGTGGCTCCGCCGACTCTGGTGTTCCAGATTCATGCCTTTGTCGCTTCAACTCTGCAACTTTTTCTTGAGCTACATCTCTGACTTCTAGAGCTTTGTCTTGGAGTTTTCCTGCTAGACTCTGGGCGCCCCGCTTTACCCCCTCCACATTTTTGAGAGTTCTATCGAAATCTTCGTGTAAAAACTCTGCTACCATGCCTACTTTTTGGTGCAGTCCCTCCGCGTACTGCTGGGGGTCGGATACAGCAGCCTCAGAGACGATCGCCCGCTTGCTACCGATGGTCGAAATGGCTGACACCGGCAACAAGTAAATCCCGTCTAAAACACCGCGCCAGCCACTGGATTTAAACAGGTAATCGGTAACAGAACCAGTCCGAACATCAAATAGGTAGTCAACCACAGTACCTGCCTTATTGCCAGCGTCTGTGAGTACCTCCAGCCCGATCGGACAAACAGCTTGTTCCGGCTGATGCAATTCCGGCAGTTCCGGGTTAATGGTGACAAAAACATTTTCCCCCACCGTATCAACTTGTGCCCAAGCGAACCAAGTTTTTTTGCTACCCAAAAGTCCCGACTTGCAAGTAAAGCCGATCGCCCGCTGGGAATTAGAATCGAGCCAAAGCCGATCTACCCGGCCGACCTCTTCCGCAGTTCTGCGGTCGATCGTACGGCGGTTGAGCAGTTCGCTGCGTTTAACAATCTGTGCTTGTGATGTACTCATAAAATAAACTCCTGAGTGCCGCCATTCGTAAAATGTCGATCGTCCAAAGATGCCGATTTAATATTCTTCATCCGAATAAGGGCGAGTATTTTCTGCCTCCGTTAACTCCTCCTCTTCCCTGGAAGTGCCAACTTCTTTTTGCTCGGGAATAGGAATTGTGTTCAGGATCGCGCCCCCCGAGGGAGCATGAATTGCCTTAGCATCCCTTTGCTTGGCGCTAATTTGTCCTAACTGGGCTGAGGACTGATTCGGGCCGACGTTGATTTGAATTTTCGGGCCCGAGCGAGCCAAGTGAACGATCAGACCGTCCACAACGGGAACTTTAGCGATCGGCTTACCATCGAGGTAAGTGCCGTTGGTACCTAAATTAATCAGTTCCCAAGTTATGCCGCTGCGCCGCAATTCGATATGACGACGAGAAACCACAGCGCTAAAAAGAACGACGTGGTTTTCGGTCGATCGTCCGATCCGGACGACCTGCTCGTCTTCAAAGATCCAACTGCGGACAGGTATAGACTGGAGTGGATGTAGCAAGGTCAGCTTAATCACATTGGCAGCATTGAGTTTTGGTAGAGCGGCTCAAGATGCGATTTTAGATTTTAGACTTTCTCTAGCCCAATCCAAACTCGATCTAAGAGAGTTGAAATAGAAACGTAACCAGGTCTCCTTTGCCCAGAGAGATGCGGTCTCCCGGTCGCAACCGGTGTCGGTTTCCCTTGGGCAGGGGAGTATTGTTGACGTAAGTGCCGTTAGAACTACCTACATCTTCTAGGTAGCAAGCATCTCCCTCCACCCGGAGATTTGCGTGTACCCGAGAAACTATCTCAGAATTAGCAAATCCCGAAACATCAATATCCGGGGGTACCAAGTCATTTGGCTTACCTATGTGAACCACAGACAGACTGTGAGGCAATTCCATCAGCGTATCTGTCTGAACGTGTATCAGGCGGGCAGACTGCTGTTGCAGTTGAGTTTTCGCCACACCCGTAGGCTGAACGCTAGCAACCGGAGGAGAGGTATTTACTGATGTTGCCACCGATTCAGTTGTAACAGGAACCGAGGGCGAAGGCGGGGGATCTGGAATCGTCGGAATGCTGGCGGGAGTTTTTTCCAAGTTCAGCCCCTTATTTGGGGTAACTAGAGGTTCCATTGCCATCAGGGGTTCGGTATTCGGGTCTTTATTTGCGGTAACTAGAGGTTCCATTGCCATCAGTGGTTCGGTTTGCGCCAAATCCGGCCTCGGTGGCGATACCACAGTCGGCCCCACAGACGAGGCTGACGGTACTGTCAGCTCAAGTTCTGGGACGTAGGAACCCGGACGCAAGTTAAAGCCGCACTGACCGCAAAATGCTGCATCTGTCTGAACCGCTGCACCGCAGTTCGAGCAACTCGCGGTAACGGGTAAAGGCGTGTAGCAAGCCTCACATTGGCTGGCCCCGTCGGGGTTCTGGTGATTGCAATTGGGACAGACAATCATCGATTTCTCCTTGCTATCGGCCTTCTTTTCAAATCAGCCTCATAAAAATAATCGTGTATATGGTCAAATTTTAACTTTAACCGCCGCAATTCTTATACTGCTTAGTAGCTAATACTAGCAACTGACCTGACAAGATGATTAGCTTTCTTGAGGTGAGTGATACTGCTGACTGTGTGGGCATCGCTCGATCGGCTATTTTACTGCTTCACCTGCGGCGCTATCGAGCAGCCACCAAAGTTCGCCCTCTGGTTGAACGAGTCTAGCTGGGTAGGTCATTTCGTCGGCTGCGGGGGCAAAAATTTGAGCCAGGGCTGGTTGTTTGCTGGCTCCTGCCACCATGAAGATGACACACCGGGCGCGGTTGATTAAGGGGACTGTAAAGGTGATGCGGGGTTGGCCGTCTTTGTTGCCGACAGTTACTAGGGCGTCGCGGACTTGCAAGGCTGGTGTGCCAGGAAATAGAGAGGCGGTGTGGGCGTCGTCCCCTATCCCCAATAGAATGATGTCGATCGCCGGAAACTCGCCGTCGGATACTTTGAAGAACTGCTGCAATTCGGTTTGGTAGGCCTTAGCGTCGGCTGCGGGGTCGGCCGCGCCTGTGGGCATCGGGTGGATGTTGCTGGCGGGGATGTTTACTCGATCGAGCCAAGCAAGTCGCGCCATTTTTTGATTGCTATCCGGGTGTTCTGGTGAAACGTAGCGTTCATCGCCCCAAAAAACGTGAATTTTGTCCCAAGGCAGGTCTTGGGCACAGAGCGCTTTGTAGAGCGGTTCCGGTGTGCTTCCGCCGGCTAAGGCGATCGTACAAATTCCGCGTTTGGCGATCGCTGTGGCGATTTGGGACAGGACAATCGCGAGCGAGCGAGCGATTAGTTCTTCCCGATTTGCTAATACTTCTACTATTTTTTTCATTAATTTCCTCTAAATTTTGCTCTTCGTGTTGTTCTGGCTAATTGCCAATTTTACCTTGAGATTTTGCCAAACGGTCGATCGGCTGACACTCCTGCCTGCTTAGCACCGGAAACAGTCAGATTTTATCATCCTTGTGCCGGTTGATTTGAGGAAAGCAACAGATATTTCTACCAGTGCTTTATGGAGTATCAACTGTTGCAGATATTATCTGTGGCAACTTTAAATCGAAAGCCCGATCGCACTTACCGTCCCGGCAGCAAAAACAATCAAGATTGATGTGGTAGACTAAGAAAAATAGTTTGAACTCCGCACGATCGGATGGAAGCAAAACTATGTCAAGTTTTAAAGGATTACCTACATCTGTCCGCTATCTGATAGCGCGGTTGCGCTACTGGGCCCAACCAGCGGTTTGGGCTCCGCTAGCCGTGCTGTGCGCGGGAGGATTATTTATCTGGGAAGTGACCGTACACCCAGAAAGATTGAGCATAGATGGCGAAGAAGTAGCAACCTCAAACAATCCCGCTTCACTCCCGGGGCTGTCTGCTGAAGATACGGCCATTGCCGCTGAAATCGACAGCTCACCAGCGTTAGTCAATCAGTTCAATCGTTCTAATTCTGAACAGAACTTCTTAAATTCATCAGTAGTTAAAGACAAAGGTTTATTCGACGAAATTAGCGCTCGCCGCGAGGAAACTAGGCAACCATCTTCACCCTTAAAGCAGGCGGCAAGCAACAGATTTTTGCCCTTGCCAAATTTAGCAAATTCTGCTGTCTCTGCTGCCAACAATAACCCGCAAAATTCCAGCTTGCCAAGTTCAAACGCGACAGCACCTTTGAGCGACGGTGGATTGATTTCTGGGATAAAAACGATCGACTCTGAGTCTGGGGGTACACCCGCAACAACTTTATCCCAGCAATCGAATGGTGCTAATTCAGGCAAACAAAACGACAATCCTCTGCCTTTGAGTCCGCTGCAAGCAGCTATGAAAAAATACGTCGCTGCTAACACTTCGGCAACGGCGACGGCTGAGAAAACTGGTTCCTCAGCTAAATTGCTCGATCGACCTGCTTCCACTCAGTCTCCCGCAAATCCAGCAAATTTACTCCCAACAGCAGCCACAGCTCAAGTTGGAGCAAATCCTGCGAATGTTCCCGCAGCACTTCCTTCGCGAACGGCTCCAACAAATACAATTATCAACGAATCTCAACAGTTCTTAAATCCGGCAGCTACAGCTCCTGAAGCATTTTCCGGGTTAAATTCCCGAGTACCAAGCCTCCCCGAAATTAATGCACGCCCTGCGACTGTAGCTTTGCCAAAAAATCCCTACCAAACTAATTTATCCGGTTCCGGCTTGACACCCGAAGCTGCATCAGGGGCAATTCCAGTCGTCGCACCAACACCCATACAGCTACTTCCCAATGTCGGGCAGTCCCCTTTTGCGAATGGGATTGGCGGAAGCAGGATAATTAGCCCTCAATTATCTCCCAATTCAGCAAATTCTCAGTTTCAACCAGCTCAACCGAGTCAGCTTAATTTGCCGAGCCAGCCTAACTTTGGAGTTGTTCCCCAAAATACTAATCAGGGCGTTCAGCCTCAACCGCAACCTTTTTCTACACCCCGATCCCTGACTCCGGGACGCTATCTTGGCGGCGGCGAAATCAATACTTTTGGTAATCCTTAAAGTTATTGGTTATTGGTTATTGGTTATTGGTTAGCAATGCGCAATGCCCAATGCCCAATGCCCAATTCGCAATTTGATATCACTTACCTAGCTGCGGCTCGCACCAACAACAATCCCCCGATTCCAAAGCCCAACATTATTGGTAACCAAGCCGATATAATTGGAGTCAAAACAGCTTTTACGCCCATTGAACTGGTGATGAAACCAAATACGTAGTAAGTGAAAATCACAACGACGCTAATCCCAAAACTTGTCCCCCTGCCCGAGCGGCGCGGTTGAGTTCCCAAAGCTGCTCCCACTAAACCAAATACCATGCAGACGAAAGGAAAAGCATATTTTTCTTGAATTCGCACCTTTAATTTGCGGATTTGCGGCTCGTCGCCGCTGTTTTTAATGATATCCAAACGCTCTAAAGCTTGGGCAATGTTCATTTCTTTGAAATCCCGCACTCTAGCAGCTAAATCTAAAGGCGTGCGGGGGAGTTTCAACTGTTGGTGTTGGAATCTAAGTATATTGCGGTAAGAGCCATCAGGAGCTACTATATAGGCGGTTCCGTTGAAAAAATCCCAGGTGTTTTCTGAGGGATTCCAAGTAGCTGATTCTGAAGAAACAATTTGATTGAGGCCTGGGGTGGAGCGATCGATAATTGTTAAACCTTTCATTTGCTGGCCGTCAAATTGTTCTGCATAAAAAAAGCGGGCCAGCGTTTCCTCGCCACCTTTTTCGGGTTTGCGAAATTCTGTGTAGATAATATTTCTATCTTGAAATGTCGGTTTTTCTCGCTTTAGGGCTCTGTCTAAAGTTAAAGTAGCTCTGTAGCTGGCGGCGGGTACGACTAACTCTTGCAAAGCAAAGGTGAAGCCGGCAACAATTAAACTCATAATCACTGCCGGCATTACCAGTCGGTAAACGCTAACTCCGCAACTGCGGAGGGCGATTAGTTCGCTGTCGCTGGACATTCGGCTGTAAGCCATTAAGGTTGCTAGCAGCATTGACATCGGGAAAGCCAATACTACGAAGTAGGGAATTTGCAGCAGAAAAATTTCTAGGGCGGCGCCGTAGGGGAGGCCGGATTCTGTGACTCTGCGGACTAATTCAAATAAGGCTCCAACTGTGACGGCGACGGATGTAAATAGTCCGACTCCAAACAGAAATGGGCCGATTAGTTCTTTGGTAATGTACCAGTCCATTACCGAAATTCTCGGCAGCCAGTTGAGGGGATTGAAAGATTTGGACATTGCTATTTTCATACTTTGGCGCTTTTGCAGTTTGCTCCTGAATCTAAAATTTAAATTTCTGTATTGTGTTTTTATAGTGGGGGGGGCGGGTTCGCCTAGATATCTGGGCTGGGATATTTATATCTAGGCGAACCCGCCCCTACTCCGTTCGCGGTTGCTATCAAAGACTATCGCACGAAGCTGTCGCCTAAGTAATACTGCCGCACTAAAGGGTTGCTGTAAAGTTCTTCTTCAGCCCCGGAGGCTAAAATTTGACCGTCTCGCATGATGTATGCTCGATCGGTAATTTCAAGGGTTTCTCGAACGTTGTGATCCGTGATCAGGATGCCGATTTGCCGATCGCGCAGTTTGGCAATAATGGTCTGAATTTCGTCAACGGCGATCGGATCGACGCCTGCAAACGGTTCGTCTAAAAATAGGAACATCGGCCCGTCTCGCCCAGCCGCTAAGGCTCTCGCTAGTTCAGTCCGCCGCCTTTCTCCACCCGAAATTTGAATTCCCAAACTAGATTCTATTTTTTCTAAGCGAAATTCTTGTAATAGAAAATCGACTCGATTTTTCCATTCCCAGCGTGGCACTTGAGTTTGTTCTAGGACTAACAAAATGTTGTCGCGCACGCTCATGTTTTGGAAAATGCTGGCTTCTTGAGCGAGATAGCCAATTCCTAAATGTGCTCGCTGGTGCATGGGCAATTTAGTGATGTCTAAATCGTCGAGCCAAACAGTCCCTTGATTGGGTTTTTCTAATCCGGTTGCTATGTAAAATGTTGTGGTTTTTCCTGCACCGTTGGGGCCGAGGAGTCCTACGATTTCTCCTTGGGCTACGGAAAGGTTGACGCGACTGACGACATGGCGTTTTCCGTAGGATTTGTGAATATTTTCTAGTACAATTTTCATGTTTGCCGAGGCAACTTCTACCAGCTAAATTTCAAACTGTCGGTTTGTACGATCGAGCTTTAAGTTGATATTTTACAATCTACAGACTTTTAGTTATTCAAAACGAAACTTCGCATCTATCGCAAGTAGTATGTTTCTGCCGACACGAAATTTCGCTGCTACCAGCGGCTTTTACTTGGGAGTTATTCGCGGGCGTGCGGGCAGTTTAGCAGCGGGATTAGGATTTACTGGGGCTGGTTTTGGCCCGATCGAGTTTTGGGCTGCTGAATCTTGTTCCGGCGCCACGAGATAGACGGATTCTACCTGCCCTGGCTTGTCTGGGAGCGCAATAAATCGCCCTTCGTCAATCAGGTATGTGATGGTTTCGCCGCGCAGGCTGTTGCCCTGTTGTAATACGTAAACGTCGCCGCTGAGTATGATCCGGCGCTCGCGGCTGAAGTATTGTGCTTGAGCTGCGGTTGCTTGCATTTGGCGGGCTGGATAGTTGATTTGGACGTTGCCGCGGGCTGTCACGATGCCGGTTTTGGAGTCGGCTTCTTGAATGTCCGATCGCACGGAAAGAGTGCGGGGCGGCGCGGCTTGTGGGTAGGTGGGAGAGGCGATCGCGCCTGCCAGAGTCAGAGGCAACAGCAGCGATAATCCTTTGAATATTCGGGAATTGAGTAGTTTAGCGGAGGGCATCATAGCTTACAAGCCTCAAAATTTCGGAAATTGCTGAAGGGTATCATCTTCAGCCTTGATACTAACGGATATTTTATTTTAACGAGCGGAAACACTTTGGCAGTTGTATATCTGCCTGCGGGAGAAGGTCAATCAATTATCGTAGCAATCTTAGCAGCACTTTACTTCATCTGCGAAAGATGATTTGCTGGAGAAAGTCAGTTTTTTGACGGTTTCGGCGATCGGGAAGTTTCGGGCAGCTTTCATCCGATCTGAGAGATTTTCATCCAAGAGCAGTTTCACAGCGATGTGGAACCTGCTGTATTGTTGTTACACTTCCAGCACATCAATGCCTTTTGTTAGATATCCGCCTCACCGTTATGATCTGCTGCTGCTTGCATTTGTTGCAAAACGGCTGCCTGAATCTTAGCGTCAAAGTCAGGATCATCTACAGTCGTAATAACGTTGCGCGGACGATTGCTCAGTCTATCCAGATACGCGCCAAGAGCCGTCTTATCCTCACGATGTCGGAGAAAGTGTTGTCTCAACTCCCGATCTGACATGGCAGCATAGTTAACTTGATTCATCAGAACACCTCTCCATTCGGCGTAATCTGAAACTCTAAATTCTCAGTATTTCCAGCCAAAACATACAGATTGTTTGTTCAGCGATCAGTACAGACGAGATGTACAGGCTGAAGCATAATATACGTTAGCCAATAGCTAAGACGATATAAACCTCTTAATTGGGCATCGGTAGGCATTTAAATCGCTCACTCCTAACACCCTCGATTCTAGCATTTGCTTTGCCGATTCATCGCTATCGTGCAGTTTTACTTACACTTATACTAACTACTCAAAGATACAAATGGTAAATGCTGGTTAGTTTCCACGTATGTGGTTCTATCTCAACATCTTGAGTAACTACCAGCTTGGCATTAACACAAGTCATATTGAAGTTTATTCTAGTTTGATAATTCGCGGCAATTTCAATCCTGCAACTTCTGTTCCTGCGAACAACGGCAAAAATTCTGCTACTTCTTCCGGGCCGGCTTGTTGCAAAGCGCTCAAAAGTTTAGCACTTTGTCCGAGCAAATCTTCAACGGCAATTCCCGCATAACTCGGCTGATAATAATTAATCCGATTTATACCTTCACCCAGCAAAATCGCTGCGCCACGCCAGTTTTGATTTCCTAAGTGATAAAGCGCGACGGCAATTTGCAATATTCCCTGATAAAACCTTTTGTCCGGCTCACCCGCTTCCATCCACAAAGCCTCTAGAGTATCGTGACAAGCGTAAAAATCTTGGCTGTTAAATTCTTCGATACCTTGCCAAAACTCGATCGGCATTTCCTCTATCATTCGATTGGGAATTTTGAATTGGGGTCTGTATTTTAGTAGGCGGCGATCGTTTTTTCAATAGCTAAGTCTTAAAAACGGAGAAATAACGACCTGTTTTCAAAACTGCTGGCAATTTATGACCGCCTACTTAACCGATTACATAGTATCTCTGACAGCTTGAAGCTGATCCATTCCAATTTCTTGATTAGTTCCAGCGAAATCGTTATCTGGCGTCAAAAATAACATACAGTGACACTCTTTGCGCTCGCGCATGGGAATGCAAGGACAGTTCCAGTAAGCGGCTTTTACTTCGGCTTCTTTATCTTCGTAATGACGACAAGGGCATAGGGGAGCGCCTAGTTCGTCTTTGTTTTTTGCCAGTCCTTCAATTACTACAGCAGTGACAGAAGGCTCGGAACAAAAGTAAGTATCGGTGCGCTTGGCGTAGGTTTCGGAGAAATTCTTCATCGCCTCCAAAGTTTTTTGGTTGGAGAGTTTAGATTTTTCTGTTGTGTTCATAGTTTAGGATCGGAGTTGAGGATGCTACGAGCTTTTAACAATTGTACCGCAGAATGTGATTTTAAACACTTGATATTTCTGTTTAGTTACAAGGAGTAAAACCTTGACAAAAATTGGGTTTTAGGTTGTCGGTTTTTTTAATGATTTTTCTCTCTCCCTCTTGGTTCTGGAAGCTGGCGACACACCCGGTTTTTGGAGCAGCCAAAAAATTTGACCGATCGCCCCTCGCTCAAAAATCATCCCCCAACGGGGATACAAACCAGCTAAAATATCAGAGCGCTGTCCCTGTTTCTGGCATCTCATGGCAATTTCCCCCCACCCCACCCGCACCAAAAAATCTCCTTCCTCTGGGCCGATTTGGCCCGCTGACACCGAGTTAGTCGGATTAGTGTTTGAATTGACCTCCCGCACTACTAGCTCTTTGTACGCGCAATATGCTATAGGTTTGCACGCTTGGTTTTTGGGTCAAGTGCAGCACTGTGACCCAGATTTATCGCAACTTCTGCACGATGAACAGTCAGAAAAAGCTTTTACTATTTCGGGATTGGAAGGTGATTTGCCCGCAAGTGGCAAAGAATTTCAGCTTTTGGGCGATCGAATTTATCGCTGGTACGTCACAGGAATTTCCAAGCCAGTAGTACAGTGGCTGAGTCAGTGGGTGCAAAATTTGCCCGAAAAAATAGATTTGCGCAATGCTCCGCTACTAATTCGCTCTTGGGATATTGCTTTGGCTCCGACAACTTACCAGCAATTACTAACAGCAGAACTCCCATCATCTCACAACATAAAACTTAGTTTCGTAAGTCCTACAAGCTTTCGCAGCAAAGGGCATCACTTCCCTCTACCAGTTCCCGAAAATGTTTTTCACAGCTATTTGCGCCGCTGGAATAACTTTTCGGGGGTGAATTTTGACCAAGTAGAATTTCTGAATTGGATTGATGAAAATGTAATTATTAGTCGCCACAAATTGGAATCGCAAAAGGTAGCGGCGGGCAAAAAAGGTATGGTGACGGGATTCACTGGGGCTGTGGAATTTGGGCTAGGACGATCGGCCGCATTGCGCCCTGATTTTGTACAATTATTTTATGCTTTAGGGCGATTAGCACCTTACTGCGGCACGGGGCACAAAACAACTTTTGGATTGGGACAAACGCGATCGCAATGGTTGACAGAAGTGCTACCGGAAGTGTCGATCCAAAGTGTCTTGGCGGCGCGAATAGATGAATTGACAGAGAAGTTTTTGGCACTGAGAAAGCGTACAGGCGGCAGTCGCGCTGCTGAGATTGCTGAAACTTGGGCGACGATTTTGGCGCGCCGGGAATTGGGGGAATCTTTGTTTGATATTGCTGCTGATTTGGAAATGCCTTATGAAACTGTGAAAACTTATGTGAAGTTGGCAAGAAGAGCTTTGAAAGTGGAGGATTAATATTAATTTAATGGTTCCCAGGCTCTGCCTGGTAACACAGATTCGGAGGCTCTGCCTCGAATTTTTCATGGCAAGCGAGGCAGAGCCTCTAGACATCGATTCCCAGGCAGAGCCTGGGAACCAGTGATGATTTATTTGTTAGGGTTTTGGGTAAATAGATATATGTCGTCTTGCTGATATTTTAGTTGAAATTGAGGGTTATTTTTGAGTTGAGTTATCAGGTTTTCAACAAAAGCTCGATCGCTCATCCAGCCAGGATAGCGCAAATTCAGCAATATATAGTCAAATTCTGCGAGATTTGCAGGCGGTGCGTCAGCCTGAGTTAATTTTACTACAGGGCGGTGCGCTAAATGCGGAGCAATCTGAGCACTTGTTAAAACACTGCCTTTGGTTTCAACAAGAGAAATTGCCTCTTTGGTAGCTGACAAAGTATCGATCCCATTTAAATAAATAGTCCAAAAATAGCCGTATTTCGCTAAAGCTAAGAAAGCAATCAACGACCAAATTACAATGACTCTAGGCAATGGATAATTAGGAATTGGCAATCTATCAAATATTGTCTTTCCCTTTTGCTGATTGCTAGCTGCCAAACTAGAAATTACGGTAACTAACAAAAATGGCAATATTGGAATAGAATATTGATGAATTAAATCCCGCTGAGCGGGGATATCGGAAAGAATATTCATCGCCAACATCGGCACAGCACTAATTAAAGGTGTCAATTGACGCGGGGACAGCCACCAAATTACAGGTAATAGCGATAAGGCTAAATATTCTAAAGTATCTAAAGAAAACAAACGCCCTAAAACTAGATTTGGTTTTAATATTAAATTAATAGCAATTTCAAAAACCGAGTTTCCCAAATATTGATATCGCCCGATTCCCGCGTGTTCTCTTCCCTGATTAAAATACGGTATAACTGCCTGAGTAGCTACCAGGAACCAACCCGCGCCTAGAAATAAAGCTATGAGCCCACAATTGCGTTTTTTGTCAAAACACAACAGCCACAAACCCATCGCAGCCACAGTTAAAGATAGCACGGCTTTGCAGCTCAAAACTAATACAATAGCAGCACAAAACCATAAGGTTTTATTCAGCCTCGCGGCTAAAATTGCTGCTAGCAGTGCTGGTAAAGCAATTACTTCGGGGTGGAAGTCAAAAAGATTGACATTGAATACTGCGGGATAAAGCAGATATACGGCTGCAACTGCGATTGATTTTTGTTCGTTTAAACCGGCTTGACGTGCTAAACTCCAACTAGGCCAAGCACCTAAAGCTAGGGAAATAGCTTGCACGAATAACAGCCAGTGAACATCTGGATATATTTTGTAAAGTAAGGCTAGCGGGTAGAAAATAAATGCTGCGTGATCGCCTAAAATATTGATGGCCATTAATGAGGAAAATGGGGTTTGATTTTGAGAAATTAAGTAAATTGCTTGGTCAAAAATGGCTAAGTCGAATGCAGTTGAATGAAACAATGCGTGTCGCGCGCTACTGGTGGCGAAAAGAATTATGGTTGCTACGACAATCATTGAAAATACTGGATGGAGTTTTAGGGATTTTAAAGTTAGCATTTTATTGATTTAATCAGCGATGCGTTTAAATAGTAGAACTTCGTTTTTTTGATAAGTTAATTGAAAATCGGGAGATATTCTAAGCTTATTTGCTAAGCTATCACCAATTTTTTCAGTATCAGGCCAGGGATGACGCAGGTTTAACAATATGTATTTAAATTCGGCTAAATTTGTTTGGGCAGAAATTTGTGAAAGCAATTTTACTATGGGTCGGTGAGCAAAGTGAGGGGCGAGTCTATTATCTGTTAAAATACTGCTTTGGGGTTGAACTTGTGCGACTGCTTCGCGTGTAGCTTGCCAGGTATCTAGTCTATTTAGATACAGATAAAAGTCTTTATATTCGCCCAGAAGTAGGAACATTATTAACGACCAAATTATCATTGCCCTCGGCCATTGAATTCCTAGCCATAGTTGAGGAATTCGGAAATTAGCCAATTTTATATAGGGAAATTCTTCCAAAGTTACAGATGTAAGAGACTGTTGCTTATCTGCTTTGTATTCTTTTTTTTCTGCCCTATTTCTTATTTCTGCTTTGGCTATGACTGCTAACAATAAAAATGGAATTATAGGCACTGAATATTGATAGGCTAAGCTGCGTTGAAATGGCAAGTCAGAGAGGATATTGATTAGCAGGGTAGGAATGGCAGGAATTAGCGCTGTCAAATATCGTAGCCCTATTTTGTGGGAGAATGGTAATATCAGCCAAATCACAGGCAAAGTCAGGATAAATAGATATTTCAATGTATCAAAGGAAAGAACTTTTCCTAATACTAACTGTGGCTTTAATACAAGATTGATGACAATTTCTAGTACGGATGCGCCTAAATAGCTATAGCGCCCGACTCCAGCTACTTCGCTGCCACTAAAGAAGGGGATGATTTTTTGGGAAGCGATCGCAAACCAAGCTATACCTAGCAAAAGTGCGATCGCCCCGCACCGCTGCTTTTTTTCGCAAAACAACAGCCACAAACCCATAGCAGCAACGGTTAGGGACAAAACCGCTTTGCAACTCAAGACTAATAGAATAGCGGTACAAAACCACACAAGTTTATTTAAACGCGTCGCCCAAATTGCTGCTAAAAGTGCGGGTAAAGCGATTACTTCTGGGTGAAAATCAAATAAATTGATATTAAATATTACCGGATATAGTAAGTAAATAAATGCGATCGCCCGGGATTGTTCTCGATTCAAACCTGCCAAACGCGCTAAACTCCAGCTAGGCAAAGCCCCCAGGGACAAAGCAACGGCTTGTACCAACAGCAGCCAATGCACATCCGGGTAGATTTTGTACAACAAAGCCAGCGGATAATAGATTACCGCTGCGTGATCGCCCAAAATATGAATCCCCATCAAAGAAGAAAAAGGTGTTTGATTTTTGCCGATCAAGTAAATCGCTTGGTCAAAAATTCCCAAATCGAAAGCAGTTGATTGAAATAAAGCGTGCCGTAAACTGCTACACAAAAATAAAATTGCTGCAACAATGGCGATCGCCCACAGCAAACTCGACGGTAGGTGCGATCGGCTTTCCTCTATATTTTCCGCGATTGAGACGCTGATGTCCTCATTGGAATCAGCAAAATTTTCCCCATTATGCATTAAATCTGACACAGGCCGATCGCTCAAAATATGATTCCCTCGAATGTGCTTTCCACGCAACAGTTAACTGGTAATTTTAATCCACACAATCGTAATATTAGAACAGCCCACAAAATATTAAACAATTGTGAAAGCAATAACTCTTCTCGGTTCCACAGGCTCTATCGGTACTCAAACTCTGGATATTGTAGCTCAATACCCCGATCGATTTCGGATTGTCGGGTTAACCGCCGCACGAAATGTCACTTTGCTAGCGCAGCAAATACGGCAGTTTCGGCCGGAAATTGTCGCAATTTGTGACGAAGATAAATTACAGGAATTGCAAGAGGCGATCGCCGATATCGATCCTCAACCTATTTTACTGGCTGGCGAATCAGGCGTTGTCGAAGTTGCCAAATATGGCGATGCTCAAGCCGTCGTCACTGGCATAGTTGGCTGTGCCGGTTTGTTGCCAACAATGGCGGCTATTGAAGCAGGCAAAGATATTGCCTTAGCCAATAAAGAAACATTAATCGCCGGTGGCCCCGTTGTCAACCCCTTAATCGAGAAATATGGCGTTAAAATATTACCGGCAGACTCGGAACATTCGGCAATTTTTCAATGCCTGCAAGGCTTACCGGAGGGCGGTTTGCGGCGAATTATTCTCACAGCTTCGGGCGGTTCTTTTCGAGATTTGCCGATCAACAAATTAGCAGAAGTAACAGTCGCCGATGCCTTGAAACATCCGAATTGGTCAATGGGACAGAAAATCACCATTGATTCTGCTACTTTGATGAATAAAGGATTAGAAGTAATTGAAGCTCATTACTTGTTTGGAATGGATTATGATGATATTGATATTGTTATCCATCCCCAGAGCATCATTCACTCGTTAATTGAGCTGCAAGATACATCTGTTTTGGCGCAATTGGGCTGGCCTGATATGCGGTTGCCGCTGCTTTATGCTTTGTCTTGGCCGGAGCGAATTCAGACAGATTGGCCGCGACTGGATTTAGTAAAATCCGGTGATTTAACTTTCCGAGAACCCGATCACGAAAAGTATCCTTGTATGCAGTTAGCTTATGCAGCGGGACGTGCGGGCGGTTCAATGCCTGCGGTGCTGAATGCGGCAAACGAACAGGCTGTAGCACTATTTTTGGCAGAAAAAATCCAGTTTTTGGATATTCCAAAGTTGATTGAGAAGGTGTGCGATAAACATCAAATTGATAACTGTAAAAGTCCGGCTTTAGATGATATTTTAGCGGCGGATCGGTGGGCGCGGCAGGAAGTTTTGACAAAAAGTATGGAATTGGGCGATCGTATTCTTTCGGTTCGCTAATTGTAATCAGCAGACTTGCACTTACCCACAAGAGAACCGGGGAATTAATTCCCCGTCTCCTAGAAGACAGTCGGTTGAAACCGACTGCCCAACCTTGATAAATATCCAGTCCTCTTTCAGAGGACTTTAGCTATGAGATAGGGGTTTTTAACCCCTGGCGGACTATGCCAAAAAGTGCAAAATATCGAGCAAAGCCAAATCAAATTTTTGGGTGATCGATTCTTCAATCCCCTGATAAAATAGAGCTATGAGTCCCATTCTTAGAAGCAACTGATGCAAACTGAAACCAAATCAACAATATTTGAACTGAATCAATTAATTGTCCCCCCAGGCAATAAAGTGCAGTTACAAAATGTTAGCTGGGAAATGTACTCGTCTATCCTAGACGAGTTAGGAGAAGGTTATGCAATTCGACTTACTTATTACAAAGAAACACTGGAAATTAGGATGCCACTACCAAAATATGAAAGAGCTAAATCATTGATTGGTGACTTGGTTAAGTTACTGCTGGAAGAACTTAATATTGATTGTGAAGTTTTAGGTTCCACTACCTTCAAAAGCAAAGAAATGCAGAGCGGTGTAGAACCAGACGATTGTTTTTACATTCAGCATGAAGCTGCTATCAGAGGTAAAGATAGAATAGATTTAACAGTAGATCCGCCTCCCGATTTGGCGATCGAGATTGACAACTCTTCACCAACCGCTTTAAACAGCTATCAAGCTTTGAAAGTGCCGGAACTTTGGAGATATGACGGGCGAACCCTGAAAATCTATGTGCTTCAAGAGGGAAAATATACTGAGTCCGATACTAGCCAAAATTTTCCCGACTTTCCCATTATTGATGTCATTCCCGAATATGTCGATCGCGCCAACACCCAAGGTAGAAGCCCAACAATCAGAGCATTTCGAGCTTGGGCTAAAGAACAACTACAAATCAAAGACTCCGTTGAGAGCGCGTTTTCCTAATTTTTGACTTGCGCTACCAAATCAGCCGCACTCATCTTTTCGTAGATTTCAAAAGGTTGATGAATCCAAGGATTGTCAGTCAAATAATCTACATAATAATCCGGCTTCGCCGCAGAACAAGCCTTGTACCAAAGCACAGCAGTCCGAATTTCCTGAATATCTTCGCCATAGCGCTTCTTCAGCCAAACGATACCTTGCTCTAAACTAATTCCCGAATCCACTAAATCGTCAACTAGCAGAATGTGGCTGCCCAAATTATCGCCCACCATTGTTAAATCGCGGCCAAACTCGATCGCACCCCGGACTTTTCCCTCAGCCCCACTGTATGACGAGGCCGCTAAAATCGCCAGAGGTTTGTCGAAAATCCGCGACAGAGTGTCGCCCACCCGCAGCCCTCCTCGCGCCAAACAAACAATGCGATCGAATTTCCATTGAGATTCATCAATTTTTATTGCCAAATCCTCAATTTTTCGATGGTACTCAGACCAAGAAACGTAAAGGTCGCTCATCATAAAATTGGGTTAGAAACCCCGTCACTTCGGCTACACTCAGTGCATCGCCTTATAGGACGGCTTTACTTGAATTTTTGTTAAAACCTACTATTTCACATAAGACGTGCTAGTATGTGAAAATAGCGCACTCAAGATAAGCATGACACTAAAAGCCTTCAGCTATCGATTCTACCCAACGCCGGAACAAGAAAGTTTGTTGCGACGTACTTTGGGTTGTACTCGTTTGGTCTACAACCGTGCTTTAGCCACAAGAACTGAAGCTTGGTACAAAGACCAAAAACGGGTAGCGTATGCTGAAACTTCTAGTATGCTGACAGAATGGAAGAAAACCGAAGAACTAGATTTTCTCAACGAGGTTAGTTGCGTACCATTGCAGCAATGCTTGAGACATTTACAAACAGCTTATACTAACTTTTTTGATGGGCGGGCAAAATATCCTAACTTCAAAAAGAAACGCAATGGTGGTAGTGCAGAATTTACCAAGTCAGCATTTAAGTTCAGAGATGGACAAGTCTACCTAGCAAAAAGCACCCAAGCGTTATCGATTCGCTGGAGCCGGACACTACCTGATGGTGCAACACCATCAACCTTAAGCGTGAAGCTTGCACCATCAGGTAGGTGGTCGGTTTCTTTGCTGGTAGATGTTGAAATTGAAGCACTACCTAAAACAGATAGTCAAGTCGGCATCGATTTAGGAATCACAAGCTTGCTTGCACTGAGCAACGGCGAAAAGATTGCCAATCCCAAAGGATTCAAGGCCAAGTATCACAAGCTTAGAAGAGCGCAGAAATCTTTAACTCGCAAGCAAAAAGGGTCAAACAACCGTCACAAGGCACGGCTTAAAGTAGCGAAAGTGCATCAAGAAATCACTGATGCAAGGAAAGATAATCTTCACAAGTTAACAACGCGGTTGGTGCGTGAAAACCAAACCATCGCCGTAGAAGATTTAGCTGTGAAGAATATGGTTAAAAATCGGAAACTTGCTCTAGCTATAAGTGATGCAAGTTGGGGGGAATTGGTTAGACAACTTGACTACAAGTGTGATTGGTACGGTCGCACTTTAATTAAGATCGATCGCTGGTTTCCGAGTTCTAAACGATGTGGCAATTGCGGTCACATCGTTGAAAAGATGCCGTTGAATATCCGGGAATGGGATTGCCCTCAGTGCGGTACTCACCATGACCGAGATATCAATGCGGCAAAGAACATTTTGGCGGCAGGGCTTGCCGTGTCAGTCTGTGGAGCGACTGTAAGACCCGAACAGAGTAAATCTGTTAAGGCTGGTGCGAAATCCCCTAGGGGACGGAAGCAGAAACCTAAGTCGTGAGTCTTAGGAATCCCCGTGCGTTTACGCCGGGGTGGATGTCAATGAAATATCAAAGACATTATTAAATATTTTGGGCAAAATGACATGAATGCAGAGGAACTTCTCAGACGGTATGCAGCCGGAGAACGGGTTTTTCGTAAAGTAGACCTAGCTGGGGTCAATATGTCAAGGACAAATTTGCGGGATATTGACCTGAGTGGAGCTAGTTTAAAGGGTGCAAGTGCGATCGGCATAACCCTCTACAGAGCCAATCTCTATCAAGCAGATATCAGCCAAGGGAACTTCTCCCAAGCCAACCTTATGTCGGCTAATTTCGGCGAATGCAGGGCGGTAGGAGCGAATTTGAGCGGAGCCATCTTGCGGAGTGCAGTGCTCAGTGGAGCCGATTTAACGGGGGCGAGTCTCAGAGGTGCAGACATGAAGGATGCAAACCTTCAGCGGGCAATTTTGAGTCATGTTTTTGCCGTTAACGTTAACTTGCAAGGTGCCAACTTGACATTGGTAAAACTTTGCGGAATCAACCTCAGCAAAGCGAATTTAACCGACGCCAACGTAACACAAGCTGACCTCAGTTTTGCTAACCTAACTCAAGCAAATCTGAGTTGGGCAAATTTGAGCGAAGCAAATCTCGAAAAAGCCGATTTGAAGGGAGCAGATTTGAGCGGAGCTAACTTGAGCTGTGCAAATCTTCATTTAGCAGATTTGAGTGGAGTTTCTTTGAAGGGAGCAAATCTCCGGGGAGCGAACTTGCATCAAGCTTCTTTGCGCGGGACAAATTTGAAGGAGGCGAATTTGAGGGAAGCGATGATGCCTGATGGGAAAATTTCTGAGTAGATAACCCGGTAAAACAGAATTTAAAACCGCAGGGTGCTGGAGGCGCACCCTACATTTAACCTAATTCCTGAATCTATTGGCTGAGGAGATTTAATTTTGCCTTCAGGTGACGCAGTGTATTTGAAAGAGGAGTGGCAAAAAATATTGTGTACAGTCTAATCTACTACTTTCAGCCAACCCCGCCGAACGGCGTGGAGCAAGCGGTTGATGGCTGTTTGATCTTCTTCGGTGAGACAGTCATCTAAGAGTGCTGTCTTGAGCTGTTGTCGATGAGTGGGAGTCAGCAGACCGGAATGATATACCTGAAAAACTAGCTCTGCGATAGTAAATTGAGGTAGAAACGTTTGGGTCATCATATGTTTTTTATTGAACTCGCTTTTGATAGTATTAACTAATTTTCCGAATGTTTATGTGATTTAACTACGAGATTAAATGTGATCGATTCGAGCTTAATTAGTGATTTGTGTCAGCCGGACTTGGGGATCGGATGTTTGCTCGATCGCGCTGCAACTCGAAACATAAACTCCGTCCCGATTCCTCGGTTTTGGCAACTTCGATATCTGTAGTCTTTGTTAAGAGACTCTGACAATTAAATTAATATTTTTCTATTAATAAATTAGTAATAACTGCTAAATAATATCGATCGACTTAACTAAATGTAAAAGTTTTATGGTGTTTAAAAACGCGCTTTGGTACTATTTACTGAGTGTCTTGCTGTGAATTTCTTTCCGTGTATTTACTTAATTACTGCTAAGGACTAATATCAAATCCGCTAGCATCGGAATTATTAATATTACTCAAAGCCCTGACACGGCAGTGCCGTGTCCTCTATGTCTTAAGATCAAAAATCCCGGCTTCTTTCCGAAACCGGGTTCGATCAAAACGATCGCAGCACAATATTTTTTTGAGAGGGTTAATGGAGCGACATACTTAGGAAAATCTGATTGCGGGCAAAGTTTTGGGGGAGAGAAAGTAGAAATACCGATCGACCATTGTTGTCTGAGGGGACTAATCGGAAATCCTGACCCATCCGCGGCGGATGGCGTGAAGCAGGCGGTTGACTGCATCTCGGTCATCTTGGCTGAGAGCGCTTTGGCCCAATGTCCGCAATCCGTGACTTTCAGTCCGAGTCAGATTGCCTGAATGGGTGACTTGATAGAACAGTTCAGCGATCGCGCGGTCAGATTTTAAAGTCAAAGCTTGCATGAAACCTTTTTTAACTCAACTGTTCTAATATCCAGTATTTGAGAACAAAGTAAGGTGATTGCAGTCTGCTAGCCTGTGTGATCCTTCTTGACTCGACTTGTGATCGAAGTCTGGTAGTGCTTGTGATTTAAATCACAGAGGATGAGATATCTCGATCGCACTTGCTGTCAATCGAGTCAATCGCCTCAAAGTTTGACGAAACCTCGAAAAGCTCTGAGTACCAGATTTTGAGTGCGGCGCGATCGACCATAGGGCACAATCTAGATTCGGAGACTTTTGAAGCTTTGGGTTCTCGACAGTTACAGGCTCCGGCGGTCGAAAGTGGCGATCGGCGACTTGCACCCTGAGATACAATATAGATAAATAGTTTAATCCCATTTATGGGCTAGTCGGTAAAACAATGATAATCATAGGCTACTTTTCGATTGCCTTAATCGTTTTTTTTGTTTGGTTTAAGAGTTTTTGGAGCGATACTGCGACTTCTAAAAAAGACTTGATCTCTTGGATAGCCTTAGTAATCGGGCCTCTGGTTTGGCCTGTTGTTCTGCCACTATCGATTTTGCAAATTACCAGCAAAAAGTCGGTTGTGCAGGCAGATAAATCCGAGCAAAACATATAATAAATTGTAGGAGTAACTGACTTAAACACAGTCTGTTGTCTCGTCATAGATTATCTCCATGCAGGCTCCTAGCAGTCATCCTAGCAGCCATCCTAGCAGCCAGTATGTCATTGTGTTGCAGGGTATAAAAAATGTAACTAGAAGGTGTAATAAAATAAAAATGCTGAATTCCAAAACAGTCTTTTTTTACTGGTTTCAACTTCTACCTTCTCCTTTTTGATGCCTGCTTTTCTGCTATCAAGTCATGATTTAATGCTGCCGCTTTCGCCAAAACTGTTAGACCCAGATTGTCGGACTCTTTTGATGTAGCCAAAAATCATTTATCGCTTGCACCAACATCAAACTCGCTCTGAAAGGTAACACGATTTATTGCTGGCACAACTATAACTTTAGACATATTTTTGTGTTTAGCCGATCGACTTAATAATTTTTAGTGCTTCCGACCAGGGCGCGCAATTAATCGAATTGAGGAAAATCGCAGGTGTTTTAAAACAGCTCTATTCTTTATGTTGCAAGCTTTTGCAGCTCTATTTGCTCAAATTGCAGTAGTTTTCAACAAAAAATTGTAGAGTCCGATATCGCCAAAATAGCCTAACTCTTACCCCAGTTAGATAGACAATTAAAGGCAGAGAGCACAATATGAAATAGGCAAGAAGAAAACTCTTTCAAATCGTGAGTAGGACTGGTTTTATGCGATCGGGTATCAGGAGTAAGTAACGCGAGCGATGGCGTTCCGCCCCGCAAGCTACGGATGTTTTTTCTGGTGCTGCCTTTTCGGGAACTTCTCAAAAAGAGTGCGGTCACTGTATCCAAATTTGCTATTTTCCCAAAAAGCTAGGAGTGAAAATCAACGAAATGTCAGAGAAGCCAATTTATCGAATTCTCAATCTAGTGTCGGTGCTAGCGCTGACTTACTATGCAGCGACTTCGATCAATTATATTGTCCAGAGCGATAGTCACATCTACAGCTACGACAGCCAGAGTCAGTCCAACGAGTCAACAGCGCAATTAGAAGCACACCGCTCAGGTAAATAGTACAGCTTGTCTATGAATGCCAAACCAAAATTGGGAACTTGCTAATTGTTAATGAGCAGATCGGAGTTAACAATTAGCTATAAAATATTTTATGAAAACTTAATATTTTTAAATTTAACTCGAAAAACTTACCGGATATCGGGGCGCAGTGTCGCTCTAAATAGTCCCCGGTCGCTGCTAAAATCGGCGTTGCTGAATTTAGGTATGATTCACTCGCTATAGCAATCCCTGAAATTTAGAGTAGGGGCAATTCATGAATTGCCCCTACTCTAAATTTCGCAGGCAAATCATACTCGAAATCAGCAACGCCCTAAAATCTTTGTCTGTTTGACGCTGCTGGCCGAACCAACAGAGCGAAATTCAGATGCTGCGTAGCTTATTTTCAGCTTTGACAGTATTGTCAGAACTCCGGCTGCCTACCCGAAATATCAACGAAATAATACAATCTGTGCAGGATCTAATTCTGTGGATAGATGCGGCTGGTGGCAGATAATGATGTGTGTTGCTAGACCTGATTTTTTAGCGAAAATCTTCGGTTGAGCGCGAGGGATCTCGGTGGGAAAATCAGGGTGCTGAGCCTCAAAAGTGCTTCCTGGACTTAAGTTGAGGATAAGTCAACGAAACAGAAAGCGGTAAAAGCAAGCGCTTCAATCGCTTTCTCAGGCTTTGTTCGATCGATCGGGATCTGGGCGGCCTGAGCTGGCTTTGAAATCAGACAAAAAAATTTTGATTTCTGGGGAACTATTGGGGAAACTCAAAAGTCTGGTGAACCAGAGTCCACTGAAAAGTCGCAACTCCGTTATCGCTCCATGGTGGGCGATCAAACTTTGGGGCGATCGACAGTTGCCAACGACTGGGGTGCAATTCTCAATCTTGAGAGCATACTCCGATTAAAAATGGTTTATGTGTATTTCCCGGCTATTGTTTTAAAAATGACTAGCCGCACCCAGGCTGAGTATGGTAAACTCACAAACGTTTAACTGGAATATTTTCATGTTAGAGGAGGGAGTGGTGGAGTCGAGAGTCCAAGGCAGGAAACAACCGATATTTCCGGCTCAACGAATACAGGATTCAACTCGCGACCAGCGTCTCCCTGCTGACAATTTAAATTACATGACAGCTTATAGCAGCCGGGTAAATTAGGGTCTCAGCCGATGTCCGGTTTCAATTACTGAATCCCTTTGGAGGGAAAAGTGTATTGTAGAAAAATGATTCATCTTTTAGGAGGAGTGTAAATGACTCAGGTAACGAATCCAACAACCCCAGTATCTTCAGTTCCAAGCCGTGGGGGTCTTGATGTGATTGGTACTCAAGGCGATAACCGGTTGAACGGCACCGAACAAGCTGATATCATCCTCACTTTTGGGGGCAATGATGTCATCTCTGGTCGCGGTGGCGACGACCTGATTATTTCCGGCGGCGGCAATGACAGTATCGGCGGCGGCGGCGGCAACGATGCTATCTTTGCAGGCAGTGGCAACGATGTGGTCGCTGGTGGCGAAGGCGACGACAGGCTCTTTGGCGGTAAAGGGAATGACCTCCTCGACGGCGGTGCTGGCAATGACTTTGTTTCTGGAGATCAAGGCAACGACACCGTACTCGGCGGTGCTGGCAACGATACCGTACTCGGCGGCGCTGGCAACGATATTGTCGGCGGTGGCGACGGCAACGACAGCCTGTTCGGCGGTAAAGGCAACGATACTGTCGATGGCGGCGCTGGCGATGACTTTATCTCTGGCGACAGAGGCAGCGATGTCCTGACTGGCGGTGCTGGCAGGGATACGTTCTACTTCGCGAGTGCTGGTGGCGATTATGGTGTAGACACAATCACTGACTTTACGCCTGTAGACGATAAGATCCGCTTGAAGACGGGCGGTGTGTTCGCTGGTTTGGGCACCAGCTTCGATTCCACTGAGTTTGTGATCGATGCTGGTTTCACAGGCAGCCCAACAGCAGCCACGACGAACAAGTTGGTCTACAACCCAACAAGCGGTCTGTTGTACTTCAACGGTGGCAGCGGAGTGCTAACTGTTGCTCAGTTGCAGCCTGGCCTGACAATTACCTCGAACAACTTCGAGCTGTTCTAGATCGACTGGCAGTTGTGGGGCGGCACCGGATCGAATTTGGGGCTGTTCTCACAATGCCGATAGTTTTAAAGGATTTCAACCTCACTCTGCTACAAGCGGGGTGAGGTTGAAATATTCAATGCAGGAACTGAACCTGGGGCAGTAAAAAAAGCATCGACAGTTATTGATAAAATTAATTGATCGCCCGATCGAACGGCAAAATATAAATAGTCGGAAAATATAAAAATTTAAAATCAGAATTTGGTAGGTTCCCCCCCCAGCGGGGAAGAAACAGCAACTTCTGGCGAGCAATGAACACTGAAGAATACATCCGGCAAGCCCAAGTTTATTTGAACCGGGGGAAGTTAACTGAGGCGATCGATCTTTGCCATCAGGCGATCGAACTACAGCCATTTTCGCCGCTGGCTTACACGACTTTAGGCGAAATCCTCGAAGCTCAAGGCGATCCGACGGCGGCAAGAGATGCTTTTGTGCAAGCTTTGGAGATTTCACCAGAGTTTTTTAGGGCTCATGCTTATTTGGGTCAACTTTATAGCGAGTATTCGTGGCTGGATGAGGCGGTTTTTCACTATCGGCAAGCTCTGGATTTGAAGCCGGACTGGTCGGAAGTTCATTATAACTTGGGAAATGTTTTTCACAAGCAGGGTAATTTGTTGGGGGCGATCGACTGTTACCGAAAGGCGATCGTTCTTAAACCAAATTATCTACTTGCTTTATACAATCTGGCTACGGTTTTAGATCAGAATAATCAGCTTGAAGCGGCAATTGATACTTACCGACAGGCGATCGATCTGAAGCCGGATTATGTGGAAGCTTACAACAATCTGGGCGCGATTTTGCTCAAGGACGATCGCCCAGAGTCGGCGATTGAGGTTTATCAACGGGCGATCGAGATTAAGCCGGATTGGGCGACGCTGCACAATAATTTAGGGCAGGTGTTGCTCGACAAAAGTCCCGAAAGGGCGATCGCATCTTACCTCACGGCTATTGAGTTGGAGCCGGAGATGGTTTTGGCTCATTACAATTTGGGGAAGGCTTGGCAAATACAGGGGGAACATTTGACGGCGGTTGCTTGTTTCGATCGGGCGATCGAACTCGATCCTGAGCATATTTCGGGCTATACAGACGCTGGGTTTTCTTTAATGGTTTTGGGCAAAATTGCTGAAGCCATGCCTTATTTTCAGCAAGCGATAGCTCTGAAGCCCGATTTTGTTGAGGCTTACTCCCGTTTGGCAGACAGGCGTAGAGTTGCTGCTGTAGATGATGATGAATTGTCAAGGGCGATCGCTGCGTGCGATCGATTTCTCGCAGCACTAACGGGAAGAAGTCAACCCCAAGCGCAGCCAACCCCCCCCTGCCCCCCCCAAGGGGGGAAATTCAGGAAGAAGGAAGAAAAAGAAACTATGCCCGATTCCCAATTCCCAATTCGCGAAATTTGCGATTATTTAGCAGAAATTTACTTGCATTTGGGGAATGCTTTAACAGACTACGGCGGATATCAATCTGCTGCTGCTTATTATCAAAAAGCTTTGCAAATTCAGCCGAAAAATACAGAGCTTTATTGGCGTCTGGGAAATTGCTTGGCGCAGCAGCACAGGTTTAGTGCGGCAGTTGCAGTTTACCGCATGGCTTTGACGGTTCAACCTGCTTTGCCGGAGGTTTATTTTGAGTTAGGAAAAGTGCTGGAAAAACAGGGAAATCGCGAAAGGGCGATCGATTATTATCAACAGGTTTTAGAGTTTCAATTCCACGGTTACGGGGAGCAGCAACAGTGGCAAAAAGTAAGTTTTATTCTGCCCGATCGCAATTCGATAAAACGCCCTCACAGTATTTATTTATCGACTTGGGATTGGCTGGTTGCTGCTAAGTTGGATGCTGGCAATTATGTAGAAATAGTTTGGAAATATGAGACGGAAGCCAAACCAAAAAATACTGCCAATTCCCAATTCCTTCCCCCCTTGGGGGGGGCGAGGGGGGGGTTGCCCAATTCCCAATTCCGCAATTCCGATTGCGGTGGTTTAACTTGCGGGCTGTGTTTGCACCGAATTTCTAAGTGGTTCGATCCGGTACATTTGGGTTGGGGAGTTTGCCGTTTGTCTAACTCGCAACCGATACCTGTGGATGCGCCGAAGACTTTTGTGGCTGCAATTCCCAATGGGCGAGTTTGGATTGTGCCGCAGCAAAATTATTGGCTGATTTGTAAGGCGATCGCAGTTATTACTCCCGATAACTATTTGTTGGCTGATGTGTCTAGAGATTATCCGGGTTTCTTGCCGGGATGTACCAAGCATGATGTTAAAAAACACAGTGTTTTTAGCTTAGAATCTTTTCCGCCTTTAAAGCTGATTGAAGGCAGTGTCGCGGTGCTTTCTGGTTTGTCGGGAAATGTCTATTTTCATTGGATGGTAGACGTTTTGCCGAGGATCGAATTGCTGCGGCGAAGTGGTAGGGATTTGGCGGAGATTGATTGGTTTTTGGTTAACAGTTGTCAGCACGAATTTCAGCGGGAAACTCTCAGAATTTTGGGCATTCCCGAGGAGAAGGTTCTGGAGAGCGATCGCCTGTCTCACATTCAAGCAACAGAGTTAATAGTACCGTCTTTTGCGGGATATTTGGGCTGGCCTTCTGGGTGGGCGATCGAGTTTTTGAGGCGGGAGTTTCTTAAGGAAATTATACCTGGTTCGAGTTATCCAAAACGCATTTATATCAGTCGCAGCAAAGCGAGATATCGGCGAGTTTTGAATGAGGAAGATGTAGTTGAGGTTTTAGAGCGATCGGGCTTTGTTTCTATTTTACCTGAGTCGATGTCTTTGGCAGAGCAAATTGCTCATTTTTACCACGCTGAGGTAATAGTTGCCGCCCACGGTAGCGGCTTGACAAATACAATTTTTTCTCGTCATGGAACGAAAGTGATTGAGTTGGTGTCGCCTCACTATATCAGTCATTATTATTGGGGAATCAGTCAATATCTGAAGTTGGAACATTATTATTTGGCTGGGGAGGCTTTTGAATGCTATCCTATTAGACAGTTGATGTATCAAAATTCGCTGACTGAGGATATTTTGGTGAACTTGAGTTCGCTAAAAAGGATGGTTGAAGTGGTGGGTTTGGGTTAGTTGGCGTCTGGAGTAAGTTGAATTATGCCCTCGATTGAAAAGATGGAAAAAGCAGCGGTTGATTTTAGTCGGCAAGCAGAAGTTTATTTAGCTGAAGGAAGGTTGAATGAGGCAGTTACTGCTTGCGAGTCAGCGTTGAAAATTGAACCGAATTTGGCTGCGGCTTGTCAGACGCTGGGAAAGGTGATGCAGGTTCGAGGTGAAATCGAGCAAGCTAAGCAGTGGTATGAAGCAGCACTGGATCGCAATCCGAATTTGCCGGAAGTTTATGCAAATCTCGGCAGTTTGTATGCTCAGGGGAAACAGTGGGAAAAGGCGATCGCCAATTGTGAAAAGGCAATTTCCCTAGCACCGAATTTTGCGGCTGCTTACCGACAGTTGGCGAGAGTTTGGACGCAGTTACAAAAGCGAGAAGAGGCGGCAGAATGTTGGTATCAAGCTTTTAAGATTGAGCCGAATTGGGCAACTGCTGACGAGCAGGTTACTTTGGGAAATAGTTTCGTTGAATTGTCAAAGTTCGATCGCGCTATCGAGTGTTATTCCCGGGCTATTGAGCTGAATCCGATGCTGGCAACAGCTTATCACAATTTAGGGGAAATGCTGGTCGGCCAGAAACGGTGGGATGAGGCGATCGCCAATTACCGACAAGCCATTGCCATCAATCCAGACTCTTTTGAATCTTACCACAGTTTGGGTAAAACTTGGGCGGAGCGAGGAGAAGGCGATCGGGCGATCGCCTGTTACAATAAAAGCCTCGAACTCAATCCTAATTATGCTCGTGCTTACCTTGGTTTAGGCAATGTTTTTGCACAAAAACGCGACTTTGATGCAGCAATTAAATGTTACCGTCAGGCTCTGGAAATTAATCATAATTCCTATTGGGCGCACAATTATTTAGGGGAAGCTTTGGCTCAGAAAGGGCTGTGGCAAGAAGCTGTTAGTTGCTACCGCCAAGCTATTGCCATAAATCCCAAGATTCCTTGGTTTTATTGCAATTTGGGAATTGCCTTAACCTGCGAAAAATCTTGGGATGAAGCTGTTGCTGCTTACCTGCACGCAATTCAAATCGAGCCGAATTTGACTGGAATAAATCAGAGATTGGGATATGTGTTGCGGAAGCGTAGCGAATCTGGTTTAGACAGCACAATCGAAACTTATTGTCAAGCGATTGAGGTACTCGCCAGAGGGAAAATTTACCACAAATTGCTGGGGATTGAGTTGGATGGAGCGGAGTTTTTTATCAATTTAGGCAATAGTTTAGCTAAGCAGAAACAGTTGGAAGGTGCGATCGTCTTTTATGGCATGGCGGTGCAGATTCAACCAAATGCTGCGGAAGTTGTCGCCAAACTTACGGAAATTCGCAGGAAACAACAGGAGTTGTACGCCCAAATTGCGGCTTACCGTCACCAAATTGCGATCGCTCCGAATGATTCTAAAGCCTACAACGATTTAGGAAATATTTTACCGCAATTAGGTGAATTGGAAGAAGCGATTCTCTGTCACCAAAAAGCCAGCGAATTGAGAGGTTGGGCTGAATGTGCGACGAAAGATTACCAGTTTACCCAAGATTGGTTTACCCACAATATCCCGATTTGGCAACGGCATTTACAGGGATTTACGGGAATTGCAGATTTTCAAGTTGTGGAAATCGGCAGTTTTCAGGGAATGTCGGCTTGCTGGCTGCTGGATCGTATTTTAACTCATCCTACGGCCAAGATTACTTGCATTGATTTGTATTTCCAAGAACATTTTAAGGGAAATATTGCGAAAACTGGGGTAGCAGAGCAAGTAATTGAATTAGAAGGCTATTCTCAAGATTTATTGGTTGATTTGACTTCGGAATATTACGACATTGCTTATGTTGATGGTTGTCACAAACCCACCAGTGCTCTGCAAGATGCGATTTTGTCTTGGAGGTTGGTGAAAGTTGGCGGGCTGATGATTTTTGACGATTACGAGTTTACGTTTCCCGACAGCCCGGAGCAAGATACTAAAATTGGGATCGATGTTTTTCTGGAGATGTTTGGAAGTCAGTTAGAAGTAGTTCACAAAGGCTATCAACTGATTGTCAAAAAAACTGGCAATCATAACTTGGGTAAAGAGCAAGCTCTACTTTCTCAAGGCTGGGAAAAGTTGGGTGATGTGGCGGCTAATACGGGTTATGTCGATGAGGCGATCGCCCGCTATGAAACTGCTGCTAAAATTAAGTCGGATAATTACTTAACATACCACAAGTTGGGTAAAAGTTTGCAAGAGAAGGGACTTTTTGCAGAAGCTGCGATCGCTTACGAAAGGTCGATCGCACTTAACCCTAATTTTAGCTGGTCTTACCACTATCTGGGAGAAACTTGGCAGGCAATTGAGGAACACGGCAAATCCGCTACTGCTTACCGTCAAGCTATTGAATTAAATCCCGATTTTTGTTGGACTTACAGTAGCTTAGGCGATGTATTGATGGAGCTTTCTGAGTGTGAGGAAGCTGCTGTTGCTTACCGCAAAGTTATTGAACTGAATCCCGATTTTTGTTGGTCCTATGATAGGTTGGGTAAGGCTTTAATTGCGAGCAGAAACTGGGAAGAAGCGGCGATGGCTTATCGCAAAGCTATTGCATTAAATCCCGATGATTGTTGGCTGTACAATAGTTTGGGCGAAGTTCTCGAAGAACTAGAAAATTGGGCCGAAGCAGCAGTTGCTTTTGGCTGTGCGGTTGAGCGGGAACCGGAGGATAGTTGGCTGTACAAGAAGCTGGGTGATGCTCTGCGGAAGCAAGGAGAATTGGAAAGGGCGATCGTAATTTATGAAAAAGGCATCAATCTCGACCCAAAATCCTGCTGGTGTTACGAAGGATTGGGCTTAACTTTCCTTGCAAAACAGCAGTGGGAACCGGCAATAACTAATTTAATTCAAACACTCCAAATTAAACCCGATTTGTTTGGAATTTACTATCATATAGCTTATGCTTTGGCACAAAAAGGAGCAGTGGATGAAGCTGATATTATCAGACTTGGCTATAAAATGTTGCCTTTAAATGTGATTAAAAAATACTGTGGATTTACTGACGATTTAGCAATTGCAGCCGAGTCAGATCCGAGTATTACTTGCATTGACATCTATCCTGCAAGTCAAATCAATTTATCAAACTCCCAAACAATCGACACCGATTGCAGATGTTGGGAAGATGAAAATTTTTATATTAAAAAAGCTTTTGTTGCTGTATTACCAAACGGACGAGCTTGGGCCGATATTGCGACTACCGCCGCCATTACTTCAGACAATAAACTTGTTACCGATATCTCAATGGGTTGTCCTGAATTGGTAATAACTTCCGACAAATTGTCTCCTGCTGAACATATCGAGGGAAACGTGGCTTTTCTATCGGCTCGCTGGGGAGGAGCAGCTTATTTTCACTGGATGTTTGATGTGGTTACGCGGTTCCATCTTTTGCAGCAGAGCGGCTTGATGGATAGTATTGATAAATTTGCGATCAATGCTTGCGATTCGGCTTATGAAAAAGAGACTTTAAATACTTTAGGAATTCCACTAGATAAAATTTTAGAAAGTCGTCACCACCCGCACTTTACAGCGGATCAATTAATAGTTCCGTCAATTTGTGATGGTGGTTCGGGTACTTCTAAATGGAAGTGCGAATATTTAAAACAACTGTTTTTAAATGAACAGCAGTCGCTAAAAACAGATTATTCAGAACGCATTTATATCAGCCGAGAAAAAGCATCTTATAGACGAATTGTCAACGAGCAAGATGTTATCGGCTGTTTAGAAAAGTTGGGGTTTCATACAGTCAAACTGGAAACGATGTCGGTAGCGGAGCAAGCCGCGTGTTTGGCTGCGGCTAAGGTAGTTGTCGCACCTCACGGCGGGGGATTGACCAATCTAGTTTTTTGCAACCCAGGAACTAAGGTAATTGAAATTTTTTCTCCGATTTATGTGCCAGTTTGCTTTTGGACTATCAGCAATTTGTGTGATTTGAAACATTACTATCTAATTGCTGAATTGTTTGATGACAAAACTCAGAAATACCCGGGACATAAAGATATGCGGGTGGATGTGAAATCGCTGGAGAAGTTAATGAATCTTGCAGGAGTTTTGCATGGATAATCATGATTACCACAATTTGGGGAATTCCCTGCAAGAAAGTGGGAGATTTGATGATGCTGTTGCTGCTTACAAACAAGCTATTGAGTTAAATCCTGATTTTTCGTGGTCTTTTCACAGTTTGGGCGATGTCTTGCTGAAACTCGAACAGTGGGCGGACGCTGTTGCTGCTTATAAACAAGCTGTTGATTTAAATCCCGATTTTTCGTGGTCTTATCACAATTTGGGCGATGCTTTGCTCAAACTTGAACAATGGGAAGAAGCTGCTGCTGCTTACCGTTGCGAGATTGCGCTTAACTCGGATTTTGCCTGGTCTTTTGGCAATTTAGGCGATGCTTTAATTAAGCTAAGATATTGGGATGAAGCTATCGCTGCATATTTAAAAGCTATTGAAATTGACGGAGATTTGCCGGAAATTTACGAGAAGTTGGGTTTTGTTCTCGGACAAACTGGGTCTGATTTAAGGTCTGTGTTAGAAAAATGTCAGTTGCAAGTTACACCGGAAAATGCGGGATTTTATTTGGATTTAAGCAGAAGTTTAGCAAAGTACGATCGCCCAAAAAGCGCAATTATTCTTTACAAAATACTCTTGACAATCACGCCGGATTGTGAAGGAGTATCAACGGAATTAGAGGAGTTGTTGCAGGAACAAGAAAAGTGCAATCGTACATTAGCCTTATCTCGCGCAACTGTAGCCGAACAACCCGATGATTGCTGGTCTTACTACAACTTAGGTGCTGTTTTAAGCAACCAAAAATACTGGGATGAAGCAGCGGCGGCATTTTTCCAGGCAATAGAAATAAATCCCGATATTCCTTGGTGGTTTTATTACAATTTGTGGGAAGTTTTGGTTAAGCAAAATAAACTTGATGAAGTTGAGGACTTGTACCGAGAAGTTATTGCAGCTAAACCGGAGGCTTTTTGGCCTTATCTGAATTTGGGGGAAGCTTTGACAAGACAAGGCAAAATTGCAGAGGCAATTTCCTGTTATCAAACTGTCAGTTGTCGGCAAAGTTTTGCTATCCTTAGTAAGGACACAGGCAAGATGCCTGTGCCACAACATATAGGAAACACAGGCAAGATGTCTGTGCCACAAAATATAGTAAAATCTCCCAGTTTTATAATTATTGGTTCCCAGCGGTGCGGCACGACTTCTCTGTACACTTATTTAGCTCAACACCCGCAAATTTTGACTCCGATTAAAAAGGAGATGGATTTTTTCTCGTGGCACTTTGAGAGAGGGATTGATTGGTATTTGGCTCATTTTCCGCCAATCCCGGAGGGAGAGCAATTTTTGACTGGCGAAGCAAGTCCGAGCTATTTTGACTCTCTGGAAGCGCCAGAACGGATCTACAGCGCGTTTCCAGAGGTTAAGCTTGTTGTACTGTTGCGAAATCCGGTCGATCGAGCTATTTCTCAATTTTACCGCTTGGCTGACTTAAATTGGGAAGGGCGATCGCTCGATCGGGCAATTAGCGATGAAGTTGCACGATTGGCTCAAAATCCAGCATACATCATCGGCGAAGAACCGGCAAATTATTTAGCTCGCGGTAGGTATGTAGAATTTATTAAAAATTGGCTGGCTTTCTTTCCTAAAGAACAGTTATTAGTTTTGAAAAGCGAAGATTTTTATGCAGGTGCGGCTGCAACTGTTAGGCAAGTTTTAGAATTTTTAGATTTGCCAGAATATCAATTGCCAGAATATCAAAATGCTAATCCCGGTTCCTATCAGGCTATCAACGATTCGATGCGCGATTGGTTGAGCGATTATTTTCGACCTTACAATCAACAACTAGAGGATTATTTAGAAACAAAATTTAATTGGTAATTGGTAATTGTTGACTGTTGACTGTTGACTGGAAAGCACAGTCATATCAAATCCGTTTGCATCGGAATGATATAAACGGAGAAGACGGAGGAAACGGAGGAGACGGCTTGGCCTTTGTCCCTACAATTGATCGCGGTAGGGACAAAGGCCAAGCAGTCTCCTCTATATTATTCCGGCGCAACCGTCAACCGTCAACCGTCAACTGACTAAAAAAACCCGCCTCCCTCTTGACAAGTCATACTCGTTATGAGTACGATTAGGTGAAGCAAACGAATTTAACCCAAGTACCCAAGGATTCAAAATCATGCTGACGAACCACGAAGGTCAAAGAGTACCCAAAGTCACTTTTCGCACTCGCAAAGACAACGAGTGGGTTGATGTCACCACCGATGATTTGTTTGCAGGCAAAACTGTCGCAGTGTTCTCGCTACCGGGAGCTTTTACTCCCACTTGTTCGTCAACGCACCTCCCGGGTTACAACGAATTAGCCAAAACTTTCAAAGCAAATGCCGTAGATGAAATCATCTGTATTTCCGTCAATGACGCTTTTGTGATGAACGAGTGGGCAAAAGACCAAGAATCAGACAATGTGACGTTAATTCCTGACGGTAACGGCGAGTTTACTGAAGGCATGGGAATGCTGGTAGACAAAACAGATTTAGGCTTTGGCAAGCGGTCTTGGCGCTATTCGATGGTGGTAAAAGATGGCTTGGTTGAAAAAATGTTTATTGAGCCCGAGGAACCGGGAGACCCTTTTAAGGTGTCCGATGCTGATACGATGCTTAACTACATCAACTCGGCAGCAGCCAAGCCCAAAGTTGTATCTTTGTTCACTAAAGTGGGCTGTCCCTTCTGCGCTAAGGCAAAGGCAATGCTGACTGAAAAGGGCTTGGATTATGAAGAAATCGTCCTGGGCCGCGATATCACAACTCGTTCGCTCCGGGCTATAACTGGTGCTACAACTGCGCCACAAGTATTTATCGACGGCAAGTTGATCGGCGGTTCCGAAGCTCTAGAGTCTTATTTGGCTGCTGTTTAGTTAATCTGTAGGGTGCGTCGCTACCATATCTTGGATATAACGTGGCAGATTGACGGATGGCGACGCACCCTACTTGCTTATTTGGCTGTTGTTTAATTAGGGACAAATACTTAGTTGTAAGGTGCGCAGTGCGCACCTTTGTTGTATTTAGCCCCATTCAGCTTCGGAGTCAAAAGTACGCGCGTGCAAAGCTATCCCGAGCGTGAATCGCCCGATCGATCCATTCTCGTGCAACAATCATTTGTGAAGTAATATAAAAAAACTCAAAAATGGGAGTGACAGATCGTGGATTTAAGTCTCGTAGCGTCAAATCTCTTAAATCCACCCGTATTAGCTTTTTTTATGGGAATGCTGGCAGTTTTTCTAAAATCTGATTTAGAAATTCCAGCACCAATCCCCAAACTGTTTTCACTGTACCTGTTATTTGCGATCGGATTTAAAGGGGGCGTTGAACTAGCAAAAAGCGGCTTCAACCAGCAAGTTGCACTGACAATTTTGGCAGCGATGCTGATGTCAATGCTAGTACCACTTTATACTTTCTTTATACTGAGGATAAAACTCGACTCCTACAATGCAGCCGCGATCGCAGCCACCTACGGTTCCATCAGTGCAGTAACATTTATTACTGCAACCTCCTTCCTCAAAGAACTAGGTATCGACTTTGATGGCTACATGGTAGCAGCCCTAGCATTAATGGAATCCCCAGCAATTATAGTCGGGCTAATTCTCGTCAGTGTATTCGGAGGAGAAGAAAAACGCGAAATAGTTTGGCCAGAAGTGCTGCAAGAAGCCTTCCTAAACAGTTCAGTATTTCTGCTCATTGGTAGCCTAATTATGGGCATACTGACAGGAGAACACGGTTGGGAAGTTATGAGCCCGTTTACCCAAGATTTGTTTTACGGCGTTCTGACTTTTTTCTTGTTGGACATGGGACTGGTAGCCGCCAGCAGAATTAAAGACTTGCAAGAAGCAGGAATTTTTCTGATCGGCTTTGCAATCCTAATTCCGATAGTTAACGCAGTAATTGGTTTGCTAGTTGCGCAATTAATCGGAATGCCAAAGGGAGACGCTTTACTATTTTCCGTATTGTGTGCGAGTGCTTCATACATAGCAGTACCCGCAGCCATGCGCCTAACGGTTCCCGAAGCTAACCCAAGTCTTTACATTTCGACAGCCTTAGCAGTGACGTTTCCGTTTAACATCATTGTAGGTATTCCCATGTATTTATACGGAATCAATATGTTTTGGAGGTGAGATGATGGATTCAGTTAAAAGGATAGAAATTATAGCTCATTCAGTTGAGCTGGGAAAGATTTTAGACGGTTTAGACAAAGCTGGTGTCCAAGATTATTCGGTGATTCGTGGTGTCGCTGGAAAAAGCACCAGGGATCATGTTTCTCGCGATTCATCAATGACGACGGTGGATAATATTTATGTGCTTGCTTTTTGTTCTCCCGATCAAGTATCAGCAGTTGCAGAAAACATTAGACCAGTTCTGAATAGGTTTGGTGGGTCGTGTTTTATTTCAGATGCGGTGGAATTGCTAATTACTAGGTGCGTTGGGTAGTTATTGGTTAGTTGTCAGTTGGCAGTTGGCAGTTGACTGTTGCATCGGAATTATAAGTAACCGAAATGAGGAGACGGCAGTGCCGTGTCCTCTGTATCATAGGTCGTTGCAATCGGAATTGATATCATTACCAATTACCAAATTCTTAAGATATAGAAAAGATTAGGTTGTACCGATGAGTTGCCGTGGTAAGTTTTAACGCAGAAGTTGCGATCGAGATAGCGATATTTTCAAGAGGAGTTTAAATCATGCCTACCCTAAAAGTTGGTATCAACGGATTTGGTCGCATTGGACGGCTAGTCATGCGTGCCGGCATCAAAAACCCCAACATCGAATTTGTCGGTATTAATGACTTAGTTCCGCCAGACAACCTGGCTTACCTGTTCAAATACGACTCTACCCACGGGATTTACGACGGCGAAGTCGAAGCTAAAGCAGATGGAATTGTCGTTGACGGACTATTTATTCCCTGTACGTCAATCAGAAATCCGGCAGAATTGCCGTGGGGTAAATGTGGTGCAGATTATGTTGTAGAGTCTACCGGATTGTTTACCGATTTTGAAGGCGCATCAAAACACTTGACGGCAGGAGCAAAACGGGTAATACTTTCAGCACCGACAAAAGACCCTGAAAAAGTAGCTACATATTTAGTAGGCGTCAACCACCACAAATTTGACCCCGCCAAAGATACTGTTGTTTCTAATGCTAGTTGTACCACCAATTGTTTAGCACCAATTGCCAAAGTTATTAACGATAATTTCGGTTTAGAAGAAGGTTTGATGACTACTGTTCACGCGATGACAGCTACTCAACCTACTGTAGATGGGCCAAGTATTAAAGATTGGCGGGGAGGACGAGGTGCCGCTCAAAATATTATTCCATCTTCGACTGGTGCGGCGAAAGCTGTTACTTTGGTGTTGCCAGAATTGAAAGGAAAACTGACGGGGATGGCTTTGCGCGTGCCAACTCCAGATGTGTCCGTAGTGGATCTTACTTTCAAAACGGCGAAGGAAACTAGCTACAAAGAAATTTGCGAAGCCATGAAAAAAGCTTCGGAGGGCGAACTCAAAGGCATTCTCGGATATACTGAAGATGCGGTGGTTTCGACGGATTTTCAGGGCGATGCGCGATCGAGCATTTTCGATGCGGGTGCGGGACTCGAACTTAATTCTAAGTTTTTCAAAGTGATTTCTTGGTATGACAACGAGTGGGGTTATTCAAGTCGGGTGATTGATTTGATGTTGTCGATGGCCCAGAAAGATGGAATTTTGAATAACTAATTTTTTGTGGGGTAATATTTTGGGCGGGCTAGAAGCCCACCCCACAAGCAAATTTTTGTGCTTTTTTGTGGAACGGGCATCTTGCCCGTTTCTGACAATTATATAGCAACCTTCTCGGTAGTTAAAGCTTTTTTAATTGCTGAAATAATTGATTTCATTTTCCTTCTTTCCCAATTCCCAATTCTATATGTCTGAATTGCCACCTCTGGACAACGAAACTATTTGGGCTATCCTCAACGAAGAAATCGACGATGCCGCTGTCAATCAGCTAGTTTGGCAACATCTCGGTTATCGTTGCGATGCAGAGACTGGGATGTGGAACAGCACAAATGTTGCGGAGGAATGGTGTTTAGAGTATCCTGAACCGCCGGATTTTATTGATTCTCGACCCGCAACGGTGAAATTGACTCGATCAATCCTGCCAGAAAATAAGCAGTTATTGAAAGAAAAATTGGGGTTTCAGGGCTATAAAATTGGGGAATTCGGGCCGAGACAGACTCGTAGGGCGACGATGGCTAATTGGTTGATGGGTTTTATGGAAAATGAAAGCTAAAATTTCAAATCTCAAATTGACCGACATCGGGCTGTTCTGTGAACTATTCTAGAGTCGGAACAAAACCATTGTGAGGAAGAATTTATGAAAACAACCACCATATCTCGTTTGACCAGCACTTCTCTCGCTGCGCTAATGCTAACAGGTGTCTGTGTAAGCGCGATCGCCACACCAGCCACCACCCAACCCGCAACCTTCCAAACAGCCCAAGCTACTGCGAAAAAGCGTCTTGTAGTCATGGACTTCGACTACGGCACTACCAACAGTTACTATAGCTCCTACAGGGGAGTCGGCGCGGCCAAAGGCATCAGCGAACTGCTAATCAACGAACTGGTCAACAATGGGACTTATACTGTAGTCGATCGCAGCAAAATCGAACAAGCCCTCAAACAGCAAAATCACACAGGTGCGATAGATGCCGGTACCGCAGCCGAAATTGGCAAACAATTAGGAGTTGATGCCGTACTCATCGGCACTATTACCAAGTTTAATATCGACAAACAATCGGGCGGCGGCAGTTTCATGGGAATCGGTGGCGGTTCGCAAAAAACCAAAGCGACAGTTCAAATAGACGTGCGGTTAATCGGTACAGCTTCAGGAGATATTCTTGCTACTGCCAAAGCAATAGGAGAAGCAGATCAAAGTAATTCTAGCGTCTCTATAATGGGAATCGGCGGCAGTTCCAGCACCAATAATGAAGATTCACTTTTGAGTGCTGCCGTCGATAAAGCCGTAGCACAAATGGTGACTAAACTTGCAGAATTATCTAAGAAATTAGGTTGAAAAGTTTGAAACTTTTTTAGATTTTATATCAATTCCGGCTGCAACGACCTATGATATAGAGGACACGGGAGAATGATATAGAGGACACGGGAGAATGATATAGAGGACACGGCAGTGCCGTGTCCTCTGTCCATGTCATATTGTGTCAACTTTTTTGCTGACGATTGTATCTGTTGCCTTTAGTTTATTTTAGGAAGCTGCATTTTCCGTTCAACTAAACTCGATCAAATCTGCTCAACTTATTCAAGTATTAATAGTTTAATTAGCATTAGGATTTGAGTCAGAAGCAACAACGCATTTACCTTGTTGAGTCAGGCTGGGATTTGGGTTAGATACTATCTTGGAAACGGCATCTTGTTCTTGAATCCATCCGATTTCTCCTGCTTGTAGCTTGGCGATTTCTACTTCAACTGTTGAATTAACTGTGGAGGAAGGCGAGGGAGTTGCTACAGCAGGAGATAGATTTATTGCAGGTTTTGAAACAGTAGAAAAATCTTTATTTGACTTGGGTTTGGGAGAGTTCGATCGCACTATTTCTGGAATCGAACAAACTTTCAATTCCAACCAACTACCTTCTGTTTTTGTTACCTGCAAAATGCTGCCGGCAGGGACTATTCCTTTGACAGTCAACTCACCGATTGCGGCTCGCAAATCGAAGCGATCGCCCTCTTTTCCCAATTCCCCAGCCACGGAACTTTTAATCTCTATAAACGAGCCTTTTTCTAAAGATTTGACCGGAGAAGGTACAGATTCAACTCTTTTCTCCTGCCTGCTTCGAGCATTAATTAAGCCGAGTTTCCCGAAAACCGACTCCCCGGTAGTATCGATCGCCCGACCCACCGGAGGGATGAAAAAATAAGCAAATACACCTCCCAAACCTAGCAAAAAGACTATTTTCAGCAGCAGCGAAAATGGACTTTTGCCTTTGTCCGGCGGCTGTACCAACTGGGTTTTCAGTTGAGAACTAGCATCGCCCAGGCTGGTGCTATCCGTCAAATCGGTTGGCATATCCTCGCTGTCGGCAATTAGTTTGATCGGCACATCTAAAGGCGCAATGGACAATTCTGTAAAAGTATTTCCTTCCTCCCTCAAATGTGCTTGACAGTGAATTAAAGCCACAGTGACGTTATCGTGACCGTTTCTAGTATTAGCAATCTCGATCAGCCGATCGCGTGCCTTTGCCACATTAATGCTACCGTCGAGAATTGGCAAAATCTCCGCTTCCCAACATTCCTCAACCCGGTCTTTATCGCTCAAACCGTCGGAACACAGCAGCAAAACGCAATCCTCATCCACCGGAAAACGCTGCACAGTCGGGTGCAGAGTGTTGGAGGAAGTAATGCCCAAAGCTTGAATCAGAGCTCCAGCGGCCACTTGTTCCAAAGCATCCCGGTAAAGCGAATAGCCCAAACGCACCTCGCGGCAAGCCACATCATCATCGAGAGTAACTTGATAGCAGCCGGTGCGGGTAATCCAGTAAGCCCGACTGTCTCCGACGTGGGCGACGTAGAGTTCGTGAATGTGGGCTAAAGCCATAACTAGGGTAGTTCCCATCCGCTGGCGGCCTTGGCGGTGTTCGGTGTCGTTGCGACCGGCTATCTTGTCGTTAGCAGCACAAGCGGCCCGTTCCAGCTTGGAAGTCAGGCTTTTGGGGTCCCAATTAGCTTGATGCAGGGGCATTTGCTGCAACTTCTCGCACAGCACAGCAATCGCTTCTTCCGAAGCGACTTCGCCGCCGTCTTGTCCGCCGATACCGTCACAGACGATCGCACAAGCCGACGAGCCTGGTTGTCCGACGAACACCGTACCGCTGGGCGGATAGCAAGCATCTTCGTTGTGAGCTCTGGCTCTGCCCACATCCGTGCCCGTGGCAATTTCAACGGTACGATCGTACGATCGACCGCATTTTGCCAGAGCTTTATCTAACTGGCCCATCAGTTGTTCACCGTGGCGCACTTGACCGGCCACCATTTGCTGGCAAAGTTGCCTCAAAAAATTGCCGATCGCCGGGTGAGCATCTTCGAGCCACTGCTGCCACAATTTGCCCAACTGCGACAAACTAGGCGGTTTGCGATCGGGCTGCAATTCCAGAAACCGGACTAATTGCCCTTCCACGCGTAGCAGTTCCGGTGTCAGCAGCGTCGAAGCCACGCCCTGAGCGATACACGGCTGCCACAACTGAGCAATTTGCCACAGCCAATTGAGCTGTCGCATCGCCGCGGCTCCTTTCCAGGAGTCCGCCAATTCCGGCATCAAAGATTCCGTCACCTTCAAAATAGGCCCGTTTTCCAGCAGCCAGATATCTCCCGAGAGTTTGCTCGTCGCAGACGATATCAGGCCGTATACTTGAGGTACGTGCAATTGATAGGCAAACAGTCTTAGATAAGGAGCGATCGTACTCGGAATCTCTTCGGGCAGTTCCGGCAACTGTTCGGGTTGAGTATCGACAAGAAGTCGATCGCGCTTGACCAAATAGCGACCCGCAATTAGATCGCCTGGCTTACAAGCTTTGATCCCTTCACCTACAGCCCACAAATAGTGTTTTGGCACAGAGTTTTGCATAAGGGTTTCTGACGCCTTTGGGCAAGCGTGCTGATCTGAACTATTTTAGCGCTTGAACATCGACGGGTTGATACGTGGCGATTATTCTACACCCCGCTTTCTCAGCAGACGGGGATGCGGTAGGACTTCGCAGTCCTAATATCCTGATTTTCCAGGTTCCCAGGCTCACCACAAAAGCACTTTTATGTGCGTAGCGATATCTCCTGACAATGTTTTAGGCGTGACTTCCCCCCAGTTTTGGGGTAGGTTTTAAAGTCTTGTACTGACACAAATAGTCTACCATTTTGTTGACCACCGGATAAATCTTCCTATCAGATTTCAGGGTTCGACGCTGGCGCCACACCGAAGTCAAGGGCTTGACGGTCGGCTGCTTTTAGCATATTCCTGATAGTGCCAATTCCCAAGAAATCGCGACAGTCAAAGGAATTGAGATTTTCGACTAATTGTAATGGTACGATCGAGATACGTAGAAATTAGCCGATCCAATAGGTATAAATAAACATCAATTCTCCGCAAAAGTTGATCGGGCGATCGAGCGCCAGCAACTAAAATCAGATTTAACCTTACCGAAAGACGGATACAAGCCCCCCAGATTCACCTGTGGAGTAAATCCCAAATCTCAAATCTCAAAGTGACACACCGGGTTTTGCAAGTTGTTGAGTTATATAACCATGCCCCCACATGAGTCAAACGCCTTTGGCGAGAATTTACCCGATCCAAAGCTGCTACCGGCCATTGAGGTAGACGAAATGCTCGCTAGCATTCAAAATTCTCACAGTTACTACTACAAAATGATGAATATTGAGGTTTGGGCGCTAGTGGAAACCTTGGATGGTCTGTTTCCCGGCGCTTGGGGTCAATTTATGAGTAACCGCCAACTTGCAGTTAAACACTTTTTGCAGCGCGATCGCGATCCAAATTGTGCGGTAGATGCCACTGATGCCGACAAAGATGCAGAAACCAGCGGGATTGAGGAAGAAGGATGAAGCGAAGTTCGGCAACGGACTTTGTAACCGATTTAACGGAATAAGCAAGAGGGAAGACGGAAAATTTTTCCCGCACTCCCTCAGACACTTTGCCGAAACCAAGTAATTTATCTACCTAACAGCTTACAGGTTAATTTTCGCGTCAACTCGGGGCAATCCCATGCTGTAGTTGACAGCGCGGCTGTTGAGGTTGTAGCTGATTTCGCCTTTTTGCAAGAACGATCGAACTAAGTGCTCCAATTCCGAGCCAATACGGCGGAGATTGTATTCCGTCAAGTCTTGGCCTTCGTAAGCGTCTACGAGTTGGTCGAATTTGGCATAAACCTGTTTGACAGACTCGTCGTTCCAGTTGAGTTCGTTATCTGGGTCAATGTCCAGAGTCAAAAGATCGTTGCTGGGGACAAGTTCGTCATTTTCCAGAATGGCGGTGTATATACGAATATGGCGGGTTGTGGATTTGAGCTGCATGAGTTCTTATGTTTAAAGATTTTTTTTGCTGAGTTTATTGTAATGGGTCAAAGACCGTTGCAGGAGACTCCCACTTAATTCAAAACTAAAAACGAAGGCTTTCGCAAGGTACAATAGTTCCGAATTGGGATAGGAGGACAAGGTGGAAGGCAAAAGATTTATTCACTTCCTGCAACTACAAAACTTCCTTTCCTATGGAAGTGAGGGGAGAAAAATTGAACTTCAACCCCTAAACGTATTGATCGGTACTAACGCATCCGGCAAGTCTAACTTAATCGAAGCGATGGGAGTGTTGAAGGCAACACCTACAGACTTACTTGCTCCGATTCGTCAAGGAGGTGGCATCAGCGATTTTCTGTGGAAAGGTGAAAAAGGTATTCCCACAGCAAAAATTGAGGCTATTTTAGATTACCCAGAACGAACGATGCCACTGCGCTATCAGATTAGTTTTACCGCAGTGGGTCAGAGACTTGAAGTAGTGGATGAAGCTATAGAAGATATGGAACCGCGCCATAGTTCCGAAAGCGAGCCATTTTTTTATTACCGTCATAATAATTGGGGGCGCCCAGTTATCAATGTTATAGAGGACAACGAGCAGCAAACAAGAAAGCTGCGGACTCTGCGGCGAGAAGATATCATTCCCGATCAATCTATCTTATCTCAAAGAAAAGATCCAGAACAATATCCAGAACTATCATATCTGGGAAATAAATTTGCAGACATTGGTTTATATCGTAACTGGCAGACAGGTAGAGATTCACTATCGAGAAAGGCTCAGCAAACTGACTTGCCAGAACATCCCCTCCTAGAAGATGGCGGCAACTTAGGACTGGTTTTAAACAACTTACAGTATCAATTAGGAAGCAGGGAGATTATTGAAAAATTAAAACTGTTTTACGATGCAGCCGAAGAACTGAGTATCAAGATTTATGGCGGTACTGTCCAGATATTTATCCGCGAAACAGGATTAATTCAGCCAATTCCCGCAACTCGTTTATCAGACGGTACGCTGCGTTATTTATTCTTAATAGCTTTACTTCTAGATCCAACTCCCCCGCCACTTATCTGTATAGAGGAACCGGAGATTGGCTTGCATCCCGACATTTTGCCTGCGATTGCTGAAATGCTAATCGAAGCCTCACAGCGCACGCAATTGATTGTGACAACTCATTCCGATGCTTTAGTGTCAGCGCTGAGTCCTGAGTCAGTGTTAATATGCGATCGAGATGATAGAGGAAGTCACCTGAACCGTCTTGATGGCGATCGACTGAAAAAATGGCTTGAGAATTACAGTTTGGGAGACCTTTGGCGGATGGGAGAAATCGGGGGCAACCGATGGTAAAGGAGATTCGCATTTACATCGAAGGCGGCGGCGATGGCAAGGATACAAAGGCACGGCTCCGAGGAGGATTTAGCTTTTTTTTCAAAGAACTCGTGCAGGTTGCCCGCAGCAAGCAAATCAAGTGGAATATTACTGTTTGCGGTTCTCGGAATAATGCTTTCAGGGATTTCAAAAATGCTTTAGCAGATCGCCCAAATGCCTTTATCATCCTTTTTGTTGACTCAGAAGCACCTGTAAAGCAGCCGCCTTGGGAGCATTTGAAGTTGAGGGATAATTGGGATTCGCCTGGGGTTGATGACACTCATTGCTATCTCATGGTTCAAGCGATGGAAGCTTGGTTCATGGCGGATATTGATACTTTAAAAAGATTTTACGGACAGGGATTTAAAGAAAATGCAATTCCTAAAAATATCAATGTAGAGACAATTGAAAAGGATTCGTTAGAACCAAGTCTGAAAGCAGCTAGCCGCGACACAAAATCCAAAGGCGAATATCAAAAGATACAGCACGCTTCCAAGCTGTTAGAAATGTTGGATGTTGACAAGGTTCGCAAGGCTTCTTCAGAGTGTGATCGTATTTTTACAACTCTCACCGAACTCATGGAACAAGCCAAATGAACAAGTAAGTAGTCAAACAAAATTAATTACACAAAACAACTAATATGATATACTAAAAAT
>ENA-OFCI01000102-OFCI01000102.1-metagenomes-genome-assembly--contig:-NODE-102-length-53250-cov-29.089144_pt1 | contig 53250 bp, 39 predicted proteins | sample MGYA00153391_OFCI01 | MGnify analysis MGYA00153391
AAATTCTTAAAGAATTTGGAAATAATTATGTAATTAATTTTGCTTAACTACTTAACCGGAGTCACAGCATCCGACGGAGGCACATACAACTCAACCACAGGGATTGTCACCTTCCCACCTGTGACGATCGCCAATGGCATTACAGTGAATCGGACGATCGGCTTTATCGCCCCACTCACCCTCACTGGCGTCAGCAACACCGCCAGAAGCAGCTCAACAACTTCCGACCCCACCCCAGGCAACAACGACGGTACAAACCCTAATTCCAGTGTGAGTACGACGATCAACTCACTCCCGGGTGCTGCTGACATCGCTACCACTAAAACTGGGCCCACCGCTACGACGGCCGGTGCCACAGTCAGCTATACAATTGCTACAGTCAACAACGGCCCTAGTTCAGCCAGCAACGTCACGATTACTGACAGCATCATTCCCGGGTTAACCGAAGTCATAGCATCCGACGGGGGAATTTACAACCCAACCACAGGGATTGTCACCTTCACACCCGTGACGATCGCCAATGGCACTACAGTCACTCGGACGATCGGCTTGATCGCCCCAGCTAGCATCAGTGCTGTCAGCAACACCGCCAGAAGTACCTCAGCAACTCCCGACCCCACCCCGGGCAATAACGACGGTACAAATCCTAATTCCAGTGTGAACACAACGATCGGTACAGTCCCCAGTCTTGCTAGTGCCGACCTTTCTACCATTAAAAGTGGGCCCACTGCTACGACTGCCGGTGCCACAGTCACTTATACGATCGCCACAGTCAACAACGGCCCTAGTCCCGCAGAAGCCGCCACGATCACTGACAGTATCATTCCCGGGTTAACCGGAGTCACAGCATCCGACGGTGGTACCTACAACCCAACCACAGGGATTATCACCTTTGGTCCTGTGGCGATCGCCAATGGCACTACAGTCACTCGGACGATCGGCTTTATTGCCCCAGTCACCCTCACTGCTGTCAGAAACACCGCCAGAAGTACCTCAGCCACTCCCGACCCCACCCCGGGCAACAACGACGGTACAAACCCTAATGCCAGTGTGAACACAACGATCGGCACAGTCCCCAGTCTTGCTAGTGCCGACCTTTCTACCATTAAAAGCGGACTCACATCGGCAGCACCGGGGCAATCTGTAACTTATACAATTACTACTGCCAACAGCGGGCCGATCGATGCCGCCAACGTCACCATCACCGACAGCATCATCCCTGGTTTAACAGGAGTTGTAGCTTCCAACGGGGGCAGTTATGACCCAATCTCAGGACTCGTGATTTTTCCGGCGATCGCCAGCGTACCGGTTGGTCAAACCGTTACCAGTACCGTTACTTTAGGTGTCCCCAGCGCTGGCAGTATCACCAATATTTCCAGCAGTAAATCAACTACTCCTGACCTAAACCCCAGCAATAATGACGGCTCTTCCCCGTCCGCCAGAGTCACTACCACCGTTCGTGCGGGTACTATCGATGGTGCGGACTTGGTGACTACCAAGACTGGTCTCACATCTACGACGGCTGGTAGTGCAGTTACTTATACTATCAATACCGCCAACGATGGGCCGGCTACTGCTGAAAATGTAGCGATCGCGGACAGAATCATTCCAGGTTTAACAGGAGTTGTAGCTTCCGATAACGGTAGTTATGACCCTGTTACCGGGATTGTCACCTTCCCAACAATTTCCCGCTTGGCTAGTGGCAGCAACGTCAACCGCCAGGTAACATTAATTGTTCCATCGACTGGTATCAAAAATACTTCCCAAAGCCGATCGACCACTCCCGACCCCAACAACAACAACAACAACGGTTCCCAGCCCAATGCCACTGTCACTACCACCGTCAAACAGACTCCAGTAGAACCACCAACACCAACTCCGCCACCAACTCCGCCCGTTAACCAACCCCCAGTCGCCAACGACTCCGGCGTGATTTTATTGCCGGACAAAAACGCCCCAGTACCCGGATTGGGAGGAACAGACCCCGACGGCATCATTACTTTCTTCACCATCAACAGCCTGTTGCCACCCGAGGAAGGTACATTGTTCTTGGGCGATCCAGCCAAGGGCGGAGTCCCGGTTACACCCAATCAAGTTTTGACGCCGGATCAAATTAGCCAGTTGTTTTTGCAGTCCACTAGCAGTTTCACCGGATCGCAGTTCACCTACAGCGCTACGGACAACCTCGGCAAAACAAGTCTGGGTTTTGCCACTGTGACTGGTAGTCTGCCGACGCCAACACCAACCCCCACACCCACACAGACCCCCACACCCACACTCACACCCACACTCACACCAACCCCCACACCCACACAGACCCCTATTTTCGGCAGAGTTCCCGAACCGGATACTGGTTGCGGTTGTACCCCCCTGCCCTTGCTGCCCTCGATCGCATTTCCTCAACCCCAGCGCGAACAAAAACTCAACTTCAATTCAAATGCCTCTGCACTCATTAACATCCAAGACACGATTATCGGGACTCCCGGAAACGATTATTTAATAGGGAACGACGCTAACGAACTCTTTGTCTCAGAACCGGGCGACGACACAGTTTTAGGCGAAGGTGGCACTGATATCATCTTCGGAGACCAACAGCGAGATTTCATCGCTGCCGGTAGGGGCAACGACATCGTTTATGCGGGCAAACAAAATGACGTGGTGTTCGGGGGCAAACAAGACGATCGCATTTTCGGCGATCGCGGTTCTGACACATTGTACGGCGATCGTGGTTCCGACACGATCGTCGGCGACAATGGCAACGACATCGAGCTGACGGGTGACAACAGCGACCTAATTTTCGGCGGCGAAGCAGGCGACGCCATTGCTGGCAATCAAGGTCGCGACACCGTTTACTCCGGCAAAGGCCCCGACATCGCTTACGGGGGCAAAGAAAGCGACTTGATTTTCGGCGACAAAGGCAACGACAGCCTCTACGGCGACAACGGAGACGACTCTCTGTTCGGTGGCGTCCTCAACTCCCAGGACGGCGACCTCGACGGGCGGGATTTACTGTTTGGAGGCAACGGTAACGACTTACTCAACGGCCAACAAGGCGACGATACTTTGCTGGGCGGAAACGGTCGGGATTTGGTGTTTGGAGGTAAAGGGGGCGATCAAATTTTCGGCGAAACTGACCGAGACACTCTCTACGGCGGCCGCGGTTCTGATACTATCCTCGGCGACTACGGCAATCCCCTAGGCATCAACGTTGGTACGGATCAAGCTGACTTAATTTTCGGCAACGACGCTGGCGATGTCATCGGCGGCGGTAGTGGTAACGACAGCATTTTTGCTGGTAAAGGTAACGACTTAGCCTATGGCGGCAAAGATAACGACCTGATTTTGGGCGAACTCGGTTCCGACACCCTTGTCGGCGACGAGGGAGACGATTCGCTTTACGGCGGGTTGCAAAATCAGTTAATCAGCGATGCCAACGGCCGCGACTTACTGTTTGGCGGAGATGGAAATGACTTGCTTAATGGTGGCGAGAGTTCCGACTCTCTCAGTGGCGACAACGGCAATGATACGATTCACGGCGGCAAGGATGACGATTTAGCACACGGAGGTGCCGACAACGACTTAATTTATGGCGATGATGGTAGCGACATTTTGTGCGGCGATGAGGGCAACGATACCATTTTTGGCGATCGTGGGGAAAACGAGCTAGGCCCTGTCGGTGCGATCGGTCAGCAAGACTGCATCAACGGCGGCAGCGGTGACGACCTTTTATACGGCAATGAAGGCCAAGATACTCTCAACGGCGATGACGGTAACGACACTCTTTACGGAGGGAAAGATAGCGACATTCTGAATGGGGGTGCAGGGGATGACTGGCTGTTTGGCGACGGCGGCCAGGATACTTTAATTGGAGGTATCGGGAACGATCGCTTTGTGTTAAATAGCAACAGCGGTATCGATACTATCCTCAATTTTGAAGTAGGAACCGACAAATTTGTCCTCGCCGGCGGCTTGAGTTTCGACGCCTTGCAAATCAACTCCACGACGAACGGTTATGTCCTACAAGTTGCTACAACTGGCGAAGTTTTGGCTAATATTTTTGGAGTCAACAATCCTATTACTGCTCTAGATTTTGTGACTCTTCCCAGGTAATATCATGTCCAGTCAATTACCTTAAAAGAATGTTTGTAGTGAGGACTTCAGTCCTCATCAATTCCAGGACTAAAGTCCTCACTACAAACCAATTTCATTGTATGTCTGAGTACAACCGGAATTGATCTAAAAAAGTACCAGAATTAATTCGCAACTTTTTTTAATTAGCATTAATTAATTCAAGTTCTGGCTTTTGCAATGATTCAATGGATTGCAGACTATCTGAAGCAGAATCCCAAAGAATTAATTTGAAGCAGTCAGGAATATCACGAATTGTCAGTGTTTTTGAATTAGCAAGCAGGTGAATATTAGCATTGTGACAAGCACGAAGATTGTAATTAGGAATTCGCTCAGAGAGATGATGAATATTGTGGTAAGCAATATCAGCCGAAAACCAATTCAGAATAGTTGGTAATTTTAGGTAACTACTGCCTTCAATTGCACCAAGCAAGTAGTCCCAACCCTCTGTTTTATGAGCGTAAGAACCCTCAAAGTTATGCTGAACAAAGAAGATACAGATAAATATCGCCGCCGAACAGGTCATGACAATTGAGTAAACACTCCAGAAAAAGCCAAACCCAAGTAAGTTTCCCAAACAAACCCAGCTACCAACAACACAAATATTATTGAAAAGTAAATCCCAAAACTCAGCCGTCGTATACCAATTTTTGGACTTATAAGAAGCAATGATTGCAGATAAATTTATGCTAACATCTTGCTTTAGACAAACAAAAGTATGTCGAACAAAACCAGCAATCCCCAATACCAATGCTAGTCTTGGCTTGATAATTAGGTAGAAAAAACCACCGGGAAACAGCATCAATGGGTGTCTGAGGAACTGATACATCTTTTGACGAGATGTACTTAATGCCACAAATTTTTCCGTAGAAATCAACGCCGAAGGGCCTCGGTACATATCCCAGTTACCATTATTTTTGTGATGGTAAGCGTGTCCCCTCGACCAGGGATACTGAGGAATCGCATTGATGATACCTAGCAGAAAACCCACGCTCCGGTTGACTTTTTTAGAACTAAAAAGAGAATAGTGCCCGCAATCGTGCATCAAAGAAAAACAACGTCCTGAAAAAAGTGTCATTAACACGATTATCGGCGGCAAAAGTAATACAGAAATGGCAGCAGCTTTAAATGCTAAAAACCATAAAAATATATATGGAATTACTGTGTTAAGTATTTGATAAGTAGCTTTGAGATTATTGCTCTTCATGTAAGGAGCTAGGACAAAATCAGACTTTTTGGTCGCGTTTTTCATTGAGTATGTCGATTTGGTTTAGGTAAGTCATATCAATTCTAGTTGCACCGGAATGATGTTGACGGTTGACGGTTAAGAGTTAACTGTTTACTCGAATTTACTCCGATAGTCGGAAATAATAAGCTGTTCTGCATTTAAACTGCACAGTCAAAATTTAATAAAGTTCTTGTGGGGTGGGCGTCTCGCCCGCACAAAAAATGTAATTTAGATGTCGAACAGCTTATGATTAGCTTAGAATCAGGATCTGGTGGCTGTTGTTGCCATTACTTTGTAGTAAGCAATTGGGTGAATAGGAATTTAAATTCAGCCCATAAGTAGGTGGTTACAAATAAACATTATAGAGGACGAGTTATGCGCTGCACAACTCACTTTTGTCATAGATTTTTAGCTGACACTAGCTCCTACAATAAGATACTACAGCAATTGTCACAAAAGTTATGTATTCCCTGTGCCCTATTCCCGATAGCATCTCATCTTTATGAGAACCGCTATATGTTTTTTGTCATTGCCTACTTACTTTACAAACCCGCTGATAAGCTGTTGCGAATTTAAATTGTATATTTAGGGCGGGCGAGACGCCCACCCCACAAGAGTTTGATTGTTTTTTAACATACAATTCAAATGCAGAACAGCTTAGCACTGAGTTGATTAGCTCCTCTCTTGGGTTGTATGGCTAAGCTGAAATTCATCCCAGCGTTGACGAACTTGCTCATAACAAGCAGCAGGAGGGATTGCTAAACGTTGAAGCAAATCGATTTCAATTTGACCGTCACTTGTTAGCAGAATGATAATTTCTTTGGTGGGATTGTATGTCCCAATGATTGGCAGCAAATTGGAGAGAGTTGACGGATCTAATTTCAGTCGTTGCAGATAATTTGTTACTGATAATTCAGTGATGAATTGCAAGTGATGGGGAACTGTATCAACCTGCCAATTCACAGGTGTGTTGACGGGGAGATAGACATCACAAACGACCATACCTAAGCCAACTGTTAAAAATCCATTCCAAGCGGTGTATCCAATTGTCAGCATATTTTGGTGAATGAACAGATTCTGCCAGTAGCTGAAGCTAGTTTGTCGCTTGTTGTCTTCAACTCGCATGGTTCTTCCTCGCGCCATATTTTAGCAGCTTTTACCATATTTTTCAGCGCCGGAACAGTCTGTAATAAAACATTTGTCTCTGATTTCCGACTGGAAAATGCTTTGATGGATTTCTTGAATTTTGGGTTTTTACCAATCCGAGGATACCCCAATGTCTCAGCTAGAATCGTCATAACTCAACTTACTTTGATGATTAAATCAGTAAAAATTGATAGTGAAAATACGCTGAGTCTGAGTTTAAACCAGCAGAAACGATGATAATTTGCTCAGAGAGTAGCGACAGACTACAGCTAGAGATTTGGCGATTGGTAGACGTTTGCTTCGTACTCACAGTCACGAAAAAACTATTACCGACTCAAAATCTATCAGGAATCAGTGAAATCCAATCAATATCGTTCTAAGTCAATAGATCGATCGCCATAGTACATCAATTTTGAAAATGCTGAATTAACCATCATCCATACCTCGTAGATGAAAAACAACAGGTTTGCGAAGTTCGGCGGGCATTCTGACTAAGAGACTGTATGGTCTCATCACAGTTGCGGGACAGCGCCAGATTTACACCGGACTTTCCCCATTTCTTCCAAGTATTTTTTTGTTGGAACCGATTTTTGCACATCTATGAGGTTATCACAACTCTGGTTTATTTGCCTAAAAAACTGTGCAGCCTCCTCAGCTACCATTCAACCAGGCGAAATTTTACAAGTTTAGTTAACCGAAGATTTGTCGCAGTTCGGTTTTTGATGTTCAAGGAATAAGCTTTCTTCCTTCAACATCTACTTATGGGCTACTTATCGACGATTTAGAAATTTTGATTATCTGTACTTGGAGCCACTGAACCAGGCTGGTTGATAAACAAGTTTTTGGCGCTGTCGTTTTGATAGATACAGTTGATGTCGGGTTGACTTTCCAGAGCACCGGTGAAGCCAAAGGTATTCATGCGATTTTTGCACTCGCGCACTTGATCTTGGCTGACGAGTTTTCTTTGTTCGAGAATTGCCCAGTTGTTGGTTCGCAGCACGCAACCGGGGCGCATAGTCGGCTGTGAAATGTAGACGTTGAAAGGGTTGAGGGTGACGTAGGCGCGCATATCTGTCACCATGGCGCTGGCCCCAAATTGCACGCAAAGTTCGGGGTTCGGGGCGCTGCGATCGATAAATTCGCGGGATGCTACGTTTTCTGGGCTAATTGTAGCTGTGGAACTAAAGGCAATCCCAATCCCAATTCCCAGAATAAAGACGGCTGTTAAAATCCCTATGGTGGCAGAATTGAGGAAAGAGGGTTTACCGGACTGAGGTTGGCGCCGAGACTGTCCGCCAAATGAGCCGGAGTCTTCATCTTGATATTCGTCGCTGAATCTGTCGTCGTTGTAGGATTTAGGTTTGCGTTTCATATAAAGTTCCGTCAGTTCTTGAGACTCAACAGGTAGTAGTTTTTTGTTTTTAGCTGATGATCGCGCCTTTCTATCTAATATTATGACCGAAGAGCGAGCCTCCCGTGCCCCTCTCTTTAGGGAGGGGCTTGCGTCTGCTGCGGCTTTAGCCGCCTTGGAGCGATGCCACGGCCTCTTGGCGCATTCTCTTCTCCTAACTTTCTAATGAGTTCCCTTAGTACCGCTGTTTTGCTTAGTCCCATATTGGCACAATGATCCTCTAGAATCTTCATTTCCTTTTCGCTAGGGATGAAGTTAATCTGTTTGCCGTTCTTCATTTAATCTATTGTTTTTCTAGTGTTTATCTGCTATAACAGTAGCATGAAGCAACGTTACCAGTACCGAATTTATCCGACTCAGCAACAGATCCACGATCTATCACGGTTGTTTGGATGTTGCCGCGTTGTATATAACGATGCGCTGGCATTATCACGACTTGCTGAAAAGTTGCCTAAAAATAGCGATCTTCAGAAGACCTGTATTACTAAGGCAAAAAAGACCGAATATAGAGAATGGTTGGGCGAAGTATCAAATATTCCCCTTCAACAATCTGTTATCGACTTGGGGACTGCTTTTAAAAACTATTTCGACTCACTTAAAGGTAGTCGAAAGGGTAGAAAAGTTGTCCGCCTAAATTTAAAAAGCGAAAAGGTAAGCAGTCTGCACGGTTTAGAAAGGGTGGTTTTTCGATTAAAAATGGAAAAGTTTATCTAGCTAAAATTGGGCTAATTGAGATTGTGTGGTCGAGAGAGTTGCCGTCGGAAGCTAGTTCAGTCACGGTAATTAAGGATGCAGCAGACAGATACTTTGTTAGCTTTGTTGTTGAAGTTAATCCAATTCTGTTGTTACCTGATAATGGGCAGTCGGTCGGTATCGACTTGGGAATCACTGATTTTGCTAGTTTCAGCACTGGCGAAAAAGTGAAAGCACCTAAGCCACTCAAGAAAAACTTGAGAAAACTCAAAAAAGCACAACGAAAACTAGCTAGAAAGGTGAAGGGGAGCAAGCGAAGAGAACGGGCGCGAAAGAAGGTGGCGAAGATTCATGCCAAAATATCCGATGTTCGCAAAGATTTCTTACATAAATTATCAACTAGAATTATCCGTGAAAACCAAACGATAGTTTTAGAAGATTTGGCAGTTTCCAATATGGTGAAGAACCGTAAGTTGTCCCGTGCTATTTCCGATTTAGGCTGGCGGAGTTTCCGAACGATGCTAAAAGCTAAGTCCGCGATGTATGGTAGAGACTTTAGGGTAATTAGCCAATGGGAGCCAACGAGCCAGCGGTGTTCGTGTTGTGGTGAGATTGGCGGTAAAAAAGAACTTGCTGTCAGAGAGTGGCAATGTCTATTTTGCGGTGCTATTCACGACCGCGATGTCAATGCAGCGGTAAATATTAAAGTCGCCGGAGGGCTTTCGGAGACTTTAAACGGACGTGGAGGAGCGCGTAAGACTGTTGTTAAAACAGCGGCTTCCAGTGAAGCGTCAACCCACCAGTTAGGTCAACAACGAGAGTTGTTTTCTTAGATTGGAATCCCCCCGATTCATCGGTGGGGAGGATGTCAAAATTTTTAACATCTTACAAGTCAGGAGGTATAGATTAGTGTCTGTAGAAATTATTGAAAAGCGTTCCACAGTCCGCAAGCTTGCACCGCGCTACCGCGTTCTGCTGCACAATGATGATTTCAATCCTATGGAGTACGTGGTGCAGACTTTGATGGCGACGGTACCGAGTCTGACTCAGCCACAAGCTGTGAATGTGATGATGGAAGCCCACAATAACGGGATGGGACTGGTAATTGTTTGCGCTCTGGAACACGCTGAGTTTTATGCTGAAACGCTCAATAATCATGGATTGAGCAGCAGCATCGAACCTGACGATTAGAAACTGACGGTACTCGAAGGGCCTTGTCCAGCCCGTTTCTGACTCATACCGAAAAGCCAGGGGTTAATTCCCTGGCTTTTCGGTATATTTACGGAGGTAGGTAGGAAAACTTGTAGAGCGGGAGTTGGGATCAACCTGGTCGGAAGTTGTTCAGACGGTGGTTCGGAGCTAGGTGAGCTCGATCGCCAATTTTAGCTATCCAATCTCAAATCTTTACCCTCGGAAATTAATAACGTCCGCCGCCACCGCCGCCGCCGCCCCGGTTGCCGCCGCCACGGCCGCCGCCGCCGCCGCCACGACCGCCGCCACCGCCGCCCTCATCTTCGCGGGGCTTGGCTTTGTTAACTTTGAGGTCGCGACCCATCCACTCTGCTCCGTCGAGAGCAGCAATCGCTGCATCTTCTTCTGCATCGGTGGACATTTCTACAAAACCGAAGCCGCGGGGGCGACTGGTTTCTCTGTCAGTAGGTAGATGTACTCGTTTAACGGTTCCGTATTCGGCGAAGACGGTGGTGATGTCTTCTTGGGTAACTTGATAGGATAAGTTACCGACGTATATCGACATGAGGAATAACTCCAAGATTTAGACAGTGCGAAGATTACAGTTTCGGAGAGTTCCCTGCCGATACAGAAGGGCAAGTTTTTAAACAATTCTGTAGCAATGAACAAAGCCTGCAACTGAATCTGATTCACATTTTGTATTTTAACATAGAGTAGCGTCTTTTGATTAGGTTTCAGCAGTTAATTAGGTGGTTCTAATTAAACGTAAAATTTTGGCGTGATTTAGAAACCCGGTTTCTGGCTGTGATATCGTTTCTGGTTGCATCGGTATCATCTATTCGGATAATCTCAGGTACGATCGTCCTTCAAGAGCGATCCATGCCATGAGTGGGGACGATCGTCGCACTAACTAATCCCGATATCACGGGATTTAATGTGATGTTTTGTCAGGCTGCCGGTACAGCAAGTTTTGGGGCTTGCTCTCATCGCAGGAAAGATACGTCTATATTTCCAAAATTGGTACTCAAAGCTAGATTCAGGTTTTCTAGGGCTTTGACTAACCACACCACCCCTTCTCGGCTAATGAATTCGTAGTGACCGAACAAAATTGCCAACCGCTTTTCTAGGTATGGCTTGACTTTGCTGCAAATTAGGACAATTTTTAGCAGCAAACCTGTGGTTTGGGTGGGCCCGAGGTTTGAGATCAGGTCGATGAAGACAAAGTGGTTGGGCCGCACAGAGCTCTCTACTACTAAAAAGTTCAATAACTGGCTGCAAGTTCTGATCATTAAAAATTCGTTGAACTTCTGATCGTCGTTGTGGGGAAAGGTATTTTGTAGTTGCTTATACAATTTCTCGTTAAATTGACTTTTGCCATAGCGATCGTCGGCGATCGAAGAAATCAGGTATTCATATAAGTCATCTTTAAAGGAGCCGTAGGAGCCAGTTGTGCTGGCGTTCGCCATGAAGCGGCCAGCTAGCTGTCTGTAAGTATCGGCTCCTTCTACTTTTCCGACAAATTGCTTGAGGGCAAAGAACAGTTCCGGGTCGCTCAACAGTGTCGGATTTTTTATATTTTGTATACTTCTGCCAAAGGAAATTGAGGTTTGCCGACGGGCTATTTGGGCTTTTCTCACTTGGTGAGCGACGTATTGTGAGAGGTCGATTTCAAATTGCTGCTGCTTTTGAGCTTGGATTTTTTGAATGACTTTCTGCTGTTCGTAGGTGCTGTCGTCGCTGAGGAGACAGTGTTTGTAGAGGTAAGGGTAGCGGGGAATTAAGGTTCCGAGGGCTAGGGTGGCGGGACTTTTGCTGTTGCTGGTGTCAAAGCTGCTGTGAGTGATGACTTTGGCTAAGCGTTTGAGGGTGAGATACTGTTCGCTTTCGGTAAATTGATTTACTAATTGGGGGATGGAGTGAGTAGGGCGCGATCGACTATATCGAGATAATATCTTGGGGGCTTCTTCAAACAGAGCGATCAATTCCGGGATAGCTGATTGCTTTCCGGGGTATGTTTGCCAGCGGTTGATCAGGATGTGGCAGCAACGGTTGAGGATGTATTTGAATTCTTGTTCGGCGTATGGTGAGGCTGCTATTTTTTCGAGTGCTTCAACGATGGTGCGATCGGGATATCCGATGCCGTGGATAAACAAACTACGAAAGCGACCGATCAGTTCGGCAGGCTGTTCTACTTGTACCAACTCCAACCAGTGGTTGTAAAGTAGCTGTTCTTCTTCCTGGCTTTGTCTGTTATATTCGTTCACTGTGGGTTAACCGATACTTTTTTGCTAATGTTTACTAACAAACACATAAGTTACACTGCCAAATGACTTTGCAACCAAGGCGTATCAACCAATGCCCGAAGGAAAATTCCACGGGCACCATTTAGATCTCGGTTCATTTTGTAGCCAGTAGAAGGAGACTTGATTGTTCTAGCTCCTCCTACTTTCACAATTTCACCAGTCCATGACACAGTTTTAGACGTGTAGGCTTCATTGCAATCGATTACGGTTTTAGACTGTTCCCAAGCTTTCCACTTAAGAAAAATTTTGAACTCGTAATGACTCAAAGTAAGCATCTGTCTAACTGATTTATTCCTCAGCTTGCGACGTGATTTAGAAACCATTTGAGAAGTCTCAAACGTTGGTAGTAGAATCACATCAAAGTTATCGACTAAGAACTTAGCCGTCTTATGATGTAACTCTTTCACCAAGTTTTTAATCTAGCAACGCAATCTATCTGAGGCTTTTTTGAATCTCTTTTTTTGACGGTTTGATACCTTTGAAAGTTTTGAAACTAATCTATCTAGCTTGAAGCAAAGCTTTTGAATAAAGAGATTAGAATCATTACCTAGCCAGCCATAAGAGTCCTCAGAGAAGAATGTCATGAACGTTCAGACACCGGGATCTAAGGCAACCATCCGACCTTGGTTATCGGTCTGGGATGGCTGCACTTCTTCAGAGATAATCAAATAATACTCACCATAAGCAAGCGTTAAACGTCCATCACTGAAGTCTTTGGGTAATGCCTCTTTCAGCTTTGCCAGACCCAATATTGTGTGATAAATTCCACACTCTTTAATCGCAGATTTGGGGATATAAAGAGATTGCTTTGTATCCTTCATGCTACGAAACTTACAATTACAAATCTTACCTGTTTTAATGAAATCCGATTTGGCTTTGCTGACTGCTCCACAAGCATCTTTAATCGCAATAGACTTAATTTGATAAGGCACAGACTTTGCCCATTCAGGCAAGCCGTGAAGTATCTCAGTTTTTATTGCCTTCCAGTTTGCTTTAGTCCCAGGTTGCTGCAAGTATTTGATCGTCGTATTGTACACGTAACGACTTACACCAAACCATTGTTTAAGCATTGCTTTTTGATCGAGGCTTAGGAATAGTCGGATCTTCCTTGATTTTCTTGCTGTAGCTTCGCCTGGAGTGCATTCTGCAAGAGAAGACGTGAAGGATGGCAAGAAGATCGGCTGTGAGTTCGGACTCTGGGCAGTGAACAGGATTTGAGAGAACCACGATTGATCCACCGTTTTGTTTTGCCATGAACTCGAAAAGCTCAAACCCGAATCTACACAACCTGTCTCGACAGGCAACAACAATCGTGAGCTTGTCACCTCGCATAAATCTGACCAATAGGGCTTGCAGTCCTTTCCTTTTGAAGTTGAGTCCACTTCCGATGTCTTGGATGACTTCTGAGTCTGGGTATCGCTCTCGCATAAATTCAACTTGCCTGACAAGATCGTCTTTTTGCTTGGTGCTACTGACTCTGCAATAACAGACAACGGTAGATATAGCTGCATCCCTACGGTAGGATTCAACGTCATAGAGGCGTTGTCCTGCTTCGTTTTTGATGTAGTTAATCTTGCCTTCATTTGCGTACTTCCTTAAAGTGTTTGGATGCAAACCCAGAAATTCGACTGCTTTCCTGAGTGGGATGTATGCCATATCTAAATATGCATACGTTAGTGATTGTTAGCAAAACTATTACTGTGCTTCAACCCTCCGAGGCTTGGACAGGAGCTTTAAGCGCTATTGGCAGATATGAATTGGCAGATGAAGCGCCTGATTTGAGTAAACCGAGCTTCTCGACTCCCGATGCGCGAGGGGTGGAAGCGGTCGGTACTTTAAGCCGATCGATTTTTGTGTTTAGTTCAACTATTTATCAACACTAGCATGACATGAATTGTTGGCAATTAGCAAGGTCTAAAATCATCATAAGATTTGTCGTCAACTATTGGTCAAGATTGTGGGTGGGTTCGGTCGGATTTATGGTGAGATGACGATTTAGTATTAGAATGATTAATGTGAATCATCGTCGGCAGCCCTCTGTTAGTTAAATTTGAGGTGGGGCGAGGTAAGATTAGCTGTGAAAATAATTATTTGAAATGTGAGAGCTGGTAATATGGTCTGTTGCGTAAGTATCGCCCAACTTGCTGAAATTTTAACTGTAGCTTTGCCTGCTTTGTCTGAAGGTGTTTTGACAGATGTGGGGACAGGTATTGCCACAGATACGCGAACTATTCAGGGTGGTGAGGTATTTTTGGCGCTGCGGGGAGACAATTTTGACGGGCATCAATTTGTGGCGAAAGCTCGGGATTTGGGGGCGATGGCGGCGGTAGTCGATCGCACTTACCAACAGGAATTGCCTAATTTTCCGCTGTTGTGTGTTGACGATACTTTAAAAGCTTACCAGGCGATCGCAGCGTGGTGGCGCAACCAATTTAGCATACCGATAGTTGCTGTTACTGGTTCCGTCGGTAAAACTACTGTTAAAGAATTAATTGCGGCGGTTTTGTCAACGACGGGAAATGTGCTTAAAACTCAATATAACTACAACAATGAAATTGGAGTGCCAAAAACTCTATTGGAGCTTTCGCCGTCACACAATTATGCTGTCATTGAAATGGGAATGCGCGGACTCGGCGAAATTGCGCTGTTGTCGCAAATTGCGCGGCCGAATATTGCGGTAATTACTAATGTGGGAACGGCGCACATCGGGCGATTGGGTTCCGAAGAGGCGATCGCCCAAGCTAAGTGCGAGTTGTTAGCAGAAATGCCTGCTGATAGTATTGCTATTCTCAATCACGATTCTGATAAATTAATGGCAACTGCGGCGAAAATTTGGCATGGAAAAACTTTAACTTATGGCTTGGACGGCGGGGATTTGTGTGCTGAATTTCTCAATAATAATACCATAGTTTTAGATAGTTTAGAGTTGCCACTACCATTACCTGGACGCCACAATGCTATAAATTATTTGGCAGCTTTGGCGGTAGGAAAAGTTTTAGGTATTGATTGGAAAGTTTTAAAGGAAGGTTTGTCTGTCCAATTACCGGATGGACGATCGCACCGCTACGATTTGCCGAATGATATTGTGATTCTCGACGAGACTTATAATGCTGGTTTGGAGTCGATGCTGGCGGGGCTGAGATTGTTAGCTGATACTCCAGGAAAGCGCCGGATTGCGGTGTTGGGAAGGATGAAGGAATTGGGCGAAAGGTCGATCGACTTTCACCGACAAGTGGGAAGGGCGACGCGAGATTTGCAGCTTGATGCTTTGTTTGTTTTTGCTGATTTTGAGGAAGCAGCGGCGATGGCGACGGGGGCTGCGGGTTTGCCTTTTGTGGAGATAGGAGATATTACTGCCGAGAATGGGCGGGAAGATTTGGCACAGCGGTTATTGGGATTTGTCGAAAAGGGCGATCGGATTTTATTTAAGGCTTCTCATTCGGTTGAATTAAATCGAGTTGTTGAGAAAGTTAGAGCTGGTTTGGCGGGGGAAGAATAGAAAAGAAACTTGCCTGTTTAGACTCGACGATTTAGAGTCGGCGATTTAACTCGCTGGGTGCATCTCACTTTTGCAGATACATCAAGTGGTTTCACTGAAAGGATTAAAAACGTTTAATCCTTTCAGTGTGGCTAAGTTTAAAGCGAAGCTACCAGAACTGAGCGTGAAGGTGACGTAAAGGCGTTATATCAAATCCTCTCTTCATCGGAATGATACCGAGGACACGGCAGTGCCGTGTCCTCGGTATCATTTCGATGCAACGGGAAACGATATTACCGGAGCGATCGACGTGCATCGCACCGATCGCCCTTGTTGCATCCGCGTTCATCTGCGTGCATCTGCGGAAAAAAAAGGGCGATCGCCCTTGCTTTTTGAAGAACGATCGCCTTTTAATCTATCAATATTTTGATAGCCCTCTGGCCTCGATTTCGATATCGGGATCTATCTCAATAATTGAGATTTTGGCATTTTCAACTACTGTATTTCCGAGCATTGTATTGTGCATTGCCTCAAACTTAGATTCATCCTTAGCAATTCGTTCGTAGTGCAAAATTACGTGATAACGTTTTTCAATTGGCTCTCCAGAATCTGAAATTTCCACGGCGAGCGAATCTATATTCTGAGATTCTTCGGCTTGCTGGCGGTAGCGAGAGGCTAAATTTTCCAGGGCGATCGCGATCGCGTGTTCTTTCGTTTGTCCGTAAAAATTCATGGTATCATCAGGTCGCTCAGAGATGATGATATCTGACAAAGATACTGCCCGTTGGATTGAGCGCAAACGTCGATCGCAATTGTACCAGCAGTGCGATCGGGATTTATTTGAGTCATGTCAACCTCGCTATTTGCTAAAATTGCTAAATCGTATCCGGGTCAATATTTAATTCTCGCAGTTTTGTGGCCAGGCGATCGGCACGTTGTATCTCTATCAAAATTGAGATTGAAGAGAGCATTAGCGATACGGTTTAAGATATGCAAGGGCGAAATTAAGGTAAATTTGAGGCGATCGCCCGAGTCATCCATCCGCGTCAGTCAGCGTTCATCTGCGGTGGCTAAAAAAAGCATCAAACGCAGTCATATCGTAGGGAATCGCCCTAGTCACTCTCCTAACTGAATTTGACTCCTCACCCACTCCCGGAACAACCGAATTAAAGCATTTTCTTTTGTAGTCCTTCTCAATTCCAAAAAGCGCAGCATCTCAACTTGCGATAAAAAAGGGAAAGTCGGAGAAACATCTCTTTCTGCATATTCCTGTGCTTCCAACTGATAAATTATTAAACGATTTCCGTCGTAGCGCCAAACTTCCGGTACGCCTAAACTTGCATATAAAGAAAGTCGATCGATCGAACTGCTAGTAACGTCAATTTCCACAACTAAATCTGGGGGCGGATCTTGATTGAGATCGATTTGTTCTTTGTCCCAAACCACATTCTCATTTTCGATATAGTAGCACTGATCCGGTTCCAAACCGCGAGCCAAATCCTGGCGCCTGCAAGTTAGAGAACCTAAACTCCGAATTTCGATGTTTAATTCTTCACTCACACTTTCCACAAAACGACCTAAAATTTTCTTACTACCTTCATGGGGAGCTGATGGAGTCATAATTTCTAAATTTCCGCGATCGTAAGTCAGGCGAATTCCTCCGTGTTCCCCTAACTCATTCAGCAGGGATTCATAGGTTTTCCAGCTAATGTTTTTGAGCAGAATTCCGCTAGTTTGATTCTGGATCAGGGTGGCTGTCATGGCTACCTACCTGGGTTGTAGATTATTGATTGTATCTTAGCAAAAACTATTTTCGTTGATGCGCGATCGCACTCCTTCACTCTCTTGACTGAATTTGACTCCTCACCCACTCCCGGAACAACCGCAGCAAAGCCTTTTCTTTTGTAGTCCTTCTCAGTTCCAAAAACCGCAGCATTTCAGACTTCAACAGAAAAGTAAAGGTTGGAGAAACCTCGCACTCTGCGTATTCATTGCCTTCTAAGCGATAGATGATTAAACGATTCCCATCGTAGCGCCAAACTTCAGGTACGCCCAAACTTGCGTAAAGTTCGAGACGATCGATCGAACTGCTGGTAATGTCAATTTCAATAGCTAAATCTGGTGGTGGATCTTCATTGAGATCGATTTGTTCTTTATTCCAGACAACATCTTCATTCTGAATGTAGTAACATTTATCAGGTTCTAACCCCCGTTCCAAATCTTTGCGCTTGCAGGTTAGTGAACCCAGGCTGCAAATGTCAACATTTAATTCATCAGTTAGAACTTCAACAAAATTTCCTAAGAGTTCACCTGACTTTTCGTGGGGAGCTGATGGAGTCATAATTTCTAAATTTCCGCGATCGTAAGTCAGGCGAATTCCTCCGTGTTCCCCTAACTCATTCAGCAGGGATTCATAGGTTTTCCAGCTAATGTTTTTGAGCAGAATTCCGCTAGTTTGATTCTGGATCAGGGTGGCTGTCATGACTACCTACCTGGGTTTTAAATTATTTATTGTATCTTAGCAAACACTATATTGAACGATATGTAGGACACGGCAGTGCCGTTTCCCTACAATAGACCTCTTGCAAAAATCTTTTTCATCAATTTATGGGACGGGCTCTCCGGCCCATCCCACAAAATTTATTTTTTCTTGTGGGATGGGCCGGAGAGCCCGTCCTAATTATTTTTGCAAGAGGTCTAATTAATCTGGCGTAGGGGAACGGACGATGGAGGACACGGCATTGCCGTTTCCTCCGAAGATATCTAATGTTAAAAACTAGAAAACTCTAGTTTTTAACATCGATGATCGACTCCGACGAATCGATTCGCCTGAGTCAATAGATTACTTCGCAGCTTGACGCTCTTTTGCTTCCTTAATCACTTCTTCGGCGATGTTGCTCGGACAAGGAGCATAGTGCGAGAAGGACATGGAAAATTGGCCGCGCCCAGAAGTCATGGTACGCAAGTCGCCAATGTAGCCAAACATTTCGCTCAACGGCACATCTGCCTTGATCCGCGCTCCTGTCTGGTTTGTTTCCTGAGATTTCATCATCCCCCGGCGGCGGTTGAGGTCTCCGATGACATCGCCCATGTGATCGTCTGGGGTGAATACATCGACGTTCATGATCGGTTCGAGCAACTGAGGCCCAGCTTTGGGAACCGACTGCCGATAAGCGGCTTTTGCAGCAATTTCAAAGGCCATTGCTGAGGAGTCAACGGGGTGGAAACCTCCATCAATCAGCGTAAATTTTAAGTCCAAGCAGGGGAACCCAGCCAAGACGCCGACATCGATGCAGCTTTCAAACCCTTTTTGCACGGCTTGCCAATATTCTCTGGGGACGCTGCCGCCTGTTACTTTTGACTCGAACTGGAAGCCGCTTCCGACTTCACCGGGCTCGACCACATAGCCGATTTTGGCAAATTGACCGGAACCGCCAGATTGTTTCTTGTGGACGTAGCCGTCTTCGAGGCGCTTGGTGATCGATTCGCGGTAAGCTACCTGCGGTTCGCCAACTTCTACCTCGACGCCGTGGGTGCGTCGGAGAATGTCCACTTTGATGTCGAGGTGCAGTTCGCCCATGCCCTTGAGAATGGTTTCGCCGCTTTCTTCATCTGTCACCATGTGGAAGGATGGATCTTCTTGCACCATTTTCGTGAGCGCTGCTCCCATTTTTTCTTCGCCTCCTTTGATTTTCGGTCTTACCGAAATGGAGATGACTGGTTCTGGGAACACCATTGGCTCTAGGGTGGCGGGATTTTTAGGATCGCAGATTGTGTGTCCGGTGCGGACGTTCTTCATGCCGACGATCGCAATAATGTCGCCTGCTTGAGCAGATTCAATTTCTTCGCGAGAGTTGGCGTGCATTTCTACCAAACGGCTGACGCGCTCGGTTTTGCCTGTGGCGGTGTTGAGTACGGTGTCGCCTTTAGATAGCGTACCGGAGTACAAGCGTGTAAAGGTTAAAGCACCAAAGCGATCGTCCATAATCTTAAATGCCAGGGCGCGCAGAGGCTTCTCTGGATCGACGATCGCAAAGTTGCCTGTTTCCTCACCATCGAGATCCACCTCTGGCTGTGGCAAGACTTCCATCGGGTTCGGCAGGTAGTCAACGACTGCATTGAGCACCAACTGCACGCACTTATTCTTAAACGAAGAGCCGCAGTAGGTTGGGAAAAATACCAGGTCACGAGTGCCCTTGCGGATGCACCGCTTCAGGTCTTCGATACTCGGCTCGTTTCCTTCGAGGTACTGTTCCATTAGGGTATCGTCTTGCTCGACAGCCAGTTCGATCAACTGTTCGCGCCAGGTTTCGACATCATCGACCATATCGGCCGGAACATCCGTAATTTCGTAGCCCATCGGATCGCCCGATTCATCCCAGATCCATGCTTTGCGGGTCAGCAAATCGACTGCGCCGCAAAACTTGTCTTCAATGCCGATCGGCAGTACCATCACCATTGGTTTGGCGGCTAGAATTTTATCGACTTGCTTGACAACTCGGTAAAAATCTGCACCAGTGCGATCGAGCTTATTGATATAGACGATACGAGCTACTTTGGAATCGTTAGCATAGCGCCAGTTAGTTTCCGATTGCGGTTCAACTCCACCCGAACCGCAGAACACACCAATGCCACCATCGAGAACTTTCAGAGAACGGTAAACTTCGATCGTAAAATCGACGTGTCCCGGAGTATCGATGATATTGAGCTGATGCTCGTTCCAGAAGCAGGTAGTAGCAGCGGACTGAATCGTAATCCCGCGCTCTTGCTCCTGTTCCATGAAGTCAGTAGTCGCCGCGCCTTCGTGAACTTCACCAATTTTGTGGATTTTACCTGTCAGTTTCAGGATTCTTTCAGTTGTAGTGGTCTTGCCAGCATCTACGTGGGCGAAGATGCCGATATTTCGATAACGAGTGAGATCTTTCATAATTACTGTTGAGATTAAATGCGACGAACCGTCGGCGACCACCTGTAAGCGTGACAAGCGAGGAATCAATGTTGCCTTAGGCGCCAGTACAGGCTAGATTTCCTTTCCCCTGTTTTCTGGCAGGACTATCTTAATTTTGACACTTCCTCGTCATTCCTGCGAAGGATTCTTGGTTCAAAAAGTGCGGGAATCCTTACAACTGATAAAAATTACCATGATTAAGGTAAAAATTATCTCACAAAATAGGTTGCATTGAGGCACTCATTGAACAAATAGGACTTATATCGTTTGCCATTGCATCGGAATTATTAGCCGAAATTAGGACACGGCAGTGCCGTGTCCCTACAATGTTATTTTGGGTAGGGACACGGCACTGCCGTCTCCTCTATATCATTCCGGTGCAACCGGATTTGATATTACATATGGAACAGAAAAACCGGGTTTTTTTAAGATAATCCTTCATTACAAGTCCAAAACGATCTAAGTCAAAATCGACCCACTCATCATCCGCTGATATCTCCGTTCCAACTCATTCCGCACCACAGGCCAAGCATTCAAACTTTCATCACTCTCAATTACCATTTGAGCTCCCGCCCTGGCCAGCTCCAAAACCTCCTGATCCTCCACCAAGCTCGCCAAAGCAAAATCTGGCAAACCAGACTGGCGAGTTCCTAAAACTTGACCGGGCCCGCGCAATCTCATGTCCATTTCCGCAATAAAAAAGCCATCTTGAGATTGTTCTAAAACCTTCATTCTCTGCATGGCTTCCGCAGTCTTGGAACCGGGCATTAATAAACAATAAGAACGACTTTTTCCCCGACCGACTCGACCCCGCAACTGGTGCAATTGCGACAGTCCAAAACGCTCCGAATTTTCAATCAGCATTACCGTTGCATTCGGGACATCGACTCCGACTTCCACCACAGTAGTAGATACTAAAATATCAGTTTCTTTGTCCCGAAACTTAGTGATTGCCTCGTCTTTGTCAGCACTGCTCATCCTACCGTGGAGCAAACCCACCCTAAATTCAGGAAATATACTTTTTTCGAGTTTCTCTTTTTCCTCAATTGCCGATCGCACATCCAACTTTTCCGACTCCTCCACCAGCGGTAGCACCACATAAACCTGATGCCCGCTCGCCACTTCCCGCCGAATCAAATCGTAGGCTTGGCTACGTTCTTTTGCCGACAGCACAGTTGTTTGAATCGCCTGCCGACCGGGGGGAAGTTCATCAATTTGACTCACGTCTAAATCGCCGTGCAGCGTCAGCGCTAGAGTTCGAGGAATGGGAGTTGCCGTCATCGTCAAAACGTGGGGAGATTCGCCTTTTTGCTGCAATTTAGCACGCTGATGCACGCCGAATCTGTGCTGTTCATCAATTACTGCCAAACCCAATTTATGGAAATTCACTGTATCTTGAATCAGCGCGTGAGTTCCCACTAAAACTGGTAATTCTCCGGTTTCTAACTGGCTGTGAATTTCCCGGCGCTTTGCTACTTTTGTCGAACCAGTTAACAGTTCGACAGACAAATGCATCAAATTAAACCAACCTACCAATTTCCGGTAATGCTGTTCTGCTAAAACTTCTGTCGGCGCCATTAAAGCGGCTTGATAGCCGGACTGAATTGCTGCTAGCATTGCGACTACGGCGACTACAGTTTTGCCGGCGCCGACATCGCCTTGCACTAATCTGTTCATCGGTTGCGGCGAAGCTAAATCGTTGAGGATGTCGTTGATTACTCTTTCCTGAGCATTCGTCATCGCAAAAGGCAATATTTCATAAAAATGTTCGATCAATTTGCCACTAGGAAGGATGACTGCACTAGCTTGAGCTTTTCTTTGAGTTTGGCGGCGCTTTAAAAGTCCTAATTGCAGGTAGAAAAATTCGTCAAAAACTAGGCGACGGCGGGCGGCGGCGAGACAATCTCGATCGAGCGGAAAGTGAATATTCGTCACCGCATCGGCTAAACCCATTAAACCGTAACGCTCGCGCAAATCGTCAGGGAGCGATTCTGGCAACATTTTGGCCGCCGGCATTGCCGCCAAGATCGATCGCCTCACCGAACCAGCATCAACCCCTTCCGTCAGCGGATAAACGGGTATCAGGCGACCGACTTTCATCGATTCGATCGCACCGCCGGAGTCGTCTAAGACTTCTAACTCGGGATTGTCTAAAGTAATCCCATATTTCCCCTGCTTCACCAACCCGGAAGCTGCGAGCACCGCACCAGTACAATACTCGCGCTTTTTGAATTCTTGCCAGCCGCGATTGCTGTAGCGAGGCCCTGCAAAAAAGCGACTAATTTTTATTTCTCCGGTGCGGTCTTTTAAAATTACTTCTAATATCGTTAGCTTCTTATTCTTCGGACTGGAAAAGCAATTGCAGCGCTTTACTTCGGCGATTAAAGTGACAGTTTCCCCTGCTACTAAGTCGCGAATTTGTACTTGCTTGGCATAGTCGATGTGGTTGCGAGGATAGTAGTAAAGCAGGTCGTATACAGTGTCTAAACCCAGTTTGAGCAAGCGGTTGCCGTTGGCGGGGCCAATGCCAGTCACGCGGGTTAATTGTTGGTCAAGAGTCAAGCTGGGCGGTGGGGGGGCTGTACTCAGGGGTGCTGTGCGGGGAACAGAAACGGCTGGGGCGGTTGTTTCGGGAAGGTTTGCGGGTCTGACTTGTCCTGCTGGTTCTTCTTGGTGATGGGTTTGTGATTCCCAAACTTGCTCCATTTGTCTGAGGAAACTGACTGTAATGGCGATCGAATGTTGGCGCCCTTCGAGATCCTTCTGAGGGTAGATGTCAAATTCCGCTGCTAGTTGTCTAGCTCGATCGCGCGCAGCAGAAGCACCGACAGCACTTGCCAACTGTCTCAAACTGAGGCCCAGAAACTCGCTGAAACGATATTGACTGCCTTGGAGGTCGTTAAATCCGCGATCGGCTTCTACTGAAAGAGCTTTTTGCAATCGCTGCCATTCTGGTCGATCGATAGTCATATCAATTTGAGATTTGAGATTTGAGATTTGAGATTTGAGATTTTAAATGTTAACTTTTTATTTTAAGCAGCTCCCACCCAAAAAATTATAACACCGAGAAACCCCGTTTCTTTAATAAACCAGGTTTCTCAACAGCCTAACTGTTTTACGTTTTTCCTTCGGACTTCTTCCCTCGGACTTAAATCCGTTACATCCGCTAAATCCGTTACAGAATCCGTTGCCGAACTTCCTTCTTCCGATCAATCTTCAAACCAACTCGATCGCCAAGCTGACTCAGCCTCCACCACGTCCATTTCCCGCTGTTTTTTCTGGTAATCGCGGCCGAGGGAGTTCAAGCGTACAGAGAGGTTGCGAATTTGCTGGCGCCAAGCCGATGTTCCCGCATCGGCAAACTCTATTTCCGATAGTCGCAGTTTAATTGCTGTAATGTGCAGAGGTTTAGGGCGCGGTGTTTCTGCCAACTTTGGCGGTAACGAGGAGTTATCGGTTTCAATAACTATGTTTAATAAATTAGGTGGCCCCGCAACGCTGTCGCCGGACATTTCAGCTTGAGAAGCAGCTTCTAGAACAGGTTCTGGCAATTGACTTGGCAAAATTCCCGACTGTTGTAGCAAGCGGTTGGTGTCGCGAGAAAGCAGCTTGATATTATGGGCGATCGACTTTTCAATACTATGTTGCCAGCGCGCTAAATTTTCCGGGGAATTACTAGAAATTGGTAACTGGTGATTTGTCGTTGGTAATTGATAGTTAATGGCGGAAAATTCGTTTTTTTCCTCTATTTCTTCATCGGTTTCTGCTTCTTCCTCTATTTCTTCTTTTTCTTCTTCTTCCTCGAATTCATCTTCATCTTCTTCCTCGAATTCATCTTCCTCGAATTCATCTTCCTCTAATTCGTCTTCCTCTGATGCTTCTGATTCAGTCGTGAGCGATCGCAATTTTGCTTCAGATGCCGCAGCCAAAAGCCTGACAGACTGCTGCATTTTTTGTCGCCCATCGAAGGACAACTTCAGAAACGACTCAGGCACTGATTGAGTGCAAAGATGATAACAAGCTAAAATTAATTGCTGCCGCACCGCTTGTCCCAAGGCACTTAGATAACTCTCGTAGGTAGTGTGAAACTCCAAAGTCAAGGCTGCTAAAGCCTCTTCGAGTCCTGCCAAATCTTGCTGTATTCGCTCTCTTGCTCCCACTGTATCTCCCGTATTAAATTAAAATAGGACGTGCGGGCAAAAAAACCCGGTTTCTGCCACAAATTGTCTGACTCTCGATTAAATACTGGTGAGAAACCGGGTTTTTGTTACAGTCCATAATATCGTTTCCGGTTGCATCGGAATGATACCGAGGACACGGCACTGCCGTGTCCCTACCCCCATTAATTGTAGGAACACGGCACTGCCGTGTCCTACGTTTATATCATTCCGATGAAGAGCGGATTTGATATAAGTCATTTAAAAATTAAAAATTAAAAATGCAAAAAATTAGCTTTTCACATTTTTAATTTTTAATTCTCAATCTTAATTTTGGATTACTTAACAGCACCCATTTGGGCTGCCACTTCATCGGCAAAGTTAGCTTCTACCTTTTCAATGCCTTCGCCCAAGACAAAACGCACGAAGCGGCGCACTTGAACATTTTCGCCGATTTGGGCGATCGTTTGTTTCACCAACTCTTCCACAGAGATATTCTGGTCTCTAATGTAAGGCTGATCCATCAAACACAACTCTTTCAAACGCTTGTCAATCCGCCCTTGAACAATCTTTTCTTTGATATTTTCCGGCTTGTTGCCCAAGTCATCTTTGCCCATTTCAATTGCCTTTTCTCTTGCGATAATTTCGGCGGGGATGTCTTCGACTTTCACGTATTCCACGTTTGGACAAGCTGCAATTTGCATCGCAATATTGCGTACCAAAGCTTGGAAATCTTCGCGGCGGGCAACAAAATCGGTTTCGCAGTTAACTTCTACCAACACGCCAACGCGGCCACCGGTGTGAATGTAGCTGCCTACGATACCTTCAGAAGCAACTCGTCCGCCTTTTTTTCCTGCTGAAGCTAGACCTTTTTTCCGCAGCCACTCAATTGCTGTTTCGACATCGCCATCGTTTTCAATGAGGGCTTTTTTGCAGTCCATCATGCCAGCGCCGGTTTTGTCGCGCAGTTCTTTAACAAGTTTTGCAGATATGTCCGCCATCTTTTTTTAGTTCCCAATCAAAATTAGTTATTAGTCATTAGTCATTAGTCATCAGTCATCAGTCATTAGTTACTAATGTTAATGATTAGACCCGATTGAAGAAATACGCAGTCCGTCTTGCGGACTTTGTACCTGTAGCGTCAGAATTAATTCTGACGCTGAAACAATGAATGCTTTTGCCAGAAATCTACTAACGATATCGTTTTCGGTTGCATCAGTAAGTCGGCGTAAATAATTCAAGGTTTGTAGTAAGGGCTTAAGCCCTGTAAAAGAGGGTTCAAGCCCTCACTACGAAAGAATTTCAGTCTTATTATTCAAACAGTTAACAGTTAACAGTCAACAGTCAACAGTTAACAATTATGATGAGTGCTACCAAAACTGATGTTATACCAATTTAATGTGAAGTTGCACATATCTCGATCCCCCTAAATCCCCACCCCCCCCTAGCCCCCCCCAAGGGGGGAAGGGGGACTTTGAGAAGAATCTTGTCCCCCCCTTATTAAGGGGGGTTAGGGGGGATCGAAATTCTATGCAGCCTCATAAAAAATTGGTATTACTTAGATTCGTGCTATTTACAATTAAAAATTAAAAATGTCCAATTAAAAATTATTATTTTTAATTTTCAATCTTTAATTTTTAATTGCCTGAGCTGTTACGCATTTAAACCACTAACGAGGCCTGTAGGGTGCGTCAGCTTGATCGCTTACTAGGCAAAGGAAACGCTGCGGGCTGACGCACCCTACAATACTATTTTAAATGCGTAATTGCCTGGTGTCAGATTCCGATCGCAATACTAGCTCTCGGTTTCTTCGCCGTCCGTGTCGGCGGCTTCGTCGGGATCGACATAATTGGGGTCATCCAATTCTTCGATTTCGACATCGTATTCAGCGCCTTCATAACCGCCTTCGTAGTCGTAGTCTTCGTCACCGTCGGTGCCTTGTTGACCGTGACGACCTTCGTAAATGGCATCAGCCAATTTGCCGACAATCAGTTTGATCGATCGAATAGCATCGTCGTTTGCCGGAATCGCAATGTCTACTAAATCGGGATCGCAGTTGGTATCTAACAAAGAGACGATCGGAATTCCCAGCTTTTGGCATTCCAACACTGCATTATACTCGCGGCGTTGGTCTACCAGCACCACTCCGTCGGGAATCTTCCGCATAGTCTTGATTCCGCCCAGATATTTCTGGAGTTTAGCCATTTCTCGGCGCAACACGGAAGCTTCTTTTTTCGGTAGCAAATCGAGGGCGCCGATTTCCTCACGGCGTTCCAAATCCTTGAGGCGCTCCACGCGGGACTTAATAGTTGTCCAGTTGGTGAGCATTCCCCCTAGCCAGCGCTGGTTGACGTAGTAAGCACCGCAGCGTTGAGCTTCTTGGGCTACAATCCCAGCAGCTTGACGCTTTGTACCCACGAACAAAAACTTTTTGCCTTTTTCCGAGGCCACTCTCATGTACTCGTAGGCGTCTTCCATAAGCTGAGCGGTTTGCACGAGGTCGATGATGTGAACCCCGTTGCGCTCTGTGAAAATGTAGGGAGCCATTTTCGGGTTCCACCGACGGGTTTGGTGTCCAAAGTGAACACCTGACTCTAACATTTGAGCCAAACTGACTACTGGCATGATATTTTAACTCCTGATTCGGGTTAATCCTCCATCCGGTTGCATTTCATCAGGCTTGCGCCCTCGAAACACCCGAAAACCCGGATGTGCGAATTTAAACAACTTTCCTAGTTTATCACAGCGCGCGCTACTTTTTTTGACTGTTTGATATCCTTCGGGTTGGGTTATCCGCAGGCTGGAGTGCGCGGGTTTGGTGCGGGGTGCGGGCGCGGAGGATAGATGCCGATCGATCGCGCTGCTTACAAAAAACTCAAAAAAACCCAAAATCCAGGTGGGAGCTTGCCAAAGCCTTTGTTAGCGTGTGAGAGAATGGCGTTGTTGGTGCGTGTCTTGTGCCTTCTACTTCGATCGAGGTTGCATCCATTTTGTTCGATCGACAATTTTGCCAAGTCTTCTCGATCCGCAAAAATCCCAAAGCTAAAAACACCATGCCCATCCCCATTCTCGTCTTGCTTGAAGTTCTAATTGTGATCGCACTTTCCCGACTTGTCGGTTTAGCATTTCGAGCGATCAAACAACCTCAAGTTATTGGAGAAATTGTAGCAGGAATTATGCTCGGGCCTTCTCTCTTCGGTTTGGTTGCACCCGCCACCGCAGCAGCACTTTTTCCAGCGGAAGCCGTTCCCTTCCTCAACGTGCTATCGGAGGTAGGGCTAATATTTTTCATGTTCTTGATTGGTTTAGAACTGAATCCCAAATATCTCAAAAACAATTTAGATATAGCGATTTTAACTTCCCACGTCAGCATTCTAGTGCCGTTTTCTTTGGGAAGCTTGCTAGCGTTGCTGCTGTACCCGATCGTTTCAAATAATAGCGTTTCATTTACAGCTTTTGCCCTATTTTTGGGTGCTGCAATGTCAATTACTGCCTTTCCAGTGCTGGCAAGAATCATTACAGAGCATAACTTGCAGAATACAAAATTGGGGACGCTGGCCCTGACTTGCGCTGCGGTAGACGATGTGACGGCGTGGTGTTTGTTAGCGGTGGCGATCGCCGTTACGCGCACTAACTCAATGATCGGCGCTTTGCCAACCATTTTTGAATCTTTAATTTACATCGCTTTCATGCTAACTGTAGTCCGCTGGTTCTTGCAGCGGCTTTCCAAACACTACAACCGCACTGGGAGGTTAACACAGTTAGTCCTCTCCGGCATTTACATGGGAGTTGTAGCATCGGCTTTAATTACTGAATGGATCGGCATTCACTTAATTTTCGGCGCATTTTTGCTTGGTACTGCTATGCCGAAAAATGCCGGACTCACCAGAGAATTAGCAGAGAAAACCGAAGATTTTGTACTAATATTTTTGCTGCCAATATTTTTTGCTTACAGCGGTTTGCGCACTGAAATCGGGCTACTCAATAGTCCCGAATTGTGGCTGTTGTGCGCCGCAGTTTTGGGAGTAGCAATTGTTGGTAAATACTTCGGGACTTACGTTGCTGCCAGAGTCTGTGGCATCAGCAACCGTGAAGCTTCAGCCCTGGGATGGATGATGAATACTCGCGGTTTGACTGAACTAATTGTGCTAAATATCGGTCTTTCTTTGGGCGTAATTTCGCCACTGCTATTTACGATGTTAGTGATCATGGCTTTAGTCACAACTTTTATGACTTCGCCACTGTTGGAGTGGACTTATCCGAAACGATTAATTCGGTTGGATATCTCAGAAGTTAGCCCGGAGGATTCAGAATTAGAAGATTTGTCAATTGGTGAAAAAAGTGAAGAGATTAACAGCGAATTGCTGCCAAAATATCGAATTTTAGTACCAGTTGCTAATCCAAGTACGCAGAAAGGTTTGCTGCAACTGGCGATCGCCCTGGCGCAGCCTGCTGCTGGTATGGGCGGTCACGATTTGCAGTCGGCGGCGGTTCATCCTCTGAGTTTGATTGAATTAAATCAGGATTATGCGTTTCAAAGTACGCCTGCGGAAGCCGATCGCATTATTCATGAACGCCACTCTAAATTATCAGAATTGATTGATAGTTTGGAATTGCCGGATGCTAGAAAATTCGTGCATCCCATCATTCGGATTACTAAGGATGTAGCGCGGGAAACGGCGCAAATTGCGGAAATCGATCGTGCGGATTTGATTCTGGTAGGATGGCACAGACCTACTTTTGCCAGCAACCGTTTGGGAGGACGTGTCGGCCAAATTCTCAGCAGCGCTAAGGTGGATGTAGCAATTTTTGTGGACAGAGGCCGGGAACGTTTGAATAATTTGTTAGTGCCTTATTCGGCAAATATTCATGATGATTTGGGGTTAGAATTGGCGCTGAGACTGTTAGTTAATAGTGAGGAACGCCGTTTGACGGTGCTGCGGGTGGCGGTTGACGGCGATGCTGATGGAAATGAGCTGAGTTACGAGTTTGGGCGAGTGATGGAGCAGTTGCCGATTGAGGTGCGATCGCGAATTGAAACTCCGATTGTGGAGGCGGCTGAGTCAATTCAAGCGGTGATAGCGGCTTCTGCTAATGCTGATTTAACTATTGCAGGTACGAGTCGGGAGTGGGGAATTGAGCGCCAAACTTTGGGACAGTATACTGATGAATTGGCGGTGCAGTGTCATTCTTCGCTGCTGATTGCGCGGTGTTACGTTAAAGTTCGATCGCACTTGGCTTCGGTACTTGTTCAAAGGTAGTTTGTTGACTGTTGACTGTTGTTATTGGTTATTTATGAGCGGCTACCAATTCCCAATTCCCAATTCCCAATTCCCAATTCCCAATTCTCAATTCCCAATTACCAATTACCAATTACCAATAACTCAAAATCATGAATCATTTAAGCGTTAAATCCCTGGCATTTTATGGGATTGCGATCGGCTCTGTTTCATTGTTGTTTAAAGTAGTAAGTGCTTACGGGGAAGCAAATTTAAAGGCTGCTCCGGCAATTGCCGGAAGTTATCGCTTCGATGCTAAAAGTTTGCCAGAATGTCTGAAATCTGATTCTTTGGTCTTGACAATTGAGCAATCGGGTGTTTATTTGAGCGGTAATTTGCGATCGGGTACTAGCGAGGGCGATCGGCAAAAAACAGCCGAGGAAAAACCTTCTCTATTTGGCAAGTGGGAAAATGATGGATTGAGTTTGTCGGGTGCAGTTCCTAATTTACCTTGTTGTAGCGAGTCCGCAGCAACGGGTCAAAATAGTTCTGTTAAACTGCGAGGAATTGTTGAAAAAGAAAGCCTCACGGGGAAAATTAGCCTGAAAGATGGGGCGGCGGCTACTGATTTTACTGCTGAAAAAGCAGCCGTGGCGAAACCCCAGAAGTCGCAACATTAGTTCGATCGCCATGCTGGATAATAGACCTCTTGCAAAAATCCTTTTAATCAAATTTTGGGACGGGCTAGAAGCCCATCCCACAAGAAAAAAGATTTTTGTGGGATGGGCTTCTAGCCCGTCCTAACTATTTTTGCAATAATCCTAACTATTTTTGCAATAAGTCTAATTATCCAACTCTGTCCTGACGGAGCAAGGAATCATCAAGCTTTTAGGGCCGGGGTGGATCGGCGGGCGATCGAACTCTCGCCGCCGGAGGTCGCCCGTGATGGTCGGTTGCTGCTAAATTTAAAACATACATAAAAGTCAAAGATCGAAATAAAGTATCTCTCTCGGAGTCGTCGGTTGAGAATTTGTCTTGCCCGAGACCCCGCATACCCGTATAGTTTGTTTGGAATGGATGTTGCCGTGATCTTAATGCCGTCAGAAACTTCGCTTATCGAGTCAAACCCGTTGATTTTAGACAGTTTGCCAGACTTGTCGCCGAACGATGGTGGGTGTCCCCGCCGGGCTAGATTGCAAATTGACTTGATGTTGCTGGCGATCGAAGCCTTGTATCTCGGAGGTGCTGAAGAAATGCTGGCAGTGTCAAAGGACCTGGAATTGGAATCAATTATCAAAAATCGGGTTGCCTTTTGGCTGATGCGTAATACTAACCCGCTGAGACGCTATACCCAGCGCCGCTCCCTGACCATTGTCGAGGCAAAAGCGCTGGTGGCGATCGCCTGCAATATGGCGCGCAAGTTAACCGCGACAATTCGGCAGTTGCTGCAAGATTCGCAGCAGTTGCGATCGAGAAATATCCCCCTCAACGAGAACTTAGTGCTTGCCGAATATTTAGAACGCTTTCGAGCTCACTTTCGATCGCGTATGAACCCCAGGCGATCGGTAGTTGTAGCTTACGATTCCGACGACAAGCTCAACGAATTAGCTTTAAACTTGTTGAGCAAACTGCTATTTTGTACAGGCACTGCCGGAATGCAGCGCTTCTGGGTTAGCCTGTTTGATGGAGAAGTTGAATAAAAAATGACTATTAGGCGTCAGTACAGTCTGCCAAATTGCACCCTGGTTCTAGAAGGGTTGAGCGATGGATCGGCAGCCAGCCAGTTAGATATGCGGCCGGTGCTTTCCATACTAATGAGCGCTGAATGCTATGTGATGGGTATCCGGGAGCCCCTGACGGGGGGACGGGAGTTTTTTGAAAGCTTGGTGAGGGCCGTCAGTAGCTACGCTCAAGAATTTATGAGCGGAGTGCATTATCCCGATCGCTACGGCCCGAATTTGGGCATGGTGCAGTTGCACAAAATTGACGGGAATTCGCATCGGTTGACCATTCTACCCGCCTCCACAGGCAGCGGAACCGAAATCGCCGAAAAAACAGAACTGTCGGCAGAAGTAGATTTGACCACGGTACAGCTATTTGATTTAGTAGAGGCGATCGATCAGTTTTTTGCAGACACGCAGACGCTACCGGAATTGTCGCTGCAATTAACTCCAATTTCCAAGCGTTATATCAAGTCAGCCGAACCTTTGGCGAAGCGGAGTTTGCCTGCTGTGGTGGGGGTGTCAAGTTTGGCTTTGGCGGCGATGGCGTTTTTCTTGGTGCCGGTGCCGGGAATCCAGCGCCCGAGAGATCCGGTGCCACAGCCCAATCCTGCGGGCCAGAATCTCGGCACGCCGAATTCGGGCGGTTCGGGTTCGCCGAATCCCAATCCCACGCCTGCGGCTGACGGTTTGCTACCTGGGAATACGACTCCAAAAGCTAAATCGACTTCGCCGACTCCGAGCCCCGCGCCGCAGTCGGACGCTTCACCTAGCGCCACACCGCAGTCGAACACTTCGTCCGAAAGCACGCCGAGTCCTGTTTCTGAAGCTTTACCAACTCCTGGGGCGATCGCCCTGCCGATTACCGATCCGGCGGAAATTGACCTGTTGAAAGGCAAACTTTCCCAAGAAATTGACGCAGTTTTGAAGAATAAGCCTGCTGTTAATACGGAGTTGGTTTATCGGGTAAGTATGGCTAAAGATGGGGCGATTGTTGGTTACAAGTCGGAGAATTCTGCCGCAGTCGATCGATCGGAAACGCCTTTTTCTGACTTGCTTTACAAACCGATTGGTAGCAGGCCACCTGCGGAACCATTGGCTGACTTCCGAGTAGTTGTTGCACCGGGCGGCACCGTTGCAGTCACTCCTTGGTAATCGTTGATTGTTGACGGTTGACGGTTAACGGTTAACGGTTGACTGTTATCAATTCCGGCTGTGCCGGAATAATATAGAGGAGACGGCACTGCCGTGTCCCTACCGTGATTAATTATTGTAGGGACACGGCACTGCCGTGTCCTGATTTCGGTTAATATTAATTCCGATGTTACCGGATTTGATATCATTTACAAACCGATTGCTGACTCAAAGTCCTGTAGGTGCGATCGGCTCAATATTGGGGTCAAATCCCCCGACTTGATTTGTGCGAATTATCCACAAAAATGCTCCTTGTTTTAATAAAACTTTGGCGATTTCATCTTGGGTGCGCCTGGGCAGCATTGTTCGGTAACTAATAGCAGCTTTTATCAAGTTCGCTATACCGCCAAAAAAAGTTTTTTTCAGTTCAGAATCAATCCCCGCCAATCTCGAACTTCTGCGCCAATCTGGACGGACAATGCCGAGGGGAATTAATACTTTTTCTAAACTCTCTCCTAATGCTAGCAACTGCTGAAATCTTTGAGTTTGTGCGGCGGTAGGATTTATTTTCAGCCAGTCTTGAATTTCTGGATTTGCTTCTACTTCGGCAGTAATTTTTTTAATTGTAGCGTAAATTGCGTGACTTGAATCTTGGACGCAAGAAGTTGCTGGAGTGACTAAACTTGCGCCGGTGCCATCTCCGCTACGGTATCGGGCCATCATCATATCTAGTTGCTGGTTTAACTCGCTTAAGGGCGACAAGATGATGCCGTCAAAATCGTAGTCGCAACACACACAGTCTAATTTACAAATAATATCGCACACCGGGCGATCGCCCAACCAGCCACGCTGCAAATCTCCCATGTAACTTTGCCATTTGCTCGAACCAGCAACGATTCCGTCAGGATTGTGCGCGTATACTTGTTTGTATTCTATGTCAAAACGCTGTTCGCTGGTAAATCGATCGCGCACCACTTTTGCGACTCCGAAAGCAAAATGTCCGGTGACAATTCCCAGCGGTGCCGATTCGCCGCCTTTGCCGCCGATACCGCCGAAACAGTGAATCACGATGCCGATATCTCCTTCTTGCCAAGGTGAGATTAAACCGTTTTCTGTAGAGTCATTTGGCGTTAACAATACTCTTTTTACTTGTCCTTTTTGGGCTGGTGTATTTTGCCAATTTTCGCGGCTTAAATAAGCGAGACATTTTTTCAGTCCGAAATGTGTTTCATCTGGGATTAATTGGGCAATTCGGCGCGGTTCGATTGCCTGCACTACAAACATATTGTCTTCGTCTCTTTCGCCGTAAATATACCAGCCATCTGCATTTAAGGGCGATTGTTCGATCAGGTGATTGGTAGACCTCGCTATACCATTTTTGTCTGGTTGTACTTGCGGAATCCGAATGATTTCCGCGATGCCATCAAATTGTTGAGATGTTTTGTTGAAATGCCGGACAATAAATTTGTCGCTGTTGGGTTCTTTTCGCTGTAAAATTGAGACTAAGGCGCACAAACGTCCGATAATTTGTACTGGTTCGCGATCGATAATTAGTTCCTGCCGATCGCTGCTGCTGTGGTTGATGACAATCACCGGCCTCCGCAGCATCACAGTCACGCTGTCTTCGAGTCTCGTACCTGCTAGAGTTTCTAAAGGGCCGACATTCCGCCAGCCGTTCAATCTGTCTGGATGGATGTTGCCAGATTTTTGACTTTTTTTAGTTTGTTTCGTAAAGTTGATATCTTGACTGACTGCGTGGACAAAAAACTGAATGTGGCGGTTTGTACTCCACTGCAAAAATGCTATTTTGCCAATGAAATTTTGATATTTTTTGGGTGCATTAATCACTTCAAAAAACACTGAACCGTAGGGCTGGCGCTGTTCGTTTGAGGGCAAAATTAAGCGCCCGTGCCAAAGAGCGATCGGCTTATAGATATCTGCAACTGCTGCTGAATCTTCGCAGATAATCTCCGGTTCAATTGCTTCTGCAATATCGCTTTTTTTTCCAAAAATATTGGCAGTTAGATTATCTTTATTTTCGACAAATAAGGGTTCTAAAAAAACATTTTCAGATTTTGCAAGACTAGCAGTTGAATTACCAGCCCTTTCTTTAAACTGCTGCTTATAAAAATCGCGGTTGCGAGCAGATTTATCCTGCAACCAATTCAGAAAAATCCGAATAAAAATAAAAGCTGTCAAACCGAAAATAACAACTAAAGCTATCAGCCCCAGAGTCAAAATGAATTGTTCAAAAGATTGACCGGAAAGTAAAATAATTGTGGGTGCGATCAAAAAATATGCTGCCATAATAGGTAGGTAAGCGCAAAAAAAACATAATATCCGATCGCCAATTGTAGATACTGTCTTGAACTATCAAGCGGTAGTCAGTAAATAATTGGACTAGAAAGGCTTTGGGATTTGAAAATCCCCACAGCCAAATGCACCAACTTCCGATATCATTGCACCGATCGCCTGCGTTTTTGACCTTTCCACGACCCAATAGTCGATCGCCTATAAGCTGTTCTGCATTTAAACTGCACAGTCAAAATTTAATAAAGTTCTTGTGGGGTGGGCCTAAGAGCCCGCACAAAAAATGCAATTTAGATGTCGATCGCGAATCGCCCTTGAGTAACAGATTACAAAAAATAGCCCTAGACGCACAAGTGGTCAGAAACCGGGTTTTTGGCTAAAAAGACGCGTTACAGCCTGTAGAAGCTCTAAAAAACCCGGCTTCTTGGAGTTTTAACCGCAGATGTCTGCGGATATACGCTGATGGACGCAGATGAATACAGCTTTAACTTATTCATCAACAAAACTTACTTTCAAAATTTCTTCGAGGGTAAAAGGTCAAACCGATAGTCCGACAGGGGTTTAAACCCCTGTCTCATAGCGAAAGTCCTCTCAAAGAGGACTGAAGAGTTAGTTGATGTGTATTGGTTTCAGGCAAATCTTCAGTCGGTTTCAACTCAAATATTGCACCATTCTCAACAAGCCTTTTATGGACGGGCAGGATACCCATCCCACAAGAAAATTCACTCTTTGTGGAACGGGCTTCTAGCCCGTTGCTGACAGTGGTGAAATATCTGAGTTTCAACCGACTTTAGCTATGAGGCAGGGGTTTGAACCCCTGTCGGACTTTTTTACTTACTTAACACGCCTTCGGGAATTCCCAAAATATCCTCAATTCGAGGCATATCTTCCAAAGCAATCACTCGCCCTTCATCCTCGAAACCAGCAATTTGATCGAAATTCAAATACCGATACAAATCGTCAGCAAAAGGATTAATCTTTTTCGCCACAATTTCCATGTATTCTTGGACTGTGGGAATTTTACCCAACAGCGAACAAACTGCGGCTAATTCTGCCGAACCGAGATAAACTTGCGCGTCTTTCCCCATGCGGTTATTGAAGTTGCGAGTAGAAGTTGAAAACACCGTTGTCGCATCTTTGACTCGTGCTTGATTTCCCATGCAAAGACTGCAACCAGGCATTTCTGTGCGGGCTCCAGCGGCTCCGAAAATGCTGTAATAACCTTCTTCTTTCAGTTGCTGTTCGTCCATGCGAGTTGGTGGACAAATCCACAGGCGGGCTTTGACTTCCCCTGAACCTTCTAACACTTTCGCAGTGGCGCGGTAGTGACCGATATTTGTCATACAAGAACCGACAAACACTTCGTCAACCCGATCGCCCGCAACCTCACTTAACAACTTAACATTATCGGGGTCATTGGGTGCAGCCACGATCGGCTCTTTAATCTCATTCAAATCGATTTCAAGGATTTCGACATACTCAGCATCAGCATCAGCCTCCAGCAACACCGGATTTGCCAGCCATTCCTCCATCTTCGCCACCCGGCGCATCATTGTCCGCGCATCTGCATAGCCCCGCGCCATCATATTTTTCAACAGCGCCACATTGGAACGAATGTACTCGGAAACAGTCTCCACACTGAGTTTAATTGTACAACCAGCACAAGAACGCTCGGCCGTCGCGTCAGTCAATTCAAAAGCCTGCTCCACCTTCAAATCTGGCAAACCTTCAATCTCCATAATCCGCCCAGAAAAGACATTTTTCTTATTCTGTTTCTCGACGGTCAGCAAACCTTTTTGAATTGCCACATAGGGAATTGCATTCACAACATCCCGCAGTGTTACTCCCGGCTGTAATTCACCTTTGAACCGGACTAAAATTGATTCTGGCATATCCAGCGGCATGACACCCAAAGCAGCAGCAAATGCTACTAATCCCGAACCGGCAGGAAAGGAAATTCCCAAGGGAAAACGAGTGTGTGAATCGCCACCAGTTCCTACTGTATCTGGCAATAACATCCGGTTTAGCCAAGAGTGAATAATGCCGTCTCCAGGCCGCAAGGCTACGCCGCCTCGTTGAGCCATGAAATCGGGTAATTCATGGTGAGTTTTGATATCAACTGGTTTGGGATAGGCGGCCGTATGACAAAAACTTTGGATTACCAAATCGGCGCTAAATCCCAAACAAGCTAGTTCTTTTAATTCGTCCCGTGTCATCGGGCCGGTAGTGTCTTGGGAACCGACTGTGGTCATTAGTGGTTCGCAGGATGTACCGGGACGAACGCCAACTAAACCGCAAGCTTTACCGACCATTTTCTGCGCCAAGGTAAAGCCTTTATGGGTATCGACTGGGATGCTAGGACGGGTGAAAATAGTGCTGATTTCTAGTCCTAAAGCTTCACGGGTTTTGTCGGTTAAAGTACGTCCAATTAATAGGGGAATTCGACCGCCTGCGCGAACTTCGTCTAATATTGTGTCGGGTTTTAGGGTGAAGGTGGAGATGATTTCTCCGGCTTCGTTGGTGATTTCGCCTTTGTAGGGATGGATCGTGATTACCATGCCGGTTTCCATTTTGGCGACATCGCATTCGATCGGCAATGCACCGGAATCTTCAGCCGTATTGAAGAAAATTGGGGCGATCGCACTTCCTAGAATATAACCGCCGTTGCGCTTGTTCGGCACAAACGGAATATCATTGCCAATGTGCCACAGCACAGAATTAATCGCCGATTTCCGTGAGGAACCGGTGCCTACAACATCGCCGACATAGGCTACGGGATGACCTTTTTGTTTCAATTCGGCAATGGTTTGCAGAGCATCGGGCATTTTACTCTCCAGCATGGCCAAAGCGTGCAGGGGAATGTCCGGCCGCGTGGTAGCCTGGGGGGCCGGCGACAAATCGTCGGTATTCGTCTCTCCCGGCACTTTAAACACAGTTACAGTAATGGCTTCGGCTAGTTGCGGGCGACTGGTAAACCACTCGGCATTCACCCAAGAGTCGATGACTTGTTTGGCGTAGGGATTGACATCGGACAGTTCCAAAACGTCGTGGAATGCGTCAAATACTAACAGGGTTTTGCTGAGGGCGCGGGCTGCGGTGGCGGGAATTGCAATTTCGGCTGTGGGATTGAGCAAATCGATTAGGGAGTGGACGTTGTAGCCGCCCATCATTGTCCCTAGCAGGTAGACTGCCCATTTGGGAGTGATGAGGGGACTGTGGATTTCTGCTTTGGCGATGCTGGTCAAAAATCCTGCTTTGACGTAGGCTGCTTGGTCTACTCCTGGTGGTACGCGATCGCGCAATAATTCTACTAAGGTTTCTGCTTCGCCGGCTGGGGGATTTTTGAGCAATTCGCAAAGTTCGGAGGTTTGCTGAGCATCTAGGGGTAGTGGGGGAATTCCCAGGGCGGCCCGTGAAGCTGCGTGTTGGCGGTAAGATTCAAGCATTTCTGGTGTTTCCTCGGATAGTGTTCGATCGGTGTTTACCGATCAGTGTACCTTTCAGATTAGGGGCTTGCGCCGACATCTGACAAAGTTACCTGCTCCGATCAGAACTTAACGCAACTTCAGAAACAGTAGATTTAGATAGCTGTTCATCAGTTGACAGTTGACAGTTGATAGTTGACAGTTGATAGAAGAGGATTGGAGCAATGAATCATTTTGTTTGATTTCCCCCTAAACGGGGAGGCTTCAGACCCAATTTTCAGGCGTAAAAGTATAGTCACGTATTATATGACATGGGAGGCGTTGAATCCGTCTCCATTAATTTATGCTTCACCAAAATTTACCTTGCTGTCCGATTGGAGTATCATTCTGTAAAGTAACAATCCATCGGCAATAGTCGTAATAAGAACCTGGGTCGTCATTGACACAGCAAAATACTTTATATCTATCGAGCTTATCAACATCCAAAAACTCCAGCCACATGATTTCCCAGAGACTCTCAGTATTCGGATAATGATTAAACTGAACCACCAAATTGGTTGTCGATTCAAAAGTAGTTGACTTTATTTCAGCTAAGTAAGCTTTGACTATTGACTCAACTACACTAAAGTTTTTGATGACACGAACTGCTGCTTTTTCGAGAATTGGATTAATTCCCTTCGCATCACCAGCAATATAAAACTCCAAGTGCTTAAAGTAATTTTCGCTGATGCGGGCTACCCAGTGTCCGTCACTCTCGTCGTACCTGAGAAACTTGCAAAAGCTTTTGATGTTTTCTATCATGACCAGCCCTCCAGATATATCATATCAATTCTGGTTGCATCGGAATTAATATTACCCGAAATCAATACACGGTGGTGCCATATAGCTATAATTAATCTGGCGTAGGGACACGGCATTGCCGTCTCCGACCTATCACTCCGGCGCAGCCGAAATTGATATCAGTGGAGTCGCTTTCTTCAATTCTCAAATTTATAATCTAAAATCGATTTACTCAAGCCCATAGCTTATTTCTAAATACAAAAAACACCGCTCCTCAAAACAGGAGAACGGTGCATAGGGGGTGTTATGGGTTGTTGTCTGGGATTAACCCTAACAAATCATCAGATGTGCAGGTTAGGCCTTGTGATGGTTCAAAAATTGGCACAAACCTCGGGGATCGCTCCCAGTTCGATCGACCATCGTTACTAACCCAACCACTCAGCAACAGCATCTTCCTTAGTATTGGTGCGACGTTCAGGGGTTTCGCGCTCGAATTTCATGTGGACGGCGCGATTTTGTTCGCCATCTGCTGCTACTGCAAAAATCGGATAGTCAATCAAGCCGTCTTGGAAAGACATCTGGAAGCGGAAAGTTCCATCAGCATTGAGTTTGATCGGCTGTCCACCAATGTACACGGTAGCGTCGGGTTCGGTAGCACCATAGACGATCAGTTCGGCATCAGCAACCAACCAGAACTGGCGAGGGCGCATCGGTGCGCCGAAGCCAACTCCAGACATACCAACACCGGACATACCGGCACCGGACATTGTGAGGCCTGACATACCGGCACCGGACATTGTGAGACCTGACATACCAACACCGGACATTGTGAGACCTGACATTGTGGGAACGGCCCACATTCCGACGCCGGAGGGGAAGACGTAGGAACTGACAGCTTGTTCGTGGATACCCACTTGCTGCATGGAACCTGCAACGTGCTGCATGGAACCGAAGACAGAACCCGCTACGCGCAAGGATTCAGCCGATTCTGCCATGCCGAAGATTTGTTCGTAAATGGCGTTACCGTTGCTGTAAGTGGCGGCGGCGGTTGTTGCTGCTGCAATTTTCTTGGCCGGAGGAACCAGTTCGGCGAAGGTTTGGCCGCGCAAGTCTTCTTCCCAGTCGAGGGTGATGAATTGGTCTTCAATCCAGTCGCTGGGATAGACGGGGGGAACGCGAACTTGGGCCGATCGCGCTAATACCAACCAACGACCGTCTGCACAACGATAGCCGATGTCGATCGCATAATCGCGATCGCTGACGGGGATTGGTACATACCATTCGCGGGCTAGTTCGTCACAGGGATATTCTTGAATACTGTGGGGACTTTGAATTTCGAGGTTAACGTCTGTAACGTCGTAAATCCGCAGGGCGAGTTGCTGTCCACCTTGGCGGCGCAATTCTTGTTTGCGATCGTTAGAAATATCCCAATAAGTGTAAGCCCATTCTGGGTCGCGGGGCATTAAAACCACGCGGCTTTCACCATATCCATTGGGCAAATCTGCTAAACCTTCATCAACAGAGGACAAAGAACCGCCTGTTGTGTCTTCTTGACCCAGTTCAAACTTTGCTGCTTCCACTGCTTCTTGTGCCTCTAGTTTCCGAGATGGACTGTATGAAAATTTGGTGCGCTGAATTTCTTGAATTGATGCCAGAAGTTGCGATTTCCGCATCCGGCTGTAGCGAGAGACTCCACATTCGCTAGCAACTCTGCGTAGTTGCCGCAAAGTCATCTCTTCTAATGGTGGGCGTTCTTTTACCATGAGTTTTTTCTCCACTTATTTGGGATAGCGGGTTAGATTTTTTTCAACACATTTGTGTTGACTTTTTGAGTTAGAAACTCTTTGTAAATGCAAATATGCTAGAGATTCTAAATCTGTCCAACCTTTGAAGCCTTACTTGTTTTCACTTAGTTAAGTTCCCTATGCGGGTGATATAACTTGTTGGCTTCGGCGCACTACATCCGGTCTAACTAAAGCTTTTCTATCGATTTTTGATGGACAAAATCGATTCAGTGAGTGCGATCGATGCTACTACCAATGCTATTGATCGCAGCTCGCACGCTACTTGACTCGCAGAAATGTGTAATTACAGCATTTCTTTGGGATCGCTTTGTCATGATTTTATATTGCAGGCATTTTACCATCAGGTCAAGGGGTCTTTGGCTTAAATCATGGGTACTTATACGCATTTTCGTGATTTTGGGGATCAATATGTCAGGGAATTTTGACATTTGGGAGTTGTGAGGGATCGATGTTGAGGCAAATGTCAGGGTTTGGTGATATTTTTGTGGTCGGGGCTTTTGATCGGTTTAGAGGGTAGGTGCGATCGTCGTTTACGATCGCATCGTCAGGTGATTTAACCGCTCTTGGCGCAGAGGGCAAAGAGGAAGAGAAGAGGGAGATCAATAATTCCGATGCCAACGGATTTGATATAACGGGGTTTAAAACCCAAAATTCTGATAATTGCTCAGACAGAGAGGAGATCGTATCAACCATTTTATGGAGCTGATGGTCGATTAAAATAATCAACATTACACAATCAAAATATCGGATAATTGCACTAAAAAAATGGGTAATCTGTCTTCAGAACCCATTTATGTCTAAATTATTTCTCAATCTATACTAAGAAAGCAGTAAATAGATTGAAACAAACCAGTAAATTAATTTTTACTATTGGTTGAATGTTCGATTCGGGATATTTCAGATTATCGTACTGATTGTCTTACTGGTCTTTTGGCTCGAACAACTCTCGAGCGGATACACTTTCCAGCGGCATTGCGCTGAACGCAAACTCTCCGAGTTGGAGCTTGAGCATTTACTTGTGCTGGGGGCGTAATAATAGCCATACCAGACATCATTCCCAAGGTTACGAGCAGGCGTAAAGCAATAGACTTCATAATTTCTCCTTTTGGTACTTTGGTACGCTTAATGACACGAAATTTTGAGATGGATTATACGATGACAATAAATCATACAGTAGAAGGAGAGCGATCGCCAGCCCTGTCAACTTGGTTAAGTACGCACTCAGCGCAGTTTGTCAATCAAATTTTGATCGTAAAAAAAGAATGTGACACAATAGAATAGGTAATAGCCGATCGCAAGACCGCACAATATGCTAAAAACCACCATTACCATTCCCCAGACCTTCAAAGTAACTCACGAACAGTTCCAGCAAATTGCGGCCGTCAACCGTGACTTAAGGCTAGAGAGAACTGCTACAGGAGAATTAATCATTATGGCACCCACTGGAAGTGATACAGGCTATCGAAACCAAGATATGTCAGGACAACTCTGGCTGTGGAATCGCCAAACCAAGCTGGGAGTAGTATTTGACTCTTCTAGCGGTTTTAAACTGCCCAATGATGCCGATCGCTCCCCTGATGCTTCCTGGGTTAAATTAGAAAGATGGCAAACTCTCACACCCAAAGAACGAGAAGGCTTCGCTCCCCTCTGTCCAGACTTTGTTGTAGAATTGCGCTCTAAGTCCGACAACATGGAACCATTGCGAGAAAAAATGCGAGAATACATGGCAAATGGAGCCATTTTGGGATGGTTAATCGATCGCAAAAACCAGAAAGTCGAGATATACAGACAAAATCAGGATGTGGAAATATTAGATAATCCCAGAACTTTATCCGGTGGAGATGTATTACCGGGATTTGTCTTAGATTTAACAGATGTTTGGTAGTAATACTAAATCCCAGTTTGATAAATACCTCTTAGTCTGCGGAGGCAGAATTCGTTTGACAAGAAGCGGTTTCAACCGCCGATTGATAATCGTATTTGGTAATAATACCAATTTAATGTGAAGTTGCATATATCTCGATCCCCCTCGCATCCTCCTTAATAAGGGGGACTTTGATCGGAATCTTGTCCCCCCCTTATTAAGGGGGGTTAGGGGGATCGAGATATATGCAGCCTCATAAAAAAATGGTATAACAACTAACATCATTATTCATTTTCAATCCTCACCTGCCAAGTCTCCAAAGTAGTACCTATTATTTTATCAAGATTTGTCAAGGCATTAAAATAGGCAATTCTCGCATTAAGTTCTGCATTCTTAGCCGCTATTAAATCATTCTGAAAAGTCACAATATCGCTACTCTGAGAACTTCCAAAACCCAATATTAGCTTTTCTTTCTCTATTTTTAATTGCTTCTCGGCTAACTCCCGCGACTTTTTGGCCAGTTCCATTTGCTTACGATTCAAATTGATCTCTCTAATTGCATTTGTCACCTCTACTTCCAGTTTTTGGTTTTGCTCCTTTAAATTATTCTCAGCTTTCAAGAGATTAACACGACTGCGCTGAAAATCTCGCTCGATTCCTCTATTTCCGAATTGACGAGTCAAAACCAGTCCCGCTCTCAAATCTGAGTTGCCATCTGAACGATTACTAGCATTATTAGTATAACTTGCATTTACGCTTAAATCCCAGCGCCGCTTATTTTCCGCTAGTAATAAGTCATATTTAGCGCTTTCTAGTTGTAGCTGTGTTTGTAAATATTCAGGATTATTTGACATAGCTAATTGTATAATTTTATTAAAGTCCAAAGAATTAGATTCCTCTGGAGGAGGTTCTACTGCAATAATATTGATATTGCGGTCAATGTCTAAAATTTGCAGCAGTGCTAATCTTGCCGTCTTTAGTTGATTCTCACTATTTAACACTGCCAATTCTTGATCTGCTACAGCTTTTTCACTTCTAAAAATATCAACTTTGGCTTTTCTTCCGGCCTGAATTAAAGCCTGAACTATCTGAAATTGCCCACGGGCAATTTCCAGAGAACCTTTTGAAATTTTAACTCTTTCCTGATCTTTAATCAAGTTTCGATAGGCGGAAATAGCTAAATAGATTGTGTTAATTAACGTCGATTTCAAAGTCAGGAGATTTATTTTTTCACTCAGGCGAGCCATCTCAATTGGCGCTCTAGTGACAGCAAATCCAGCTCCCCTTAACAGAGGTTGGTTAAAACTTAACGTTAGATTTTGACTTAAAGAACCTTCACCATTAATGCCAAAACCATTCGCATCTTGTCCTTGTTTACCACTCCACACAAAACTTATATTTCCTCCTGTGGGAATTTTGACACTCACATTGGCAGATAAATCGACTTCGCCAGTAGTGGCGACTCTTCCCCCATTCCTCAAACGAATTGATGACACGGATAGTGTCGGTGTAAAAATAGGGACAAATAAGCCTTCTGCTACGGCTAAATCTTGTTTTTGGACGATGCGTTCGAGGTATTGATTTTTGATATCTCTGTTGTTTTCCAAACCGAAAAATACAACTTCCTGTAGTGTCAATTTAACCTCTGGTTCATCCTCTATAGATTGTTGTTGAATAGTTGGATTTGGGCTATTTTCAGGTGTTGGTTCTGCTGTTTTTTCTGGATTTGGTAGAGCTTCAGAAATTACTATTAATCCTGGTTGAACAGGGGGTTTTTGAGTAGTAGAAGTTGTTAATACTTGGGAATTTGGAATTGGGGATTGGGAATTGGTAATTGCCGAATGTTCAAGTTTCGCTGTGGGATTTTCGGGTTGGGATTGAGTAAGCATTATCCCCTGATTTACTGTTGCAGTTTACCTCTGATTCTGCGGTTTTATTACTCCCTGATTATGGGGTGTATTTGGGAAATTTTGGGGCTGTTTTGCAGTTAAAATTTGCCGAATTTTAGGCGATTTCCCACTTTGAGAATTAACATCAGTTTTGACTGTTGAACTAGACTTAAAAGCAACAGCAAATATCGCCAATAGCCCACAGGTTGCAAGCATAAATAGGCTAAAACGAAATATCCAAGGAATATCGTAGCGAGGAGGGGAATCGCTATTTTGGAGATAATCTTCGTTCGGTTGCTCAGTCATGCTAACTCCAGTTATTTCTGCAAGTAATTTTATGGCGATTTCCTACGGGATGACTACCCTTGACGCAGCGCTTTAACAGGATCGAGTTGACTAGCTCGCAGAGCCGGGAGAAATCCAGCTCCCACACCCACCGCTAATGCCGATCCTAGAGCCAAAGCTGCTGTGTTGCTGTCAAATTTATAAGGCAACTTAAAAACATCCGCAACCACCACCGTTAACCCGTGTACCGTCACAATAGCAGCAATTCCCCCCGCTAAACTCATAATTACTGCTTCTAGAATAAACTGCAACAATATATCTCTCTGAGTAGCCCCGATCGCGCGTCTCAAACCAATTTCTGGGGTGCGTTCTATCACCGCTGCGATCGTAATATTAGCAATACCAACCCCTCCCACCAGCAGCGAAATTATCCCCACTGCCAATAGTCCCCGTGAAGTGAGTTCCAGAGTTTCCTGCTGCTCCAAAATTTCCTGAACATTGTTAAAAGTACGAACCTCTGCCTTGGGAAAGCGCTGCTTCAAAACCTTTTTTGCCTGCTTTTCCATCCCTGTAATATCTTTAAGATTGTAAGGGCGCACGTAAATTCCCCCAATTCTCTGGCTACCTGTTATCACTTTGTAAAGTGACATCGACACCAGTATTAAATTTGTTGGTTTTTCCGAAAAATCTTGCTTACTCTCCATCACGCCAATCACAATATAAGGTCTGCGGTTAACATAAATGCGCTGACCTACAGGTTTGATGCCACCTTTAAAAAGTTGTGTCGCCAGCAATTTATCGATTACCACTACAGGTCGATAGTTAGCAAAATCATTAGGGGAAAAAAAACGCCCTGATCCCTTTATTAATCGCCGCCCCGATGTCAGCAAGTAGTCTTGAGAAACAGCGAGCCCGCTAGATTCCGCTTTTTCAGCCTGAAATATAACTTTATCATTAATATCAAACCAATTTGCTGCGCTAATCGCCTGAACTCCTTTCAGCCGATGCCGCAAAAATTCCATATCTTCTAATTTCAAGCTTGTGTCACGCGACATATGGATTCCCACTCGAGGCGCTGTTCGCTCAGCTAATTGCTTGGCAATCACGGCGCGGCTAATGTTGCCAACTTGCAGCGTTGCGCTGACCGCAGCTACACCCATAAAAACTCCAACGGTAGTTAGGACAGAACGCAAAAGATTGCCACTTAGGGAAAGGCAAGTAAGGCGGAGGAGGTCAACAGGAGAAAGGCTCATAAGTAATTATAAATTAATAATTAAAAAGTTAATTTTTTGTGGATTCAGAAACTTAGCTAATCTGCTGATACTCTTTAATTTTTATTCCCCATCTTGGCCCTCTTTTTTTTCTTCCTTTTTATTCTTTTTATTTGTTTTTTCTTCCTGAATAGGAGTTCCTGGCTTTAAGGAAGATTCAGGAGGGGGTATCACAGCACTGTCACCTGGCCGCAAACCGGAAGTTACTTCCACCTGAGTTAACCCTTCTAAACCTAGTGTAATAGGCTTTTTCTGAGCTTTACCTTGACTGTCACGAATCCACACAAAAGGCTTAGACTCCGATCGCACAATTACCTCTGTATTTAAAACTACTACCTTCTGGCGCTGCTGCAAAATTATCTCCACACTGACTTGACTCCCTGGAATCAAAGTCCGGGTTGGAGCATCCAGTCTTACCGTTGCAGGAACCGTTGCGCCTTGATTAGAGTCGCCATTTCCTTTACTATCACCACTTTGAGCAAGAGTAGACACGCTTTCTACTTTTCCTAAAAACTGCTTAGAATTGGGACCAATAATGCTGATGCGAACGGACTGATTGGGTCTAACTTTAGCAGCATTGAGCGTAGAAAGCTTTAGTTTTACCAGTTCTTGTGAAGGGTCGCCTAATGTCAAAAGCTCTGTTTCCCGCTTCACTCCGTCGCCATTTTTAACTTGAATATTAAGTACCTTACCATCAATAGATGCAGTCACAATATTGTTTTTAAGTTTTTGTTGTTTTTCTTGGTAATCAAGCAGAGAGCTTTGGAGATTGGGGCTATTTGTAGCAACATCTAACTGAGCTTGTCGCACTCCTGACTCAGCAGCAATCGCTTTTTCCTGAAGTTCTTGCTCTTGATATTGTCGCTTAATTTGCCGACTTTTGAGTTCGAGCAGATCGGTGTTGATTTGAGACTGTGCATCTCGTAAACTGGCTTTAGCAGTGCGAACTTTGTCTTCTTGGGATCGCACCTCATCTTCCGGAATATAACCACTTTTAAATAATGCTTTTTGATCGGTAAGTTTCCGCTCAGCAGCAGCCAAAACCACCTCAGCGTCAACAACTCTTTTGCGATTATTTGCTAAGGCAATTTCCTGTTTTTTAATTTCTAATAAATCGTTATTTTGCCCGGATTGGTAATTTTGAAGTTTCCCTTGGGCGATACTGAGCGTTTCCTGGGCTGCGACAACTTTTTGGTGTAAGCTTTCTAGAGTGAGCTTTTGTTTCTGAATCTCCAAATCTTGCTTGATGAGAGTTGTTGTCTTTTCGGGGTTACGAAGGGTAATTAATTTCTGACCAGATGTGATGGTTTGCCCGATTTTTACTAACACCTGATCGACAGCACCATCCTCGGGAGATTTAAGAGTTTGTTGACCACCGAATTCAACAATACCGGTTTCGTTAATTGTATTTTCAATATCGCCAAGTTTGACGGGTATCAAGCCCACTCCTATGGGTGCGGGAGGTCGATTTTGATACCACCCATAGGCAAATAAGCTGCCGCCGATGCCTAGAGTGAGAACACCTGACCACAGTAGCCATTTGATTCCTGTTTTGAAACTATTTTTTTCTTTATATTTCACTGTCAACTCTCCCACTGCAAACTGTAAATATCAGGACTTAGGCACTAACTACGATTTTCTGTCATTGCAAGCGAGGCAATCTCCAACCCTAATTTATCCCGATCGGTGCGTAAATCCTAAATATCTGAAATCCAGTGCTCTATTTTACGGGAGCATCCCGATTTTATCGTACTTTACCACCATCTATGCTAACTTGTGCGATCGGCAGTTTCGCTTGAGGATCGGAAAATTCTTAACGCTGCATTTGTCGGTGCCGGGATTTGTCTTAGATTTAACAGATGTTTGGTAGTGACACCGAAACATTCACCAACCGCAATATAATAAATTACAGCAGTACATCCATCCCAAATCTCAAATCCCATGCCCCTAACGCTTTACAACAGCTTGACCCGTCGCGAATCACCTTTTGAGCCGCTCGAACCAGGAAAGGTGCGGATGTACTGCTGTGGCGTTACGGTGTACAATTATTGCCATGTCGGCCACGCCCGCGCTTACATTGTGTGGGACATGGTGCGCCGATACTTGATGTGGCGCGGATACGATGTTCGCTACGTCCAGAATTTTACCGATATTGATGACAAAATTCTCGATCGCGCCCGCGAAACAAATTCCACAATGGAAGCCGTAGCCCAACGCTTCATTGATGAATATTTTGCCGATATGGACAAGCTGAATATTCTCAGGGCCGATGAATATCCCCGCGCAACGCATACAATGGACGGCATTAAACGGCTGATTCACGAATTAGAAAATAAAGGTTATGCTTATGCGTCTGGCGGCGACGTTTACTACAACGTCAGGAAGTTTGCCGATTACGGAAAGCTTTCCGGCCGCAAGTTGGAAGAAATGCAAGCCGGGGCTAGCGGTAGATTGGAAAATGAAGAAATAGAATCTCAAAAAAAGCGAGATTCCTCCGATTTTGCCCTGTGGAAAAGTGCTAAACCCGGTGAACCTGCTTGGGATTCATCTTGGGGAAAAGGTCGCCCCGGATGGCACATTGAATGTTCGGCGATGGTGCGCGATTGCTTGGGCGAAACTATTGATATTCACTGTGGCGGTTCCGATTTAACTTTTCCCCACCACGAGAACGAAATTGCTCAATCTGAAGCGGTGACGGGGAAATCTCTTGCCAATTATTGGATGCACAATGCTTTTGTGACTGTCAATGGCAAAAAGATGTCTAAATCTTTGCACAATTTTATTACAATTCGCGATTTGTTGGAGGGAAATTGGTCGGGTGATTTGGAATCTGATTCCCCCTCAGAGGGCGGGCACGGGGGCACCGCCCCTACGCAGGGGGGGAGTAAGAATAATGCAAAAGCGGTGGAACCGATGGCGGTGAGGCTGTTTGCATTTATGGCGCAGTACCGCAGTCAAATTGATTTTACCGAAGAGGCGATCGCCTCCGCAAAAAATGGCTGGCAAACTCTGAAAGAAGGCTTACTTTTTGGCAGTCAACACGGTTCTAAACTCGGTTGGGATATCGAGAAAATCGATTATTTAACTGCACAAGATAGCACATTAGTGCAGCAATTTCAAGCAGCTATGGATCGGGATTTTAATACTCCGGGTGCTTTGACTGTGCTGTTTGAATTGGCTAAGGAATTGGGTAAGGAAGGTAATGTTTTGGTGCATCAAGGGAAAACTGAAACTTCGCCCCAATTGTTGCAGCAAAAGTGGGTGACTTTGGTGAATTTGGCGGGGGTTTTGGGTTTGGAAGTTAGGCCGGAAGCTGAGACGGAAATCTCGGTTGGTGGTTTGACGGATGGGGAGATTGAGGTGATGATTCAGCAGCGGAAGGATGCCCGGAAAGCGAAGAATTTTGCTGAGGGCGATCGCCTTCGTGACGAACTTAAGGATAATGGGATTACTCTGATCGATCAAAAGGATGGTACAACAATTTGGCATCGCGGTTAAAACTTGATTTTTTAACCGCAGATGCACGCAGATTAACGCAGATAAAATTCCATCCGCGTTTATCTGTGTTCATCTGCTGATACCTGCGGTTGAAAACTCCCATTCAAAAAGCTAAATAATCTAATTTCGCGGCTGGCTTCCCAACTTAAAATAACCGTTTTTCGCTCCAAACCCCAACGATAACCGCCCAACTCTCCAGATGCTCGGATGACGCGATGACACGGGATTAGATAGGCGATGGGATTATTTCCTACCGCATTTCCCACCGCCCTAGCTGCTGTAGGATTCCCGATGGTTTCCGCAATGGTTTAGTAGGTGGCGATTCCCGCAAATGGGATTCTCAAAAGTGCTCGCCAGACTTGAACCTGAAAATTAGTTCCTTTTACCAAAAGTGCGATCGGCTTGCGAGACAAAGTAGCTCTATCAAAAATTGTATCGCACAAAGGTTGAGTAATTTCGCGATCGCAAATAACCTCAGCATTTGACCATATATTCCGCAGCATTTGTTCAGCCGTTTGCTCATCGGTTCCATCCAAGAAACGCAGATTACAAATACCACGGGATGTTGTCGCAATTAGAGCTTTGCCAAAAGGAGTATCGTGAATTCCGTAGACAATTTGCAATCCTGAACCGCCTGTTTTAAACTCACCAGGAGACATGGCTTCAAGATTCACAAACAAGTCATGCAATCTTCCGGGACTAGATAGCCCAATATCTGATGTTAAATCCAGAAGACTTTTAGTTTGAGCAATCTTTGACTTGGCATATTCCACTGTCAGATACTGCAAAAACCGCTTCGGGCTAATCCCAGCCCACTGAGTAAACATTCGTTGGAAATGATACTCGCTTAAACCGATATGTTGTGCTACGGCTGCTAAATCGGGCTGATTCAAGTGATTTTGACGCATAAATGCGATCGCCCTAGCAATCCGATGATAATCTTCGCTATCATAAATACTCTGACTTTCCATCAAAATCATATCGGCTATTCAAAAAAAGATTTGCATCTTTTTAGTCTACTGATGGCACAAACTTAAAACCACCCGTTTCTTGCGGTATATACATTCTTAGTCTAATGAAATTGGATCCGCGTTCATCTGCGTTCATCTGCTGATATCTGCGGTTGCAAACTTCCATTCACAAACTCCGTAACAGCACTCACAAATTCTGCGGTAGATTCATAGGGCAAAACATTGCGCCCAGGCATTAATAAACCTTCCGCATTGGGGAAATGGGTTAAATATTGCGCTAATCTTTCCTCCGGTTTTTCTTCCTTACCAGCTTGACTAATGCTTGACGCTTGTTCTCCCATGATAATGAGTGTAGGCCGATCGCACTTTTGGATCGTGTTACTATAATCCTGTCGCCAAAACCCCGCTAAAAACGAGAAAACCGCATGACGGCTGTCAGGATTAGCCGCCCCAGCCTGCAAAGCATCCAGCCATTCGCTATCAACTTTCGCCGCATCGCCAAACAGTTGTTTGATTGAAAAAGAGCGCAAAAATGCAGCGCGTCTGGCGTAGCGATAAAATGCGTTTCCCAAGGGAGAATCTAACAGATTCCAGACAATTCTTTGCTGTCTTTCAGTAGAATGTTTGTTCATCACCGCCCAAGCAGGAGGCCCCGCCAACACTAACCCGTGAATTAAATTCGAGCCGCTTTCTTGGTCAATTTTTGCTAAAGCCAAGGCTACTGATAATAGAGCACCTTGCACCAGGACGATCGCAGGTTTTTTTACTACAGTCTCCAAGAAAAACTGCAACTGTGCAGCCCAATCGTCAGGATAGCAAGCCACAGCGGGCATTTCGCAATCGCCACAACCCAAAAGATCGGGATTATAAATCGGATTGCTGTTACCTGTTTTGCACCAACTTTCGCAAAATCTCTGCCAAAAGACTCTTGACAAACCAACTCCGATCGGGTGAATCAAAACCAAGGGTATGCTATTATCGTCTGTGGTAGTAGTTGGGTGATAAACATCGTAAGCACAGCGATAATTTTTCCATTGGTAAAAGAGCGTTGGTGATTTTATAGATGGAATCGCAGAGGAATCTTGGGTTGAATATTGGGGTTCCATATTATTATTTTGTGCCAATGTTACTTTTTATTATAAAATAAATAGGGGTAGGTTCTACCCTAAATATTTCGGGTAAATCGAGAGACAGATAAACCCGCCCTCTTAAACTTAGACTACATTTATTATTTAATCATGTCAGAACAACGGATAACCATTTCTTTACCTAACTTGCTGCTAATTATAGCATCTTCCTTGCTGCTGGTGTTGCTATGGCAATTGCGCAGCTTGCTAGTCATTCTGATGATATCAGTCGTGCTCGCCGCTTCGATCGTCCCGATCGTCAATTGGGCCGAAACAATGCGAGTTCCCCGTTGGCTGGCGGTGATTATGGTTTATTTAACTCTGATCGGCGGGTTTGGTGGAACAGTAGTATTAATCGGGCCAACGCTAATCGAACAAATAGAATTACTGCTGCGACAACTACCAGTTTATGCCGAAAATCTGGAAACCGTGGCTACCAGCTTAGCAAGTCGCCTCACCGACGATGCACCGACATTCATCAGTCAGCTATTAGATACTCAATCGTTGACGAATTGGCTGATTCGATCGAGTCAACAACTGGTTTTGCGATCGTACAGTTTAACAAGAGGTATTCTCGGCGGTTTCTTCAGTTTGGTTTTATCCTTATTTATTTCAGGTTACATGGTTGCCGACAGCGACACACTAATTAAAAGTTTAGTGCAGTTTTTCCCGAAACCTTGGGATGAACGTTTAGCAGCCCAAGCGACGCCAATCGGCGAAAGAATGGGCAGTTACATTCGCGGGCGATTCCTAGTTTCTGGAATTTTAGGCATATTCATTACCACAGGTTTAAGCATTTTGGGAATGCCGGAATTTTCTTTAGGCTTAGGTGCGATCGCAGGTGTGACCAACTTGATCCCATTTATCGGCCCGGTATTGGGAGCAATACCAGCACTAATCGTAGCATTGGCTAAAGGTGGCTGGGTACTTTTATGGGTATTATTGTTATTTGTATTTATCCAAAACTTGGAAACCTACGTCCTCGATCCTTTGCTGGTTGGTTCGTCAGTTGGCGTGCATCCTTTGTATCAATTGCTGTCTGTTTTAGGAGGAGTTCAAGTATTGGGAATTATTGGGGCTGTAATTGTGCCACCTTGGTTTGCGGGAGTGGCAGCTTTGATTGAAAACTTGTATTTAAAACCGAAGCTGAGGAGCGAACATCGAGAGACAATAACTCAAGCTAAAAATAATTCTGACTTGCCACGTGTTACACCAATTCCGGCTGCGCCGGAATAATATAGAGGAGACTGCACGTGCCGTGTCCCTAC
>ENA-OFCI01000108-OFCI01000108.1-metagenomes-genome-assembly--contig:-NODE-108-length-52660-cov-6.081855_pt1 | contig 52660 bp, 37 predicted proteins | sample MGYA00153391_OFCI01 | MGnify analysis MGYA00153391
GACGCCACGTCCGCAATATTCGCGGGCACGATTAAGGTGTTTCCTGCCTTGGCCAAATTGCCGAATTGCTCGACATATTTCTCGGCAATTTTCAGATTCGCGGCTTGCTGACCACCGGGCGCTTCCAACGCGGCGGCGACTTGACGGACCGCACTGGCGGTTGCTTCGGCGACTGTGGTGAGCGCGGTGGCTTCACCTTGGGCTTTGTTGATGGCGGCTTGCTTTTGACCTTCCGACGCCAAGATCGCTGCCTGACGCTCGCCGTCGGCCATGTTGATTTCCTGTTGCCGCACACCTTCCGATTTCGCGATCAGCGCGCGCTTTTCACGCTCGGCCGTAATCTGTGCCTGCATGGAACGTAGAATCGACTCAGGCGGCGTAAGGCTTTTAATTTCGTAGCGCAATACTTTCACACCCCAAGTGCGGCCGGCTTCATCGAGCACGCTGACGAGCTTGTGATTGATCTCGTCGCGGCTCTCGAACGTTTTATCCAATTCCATCTTGCCGACTTCGCTGCGCAATGTGGTTTGTGCGAGCTGCGAAATCGCGGCCAGATAATCGCTGGACCCATAGCTGGCGAGTTTGGGATCAACGATCTGGTAGTAAATAACGCCGTCCACCGCAAGCTGGGTGTTATCGCGGGTGATACACACTTGTTCAGGAATATCGTGTGGTGTTTCTTTCAAAATATGGCGATACGCAACACGATCAAAAAACGGCACAATCACGTTCAGGCCCGGCTCCAGCACCAAATGAAATTTACCCAATCGCTCCACCACCCATGCGCTCTGCTGCGGTACGATGCGCACGCCTTCGATCACAAAAATAATCACCGCGGCGAGGAAGAAGAACGGCACCGCATAAGCGCGCGTTTCAGGCAAATACGCGATGATGATGGTGGCGATAATGATGCCGATAATTTTAGGGATCACAGTGCTCTCCGGTTAAGTTTGTTTGTAGAAGTTGCGAATTTAAGGTTTTGCGCCGACATGAAACACGCCGTTTTCTTGCCCGCAAATATAGAGCACATCGCTTAATTTTGGCGCGCTAGTCGTGGCATTTGTGCCATTCGGACTATTTGCGGCGTTCACAATCTGCGCGTCCCACGAACTGCCCCGATATTTTATTCGAGCCGTGCCTGCTGCCTGATTCACCCACGATTCGATGACCACCGCCTGGCCGAGGTCGAGATTGTTAGACGCTTCTCCCGACTTGGGATGCGTGGCCCACCAGCGGCGCACGGCATATATGCCTATTAGTGCGACTGCCGCTGCAACCATCGCCTGCGCCCAAAAAGCTGCGCCCAAGTAGGCAGCCAAAGCGGTCGCCAGCGCGGCCATGCCCAGCACCAGCAGGTAAAACGTACCGGATAAAAGCTCTGCAATGACAAGGATGAATCCTGCAATTGCCCACAAAAGGTAAGTAGCCATGATGCTCGCTCCTCATTGATTACTGTTTAACGCTGCCGAATGATATTTCTATATTTGATTGCCAATATGACATGCTGATGATTCTCACGCGATCAACCCATCATTTTCTGCCCAGTAGATTGTGCCCCCATTTGAAAAATCAACTAAACCCAGTCCGCGAGATTACGCTGAAAACGTTACACGAAATTGGGCCTGTGGGAGCTGAACTATGATGCATATTGTGGGCTCGAATGCGTGTTTAAATGCATCAAGGAGTGTGACGTGCGAAAGACATTAACGAATTTATTTTTGACCCGAGCGGTAGCACACACGGCGGCAATCGCCCTGACCGCTGCAAACATGTTCCTGAATCCCGCCTTCGCCGCCAATCAAGCCACCGAAATGGCGCCATTAGCACCCGGCCCTTATCCGGTCGCGTGTTCAAACATCGCGCAAGACCCCGCCAAAATTGCCCAGCTGGGCGGTCTGGCATCAGACTATTGGGAGGGCAACGATCGCTACATTACACAGATTTTGGCAGAGCCCAGCGATGTGCCGACTTCCATTGTCCGCATACCCAACGACAATAATTTTTATCCACAAACCGCTAACAAGGATTTGACCTTCACTGTTTTTGTTTGCTATCCGACCACCGCTGACAACAAGCGTGCGGATTATGCGCTGCCCGATGGCCAATTGGTGCCCAAAATGCAGCGCACGGGCGACAAGCCCCTGCTCCCCCTGAACGCAAGCGGTATGCCGGTGCGAGGACTAGTAACGTCACAAACAGGAGTTCAGCGCGCGCAGTTGCCGCTGCTGGTGTTTTCACATGGCCTGGGCTCAAGCCCGCTGGACAGTAAATCGGTCGATTTTCTGGTTAAGCTCGCCGCTTATGGCTACATTGTGGCGGCCCCGTTTCATGGCGATTCGCGATTTTCAAAAATCCATCTCGATGGACTAAACGACGTGCTTTACGTGATCCGCAATTTTGATTATTTTGTGGAGCTACAAGCGTTGCGCCCGCTCTCGATCAAGGCAACTGTGGACACGATGTTGGCGCATCCCGATTTTGGTCCGCGCATCAACGCAGATCAAATCGGCGGCATCGGCGGTAGCATGGGCGGGGCGACCATGACGTGGCTGGCTGGCGCACACTTGACTGCTAGCTACCCAAGCCTCAGCGCGCGGCCTACGGTGCAGGATCCCAGAATTAAAGCGATGGTTGGCTATGTGCCCTACGCTGGTCAGCGCCTGCTGCCGGCTTACGGGAACGATAACGCCACCGCCGACCAAGTGAAGACGCCCTATCTCGCCATTGGCGGCACCGCCGACACCACCGCGCCGATTTATTTAATGGAACAGGCGATGAATAAATTTCAGGCGTCGCGTTATTTTGTTGCCTTGACGGATGTCACGCACGGCTACGAAACCCGCTACGCCAATGATGTATTCGGCTGGTCGGTCACGTTTTTTGATGCCTACTTGCGCGGCAGTGCGGGCGCCATGAATAAGCTCACCCGAACCCGCAATATTCAGGGCGGCATTGATGACCAAATGCATATCGATTACACGGCACCGACTGCGTTGTGGACTGGGGCCGCTACCGTGGAAGAAACCTTTAACAGCGAGGTCAGCCGCGAAGTCTTAGGTGTCACTGATGCAAGCGGTATATTGACGCCGATCACCGGCGCAGCTCTGGGCACGCAAAAAACTCGCAACGCATTTCGAGTGGTGCGCAGCCCGAGCCGTCCGTTTCCGCTGGGCTCAACCGCCACCGCATCATCACTCGCGCCCGTCTGCGTTTTTTCTGGTGCGGGTGCAGGTGCTGGCGGCACAGGTGTAGCCACCACCACCACGCTGCTCACGCTGGACGCCACCGAATGCGCGCAATTGAAAGCCGATAACCGCTGGCAATTTCGCGGCGCGCCGTTTTATCTTTTCCAACCCACCAATGGGCAATGCGCAGATGGGCTCTTGGCCGTGACTCGCGTGTTCAACAACAAGGCCACTCCGGTCGATTACCAATACCGCTATTCGACCAGCAATTCATTCATCAAGGATTTGGTGAGCAATGGCTGGCGTGCGGATGCACAGGTGATGTGTGCGCCGATTTGAGCGTAAATATCCACGATAGCCACTGCACCCATGCGTTTAGTAACAATGCCTGTTGAACCCATATCGTATATCGATATACAATGCATGAATGATCTTGACTTTCAAGTGCGCCGATACGCAAAACTTGTTTCAGCGCAATCGCGTTAAGCGATTTGTGAATATTGAATCTATTGCGCGCCGCAAACTCGAGCAGATAAATGCAGCGGCGACACTAGACTTCTTACGCGCGCCGCCTGGCAACAGGCTGGAACCACTATCGGGCAACCGTAAAGGTCAGCACAGCATCCGTATTAACGACCAGTTCCGTGTTTGTTTCATCTGGACACCCCAAGGTCCCAAGGATGTCGAAATTGTTGATTACCATTGATGGAGTTTAAACATGGGCAAAAAATTACCTCCTATTCATCCCGGCGAAATTTTGCGCGAGGAATTCATGAAGCCGCTGGGTCTTTCCAGCAACGCCCTCGCGCGCGCGCTCGACGTAACGCCAGCACGCATTAATGAAATAGTCCGAGAACGGCGCGGCGTCAGCGCTGATACTGCACTCAGGCTGGCGCGTTTTTTCAGAACCGATGTGCAAAGTTGGATGAATTTGCAAACGCATTACGATATTCAATGCGCAGAAGATGCCGCGGGAAGCGCAATTCGAAAAATTGCGCCTTGTACAGATGCGGCGATTGCGGCATAAACACGCAGCCCAATAGCTTATCGCGAATTACGGCGATGCGAAGCAATTACGCGGGCCAATTAGAATTTTTCTGTCGCCGATGTTGGGCTTGATGAAACGAGCCAGGCTTAAAGAGCTAGTGTAGTGCTTCATTCTGTTTAGAACTTATCCCAATAGTTGTGCAATTTCGCCTTGATATATCTCCTTCCCCCATCGCCGGGGGAAGGAGCGGTTCGGTGGGCAATTGAATAAGTCGCATCAATTGCGAAGCACTACACTAGCCCATTGACTCAAGAACGAGCTGATCGGCAGCGTTGCTGATGAGCTTCGCTTCTTCCAAATTGCTCGTGCTTTCGCTTCCATACACGCTCATCTGATGAAGATCGACTCCGTAACGCAGAAGCTCCTTAACCTCTCGCACTTTGTTCAGATCCATTGCAAGCTGTAATAGCGTGCAACCCCTCCCACCTATCAACACGTTAGGCGTCAATCCCATCTTGAGTAATGACGAAAATATTTCAAACGCATTTTCTTTGGTACTTGACTCATGCATAGAGAGTTCGAGCAACCCTAGTTTATTAAGGTCAATCGATTCATGCTCGGCGGCGTATTGGAGTAACGCGATCACCAGCTCAATTGGCGCATAAAGTGTAATTAACCACGCAAACACAGATGAGCCTGGTGTCGCTATTTTTGTTGTGAAATTTTGGCTGTGCACTAATGCCAAAGCTGATGGCCAATCACCCTCCCGGATGCAGTCAAGCAACTGATTTTCTGGATTCATCATGCAGGTGTTTGAGTCAAGTCATCCATCAAGGATTTGCTGAGAATTGTTTGGGGCGCAAATTTATACTCGGGCTTACGCTGATTTGATGCCAGTGCGCCGCTCAATTACTTCTTATCATCGCCTTTGAGTAAAGCGTCAGCGCGCTCTTGCTCTGCCTCACTAATTGACGGCTGCGGCGCACCCAGCTTTAACCGCCGCTGTCGCGCCATCAAAAACGCAATCATGGCTCCGCCGGCCAATAGCGCAAACGGGCCAAACCACAGCAAATAAGTTTTGCGGCTCACGGGTGGATTGTAGAGGACGAAATCACCGTAACGGACGCGTAAAAACTCTTTGATCTCGTCGTTCGATTTGCCGCTGTCGGCGAGCAGGCGAATCTCGCGGCGCAGGTCACCGGCGAGGCCCGCAGGCGATTCAGCCAAGGTTTGATTTTGACAAACTAGACAGCGTAATTCGGTTTCGAGCTTCTTTAAACGCAGCTCTTGTTCCAGCGGCATGGGCGGCATCGAAGGTGTAGCGGTCTGCGCAAAAAGATTGGCGGAACATGTGCACGCGAGCAGTATCGCAATAATTATTTTTCTAAAATTAAACACTAGCACTGGCGCGGCTATTGAGGCAAAAATGCCCGTCTCGCCTCGTATTTTATTGTGTTTCAAATTAATCGAGAACGAAGTTAGGTTCAAAATATCTACGCTTTTCACATTTCTCGCCATTAAGTTTTCTTCAAGTCTTGCAACAGCGGCACGATAATATCCTTCATATCGTCTGGCGAGATCGGGCCGGTGTGTTTGTAGCGAATCACGCCGACTCTATCAATCACGAAGGTTTCCGGCGCGCCGTAAACGCCGAAATCAATGGCCACGCGGCCATCCCGATCCATCACCGATTTCGCATAAGGGTCGCCAAATTTCTTCAGCCAACCCCTTGCATCTTCGGGCTGATCTTTCCAGTTAAAACCGACGATCGGCACCAGTTGCTGCTTCGCCAATTCATTCAACACCGGATGCTCATAGCGACACGATACGCACCACGACCCCCACACATTCATGAGCCACACCTGGCCCTTCATGTCGGCAGGCGAGAACGATTTTTCGCTATCTTGCAGCAGCGCTAATTTAAATTCTGGCGCGGGCTTGTTGATCAACGCAGACGGCACTTCGCGCGGATTCAGGCTCAGCCCTTTATACAAAAACCAGACGAGGCCCGCAAAGATCGCCAGCGGCAAAAAATAACGCCAGATTTTCGTCAATGTATTCGGCGCGGATGACGTTCCGGTGGGCGCAACGCTGCTTGGAACGTTGGTGGTCGATTCGGCCATAGCTTCAATCCCCGCCCAGCGGTTTTACAATATTTTTTGCAGTCGCATTTACCAAGACTGGCTCTGGACGTTCATTTCCAGCTATATTTGGCTCAATCGCCCCACCCTGCTTGACCTTTAACTTCATTCGATAACGTTTATCAGCCAACGCCAGCATGCCGCCAAACGCCATGATCAAACATCCAAACCAGATCCAGTCGACGAATGGTTTGACATAAATTCGCACGCTCCACGCACCGTTTTTACTGTCCTCAACCGGCTCGCCCAGCGCCACATACACGTCACGCGTAAGGCCCGAATCAATGGCGGCTTCGGTCATCATTTGCCCGGACGAAAAATAGCGGCGTTTTTCAGGATTCAGAACGCGAATTAATTTGCCATCTTTGCTGATTTCAAAATTGCCTTTGATGGCGGTGTAATTCGGTCCTGGCTCATCGGCGAGCGAGACGAATTTGAAGCTATATCCTGACTCCGTGGCAGTCTCGCCCGGTGCCAGGCGAATGTCGCGTTCGCTCTCATAACCTTTGACCATCGTCACGCCCACCACAAATACGGCGATACCGATATGACCTGCATGCATACCGTAAAACGAGGTGTTGTTGGCTTTGAGTTTTGCAAAAAAACCGGGGGCGGCAGTTTGCTTGAAGCGATGTGCAATTGCGGTGACACTGGCACCCACAATCCATACCGCGAGCGTCAATCCAATCGCGATCCATACCGAAAATTTGCCCATCAACAGTGGCACAGCGATGCCGGCAATGACCGCAATTGCCATTGCCCACTTCAAGCGCGTGACCAGCTCGGGCAGGGTCGCGCTGCGCCAGCGCGCAATCGGCCCCACCGCCATTAAAAACAGCGCCGGCAGCATCAGTAAGCCAAATACCAGATCAAAATACGGCGGGCCGACAGAAATTTTGCCGTAGCCTAGCGCATCCATAAACAGCGGATACAAAGTGCCGAGCGCGACCGCCAACATCGCCACGACCATCAAAATATTGTTCGCCAATAAAAACGATTCGCGCGACGCTGGGGTGAACGCACCCGGCGCTTTGGCGAGGCCGAGCGTGGGCGCACGCCATGCGTAGAGCGCCAGTGAGCAACCAATCACAATCACTAAAAACGCGAGAATAAAAACGCCACGCGTCGGGTCGGTCGCAAACGCATGCACACTCGTGAGCACGCCTGAGCGGACGAGGAATGTGCCAAGCAGAGACAGTGAAAACGCGATGATCGCCAACAGCACCGTCCAGCTTTTGAATATGCCGCGCTTCTCTGTGACCGCGAGTGAATGAATCAGCGCGGTGCCGGCCAGCCACGGCATGAACGATGCATTCTCGACCGGATCCCAAAACCACCAGCCGCCCCAGCCTAATTCGTAATAAGCCCACGCCGAGCCGAGCGCGATGCCGATGGTGAGAAAAATCCACGCGGCAGTCGTCCAGGGGCGCGACCAGCGCGCCCAAGTCGCATCCAGTTTGCCCCCGAGCAAGGCCGCCACGGCGAATGCAAACGCGACAGAAAAACCCACATAGCCCATGTACAACATCGGCGGGTGATAAATCATGCCGGGGTCTTGCAGCAGCGGGTTCAAATCACGGCCTTCGATGGCGGCGGGAATAAGGCGTTCAAACGGATTCGAGGTGACCAGCATAAACAGCAAGAAGCCAATCGCGATCAAACCCATCACCGCGAGTACACGTGCAATCACTTCCTGCGGCAAATTTTTGCTGAAGATGGATACCGCGAATGTCCAGCCCCCCAGCATCAGCATCCATAGCAAAAGTGAGCCTTCATGCGAACCCCAGGTTGCGGTGATGCGGTAATAAATCGGCAACTTGGTATTCGAATTGGTCGCAACATTGGCCACCGAAAAATCGCTGCTAATAAACGAATAGACGAGGCAGCCGAACGCAAAAACGATGAACAAAAATTGGCCTTGAGCAAGCGGGCGGGCGAGGCTCATCATCCGCTCGTTGCTGCGAAAAGCACCTACCAATGGCACCACACCGAGGGTGACCGCGAGGCAGAGCGCCAGAATGAGTGAGAAGTGACCGAGTTCAGGGATCATGATTTTTTTGGCTCAGGTTAGGATTGTGGCTATGGTTTAGTGATGGAACCGGCTTGCGTGACGACCGCTTTTTGGCCCGCAAATACTTTGCCTTCAATCGGATGCCCGGCTTTTTTCAGCGCTTCGGCTGCTTCGGGAGGCATGTAATTTTCATCGTGTTTGGCGAGCACTTCAGACGCTTTAAAAACACCGTCGATGCCAATTCTGCCTTGCGCGACCACACCCTTCCCCTCTTTGAATAAATCGGGAAGGATGCCGGTGTAAGTCACCGGAATTGTTTTGGCGGTGTCGGTGACATTAAACTTTACCGTGAGTCCATCGGCAGTGCGCGCCAAGCTGCCTGCCGTGACCAAACCACCGAGACGAAAGGTGCGATCTTTCGGTGCTTTTTGCTCGGCTACTTCGGTCGGTGTGAAAAAGAACACCAGGTTTGAATTAAAGGCGCGCAATACCAGCGTGACCGCCACCGCAATGATTGCCAAGCCTACCGCAATCCACATAAATCGTTTATGACGGGCTTTCATTTCTTAACCTTTTTTAATTGCATGCGTAACAGCACAACCTCAACAATCATCGCCAAGGCAACAGCACCAAACGAGCCCCACACATAGAACGCGCGGTCACCCATCGAGAAAAATTCATTCCAGTTCAAGTGCCCACTCCTGACATCTTGAGCGAAGCCGTGGTGTGCAAATTAGCCACCCACGCGGCCTCGCCTTCACGTTCCAGAATAATCGCACGCACCCGCCACAGCACCACCGCAATTGCGTAGGCCCAGCAGGCGAAAGTCATGAGCAGCATCGGCAAGCGCATGGTGGGATCCATGCTGGAGCCCGAAGCTGCAACCGAATAGCCCTGATGCAACGTGTTCCACCACTTCACCGAAAAATAAATAATCGGCACATTTACCGAACCGACAATGACCAACAAAGCACCCGCCTTGTCAGCACGCTTTTTATCATCGATGGCATTGATGAGTGCCAGATAGCCAACATATAAGAACAGCAAAATCAGGGTCGATGTCATCCGCGCATCCCAAGCCCAAAACGTGCCCCAGGTGGGCTTGCCCCACAACGCACCCGTCCATAACGCCAGCACGGTAAACATGGCGCCGGTGGGTGCCAGTGCCTCCATCATCATCGACGAGAGCCGGGTATTGAGGGTGAGCGCCATCACGCCATAGGCCGCCATCACCATATAAATCAGCATCGCCATCCATGCGGTCGGGACATGAATAAAGATAATTCGATAAACTTCGCCCTGCTGGAAATCAACCGGCGCGCTGAACAATCCCAGGTAGAGCCCCACGGCACCCAAAATGACGGCAATCACGGCGAACCATGGCGCTATTTTCCCCGCAAGCGGATAAAACGTCGAAGGCGATGCGTATTTGAAAATGCTCACGATATCTACTCGGTATTGATAAAAATTAATCCAATGAAATCTTGACGGCAGCAGCAACCGCAAACGGCGATGCCAACGCACCCAACAATAATCCGGCGCCCAACAGGGATAAATTTGCAGCGTAATCAACACCCGCCATTGACGCTTCCACCGCACCAGCCCCAAAAATCAACACGGGAATATATAAGGGTAGCACCAACAACGCCATCAGTATCGAGCCGCCGCGAACACCCAGCGTCAACGCCGCACCAATCGCGCCGATCATGGACAAAACCGGGCTTCCCAAAATTAGACTGGCTATAATCACGCCAAGTTCCTTCGTCTCCAAGCCAAATTGCAAGCCCAATACGGGCGCGACCAGCGCGAGCGGCAGCCCGGTCGTGAACCAATGTGCCAGCATTTTGCCGGCGACAATCGTCGCCATCGGATAGGGAGACATCGCGAGCTGTTCAAGCGTGCCATCAGCATAATCGCTGGCAAATATTCGCGGCAGCGTGAGCAATACCGACAGCAGCGCTGCCACCCACACCACCCCGGGGGCGATGCGCTTTAACAAGGCCGATTCGGCCCCAACCGCGAGCGGAAACAAACTCACGACAATGACAAAAAAAACCAGCGCCTGAATAATCTCACCACGACTTCGCACAGCCAGACGCAAATCTCGCTTAAAAGCAAGCAGGACGCCATTCTCCGCGGATATTGCCCGCATTTCTGGGGCCGTATTTGCGAGCGAATTCATGCCACTTCCGCCGCTCTCGCGGCTCCATTTATTCCCGCTAACGTAGCGGATGCCGTGACTTGGGGCGATTCAAGCGACGCTTGCTCATCCAGTCGTAGCTCACACAACTGCGCATCAATCTGAATGCTCAAATGGGTGGCAATGCACGCCATGCCGCCCGCTAAAAGATGTTCGTCGATAATGCGGGTAAACAACGCGACACCATCCGCATCCAGCGCATTAGTCGGCTCGTCAAGCAGCCACAGCGGCTTGTCTGCCAGCACCAAACGAGCCAAGCCGATTCGACGCTTTTGGCCCTGCGATAAGTGCCGCACGGGCAAATGGCGGCGCGGCAATAATCCTACTTTTTCAAGCGCGTCGACCTGCCTTTCCTCTGTCACGGTGACGCCGTCAAAACTCAACGCATCTGCCAAATTTTCCGCCGTCGTCAAATCGTCTTTTAGCGCGTTGGCATGGCCCAGATAAAGCGCGCTCTGGCGCAATTGAACGGAGGCCGTTTTACACACTGATTCATCGAAAATAATCACACCTTCATCAGCCTGAGTCAAGCCTGCCAACACGCGCAAAAGGCTGGTCTTGCCGCTGCCGTTAGCACCTCGCAAAATCAATGCTTCGCCGCTTTTGACTAAAAATCCCAGCTGCGTAAACAGCGGACGACTGCCACGTGAAAGCGTCAGGTTTTCGGCTCGCAAACTCAATGGCACAACCGCGGTCATCTCAAGGCAATCTCAAGGTAATACGCGCGAGATCGTCACGCCGATGTTGCTGGTGCCGGGTTTCAGCGTGGCACTTTGACCCGCCAGATCGCCCGCCTGCGGCTGTGCGCCGCCCGATTTTGAGATTCGCGCCTCAATCGTCACCTCCGGAAAGGCCGATAAATTCATGCCCGGTGCCATGGCCATTGAATCATCCAGCGCGAATTGAAACGGCCATGATTTTGGTGCCGCCACCTTCACAACTGCCAGCGGCATTTTGGGGCCATTCACGGCTCGCGCAAATACGAAAAGCGTATCGCCCGTGGTAATTTTTGCCGCCAATTCTGGCGCAATAGAGACCATGCCGGAAGTCATTTTTCCTGGTGCTTTTGCGACCGACGGCGATGCTTGATTTGATTGCAGATTTAATTGTGGATTAGGGGCCGAATTAGGATTTGAAACAGCGGTAACCGGAGCCGCGATAGGCGCACCCGCCGCAGAACCCTGCACCTCCGCAATAATGGAATCTACTTCACGAGCATCTTCCGAATCTTTGGCGACCAGGGTTTTAAGTTTTTCCCAATGCTTTAACGACTGCGTTTTATTTCCAAGCCGCATTTCTGCAGTGCCGGCCAGCGCCAGCGCTTTCATATTGGCGGGATCAACCTGTAGCGCTTGCTTGATCAGCGCTAACGGCTTGCCATCAAAGCGCCCGTCTTGCGTCATGGCGGTGGCATCTGCATAATCCGCCAAAACCTGTGCATCATTGGGCAGTAGCGCCGCGGCACGTTCGTAGGATTGGGTAGCCTCAACAAAACGACCCAGCGCGTTTTGCGATCTCGCCAGCAATACCCAGCCTTTAGGATCGCCGGGATTTTGCCGCATCTTTTCAGCGAGACTATCGACCATCGCCAGAATTTGTTTGTCAGTCACTGCCGGATTGGGCTCGGCAGCGCCCGATGCGGTGGAGGCGCTTGCTGCCGAATTAGCGCCTTCAGTGGTTGCGCTCGCCACGTTACCCGCCGAGACGCCGCGCGCGGCGGTGTTTCCGGTAATCACCATCGGCGCTCCCAACTTCGCATACATCAATACCGCCGTCAGCGGAAATCCCATCAGCGCAATGACTGCAACCACCCACACGCCTTTAGAGACGATGTTGGTAACCGGTGGCGCTGCGCTGATTGAGGCAGTGTCGCCTTTGACCTCTGCCGCAACGCGCAACGATAGTTCTTTGAGGGCCTGATCGCGTTCGTCTTGTGAAATAAGCGAACCTGCAAAATCCTGTTCGATCTCGCCTTTTTGGGCACGGAAAATGGCCACATTGCTGGCGCTGTCCGTCATCACGCTGCCTTGCGCATGGTGTTTACCTCGAATATCGCGCGTTCGCAGCAGCGGCACCAGCACGAACGCGAGCGCCGCAATCAACATCAAGCTGGCAACTAAAAGGAATGGGATCAAAGTTGTGTTCTTAAAGAGATTAAGTGTCGTCCATAGATAGACGGTAGATCATGACGATTTGCTAATTTTTAACCACGTTGAATTATAGCCTGCACGATTTGATGAGGCTGACCTGTGCAGATTACTCGACAGGCTAATCCACTACCTATACCGTAATCGGGGTATGGTTTTAGCGCGATTTGGGCAAAAACACTATTTTTGCTTTGGACAAAACAGTTAAACTTTGGACAAATAGACTGGTTGCGTCGTCGGCAGGTTGCGGACGAAAGGAAACCGATAAAAGTTTGTCCAGCAGGACCCAATGGACGCCAAGCAGGGAGGCCTTGACCTAGATGAAACATCGAACGTTCCTTGAATACCGACGATATCGATATCTCAAAGTTGCGACATTACTCGCGCTGATTTCGATCTTTGTATATGCCGGGTACACCTTTCCCGTAGGACGTTACGGTGGCACCGCGGTGGGATACGTATTGGGCACCATCAGCGCGCTGCTGATCGTGTGGCTCATGTGGTTGGGCGTCCAAAAACGCCGTTACAAAGCCAATGTCAGCGGCATCCAGGGCTGGCTTTCCGCCCACGTCTACATTGGGGGTGCACTTATTGTAGTAGCCACGCTTCACGCTGGTTTTCAGGTCGGCTGGAACATTCACACACTGGCCTATGTGCTGATGCTGATTGTCATTTTTTCAGGCTTCTTTGGCGTATTCGCGTATTTGCGCTTCCCGGCGCTCATGACGGCCAACATGGGCGAAGAAACGCTCGATAGTCTGGTACAAAAGATTGCTGATCTTGATCGGGAGATTCGGCGTACCGCCATGTCGATGTCGGACGAAATTAACGCGGTGGCGATGGAATCGATAAAAAATACCCGCATCGGTGGCGGGGTATTCGCACAATTCTTGCACCGCCCCAGCAACTGCCCCACTAAACGCGCGGCGATCTTTCTTGAGCGTATCGGCAAAACACTTAAAGGCGATCAACAAAAGCAGAACCGCGATCTTTACTCGCTGATGCTGCGCAAAGAAAAATGGGTCGATCGGGCGCGCGCAGATGTACGTTTCAAAGCGCTGCTGGATTTGTGGCTCTACCTTCACGTGCCTGTTTCGTTTGCACTACTGGCCGCATTAGCGGCGCACATCATTTCGGTATTTTTTTACTGGTAGCGGAATGAAACTTCTCCTTATACAGCTCACCCGTAACAAACTCGGCCAGGTTACCCGCACGCAGCAAACGCTGAATGTCGACCAGGTGCGAATCGGACGCGGCTCCGATTGCAAATTCCATCTGCCCGATCCACGTGTGGCGATGCATCACGCCGTGATCGGCAGCAGCGGCAGCGATTTAACCAACGACAGCACCTGCTTTATCGAGGCAGATGCAGGTCTGGTAACGATTGATGGCACCATCGAGCGTGCGGCCAAATTAAAAGTCGGCCAAAAAATTCATTTGGGGCCGTTTGAGCTGACTGTATTGCAGCACGATGCAGATGTTGATCTGGCGCTTTCATGGGAGCTGCTGGATCCGCTCAAAGACAACCTTGAGGGCGTAAAAGCAAACGTCAAAGTCGGCCTTCGCAACACTTGGCTTTCAAAACGTTTTTTTTCATGGGCGGGCGCGGCAGCGGTCTTATCTGTGTTTCTGATTTGGCCGGTGGTGAGCGCACTTAATCCACCCGCCAAAATGAGCGGTGCCCAAGCGATGGCATTCCCCGTGCTGGCATCTGCCATCACCGCCGATGCGTCATGGAATCCGGGTGAGCTCGCGAGCCCCCACCAGGGCTTCGGACGCGATTGTGCGCAATGCCATACGCAGCCATTCGTGCATACCACCAATGCCGCCTGCGAGAGCTGCCACCAAGTAATTGGCTGGCATTTTGCGCGCAATAGCAAAGAAGCGAAGGCTATGCATGCGGCCGTGTTTGAAAAACCGGGCGACGCCACCCAATGCGCGTCATGCCATCGCGACCACAAAGGCCCGATGGGCCTGGTGCGGCAGGATTCCCCGCTGTGCACGCAATGTCATGCTGACCTGAAAACCAGGGCGCCGCAGACTACTAACGCCAACATCAGCGATTTCTCCAAAGACCATCCGCCGTTCAAACTTTCCATGCTGGTTCCCGGCAAGACCGGGACCGCCGGTATTGTCAGAGTCTCTCAAGACACGCCGCAGCTTACCGAGAACTCGAACCTGAAATTTCCGCATGATGTGCATATGGAGAAAAAAGGCATTCGCGGCCAGAACGGAAAAACGGTCATGGAGTGCAAAAACTGCCACGTTCCAGATGAAACCGGTTCGCGATTCAAACCCACCACGATGAAAGAACATTGCCAGGATTGCCATTCGCTGGAATTTGAACCGAAGGCCACCGACCGGCAGGTACCGCATGGCAATGTCGCCGATGTACTGGCCACGGTAAATGAGTTCTACGCGCAGGCGGTGCTGACCGATACGCCGATTGATGTGGTGTTTGATGAGGGCGCGCGGCGGCCCGGCGAACGACTGAATGTGGCCGATCCCGCCAAACGTCTGACTGCACTTTCGTGGGCGAGAAAAAAAAGCGCGGCGATCTCACAGGAGCTGATGGAAGTTCGCGTATGTTTTACCTGCCATGAAATCACGCGGGTCGCACTCGGCGCGGGGGTGGACGCCGCGGGCGAACCCAAAACACCACCATCACAAACCTGGAAAGTAGAGCCGATTGCGGTCACCCAACATTGGTTGCCGAAATCCCGCTTCCCGCACAATCAGCATAGCCCGTACGAATGCAAGGAATGTCATCAGGTCGAGAAATCAAAAACCAGTGCGGATATTGCCATTCCTGATCTAAAAAATTGTCAGGGTTGCCACGCAGGCAACATCACCACCACTGACAAAGTGCGCGGCACCTGTGAAACATGCCACGGCTTTCATGTCGGCGGGTCGAAGAGCGGCGTGCCTATCCCGTTACCTGGCGGTGTCCCGCACGACCCGAAAGAACGCGCCGCAAAATCAGTTGCCGTACTTCAACCAAGGGCGCACCCATGAGCGTGCGTCAACTGCTTAAGACATGGTCAACTCTGTCGGTGGCATTTTTTTCCACCTTGATCGTGAGTTGTGGCGGTGGCAGCAACGACGCACCGGTTTGCAGCAGCAGCAACTGCATGCCGCCAGCTGGGATCGCAGACTTCCTGACCGTCGCCGATGTGCAAAAAATTATTTCGCAGGCTGCATTTGAAGCTTCCGCGCGCAATGCACGCGCAACCATTGCCGTGTCAGACCGGGCGGGCAATATCCTCGCCGTGTTTCGCATGACCGGCGCATCGCCGACATTCCGAATTACCAGCAACAAGGGCGTGACTGGCGGGCTTGAGAATATCGACATTCTTCCTGATACGTTTGCCGCCATCAGTAAAGCCGTGACGGGTGCCTACTTGTCATCGAATGGCAACGCGTTTTCGACTCGTACCGCCAGCCAGATTGTGCAAGAAAATTTTAACCCCCGCGAAAATAATCAGCCCTCTGGCCCGCTTTACGGCGTTCAATTTTCACAGTTGCCGTGCTCAGATCTGATGCGTGGCCCAGGAGACGGTAGCGTGGGTCCGAAGTCCTCACCGCTGGGGCTTTCTGCGGACCCCGGTGGCCTGCCGCTCTATAAAAATAGCCGCCTGGTGGGCGGCGTCGGCATTATTGCTGACGGCATTTATGGACTTGATGCTGACATTACCGACATCGATCAGGACCTGGATGAGCTGATCGCGGTGGCGGCCACCAATAGCTTTAGCGCGCCCGACGACATTCGCGCCAACCGTATCACTGCCGATGGCCGCACATTTCGCTATGTGGATAGCGAATCGCTCATGTCAGCACCAGCGCAAGCGCCCTCATTTACCGCGGTCGCGGGCAGTTTTAAGATTGTAAGTGGCTTTACCGATGGCACCATCAAAGTCGGCACGTCCTTCGGTAATGCGGCCTCGGGATTCCGTGCCGACACCGGCGCTTTTGTCCCCCAAGCCGCATTCGTGCTGGTCGATAGCAGTAATAACAATCGCTATCCCACCCGCGCGGGCACCGATAGTCTCATCACCGCGAATGAAGCAAGCACTATTCTTGCGGAAGCATTGAAAGTCGCCAACCACGCCAGAGCGCAAATCCGACGTCCGGTCGGCGCTCAGGCGCAGGTAACTGTTTCGGTGGTGGACACTAACGGTGAAGTGCTGGCGCTCGCACGCACACCGGATGCGCCGGTTTTTGGCACTGATGTTTCATTACAAAAAGCCCGTTCGGCGTTGCTGTTTTCACATCCCAATGCAGCGGTTGAAATAGCGGCGTTGCCATCGGCAAATTACCTCGGCGCGGGTGGCAATCCGGTCGCACCTTTTCGCAGCTTTGCACAATACATCGCGACAATGCGCGCGTTTCTTAATGATCCCAACGCGCTAACGGGCAATATCGCGTACTCAAATCGTGCCATCAGCGGGCTGGCGCGGCCATTTTTCCCCGATGGGATAAGCGGCACGGGGGCCGGTCCATTGTCCACGCCGTACTCAAACTGGAGCCCGTTTCATTTGGGCTTTCAGCTCGATCTGGATTACAACGCGATCGTGGCCGCAGCCACAGGCAAAGGCGCAGTAGGCTGCACGGGACTTGCGCGGGCGAAAAATGGCATCCAGATTTTTGCGGGCTCCATGCCCATATATCGAGGCAATGTGCTGGTCGGCGCCATTGGCGTTTCAGGCGATGGCATTGATCAGGATGACATGGTGGCTTTTCTGGGGCTCGCAAACGCGGGCAAGGCATTAAATACCGGCATCGGCAACGCGCCGCGCGGTATCCGTGCGGACAACATTGAGCCGCAGGGATTGGGCACACGCTTGCGCTATGTGCAGTGTCCGCAAGCGCCTTTCAACGACTCAAGCGACCAAAATGTGTGCAATGGGTTGTGAGATGACGCATGCGCATGCGCCAACGCTCAAGAAAATGGCGTTGCTGGTGATGATTGCGTCATCATTTTCCGCTTACAGCCAGCAAATAGATGTGCCTGGCAACGTGGTGGCACCCCCTGAAGTCGAGCGCGAGCGCCCGATCAGCAAACCGCTGAAATACGCGCTCCCACCGATTGATCCCAAGCAGGTTCCGCCACCCTCGCCGTTTGAGCCGCGGGCAACGGTATCAGTGCCGGATCGCTGGCGGATCATGGATACGCTGGGTTTCAGATTTCCTTGGTACGACCCTTATAACCACAATGTACTGAAGGGCGACAAACCGTTTGAGCCATTCGCCCAATGGGGGCCAGACTGGTTTTTAGCGGTATCGGCGATTTCAGACTCACTGGTTGAAATTCGCCGCCTGCCAACCCCGGTCGGTGCGCAGTCGTCGGACAGAAGCGGCGCCATCGATGTTTTTGGCCGCGCCAATCAGACCGTGTTTGTGCAAACCATTATTCTTTCGGCGTCTGTCATCAAGGGCAACACCACCTTCAAGCCACCGGATTATGAATTCCGTTTTGCGCCGGCCATTCAAGTAAATCAGGCACGGCTGGATGAAGTTCGCGGCGTGCGCGTCGACCCGCGCGAAGGCAAAACCCGCACCGACAATCATGTGGGTATACAGGAACTGTTTGCAGATGTGCACCTGCGCAATGTCTCTGACAATTTCGATTTTGATTCAATTCGAGTGGGTATTCAGCCATTTCAATCCGATTTTCGTGGCTTTATTTTCCAGGATGTACCGTTGGGCGTGCGTCTGTTCGGGATCCGCGATAACAATCAGTGGCAGTACAACATCGGCTATTTTCGCCGGCTGGAAAAAGACACCAACAGCGGCTTGAACGACATCAATCGATCGCTGCGCCGTGATCATGTTTTTGTCGCGAATCTATACAAGCAGGATTTCCCGGTGCTGGGTTACACCGTGCAAGGCACGATTATCCACAACATCAATCGCGAAGCGGGCAAGGATTACTACGACAACAATGGCTTCCTGGTGCGCCCGGCGGTGCTCGGCGACGTTCGGCCACACAACTATCGCGCCACCTATATTGGCCTGAATGGCGACGGCCATTTTGGCCCCTGGAATCTGACGAGCTCGATTTACGGCGTGTTTGGACACGATGACCGCAACCCGCTGGCGCAACGCTCGCAATCCATACGCGCGGGTTTTGCCGCAGCCGAATTATCGCGTGATTTTTCATGGCTGCGGATACGTGCAAATGCGCTCTATGCAAGCGGCGATAAAAATCCGTTCGACGGTAAAGCAACCGGCTTTGACGCGATTCTTGAAAATCCGCAATTCGCTGGTGCGGATACCAGCTTCTTTATCCGTCAGGCCGTGCCGTTGATCGGCGGCGGCGGCGTGGCACTCAGCGGACGTAACGGCATTTTGCCGTCGTTGCGCTCTTCAAAAGATCAGGGCCAGTCGAACTTCGTGAATCCGGGACTGACGTTAGTTGGCATCGGCGCGGATGCTGATTTAACACCACAAATACGAATACTCGGCAATATTTCAAAGCTCGATTTCGTGAACACATCGTCGCTTGGCGTACTGCGCAACCAAAACATAAGCTCGAAAGACCTGGGCGTTGATATGTCGGCAGGCATTCAGTTTCGGCCTTACATGACGCAGAACGTGGTGCTCAATGCGTCTGCTGCCGCGCTCGTCCCTGGCAAAGGCTTGAAGCAACTGTATGACGAAGATAAGCGCGGGCCGCAATTTTCAGTGCTGATCAATCTTTTATTGACGTATTGATCACGCCACCACGTAAATACATAAAGTGAAAACATAGCGCAACCAACATGCACACTGACATTAAAATTTTGAAAGCATTATTAATGCATGGGCGCGCGGCAGCATTCATGGCATTCATGGCGCCCATGCTCGTGTCGTTTTCTGGGTTGGCCAATGCGGCATCAGAGGCAAAACCCGTATCCCGGTCTTACGCCGTTTCACCCGCTGCGCCCGAGCGCCAATCGGTCATGGATGCCGACAAAAAATCATTTGGCTGTGTATCGTGTCACACCGGAACAGATCGCCATACGATGCATGCCAATCCAGGCGTTACCTTGGGCTGCACTGATTGTCATGGTGGTGACGCGAATGTGTTGAAGCCTAAAGACGCTCAATATTCGGGGCAAGATGAGTCCGGCTACCGCGCCGCGATGGCGAAATCGCATGTGCTGCCAAAATTCGATAAGGCGTGGAATTACCCGTCCAGCGCCAATCCGGAACGCAGCTATACGTTGCTCAATAAAGAAGCGAATCAGTTCGTGCGTTTCATGAATCCAGGTGACTTGCGGGTGGCGCGCGAAGCTTGCGGCGCCTGTCATCTGGAAACCGTGCAGGCCGTTGAGCGCAGCTTGATGGCGTCGAGCGCGATGTTATGGGGCGGAGCTTCATACAACAATGGAATATTGCCGTACAAGCGCTATATCTTGGGTGAATCCTATACGTCAGACGGCCAGGGTGCCACGATCAAGAATCCAATTCCGGTCAATGAGCACATGACCAAAATGGGCATTTTGCCTGCGCTCGCGCCGCTGCCGGCATGGGAGACCATTCCGCCCGGCGATATTTTCCGCGTCTTTGAGCGCGGCGGAAAAGTGATTTCATCCGGCTTTCCAGAAGTCGGTTTGCCGAATTCGACCGGTGCGCTACAACGTCTCGATGAACCGGGGCGGCCGGACATCAAGCAATCAAATCGCGGTCCGGGCACTGGCAGCCGAATCGCCGTCCCGGTTATCAACATCACCAAAACCCGCTTGAATGATCCACACCTCTGGTTTCTGGGCACGAATGAACAGCCGGGCGATTACCGCTCATCGGGCTGTACGGCGTGCCACACGGTGTATGCAAATGATCGCGACCCCAAACATAGCGGCACGTACGCGAAATTCGGCAACGAAGGCAAAACACAAACCAAGGATCCAACCATCCCCAAGGATCAATCCGGACATCCGCTCAAGCATGAATTCACCCGCGCGATCCCATCGTCGCAATGCATGACATGCCATATGCATCAGCCCAACGTATTTGTGAATTCGTTCTATGGCACCACCATGTGGGATTACGAATCGGATGCACCTTCGATGTGGCCGGCCAAACAGAAATATCCCACCGCCGCAGAATCGCGTGAAATTTTGAATCGCAATCCAGAAGAGGCTGCCACCCGCGGCCTATGGGGCGATAAGGACTTTTCCAAGAACGTGTCATTGCTCAATCCAAAATTGAAGGACACCCAGTTCGCGGATTACCACGGTCACGGCTGGAATTTCCGCAAAATTTTCAAGCGTGACCGCAAAGGCACCTTGCTCGATAAAGACAATAAACCGGTCTCAGACACCGACCCGAAAAAATTTGAAAAATCGGTGCATCTGACTTCGATTCACCTCGATCTCGGCATGCACTGCGTCGATTGCCATTTCTCGCAGGATGGGCATGGTAACGGGCATATTTATGGCGAGGTCGCGGCCGCGATTGAAATTGATTGCGCGGATTGTCATGGCACCTCGGATAAATATCCCACGCTATTTACCAGCGGGCCCGCGGCATCGCCGGGCGGGCGCGATTTGAAACTGCTGCGCACCCAGGATGGTCGCGCGCGATTCGAATGGCGCGAAGGCAAGCTCTATCAACGCTCCGCCCTGGATGCGAACAAAGAATGGGAAATGAGTCTGGTGAAGGACAGCGTCACCGCAGGCCACCCGAAATACAACGAAAAAGCCGCGCGCGCCAAGCTCATGCACGCTGGCGCATCAGGCCGTGATGGCGAATGGGGGCCCGGAGGTGCGGGCGGCAAAGATCCGACCTTCGCGCACTCGAACGAAAAAATGACTTGCTACACCTGCCATCTATCGTGGACAACGTCGTGCGCGGGCTGTCACTTGCCGATTCAGGCCAACGCAAAAACCGAGCGCCTGCATTACGAAGGCGGCGAGACGCGTAATTATGCGACTTACAATCCGCAAGTTGCGCGTGACGATATGTTCCAGCTCGGCATTCACGGCGAGGTAAAAGGCGGACGCATTACGCCGGTACGATCTTCGTCCGCGCTCATCCTTTCTTCCACCAATGCGAACCGCGAAAAAATTTACATCCAGCAGCCGCCGATTGCCGCCAGCGGTTTTTCATCACAAGCGTTCGCGCCGCATTATCCGCATACCGAGCGCACCACCGAAACCAAAACCTGCTCGGATTGCCATGTCAGCAAAGCCAATGACAACAACGCGATCATGGCGCAGCTACTACTTCAGGGCACCAACTTTGTTAATTTTGTAGGCTTCAACGCGTGGGTAGGCTCAAGCAAACATATTGAAGCAGTGAACGTGACTGAATGGGATGAACCACAGGCCGTCATCGGCAGTTATTTGCACAAATACGCGTATCCGGATTGGTTTCAAAATCACGAAAAGCGTGGGAAGCAATTGCCGGAATCGCATTCGCACACCACCGATGGCGAAGCACGTTGCATCGCACTTCGCGGCGAATATATGTTCGTTGCCGAAGGCGCAGGAGGCTTCCGCGTCTATGACGTGGCCAATATTGCAAACAAGGGGGTTTCGCAACGCATCATCGCCGCGCCTTTTTCACCGCTGGGGCAGGACGCACATGTGTCCACCACCAATGCCACCTGTATGGCACTGCCCACCAATCAACCGATCGCGCCGTTGCGCAACCAGGGCGATTTGATGCGCGTGACCAATCAGGAACAGGCTTTTCACCCGATGTACAACTACGCGTTTATCGTGGATGCGGTTGAAGGTTTGATCGTGGTGGACGTCAACACTTTCGCCGATGGAGAGCCGCGCAATAATTTCCTCAAGCGTGCCTTGACCTGGAACGACGCCAATGTGCTCAAAGGTGCACGCCACATCACGCTGGGCGGCTATTACGCCTATATCGCCACCGACACGGGTTTGGTGGTGCTCAGCCTCAACGACCCGCTAAAACCGACGGTGGTGTCAACTCTGGCGGTCAGCGACATGCGCGCGTCCGCGTTGCAATTTCGCTATCTCTTTGCCACGACCGCAAAAGGCTTGGAAGTCATCGATGTCACTTATCCCGAGCGCCCGGCGGTGGTGGCGGCAATACCGCTCGCAGACGCCAAGCGAGTGTATGCCGCAAGGACTTATGCCTATGTGGCGGCAGGTAAAGATGGCTTGGTTATTATCGATATTGAGAAGCCCACCGCACCACGCGAATATCAGCGCTTTAACGCGGACGGAGCGCTGAACGACGCGCGCGATGTGGTGGTGGGCTCGACCAATGCATCGCTGTTTGCGTATGTGGCGGACGGGGTTAATGGCCTCAAGGTGGTTCAGCTCACATCACCTGATTCACAGCCAAAATTTTATGGGTTCTCGCCAGAGCCCAAGCCACAGCTTATTGCGTGGCGCAAGACGGCATCGCCCGCATTGGCGCTGTCAAAAGGGCTGGATCGTGATCGTGGTGTGGATGAAACCGGCGGGCAAATTGCGGTATTCGGTCGCATCGGCGCACGCCCCTTTAACGCCGGCGAAATGCGCAAGTTCTATATGACACCCGAGGGTAAACCCTGGAGCGTTACCGACGAAATTGAGCGGGCAAGATTTATTCCCGCGCCCAAATCGTCTAACGCCTCAATGAAGACAGTAGCCAGCGCAGAGGTGAAAAAATGAGACAGTTTTGGATTTCGTTAAAGCGCGAATTTTTACGCCTTTCATGGGTTGGGGTGATGACACCCATAGCGCCGACAATCGTATTAACATTTTTGATAACTCCTGCACTAGCGCAGCTGTCAGCCGCACCTCCGATTGAGCCACCGCAGCCATTGCCATATCTATCTCAGCATCAGACGCTCGGCACCGTGACCTGCGCATCCAGTCTTTGTCACGGCTCGATCAAGCGGTGGAAAGATTCGAACGTTTTGCAAAACGAATATGTAACGTGGTCGCGCACCGACAAGCACGCGAAGGCTTATAACAAATTGCTTAATGCACAATCGCAAAAAATTGCCCGCAATCTGGGACTCAAAGAAGCCGCCCATGAATCAAAAATTTGTCTCGATTGTCACGCGCATTCCATACCAGTGGAGCGACAGGGCGAGCGTTTTAAATCGACCGACGGCATTACCTGCGAAGCTTGCCACGGCCCTGCGGAGCTGTGGGTCAAGAGCCACGTCGAGCCTAACGCCAGCCATGCACGCAATATTGAAAATGGCTTGTATCCCACCTCTGACGCGGCTTCCCGCGCCAAACTGTGCCTGGCTTGTCATTTTGGAAACAAGGACAAATTAGTCACCCACCGGCTGATGGGCGCAGGCCATCCCCGCATGAGTTTTGAGCTGGATACATTTACCGAAATTGCGCCCAAACATTTTGTGGTGGACAAAGACTACAGCGAACGCAAAAGAGTGTGGGAAGGCGCGAAAGTCTGGGCGATTGGTCAAGCCTACGCAGTGACGGACAGCATGGATATTTTGGTGGACGAAAAGCAGGGGCGCGATGGCTTGTTTCCAGAGCTGGTGTTGTTCGATTGTCACGCTTGCCACCACCCCATGTCGGAAGGCCGCTGGAAACCCAAAACCGCATTTGGGCCCAGCGTGGCACCCGGCTTAGTACGGCTAAACGATTCAAATATGTTGATGCTGCGCGCGGTAGCCTTTGCGCTGGATGCCAACGCGGGCGAGCGCATCAGTAACCAGACCCGCAAACTGCATCGCGCGGTGGCGGGCGAAGGCGATGCGCGGGTTGAAGCGATGGCGCTCAAGAAAGTAGCAGCTGATTTGGTACCGCTGATTTCTGAACGTACGCTCGACATCAATACCATACGGGCTATTGCCCTGCGGCTGGTAGACGATGGTTTGAGCGGCTACTACAGCGATTACGCGGCGGCTGAACAAGCGGCGATGGCGATTTCGAGTGTGGGCAGCTTTCTGGGTAAGCAAGGCGGGCTACGCAACACGGCGAACTTTAACGACAATCTGCGCAAGCTCAATATTTCTCTGGCAAACGATGAACGTTACAAGCCGCAGGAATTTATCGCGCGACTTCGCGATGTGCGCGCAACGCTGGTCAGGTAACACGAAAATACAAAACTGAAATGGTGAACCTATGAGTGAATCGATCAGCATACGCTTCGAAATAGCCATTATTGGCTCCGGCCCCGCTGGGCTGTCGGCGGCGGCGCATGCGGCGGAACTAAAGGTTTCGCACGTGTTGCTTGAAGGCGAGCGGCACTTTGCCGATACGATTTACAAGTATCAAAAAGGCAAGCATGTGATGGCCGAGCCCAGCGTGCTGCCGCTGCGCAGCCCAATGAGTTTTGGCGCAGGCACGCGCGAAAATATTTTGGGAAAATGGGACGACGAGCTCGCCAAACACAGCGTCAATATTCGTTATCAATCCATGGTGACCGCCGTGACCGGCACCAAGGGAAACTTCATCATCACTCTGGCGAGCGGCGCGACGGTTGAAGCGGCGCACATTATTTTGGCGATTGGCCTGCAGGGTAATTTGCGCAAACTCGGTGCGCCAGGTGAAGATTTACCGATGGTGCAATATCAATTGAACGACCCTGATGAATTTTCGGATGAAACCATCATCGTAGTGGGTGCGGGCGATGCCGCGATCGAAAACGCGATAGCACTGTCGAAAAACAATCGCGTCATCATGGTCAATCGCAATGATGAATTTACGCGCTGCAAAGACGGCAATCTTTCGGCCATTCTTGCAGCCGTCAAAGACGGCAAGGTGGAATGTCGCTACGGCACCAAAGCTGAACGCGTTGAGCTCGATACTGCGGCCGATGCAGCCTGCCCCGCACTATTTGTTGCCAAAACGCCGGGCGGCGTAGAAAATATTGCCTGCCACCGCGTCATCGCGCGCTTGGGGGCAACCCCGCCGCGCAAACTGGTGGAAAGTTTTGGGGTGAAATTTCCATCCGCTGATCCCGGTGCCGTGCCGGCGTTATCGTCTCACTATGAATCGAATGTACCTGGCCTATACATTGTCGGGGCACTGGGTGGCTATCCGCTGATCAAGCAGGCCATGAATCAAGGTTACGAAGTGGTCGAATATATCCTGGGCAATGATGTTGAACCTGCGGATGAGCCGATACTGCGCGGAAAATTTAAAAACGTCAAAATCACCACCGTCTCTGAAGCGGTCGCGCACATCGCGCGCAACGTGCCGTTGCTGTCGGGACTTACCGCGTTACAGCTTCGCGAATTTTTGCTCGATAGCGAAATAATTCGCCCGGCTGAGGGCGACGTTGTATTCGCGCGCAACGATTACTCCAATTCTTTTTACGCGATTGTGGAGGGCGGCGTGATTGTCGAAACACCTACCTCGGAAGGCAATATGCTGGCCTTTCAGCTGGGGGTAGGCGAGTTTTTTGGCGAACTGGGTTTGATTTCGGGACGTCGCCGCACCGCCACCATCAAGGCGCAAAAACGTACCTTGATTATTGAAACCCCGCGTCGCTCAATGTTGAAGCTGCTGGCGTCGGTGGAATCGGTTCGCCGCACCCTTGATACTGTCATGATGAAGCGAGCGATTCGCCAATACCTCTCGCCGACCATTCGTGAGGATGAGGTGGATTATCTGGTGAACACAGCGGTAATCAAGTCCTACGCGTCAGGCGAAACGTTATTCAACGAAGGCGATCCCGGCGACGGCTTGTATCTGATCCGCCGCGGCTCGGTGACGGTCTCGCGGCAGATCGCCGGCAAAGAGATTGTGCTGTCATATGTGGCCGCCGGAAATTATGTGGGTGAGATGGCACTGCTATCCAACGCGCCGCGCTCCGCCACGATCCGCGCGGCAGTGCCGACGGAAGTCATCATGCTGGAAGCGCAACGCTTTATCGAAGTCATGGCGTCTCACTCCACCGTACGGGGCCGCATCGACAAAAAACTGCTCAATCGGATGCGTATCAACGAGGCAATGGAAGCATCATCTGAATCGGGCAACCTTATTTCGTTCCTCATGCAGCAGGGATTGGGTGAAGCCACCGATGTATTGCTGATTGATGAATCGCTTTGTATCCGCTGCGACAATTGTGAGAAAGCCTGCGCCGACACCCACGATGGCACGTCGCGCCTGGACCGCGAGGCGGGGCCGACGTTTGCAGAAATTCATGTGCCGACCTCATGCCGCCACTGCGAGCATCCGCATTGCATGAAAGATTGTCCGCCTGATGCAATTCATCGGTCACCCAACGGCGAAGTCTATATTCAAGACACCTGCATTGGCTGCGGCAATTGCGAGAAAAATTGTCCTTACGGCGTGATCCAGCTGGCCCCCGTTGATGCTAAGAAAAATCGTCCGTCGCTGATGTCCTGGCTCATGTTCGGGCTCGGTGATGAACCGGGACGCACTGAAAAGCATTACGACAAAACCGCAGCAAAAAAAGCCGTGAAATGCGATATGTGCAAAGACCAAAAAGGCGGTGCTGCGTGTGTCCGTGCATGCCCGACAGGTGCGGCGCTGCGGGTATCTCCCGAAAAGTTTTTAGCCTATACAGAGATTGACGCGTAACCATCACCGTCCGGCAATTTATACTTCACTTCAGGGCCGATTTCGCGCACTTGTGCATAGCTACTGCTGAGGCAAAATAGTCGCTAAATGGTGGTGGTCATTTGATCTGGCCGCTTTGATCTAACCAAGGCATTGCGAACGCCCTTTGGATCAATGGCCAGCGGGACGTTAACTTCCTGTACAACCCTCCCTATTTACGACCACCTTCGAGCAAAAATGCTCTAAAACACCCGCTGATGCTAGACTTTGAGTAAATATTGCCGCTACCGCCGCTGATTATTAGCCCCTGTACCCACCGCAGCATGACGCGAACGGTACGGCCTGAACAACATGGCGCAAATCAGCGACACAATGTTGATTGGTCAACCCCTCATAGTATTATTGCAGGCTGTCGATGAATATCCCTCTAAAACAACGCCTGAACGGGCTCCCCATATGAAATTAGTGCCCACCATTCTGTGCGGCGGAGCAGGCTCACGCCTGTGGCCCGTGTCGCGCGAGCTTCATCCCAAACCATTTATTCGATTGGCCGATGGCGAAAGCCTGCTGCAAAAAGCTTTTTTGCGCGGCGCAATGCTTGACGGCGTGGTCGAGGTGATGACGGTGACCAATCGTGAATTATTTTTCAAAACAGAAGATGAATATCGCGAAGTCAATAAAGTAAAACGCGCGACCTCGTTTGTACTGGAACCGTTTGGCCGCAACACCGCGCCCGCCATTGCCGCAGCGGCATTGCAAGTCCAAAAAATGCAGGGCGACGACGCCATCATGCTGGTGCTGGCGGCAGATCATTTGATCGCCGATCAAGCGGCCTTTGCAAAGGCGGTTGCGGCCGCGGCCACGCTAGCTGCAGCCGGCAAACTGGTTACATTCGGTATACAGCCTGAAGCGCCTGAAACCGGCTACGGCTATATCGAAGCTGAAGGCTCACGCGTATTGCGATTTGTCGAAAAACCTGACCTGGATAAAGCCAAGGCCTACGTCGAGTCGGGTCGTTATTTGTGGAATTCGGGCATGTTTTGTTTTTCAGTCACGGCGATGCTGCATGCGATGGAAAAATATTGTCCCGAGGTGCTCGCCGCTACCCGCGCCTGCATGGAAAAATCACGTTTCGCTGAAGGTCGTGGCGTGGCGCAGCTAGAGCTGGATAGCGAAACGTTCCTGTTAGCACCTGATATTTCAATTGACTATGCGGTCATGGAAAAATCGGATCAGGTCGCGGTGGTGGCCTGCAATATCGGCTGGAGCGATATCGGCTCGTGGAGCGCGATTGGCGATTTGAAAGCGCCGGATGCAGATGGCAACCGTGTGCAAGGTAACGCGTTGCTGCATGAATCCACCGACTGCTATGTGCAGAGCAATGGCCGCATGGTAGGCGTGGTGGGCGTGCGTGATCTGATCATTATTGATACGCCGGATGCCTTGCTGGTCGCGGATCGCAAACGCGCGCAGGACGTAAAACACATCTATGCCGGCCTCAAGGCGATGGGCCATGAGAGCTATAAATTGCATCGCACCGTGCATCGCCCGTGGGGCACGTATACCGTTTTGGAAGAAGGTAAACAGTTCAAAATTAAACGCATCGAAGTTAAACCTGGCGCATCACTTTCGCTACAAATGCACCATCATCGCAGCGAGCATTGGATTGTGGTGAATGGCATGGCCAAGGTGGTGAATGGGGAACAAGATTTGTTGCTCGCGACCAACGAATCCACCTACATTCCGGCCGGTCACCGCCATCGACTCGAGAATCCCGGCGTGATTGATCTGGTGATGATTGAAGTGCAAAGCGGCGAGTATCTGGGAGAAGATGATATTGTTCGATTCCAGGACGTTTATGGTCGGGCTTAGGCAGTCCATAAACTGTCATATCGAATTCGAAAAAATCCAGCCGCGCCACGCCGCTGAAGCAAAAATCAAAGCACAAATCAAAACATGAACCAAAATACCGCCCATACCAGCAGAAGCAAATTCGGCTTTCTGGTCAAAAATAAAATTCTGTGGCTTACCGTCATTGTTCCGACCATTCTGGCCTGCATTTACTATGGGGTGATTGCGTCTGACGTATACATTTCGGAATCCCGGTTCGTCGTCCGCAGCCCACAGCGCCAGACCCAAACGGGATTGGGCGCACTGCTGCAGAGCACTGGTTTTTCCCGCTCTCAAGACGACACGTATTCTGTCCATGATTTTGTAATGTCACGCGATGCATTGAAAGAACTTGACGAACAACTGGGTGTGCGCAGAGCGTACTCAAGCAAAGACGCCGATTTCATTAACCGTTTTCCGGGGCTGGACTGGGACGACAGTTTTGAATCGTTTTACAAGTACTACCAAAAACGTGTTGGCGTGGATTACGACACCGCGTCATCAATCTCGATCCTGACGGTACGTGCATTCACGGCAGAAGATGCAAAGCGCATTAACGACTTGTTGCTCAAAATGGGCGAACGTCTGGTCAACAATTTGAATGACCGCAGCCGCCAGGATTTGATTAAATTTGCAACGCAGGAAGTAACCACTGCCAAAACAAACGCCACCGCCGCCGCACTGGCGCTATCTTCGTTTCGTACCGCGCAAACTATTTTTGACCCGGATCGACAATCCGCGATTCAACTCCAAGGCGTGGCCAAACTTCAGGAAGAATTATTTGCCACCGAAGCCCAACTAAACCAAATCAGACAGGTGTCGCCCAAAAATCCGCAGGTCGCTTCACTGGCAAACCGGGTGTCATCATTGCGCAATACGATCGCCACTGAAACATCGAAGGTCGCCGGTGGCGGCACCTCGCTCACCTCCAAATCGGCCAATTTTGAACGCCTGGTTTTAGAAAAAAGTTTTGCCGATAAACAATTCGCATCCACACTCGCGTCGCTGGAGTCCGCGCGCAGCGAAGCCGAGCGCAAGCAGCTTTATCTGGAGCGGTTGGTACAACCCAACTTGCCCGATAAAGCATTGGAGCCACGCCGGATTCGCTCGATTTTTATGGTGTTCGCAGTGGGCCTGATTGCATGGGGCGTGGTGAGCCTGCTGGTGGCGAGCGTTAAAGAGCACACGGACTAATGAACACACCAATTAAAATCGTTTTGAAAAAAAAATATTTGTGACAGCTCGACCATGACGAAAGAGATTTCATTTTTTCGATCCCTGACAATACAGGGAAGAGTGATGCACGCGCTCATGATGCGCGAAGTGATTACGCGTTTTGGCCGCGACAATCTAGGCGTATTGTGGGTGGTGGGCGAGCCGATGATTTTTACACTCGGCGTTACCGCACTGTGGAGCTTCGCAGGCCTTAATCATGGCTCATCGCTACCGATTGCGGCGTTCGCCATTACCGGCTATTCATCGGTTTTGATGTGGCGCAATAGCGTGAACCGCTGTGTAAGCGCGTTGCAGAGTAATTTCAATCTTTTGTATCACCGCAATGTGCAGGTGATTGATGTGTTCCTGACACGTACCTTGCTCGAAATGGCGGGGGCTACGATGTCGTTTGTCGTCTTATCAGCCGTATTTATTTCACTTGGCATGATGTCAGCGCCGATTGATCCATTAAAGGTGTTGTTTGGCTGGTTGATGCTAGCCTGGTTTGGGATCTCACTGGCTTTACTCATTGGTGCAGCAACGGCTTACAGCGAGATTTTCGAGCGCCTCTGGGGGCCAACCTCATACCTGTTATTCCCGTTAGCTGGCGCGGCCTTTATGGTCGATTGGCTGCCCCAAGCTGCACAAAATGTGGTTTTATTGTTACCGATGGTTCACGGCGTGGAGATGATTCGCGACGGCTATTTTGGCAATACAGTGCGCACCCATTACGATATGAGCTATATGGCCATGTGTTGCCTCCTATTGTCGCTGGCGGCTTTGTTTTTAGTTCGTGATGCCGGGCGGCGAGTGGAGCAGCAATGATCTCGATTGAAAACGTCTGCAAAACTTACGACACGCGATTTGGGCCCCGCACAATATTGGACGACGTCAATTTCAAACTTGGTCGTGGGAAAAATCTTGGTATTCTCGGGCGCAACGGCGCGGGAAAATCTACACTCATACGGCTGATTGCAGGTGCGGAACAGCCCAGTTCTGGGCGCATCGTGCGCGATATGAGCGTGTCATGGCCGCTGGCGTTTGGCGGCGCGTTCCAGACCCATTTGACGGGCCTCGATAATCTCAAATTTATCTGTCGCGTGTATGGCGTGGATTACAAACCGCTGGTATCGTTCGTCGAAGAGTTTACCGAGCTTGGCATATATTTTCGCGAGCCAGTTCTGCATTACTCTCAGGGCATGATGACGCGACTCGCATTCGCACTTTCCATGGCCATTGAATTCGACTGTTTTTTGATTGATGAATCGATGGTGGTGGGCGACGCGCGTTTCCATGAAAGATGCCACATCGAGCTCTTTCAAAAACGGAAAGATAGAGCCTTCATTCTGGTTACACACGACGCCCACGCCATCAGGCTCTATTGCGAGAACGCGTGCGTTTTAAAGGACGGAAAACTACTTCCATTCCCGACTGTTGACGAAGCATTTGAATTTTATGAAGCCAATCCAACCTAATAGCTTGGCGCAAAATTGCGGGCTCGATTTTTTAAAACTAGGCGTTCGGTGACCATTTGAAAATTCTTCTTGAAATGCGCCCCGCGCTGGATGGCCATGCCGGCATTCCGCAGGAGGCACGCCTGCTATTTCGCGGTCTAAGTCTGCTTGATGACGTTACTGTGGAAGGTTTGATTCAAAGCAGTGGCCGCATTCTCGCCGAAGGCTTGCCGACCAAGCCGGGGGTTTTTTCTAGCTCACTCACGGAAGATCAGCGTATCAACCGGCTGTCGCGCGTGGTGATATCGCTGCAACAAAGCCCGAACCCGCGACCAAAATTTTACGAAAAGCTGGGTGAAAGTCTGGACTACGCCGTTGCCTCGGCTGAGCTAATCCTTTCCAATTTATTCGGTGGGCAACAACAGCTATCGCGGTTTGAAACGACCCACTTCCGCGATTTTATTTGGCGCGCACTCTTCGCAAAAACACTGCCATTCGAAGATTTCGAGGTCGTCACTAGAGCCAACTTTCGCGTCGTCAGCATTCCATGGACGGTAATGCAAACCTGCGCGCTGGCGACAAAAAAATTCGGCGTTGCCATTTACCCGCGGCTCAACACCTCTGACTTCGATGTGATGGTGGCCGAGACACCGTACCCGGGCACCGTATCGCCGCGCACCAAGCTGGTGGTGCGTTATCACGACGCGATCCCGCTGCTCATGCCGCACACTATTTCGGACAAGGCTTATCATCAGGCCTCGCACTACAATGCGCTGCGGAAAAACGTCGAAAGTGGCGCATATTTCGCCTGCGTATCGGATGCGACACGACGCGATTTGATTTCGATTTTTCCTCAAGCTGAAGCGCGCGCGGTCACGATTCACAATATGATTTCTCATCATTATTTTGATGAGGATTCAAGGCCAGTTCGCATCCCCGAAATAATTCGTACTAGACAAAATGCGAATATTGAACTGAAGCGCACGACCGCGACAGCGATGGTTGAAAAGTCACTTGCAATTCTTCCGCGCACTGCGCTTACGGCAGCGCATAACGAATCCACCGCTATCGACGACAAGGATGACGCTAGCGCTGCGCCCGATGCCCTTGACTACCTTCTAATTGTGTCAACCATAGAACCCAGAAAAAATCACCTCACACTACTTTCAGCGTGGGAACAAATGCGAACCGAGGGCTTTCCCAGGCTGAAGTTAGTGGTCGTCGGCATGCTCGGTTGGGATCACGCACCCATTGTAAAAAAATTCCGCCCTTGGCTTGAACGCGGCGAAGTATTCATGCTGGAAGACGTACCGGCACCGGAATTGAGATTGCTTTATAAACATGCCCGCGCCACGATCTGCCCCAGCTTCGGTGAAGGCTTTGATTTTTCGGGTGTCGAAGCCATGCGCTGCGGCGGCGCGGTGGCAGCGTCAGATATCCCTGTACATCGAGACGTGTATGGTGACGCGGCTGAATATTTCACGCCTTATTCGGCTCCCGATATTGCCGCTGCCATTGGGCGGGTGGTAGATCCTGCAGCAGATTCGCGACGGGCTGAACTGGTGCTCAAGGGCGCTGCCGTATCTGCCCAATACATGCCTGAGAAAATTTTGCCGCAATGGCAAGCGTTTTTGGCGCGATTAAAAGCATAAAATTTTCAATCTCGCTTGAACCTCAACATCCGCTTTGACCAGCGACTGACACCACTAATCAGCAAGTAATTCACGACCATGAATTTTGTTACTGACAAAACACTTTTCCGGTCAGAAGAACTGGCAATTGATTTTTTTTCATGGGGCGGCGATTCCGACAAAAATATTGCCATCACCTTCACCCCGTTTGGAACGAATGGTGAAATCTCACTTGACGGCGTTGGGTATGGCGGCGAATTTCTGCTGCGCAATAATTTTGATATTGTGGCAATCAAATCGGCGAAAAACCTGTGGTATCAAAACCTATCGCTGGAAATTATTGCGTTAGTAGAGCGATTCATCTCGACTTACCCCACGAAATACATAAAACGAGTCGGATACGGGAGCAGCATGGGCGGTTATGCCGCCATTCAATTTTCGCGCGCCTTAAAGCTCGATATTGTTTTAGCACTTTCCCCACAATTTGAAATTGATCAACCCTATGATCAGCGATGGGCTTCTGCTGCGAGAGGAATTCAATTTCAGCATCGCATTGATCCTACGGCGATTGCCACCGACTGTAAATATTTCATCGCCTATGATCCACAGACGGTTGATGTCCGTCACGTTGAAAAGATAAGAGAATTCATTAGTCACGGTCAGTTGGTAGAAATTACAACACCTTATGCCGGACATCCGTCTGCATATTACCTCGCAGAGACCGGGCAGATTCAGAAGCTCGCGATATCCGTACTTAAAAATGGCGCAATTGGCCACGTCAGGGTGAATGCACACCGAGCGCGTTCAAAAACTTATTTGTATGAATTATCCAAGCGCCTCACGCTTAAAAATAAAAATGAATCGGCATTACTTGTCATCGAAAGGGCCCTTGCGATCGACCCAAACGTGTCGGCACTGCTGCTTCAAAAAAGTATTGTCCTGAACAATTTAGGTAGATTTCATAAGGCTCTTGAGGTCGCGCATGAAGCCCGCCAGAAACTGAACAATGAGGCACATTTAATGGCTTCGTTATCCGTACACCTCGTCAGTCTTCTAGACTATAACGGTGCACTGGAATTGATTGAACAGGCTATAAACATCGACAATAATGTATTCGAGTTTCACTTGCATCGATGTAAAGTTTATGAAGCTCTCGGGAATACGTTCGGGGCAATTTCTGCGGGGGAATACGCGCTGCAACTCTCTCCAAAAAACACTTCTATGATGAAACGTCTCTTGAAGCTCCACCTTAAACATGGCGGATGGGCACACTGGGCTCGATCAGTAGTGCTTGCAAAAAATTTGGTCTTTGGGGACAGCGGCTGATTTGTGATGTTATGAAAGACGCTATTTTATGGCGCAACAATCGAGTAAACCACCTTCACTTCGCAAATAACGTAATCATTGAATTGCGTGCGCGATGAGTCATGTTGGCCAAAGACAATCAACAGCGATTGGAGCAGCAAAATGAAAATAGAGAAATCTCAATCAAAAGGTTTCCGCTTATTTGTAAAACTGTTTGGAAATGAGCTTGTTGAGTCAGCGTATAAAGGCATATTAGGGCGCGCACCAGACATTGATGGGAAGCTAGCATATAAGGCAGCTCTGACCCAAGCGGGTGATCTTCAAGGAATGTTGCACAAGTTATCTCACACGCAAGAACTTGCGATAAAACTACCTTTCGCACCCGTAGTCGAACATCACAAAGCAGCTCACAGTGCGCACATCGGCGGTTTATCACACGCGAGCGTTTCAAACAAAAAGCTATTGGTGCTGGGCAACTGCCAGTCTCGCGGTCTGGCCAGTTTGATGAGTGCAATGACGGGTGGAGCGGAGGCCAGAGCTATAGAATTGTTACCTGACGTTATCGAACGGCTGCGAACACGCGACGTCGAGCTAACAAAGTTAATTACCGAAAGTGACATCATTTTTGTCCACCATGATGGCAAAACGCCCCAGCTCATGGAACAGATTTACCCAGCCGATTATGCAAAAGTAAGAATCATTCCCAAAATCAGCTTTGCGGCGTTTCATCCGGACATGGACTATGTAGAAGATTCTGATGGTAGCCACATCCTCGGGCCATTGGGCGGTTATCAATCCTCCATCGTGTTTTTCTGCTGGAAAAACATGCTGACAAAAGCTGAAACTTTGAACATGTTTTGCGAGGAAACCTACCGGGCGTTGGGTTATTTTGATTACTGGTGGGTGGCCAAACGCTTATTGATAGAGGAAGGTGAATCCACTGGCATACCGCTGGAGCCCTTGATTGACAAATGGTCAAAACAGGGATGCTGGATGTATTCTTTAAATCACCCCAAATTGCATACATTAGCGGATGTAGCTCGCATCATTTTGGAGCGCGAGGGAATCAACACACTCCCTGGCGTCGAAGAGTTCGTAGATGACGAAATGAATACGGAAAACGTATGGCCGGTTTACCCAGAAATCGGCGCGCGGCTTGGACTTCCAGGGCACTATTTTTTCAAGCGCTCCACACCCTTTGAGTTTCGTGACATGCCGGTACCGATGATGACGTTGGCGCAATTTATCGACGAATCATTTGAAGCTTATTCAAAATATGATCGTTCTGAACTTACCTGTCATCGACTGACGTCCAGCAGGTTTGAAAAGCTTCTGGCGAACATCAAGGGTGCGCGCCCATCCGCTGCGCCAGAAAACACGGCAGGCGAGGACAACCCCGTTTTAAGTTCGCCTCTAAATGCGCAACCTGCTGCGCAAAAGACAAACCCTTATGCCGGATTACCGGACTATCAGTTTTGGCGCAGAGCCATTGAGCGCCTGCCTGCAAGTGCTGTAAATCCGGTTGTGCACCCAGGTTTTGCCTTAAACCACGAAGGTAAGGTGGCCACCGCTGGTAGCTGCTTTGCCCAACATATTTCACGAACGCTGGCCAAGCACGGGTTCAACTACTACGTCACCGAGGGCGGCGACGCCATGTCGGCGCAGGAAGCCGCGCATCGCAACTTCGGGGTCTTCTCTGCGCGCTTTGGTAACCTTTACACCGCGCGCCAGCTCATACAACTTCTGGAACGTGCCTATGGACGTTTCTCGCCCTTAGATAATAGCTGGACGCGTGGCGACGGGAAACTCGTTGATCCATTCCGTCCACAAGTCGAGCCTGATGGTTTCGAGTCAATTGAGGCGTTGGAACAATCACGTCACGACCATTTCACGGCCGTTCGCGACATGTTTGAGAACCTCGATATATTCGTATTCACACTGGGGCTGACCGAGACATGGCGCAATATTGTGGACGGCGCGGTATTTCCGCTGGCGCCCGGTGTGGTGGCGGGCGAGATGGATCGTGCGCGCTATGAGTTTGTGAATTTCGACGTGCGTGACGTAGTGATCGACCTGCAGAACTTCCTGGATAAGTTGGCTGTGATTAATCCCAACGCCAAGATCATTCTCACCGTGTCGCCAGTGCCATTAATCGCCACTTATGAACATCAGCACGTGCTTGTCTCAACCACCTATAGCAAGTCCGTGTTGAGAGCTGCTGCAGGCGAAATAGCAAAAGCGAACGCGCATTGCGATTACTTTCCCTCCTACGAAATTATCACGGGCAACTACAGCCGAGGACAATATTTTGAAACTGATTTGCGCTCCATCACGCAAGAGGGTGTCGATCATGTCATGCGGATATTTCTGTCGAGCTACGCAAACGAAAAACCTGCTCACACCGACAATGGCACAGACCAGCAAGAGATCATGAGCGAGCTGGCGCGCGCAAATGCCGTGGTGTGTGACGAAGAGGCTATCGAGACGTCAGAAGAGCGCCTTCCTTCTCCGAAAGTTTATCGCTAATCAGCGCTTCTACAGCAGACCGATTCACCGCAATTGATTCTGAAATTTCCAGAATATATTCGTTACTCAGATTTTCCGCGCCATCTAAATCAAGAATTTTTCTGACGACGCCGCTTACATTTTCTGGGGCGATAAAGGCCGTAGGTTGATGCGCAGCCGACCTACTTTTTAGGTTTGACTGGCGGCTGTCATAACCGTTACTTTCTGCAGTTCGCGCGTGTTGGGCTTCAAACGCATCAAAGGCACGATCCGCTGTTTGCTTCCATGAAAACTTTTTTGCTTGGCTAAAACCATGATCGCGAAGCGCTTGCAAAAAACTCGAATCAGTCAGCGCCTGATGGATTTTCTTGGCTATAAGGCTGGGATTGGTGGGATCAAACAGCGCCTCAGACCAGCCAATGACCTCAGGCAAACTTGTTAAATTTGAACCAATGGTGGCTGTGCCGCAAGACATCGCTTCTAATGCGGGCAGGCCGAAGCCCTCCGCCAGCGAAGGCAATACAAACAGGTGGCAAAGGTTATAAAGCGCCACCAAATCAATATCGAGAACATGACCAGGAAATATTACTTCGCCTTCATGTAACCCCAATTTTTTAACCAATTCTCGAAGTTTACGTAACGCGTCCTCTGCGCCACCGCCCATCAGGACTAGCTGATAATCCTTGCGCAACTCGAAAGGCAATAGTGCAAACGCGGAAATTAAATTCGCCTGATTTTTTCGATAATCAAAGCTGGCGGTATACATCAGAAACTTTCTTTGAATGCCATATCGGGCTAATAAACGCGCCGCTCTTTGTGGTTCAAGAACACTATGCCTAAAGCGCTCATCTGCCGCAGCTGAAACGTTTATCACCCTGCCAGGAAGAAAATCCAGGAGATCAATTCCTTCTTGACGTGAAAATTCTGAATTGGCCAATAACAATTGCGCGTTTTTGATATTCCGGATTTTGCGCTCGTAGTAATCATGGCTTTTGCCATCGGGCAAATAGCGTGCACTTTGCACGAGCGGTATTAAATCATGTAGCGTCACCGACGTTTTACTGCCAGGAAAATATTGCCCAACGGAGGTGACCACGTCCTCATCAAAACCTTCGAACATGCTCATGATGTGAACAAAATCTGGCTGCAGACACTGCAAAAAATCTTCACGAATAATCTCTGCCGCACGCACCCGCGCGGGCTCTGCTGTCCGAATGTGAAGATGCGGCGGAAGACTAAAGACTTGAATCCGCTCATTCGGGATAAGCCCGTCAAAAGCGCCTCTAATCTCAGCAATTGCGTCAGGTATAAGCGCGTTTAACGCCAACCATACTTCGTGCGTGCGCGGCTCGCGGGCCATTGCCTTGGCAAGTTCCATCGAGTAGCGCCCGATACCGCCACGTTTGCTACCTGACTGGCAGCTCTGCAGATCAATAACAATTCGCATCAGAGGTTTGCAACTTCACGTTCTTTCAAACCGCCGCAGACCTGTAGGACCCAATTTTTTATGGATATGAATATGGCGCTCACACGAATCTCCATGACGCTATTTGGAGACTTTCGGGCATATTTCTAATTGCGGTCATGAAAGCCAGCCGTACTAAAAAGGCGTTCAAGCTTGATTGTATTCGCCGCAACTGCGGTTGCGATTTGCATTAGCTCCTGATTGCTCAGCGATGACGCATCATCTGCGTGTATAAGCTTATTCACTACATCGCCAACAAGATCGGCTGCGTTAATCAATCTTGATGGCGAGCGCGCCAACTCTTTAACTTTGTCTGGGCCGCCACTATCCATGATCGCCTTAGGCTGCGCATACTGCGACTCGAAAGCATCGAACGCACTTTCGGCAGTCCGCTTCCACGAAAACTTTTTTGCTTGGCTCAGGCCATGATCGCGAAGCGCTTGCAAGAAACCGGGCTCAGTCAGTGCCTGATGGATTTTCTTGGCCATTAGCTCAGGGCTGGTGGGATCAAACAGCGCCTCAGACCAGCCAATTACTTCAGGCACACTGGTTAAATTTGAACCAATGGTGGCAGTACCGCAGGACATCGCCTCTAATGCAGGCAGGCCAAAACCCTCAGCCAGAGAAGGCAATACGAACAGGTAGCAAAGGTTATAAAGCGCCACCAAATCAATATCCACCACGTGCCCGGGGAACACAACTTCACCGGCTTCGAGACCAGATTTTTCCGCAAGTTGGTTCAGTTTATTTAGCGTCTCTTCAGACCCCTTGCCGACAATAACGAGTTGATAATCTTTGCGCAACTTGCGAGGTAATCGCGCAAATGCAGCAATTAAATTTGTCTGATTTTTTAGTAGGTCAAACCGGGCTGTGTACATCAAAAACTGTCGACGAATCCCGTAACGGCTCAACACTCGCGCCACTTTCCCTGGATCTGAAGGGGTTGGCATAAAACGCGGGTCTACAGCAGACGAAATATTAACCACGCTGCCAGGCTCCATATCCAGAAGATCAATTGCCTCCCGGCGCGAAAATTCAGAAATGGCTAGCATCAAACCTGCATTTTTTATGTTTTGAATTTTGCGCTCATAAAAATCGCGCCGTTTGCCATCGGCAAAATAGAGCGCGCCGTGCACCAATGGGATTAAGTCGTAGACGGTGACTGCTGTTTTATGACCTGCAAAATGTTGGTCTACTGACGTAACCACATCCTCATCAAAGCCCTCGAATAAGCTGGAGATATGTACAAAATCCGGCTTTAGCGACCGCAAAAACTCCTCGCGAATAATTTCTGCCGCACGCACCCTCGCTGGCGGCGATGCCCGCATATCGACATGGTGCGGGAGATCAAAAACTTGGATTTTATCTTTAGGGATGAGGCCATCAAAAGCGATTCTAACCTCTGCAACACTCTCGGGCATAAGTGCACTGAGCACCAACCACAATTCATGCCCGCGCGGCTCACGTGCCATTGCCTTCGCAAGCTCCATCGAGTAGCGCCCGATGCCACCGCGTTTGCTACCTGATTGGCAGCTTTGCAGGTCGATCACGATTCGCATTACGCGCCTCGCTCTTTACATTTATCCAAACCGTTTTTTAGCTGAAAATAAATATCCTGCGCAAGCGGCGACAGCTGATTGAGCTTTAGCACAGGTGCCTTCTTCATCTGACTGGCAAAAGAAATTTCGACCTGCCTACCCAGCAGGCTTTCAACTCTAGCCAGCTGCGCCTTCTGGCTACGGCTCATCGCAATAAGCTGGCTTTCCATTATGTGAAATTTTTGTATGGCGATCGATTGTTCCAACGCCTGACGACGCATCTTCGCACCGATGCCCAGCAAGGGGCGCTTTTGCAATGCAACATCGTTAATCGCCGATTCAATCTGGCGAAGCATTGATCGACGCGCCTCGCGCTCCGGAGAATGGCTAATGCCATTTATAAGCTCTCGCCTTGTGAGGTCGGACCTAAGGCGGATCAGATAATTTTCAAGCCCCTCCGCATCTGCGTCGCGCGCCAACAATATTTGATAAAGACCGCGAATAAAATTGCGGTTGCCACGCGCGAGAAGTTCATCTTTAGAAACCGGCAGCCCCAGCATGCGGTCGTCCTCGTCGCCCGTACTCGTGACGCCATCTTGACTGGTTATGGCGGCGGGAGGCTCACCAACAACAGCAACTCGTTCAATTTCAATCGCGATGGCATTTCTCGACTTGAACTCGTCTGAACTGAATATTTCATTCAAAATCTCCAGCCGATCTACGCCATGGCTTAGTTCCACAACACACCTCACCAGCGCCCCACCATCAATGGGCCTTAAAAGTAGGGTTTGGTAGGCGCAACTCGCGAATGCATGATCCTGATGTGACATTAATTCCACCAAGGTCTTCGCGCCATCAAGCCCATCCATGCCTGCGCCGTACGCGTTGCCTTCTGCGGAGCTACGCAGCTCCATCAGCACTTCTACCCGCGATTTCCCCTCGGCCAACATCGCGGTATAAATATTGAGCCCGGTGTCATCTACAGCGCGTCCAAGCATTGCCCAATAAGCGTTGCCCACAAATTGACGATCGTCGCCTTGTAGCACTTCGCCTAACGTAAAAAAAACACTTGGGCTTGGCACAGGCTGCAGAGTTGATGTTGGAAGTACCAAATTCGCCATAGTTTGTCAGAAAGTTTTTTGCTACAAAATTAAAAAAATTACGGCACAACATTAGCCGCTAAAAACGTTACGTTACGGTGCCTCATACATCCATCTTAAAGTGTCGCGCAGCGGAATAGTAGTCAAGACACCAATTGCTGCATCCAGCTTATGCCGCGATCCAACCAATTTTTTTACTTCATTGGCGCGAACGAATTCAGGATTGACGCGGATCTCAGGCGAGTGCCCCGAAATCTCACGCATCATTTCAATAGCTTCAAGCAAGCTATGACCAACGCCGGAACAAATATTGAACGCGTCGCCACTGATGAAATTTGAATCACGTTGAACCAGCCGACGATAACATTCGGCCACGGTTCGCACATCTGAAAATTCGCGCACTACATCAAGATTGCCAAGCTCAATCATGGGCGCACGCCGCTTGAAATGATCAACAATTTTCGGTAGCAGGAAATTAATCGACTGTCCTACGCCGGTGTAGTTAAAAGGACGCACGATCGTAATGCGCAGCTTGTCAGCCCACAGCTTCGCAACATATTCCATCGCCAGCTTGCTGACAGCGTAATCATTTGCAGGAGCCGCAGGCACATTTTCGTCAATGGTTTCAACATTGGCATTGCCGTAAATATTCGCGCTGCTAGCTAACAATACAGCGCTCGGCGCAACTTTCAAGGTTGATGCGGCCGCAAGAAGATTACGAGTGCCCACGATGTTGGTGCGATAGATGGCATCCACATCGCCGTGCGCTACAAACGAGATACCGGCGAGATGCACGATTACGTCTGGCTGGATATCACTAACGGCTGACTCGACGCTGGCTATATCGTTCAGATCGCAGCCGATAATTTCTTCGGTGCCACCGCCTGCCCCGCCTTGGGTAATATTGCCCGCGCCACCAAAAGCCAAACCAAAAATGTCGTATCCTACCAGTCGCAATTCTGCTACTAGATAACTTCCAGTAAAACCTTCGATTCCGGTGATGAGTGCACGCGCCATTTTAGAATGAAGTGCCTGTTTCGTTGCGTCGAATGTCTGCCTCAACCATCATTTCGCAAAGTTGTTCCAGCGTCGTTGTCGGCTCCCAGCCTAACTCACGCTTCGCTTTTGAGGCATCACCAATCAAAAGTTCTACCTCAGCCGGCCGATAAAATTTAGGGTTTACGCGCACCAACGTTTTATTGCTTTTGCGATCTATTGCTACCTCGGCCTCAGCGCTGCCTTGCCAACCTAGATCGTATCCTGCGGCTCTCGCCGCCATCGTCACAAAATCTCGCACCGTCTCCGTGCGATTGGTCGCCAGCACATAGGTGTCCGGTTTATCGACCTGTAGCATGCGCCACATGCCATCCACATATTCTTTCGCAAAGCCCCAATCGCGCTTCGCATCCATGTTGCCCAGCTCCAGCACATCTTGTTTGCCGAGCTTGATTTTGGCAAAGCTGTCGGTGATTTTTCGTGTCACAAACTCGCGCCCACGCAGCGGCGATTCGTGATTAAACAAAATGCCGCTCGCACCAAAAATGTTGTAGCTCTCGCGATAATTAATCGTCATCCAATGCGCGTAGAGCTTGGCCACGCCGTAAGGGCTACGCGGATAAAACGGGGTGCTTTCAGTCTGCGGTATCGCCTGAACCTTGCCAAACATTTCTGAGGTGCTGGCCTGGTAAAAACGAATATCGGCGTTAACGATACGGATCGCCTCCAACAGATTTACGGCACCGATACCGGTTATTTCTGCTGTCGTGATCGGCTGCGCAAACGACACGCCGACAAAGCTCTGCGCGGCCAAGTTGTACACCTCGGTGGCACCAGTCGATTGCAGCAGCCGAATGCTGGCGCTCAGGTCAGTCAGATCGTATTCAATCAAATGAAGATTGGGATGTTTGCTGACGCCCAACTCTTCGATTCGCCACAGATTAACTGAGCTCGTGCGGCGGAAAGTGCCGTAAACGATGTAACCCTTCTGAAGCAAAAGCTCGGTTAAATACGCGCCGTCTTGGCCGGTGATGCCGGTGATGATTGCTTTTTTCATTCAGCTCAACCTCAAACAATTTCAATTTCAGGAAACGGGAAAATAAACTTTCCACCGCTCGCAAGATATTCTTTTTCACGCCGTAAGATGCCATCTTTAAAATGCCATGGCAGCACCAAAAAGTAATCGGGCTTCATTGCTTTAGCATCAGCCTCAGAAATAATGGGAATGTGGGTTCCTGGCGTAACTTTGCCAAATTTCTCGGGGTTAACTTCAGCAATAGCAGGTATGTCTTTGGAAGTGAGTCCACAAAACTGAAGCACCACATTACCTTTTGTTGACGCGCCATAGCCCAGCACTTTTTTTCCGTCGGCGTTTAGCGCCCGGATGAGGCGTGTCAAATCATCGCGATGCCGAAAGACGCGCTCCTCAAAATCCCGATAAGGTCGCGGTGTGTTGAGGCCCATGCGGTCTTCTTGATCTAGCAGCCAATTGACTACCGCATCGTTGGACTTAATCGACTTGTTGGATGCCTTGGCTGCCGTCACCGCAAAACTGCCACCGTTAACCGAATTCATCACCACATCGACCAGCCGCATTCCGGACTTCTCCAGAATCGTTTTAACGACGGCGAGCGAATAATACTCAAGGTGCTCATGACAAATGGTGTCATAAGAATTCATGCGCAACATCGAGGGCATGTAGCTCTGTTCAAAATGCCAGATGCCGTCATCAGCTAAAACTGATTCAATCTGTTGGGCGAATATGATGGGGGAATCGAGGTCGTAGAACATCGCGATGGATGTCACGATTCGAGCAGGGTGCTTCTCAATTGAACGATATGCATCTGCTGAGAAAAAGTCAGGCACCAATGAAATCTCAGCCGGGTAATATTCTGCAAATTTTTTTCCAGTGGGATCAATACCAATGCGTTTTAGTCCCTTGGTTTGATAGGCTTTTAACGTCGTCGCATCGTTACTACCAATGTCGACCACGACGTCACCCGCCTTGAGCGAAGCCAGCCTTTCGAGATAAGCGACCTTATCTGTCAGGTGCGTGACCATAGACTGATTCAGCCCGGAGCGGTAACCGTAATTGTCTCCATACATTTCGGACGAGTTATAGGTGTGCTTGAGTTGCAGCAGGCCGCTCTTGGGGCACCAAACCAGCTCTAACGGACCTACGGTAACATCTTCAGCAGCATTGCGTGGAAAAACGCCCGTGAGTGCTTGATGTCCAAGGTTCAATACCGGCACCAGATTGCTGTCGTCGCTAACACGGCATTTGCTAATTTCTGTGTAAGAGCTCACCAATTACTCCTTCAACCAATTGTTGTTTATAACGACATCAAGCAAAGCTGTAGCACTTTGTTCCCATGTCAATCTAGGCATTTGTCGCGTGTCAGGAAGACCACCCTCCTCATAAGTTTTGACCCACTGTTTCAATTGTTCGGCAAGCTTATTAGGGTCTTCGTGATTAACATATGTTGCAAAATTACCCGCGATTTCACGAAAAACCGGAATATCTGAGCAAACAATAGGCGTTCCGACATTCGCTGCTTCCACTAGCGGCAATCCAAAACCCTCACCTTTGGAGATAAACAATAGCGCCTTTGCTTTTGTGTAAAGAAGTTGAATGTCGTCATCACCAGAATCTTCAAAAATAAACAGCTTCTTGCCCAGCTGAGGATGACTTCGAATCCTCGCCATCAAACCAGAAACCATCCAACCCTCTTTACCCACAATACAGAGGCCCAGATGCACCCCTTCACCCCATAATTTCTCCATAGCCGCCAAAGCAACCTCATGTGATTTACGCGGCTCAATCGTTCCAACCATCAGCAGGTATTCCAGATTTTGCATTATGTTAGCAATTGCGGTATCCGCTGCAACAGTAGCATTTAAATCCGACCCTAGATGCCAGTAGCCTATTTTTGGCTTTTTAGCAGGGCTAGGTGTGCTGCTGATGTGCTTCCTTACATCGTCTGCAACCGAATGTGAAATGCATAAAAGTCCATCGCTGTGAGCAACAGCGTCTTCAAGCCATCCGGTAAACCATTCCTTGCCACCATCGACGATGTTGCCAGTTGGCAGCGTAATGGGAAGCAAATCATATATTGCTGTAACGATAGAAGCGCCTGCTAGCCTTGCGGAATCAAAAATCGGGAAAAATTCTTTGTATCTTGCCCACGAAGAATCGAGCATAAGAAAAATATCCCCCGGCATAAAGGCAACAGCATGATCTGCGCGAACCGTTGGCAAATCACGCGGTAAAGCAAGGCCTTGGCCGTTCAGCCACTCCTCAGCTGGCCTTAAAGACCCACCAACAAGCTCAACGGCAATGGGTTCGTATCCAGCAGAGTCCGCACAAAACAGGGCGTGGACAATTTTTTTTACGACACGCGGTATACCTGTCTTGTGATCAGATTTAGCGATGTGACTTACATCTATGAATATCCTCCGCCGCGCAAAATTGGGGACTGGCACCTGACCTAGCCAGTCAATCGCAAGCTCAGCCGCGTTGGGAATATTGGTGCACGAAGCTAGAAGCGGCGCAAACGAAGAAAGATTGATCTCAGCTTCTGTAAGGTGTTCGCGGGCAGAGAATTCATTTATGGCCGCCGCGTACTGCGCAGCACACAATGCGGGCGCATGATAATCTGAGACGTACTTCAGTCCTGCATGCGATAGCCTTTTCCGATAAGTTTCGTCGACGCATAACGCTACCAAGACTTTTGAAAGCTGTGCTGTTGAGGGGTCAGGCTCGATTTTGACAACGACATCAGCCGGGTAATCTTTATAACTTGCGTCGTTATTGACAATAACAGGCACGCCGTATGCCAAGCAGTCAAGCACACCTTTTGGCGTGCCCCCGCGACTCTTGGTGCGCAGCTGCACTGCTACATCTGTTACCCGCAGGTACATCTCGAATTCCTCTTCCGACAGGAATCCAGTGACGCGGACTCGCTCAGCACAAGAGGATGCATTAATGGCCTCCATAAGTCCGCCTCCAAAACTATCTTTTGCCATCTCACCTGCGAATACCAAATGAACCTTCGTGTCCTTTGCGAGCGGCGACCGATCAAAGGCTGCAAAAAGTCTGTCACCCCATTTTGTCCATGCTACATGCCCGAATGTGGCCACGATTAAATCATCGGACGCGAATCCCAATTTTTGCTTAGCTTCATTCCGCTGCGCAGTTGTGTGAGCTAGGGGCAACGGCACCATTTGCGGGATGATGCGATAGGGCGCTAGCCAGCCTTGTGGATAACGTTCACGCGCAATCTCTAGGTTGAAAGGCGAGTGTGAAATTACGCCCAACGACTGATCAAGCACCCGCTTGGTGCATGGTAACTCGACTATCGTCGCCCAATTGGGGTCTGGAACATGTTGAACGGGGGCAGAAAAACGTCGTGCTTGTGGCCCGTGCGCAACGAGCATTTCAAATGCATAGCTGCCTGCATCGCCCAAGTTAAAATCCATATACGCGAACAGACCGCTTAGATAAGCGTCATGCAATCCGACAACACCTGGAAATCTTTCAAGGAGTGGCAGCATGTGGGCATGGAACTCAGAATTGCCAAACTCATAAAGAATGGCATCGTACTTCGACGCGACTGAGGCAAAAACACCGACGTCAAATATTCGAAACGATGTGGTTAGTGTTTCGTCGCTGATTTGATAATGATCAGTAAACAAATCAATATCAAAATGGCGCGCTAAAAATGGCAGGAATTTAGCGTTGTAGTCTGCAATTCCGGATCGGCATGGTGGAAATGGCGATAACACTGCCAAACGCTTTTTGGGCAGCCATCCGTTGATGGCGGTTTGCACTCCTGCTTCACGGGCACGATTTTCGGCTTCTTCAAACGCGTCGCGCGCTAGTCCAGCCGTATTGCCCCAAGAAAAGTATTTTGCTCGCTGGACACCATATTGGCGCAGTTCATCAGCAAATTTTTCGTTAGTGAGCACACGCGCAATAGCGCCACCAATTGATTTGGCCGAACGTGCATCAAACATGGCATCCGCGCGCACGATGATTTCTCGCACGCTTGAGTTATTGCCCCCAAGGACGGCCGCCCCGCATGCCATTGCCTCTAACACTGGCAACCCAAGCCCTTCGTAAAGCGAGGGGAAAATGAATACTTCGCAAGCGCGATAAAAGGCAACTAGGTCTGGCTCAGACACAAAGCCGGTAATAACCACATCGTCTTCGGTGAGACCCGCTGCTTTTGCGAAGCCAAGATACATTGCCTTTCGATGCTCCTCCATGGCGCAAACAATCACCAATTGGCAATTTTTTCGAAGCTCGCTTGGGACTACAGCGTATCCCTCAATAGCACCGCGAATGTTTTTGCGATGATCATCACCCCCGGTATAAAGCACGAATTTATCGCGCAATTTATACCGCGCCGCCAGGTAGCGTTTGTTCTCTTTAGGATCGGCAGCAGGCGAAAAATGCTTGGCGATACCACCGTGAATCGTTGTAATCCTCCATGGCTCAATACCGAGCAGGTTAATCGCGTCCAAGCGCGATGACTCAGATATCGCCAACAAATGATCCGCCTTTCGTAACCAAGCAAGACGAGAAAAATACCAACGCCGAAAGTCTTCATTCTGAAAATAGTGGTCCTTAAACAAGAGGGGGATCAGGTCATAAAGCGTCGCGGTTAACATCTGACCTGGTGCTCTCATATTCGTGGCTGGGAGCGCCACCCTCTCTCCAAAACCTTCAAAAACATGTGACACATGAATCACATCTGGCTTTAAGGAGTTAATGAATGTAGAAAGTGCAACTCCGTCCAGCGTATCTTGCACGCCCCCTTTAAAGTCACGCTCCGCCCCCCAGCGGGGCAAAGTTGGGATTCGCAAAACACGACTTTCGCTTAGCATCGTCAAATCAACAGAGATTGGTAACTCAGCGGAAACAAGCGCATGAATTTCATGCGCTAGTGCAAGCTCAAGTAGGCTCGAAAACAACGCGTGTGAGTAGCGTCCTACACCACGCGGCCCAGACCCTGGAGTTTGGCAGGCCTGAAGATCAAATAAGAGGCGACTGGAAGCGAATTTAGGGCCGTGCATCGACAAGCCCCGCGGTCGTCCAAGATTCGATCTCTCGCATCAGCTGCTCTTTTTGCACATAGCGCAAAGGTGGCTCAACCGCGTTATCAAAGCGAGCTTTCATTGAATCGACGTGAGCGGCGATAATAACGTTGGCCTGCTGCGCAACGCTCTCATGCAAGTTCGTAACGGTGGCCTCGATCTGGTTAAATCGCCGACCAACATCGCCGCTAAACGACACCAATCGGCTGTCCAATGCCGCTACTATTTGCCGGTCTGAGTCAATCAGCGACGCAGTGAGCGCTAATTCCATCTGCTTAATGCGCTGCTCATTCGCGTCATTAAGTGTGTGAAGCAGACTTTCCAGATTTTGAAGTTTTTGTTCAATTACCTTGGCGGTTTGCGAATACTCTGCATTCGCCTTCGCGAGCTGGTTTTCCAGCCGGTTCACCTGCTGCTCGATTCGCGTTAATCTCGCGACAGTGCTGCGAAATCCCCAGCCGCGCACTGGCGGATGGGCCGCCACAAATTCTCGTAATCCGGCAAGCTTTGCACCTGCACGTTTGCCTTCGTCCGATTGTGAAATTTCAAAAATGATATCTGCCTTTGCAATCCCTCCGCGCAGTCGCGCCACGTAAAATCCTTCGCCTGCATCATCCGTATCTCTGCCTAGCAAACACTGATATGCCGCGCGAACGAAGGTAATGTCGTGAAGCTCTAACAACTGGTTGACGTGATTGATATTGGTCATAGAGTTCTCAGGGGAATAGCAGATTAAGGTAGAAGGCTCGTGGGGGCCAACATTGTTTCGCGGAAGTAACAGATCTGCGGGATTAACAAAGGGTGCCGTATCAGTGACGCGCGCAGCAGTTGAATCCAAAAAAAGCGCATTCGGCTCAGATGGGTTCAGCAGCATTTCGTGTTGCGGATGAGCCCAACCAATCCAGCCAGCAATGCGTCGCAGTGGTGAGGTCAACCGCCATGAGAGTGTGTCGCGAATAAAAGAAATTTCCCCTCGATGCGACGCGATTTGCTGCACATAACTATTTATACCCTGCCGCAGCACATGTTCTTGTGCATGAGATTTTGCAACCTCGCGTTTGATATCGTTGATCTGAACATCAAGCAAATCACGCGCCTGTTTTTCCGCGCTGAATGCGTTATTGAGTTCGTGCTCACGCGTCCATGCGGCACGCTTACTTTCCTCAAAGGCGTCATGTTGCGAAGAAATTTGCGCCGCAAATTCACTTCGTAAACCGTTCTCTCGCTCAGCAAAAGCGCGTGATTGCGCATTCAATTGTTGCCGTAGATCCTCATGCAAACGCAGGATGTTCTCGCTGTGCGTTCGCTCCTGATTGACCATCTGTAGCAGCTGAGCTTTCAATTCAGCGTATGCCGCATCAATATCGCGTTGAGCTTGCGCCATTAACAACTGCTCGCGCGCTTGGTGAGCCTGGACTTGCTCTGCAATATCACTCCGCGCCTTTGCCGAAACGAGCATTAGCTGTTCGCCGTGAACGCGATCACTCTCGATGAGCTTAACCACGAAGGCTTGGCTCTCAGCTCTCAGCGCCTCTATCTGTGTCTGCAGCAACGCTTCTCGTTCCGAGGTTGCGCGCAGATTGGCGCTGATTAATTCGCGCGAACTGGATTCAAATTCTGCGCGTGCCGTGGCTAAACGATGATCGGCCTCTGCTCTCGCTCTCGCCAGTTGCTCCGCAAACTCGCGTTCGCACACGGCTAAAGCTTGTTGCAGGCTGTTTAACTGAGCCCGCGCCGTAGCCGCATCCGAGCGATCCGCCGCAGACTGCTCACTCAGCGAATCCATGCGGCGTGCTGATTCTGCCTGCGCGGCGGCGAGTATGCTGGTTAGTTCCTTCTTGTGGGCTTCCGACTTTTCTCTTAAAAGTGCCTCCCGCGTTTCGTAGTCGTGCAGTGACTTTGCCAATTCTGCTTGAACACTGCTTTGAATGGCCTCAGTGGACTCTTTTGCAGCACGTTCACGGTCTGCATGGTCGACCATGAGCGCGCTCAAATTTTCGACTTGTTTGTTGTGAAGATCAGCCAACACGTGATGAACGCGTGTACTGTTTGTGCCACTGATAGAAAACCCGTCAAAAACATTAGGCGGTGCACGAAACGCGTGCTCCAGCTCTTTTTTTGCGTTAGAAACGTAAAAACGATTCAGCCCATCAAAATAAACGTATGAATAGCCATACCCAAGCAGCAGCGGCTCCCATGACTCGTACGATTCAATCTGTGTGAGCGGCAAGGTGCTTTCCACCACCACAATCCAAGGTCGTACTTTGGATGGCTTCCAGCCCGTCAATACTTGTTCTTCCAGGCCCTCAACATCAATCTTTAGCCAATGCACATCTTTACGACCGCACGATTTAAATACGCTCGCCAGCGTCACGCACGGCACATTAATTTCAACGATGTTAAATCCACGCTCGCGATGCTGCTGGGCGATATGTTCGTCAGCAGTAGAGATACCGGTTTCAGGAATTTCGTAAAACTTGATGATTCCCGCTTTAGCACCCACCGCAGTTTCAAGCACCGACTCACCCGCACGGTGTTCGCGAAGTAGGGTTGCGTAAAGATGGGTGGGCTCGACGTGAACACCGCGCCACCCTTGTTCATAAAACGCCAAACTAACCGAATCGACAATGGGATCTTGTGCGCCCACATCAATGTAAAACCCGTTTTGCACGTGACCCAGCGCCCGCCAAAGCATGACGTCTTCAAAATTTTGGGCGTAAGAAATTATTGGTTGCGCGGTCACTCTAGCTTTCGACTTCTAGCATGGGTTTTCGTACACGTGAGTTATGCCTATAAAATTAAAGATGAGCAGAATAGAAAAACATGTTTACTAAGTTTAAATGATGTGGATATTGGCTAATTTGAACAAGCAGACAGTTTATTTTTAATTATTTCGTATCGGAAAATGCATTTATAAGCGAATTTCGTTTTCAATTGGCCTCGTTACATGAAATGTGGCTTGAAACATCACCGCAATCATAATATTTTGTGCAAGCGTCAGAAGCCAAAACTTACGATAGCAAGCTTTTTTCTCATCAGAACTCTGCTCTTTATTGTCAGCACGCTTAAATTTCTATTGATGACAACTCGATTTTTTACAAACATCATTTTACTTGCCTTGTTCGTTATCAGCTAAAAAATGGCCCAAAAACTTTTTGCCCGCATATTAGGAGGATAGGTGTTCGATTTCAATCAAATGATTCATGAAGAAAGATCCAAACGACTTAGAGCATTGCCAGCGTTCTCCGGCACTGTACTTTCTGCCGGTTGCTCGGGTACTTGGTACTTTAAATGGTTTGAAGAATGTACAGGACATCATGGAACTCATATTGGCCTTGAGCTTTATAGCCCCAAGCCGACTGACTTACCGTCTAATATCAATTGGATTGCAAATTCGGTTGGCGATATGCGGAGCGTTGCTGATTCGAGCGTTGACCTGCTATTTTCTGGACAGAACATTGAACACTTGTCGCAACAAGATTTAGCAGGATTTTTGATTGAATCAAGTCGGGTTATGAAAAATGATGGTTTGCTCGTTATAGATTCGCCAAACCGATCAATCACCCAACATTTCGGTTACATCCAGCCGGAACACACCCTTGAATTGACTGCAGATGAGATGGTAACGCTGCTAGATGCATCTGGATTTGAAGCGATTGAGGTTCATGGAATTTGGTTAGTAATAAACCCTGCCTCTATGGAAGCATTCGACATCTTCTCTTGCAAAGATGGCGAGCTATCTTTTGAATCACGCCAAAATCTCGCATCTTCGAACCCCGATAAAAGCTTCATTTGGTGGATAAATGCTCGAAAGAAACGACAGGCGAATAAAGGCCAGGTAACAGCACTTTCGGAAAAAATATTTTGGAGAAATTATAAAAGTTTTGTGTCGGCCCGCTTTAGCAGCAACGTTGGGAAACGAGTCTGGGGCTGGGGCAGCGCCGTTGTGTCCGTTTCCACCGACGATGAAGGCCATGCGCTTTTTGGGCCATACATACCATTGGCACCGGGCGGCTATCGGGCGGTCTTTCATTATAAAAACGCTAACCAGCCACAAAGGCCAGGCGCAGCAATAACATTGGACATTGTCTCCGATAGCGGCAAAATTACACATGGTGAACTTAGGCTTGATTTTCAGGCATTGCAAAAAACTGAAGGCTGGACAGAGTTGTTTGTCGACTTTGAGTTAACCAGCTACGCAACAGGCGTAGAGGCTAGGGTGCTATGCAAAGATTTTTGCGGATTATTTGCGGGGACCGTTGATTTTTTACCGAACTGATTGACGCGAAAGTTTGCTTTTCAACCGCGCTCACAACTAATTACAAAAAAAG
>ENA-OFCI01000111-OFCI01000111.1-metagenomes-genome-assembly--contig:-NODE-111-length-51249-cov-5.586084_pt1 | contig 51249 bp, 45 predicted proteins | sample MGYA00153391_OFCI01 | MGnify analysis MGYA00153391
CGCCGACGCGGTCGAACCTCCGCCTGCCGTGACCGCTGCGGATCAGCGCTTTGCCAACCGCTCGGCACGCGCTTGGTCACGCGCCATGCGATAAGTAGCGGCCTGCCGCGACAGCGCCAGTTCGGCGGCGTCGGGGCCTTCGCCGGCAGGCACCAACTCACCCGCGCGGCGGGCCGCGATGACGCTGGCCTTGATTTCGGCGCGAGAGTAGACGCTGGTGGTGGCGGGTGCCACTGCAAATTCAGCGGCGTCGCCGGTGGGCTGCAGCTCGCCGGCAACGCGCGCCGAACGGACATCGGACGCGACTTCGGCGCGCGACAGCAGCGATGGCGCCGAAGGAGCATTCCTGCGAGGGGAATTGCCTTCGCCGGCCGGAACCAGCGTGCCGTTCGCGCGCGCGGCCAGGGTTTCGTTGACGACTTCGGCGCGCGTGAGGCCGGCGGCCGGCGCCTCTTGCGCGAACGCCGATGCGCTGATCAGCGCCAGAGAAACGAGCGATGCGCGGGCGGTGAAGCGGGTGATCGTGTTCATGGTGATTCTTCCAAAGTGGCCAGGTCACCATGGTGGAGTCCTAGTACAAACCCTTTGATGGCACGAACATTACCGACGCTTCACGGTGGTTTCCAATTGATTCCGCCGTCGCTGGCAATGGCGCGATGACGCGCGCGCAAGGTCTGACCTGGCCTTTGCGGGGCGCGCCCATCGCGCCCCGAATCGGCCTCTGGCGCATGCCCGTGCTCCAATCGGGGATGGCCACGATCAAACTCAAAAGGGCCGGCAATGCCGGCGCGCCGACACCCTCGAACGATCGCCCGCCGGTGCGCGGCGTGGGGGCCGGTGCCAAAGACGCACGGCCCACGCTCGCGCAGGCGCAAGCCCAGCGGGTCGAACGCGAAGCGCGCTACCAGGAGCAGCTGCGCCAGCGCTTCGGTGATCGGCCGCCCGAAGGCTTCGTGCGCCGTGGCGACAACCCTCCACCGCGGCCGTCACAACGGCCCGCACCGCCTCAGCGCGGCGCGAACTCGGCCTTCGGCGCGCGCAACGAGCCCCGTTCGGCACCGCGTCAACAGGCCCCGCGAGACGACCCGCGTTCGGCACCGCCGCAGCGTGATTCGCGCGGCGCACGCGACGCACGCGAGGCACCTTCGCGGCCGCCGCCCGCCCGGTTCGATCCGCGACCGCCAGTGCGCCGTGACGTTCGCGACGAACCTCGAAGTACACCTCATAACGCGCCTCAGAACACGCCTCGAAGTGCACCCGGCAACCCGCCGCGCAACCTGCCGCGCGCCGACCCACGCGCCGATCGCCGGCCACGCCACGACGACGATGACGACGATCATTTCGAGCACACCGCGCACGCGCCCGGCAGCCTGCGGCTCTCCAAGCGCATGAGCGAACTCGGCATCGCATCGCGCCGCGAGGCCGACGAATGGATCGCGCTCGGCTATGTGCGCGTCGACGACCAGATCATCAACGAGCTCGGCTCGCGCGTGATGCCGAACCAGCGCGTCACGATCGATGCGAAGGCCAAGTTCCAGCAGGCGCAGCGCGTCACGGTGCTCGTCAACAAACCGGTCGGCTATGTGAGCGGCCAGGCCGAAGACGGCTACGAGCCGGCTGTCGTGCTCGTCATGCCCGACCGGCTTTGGCGCGAAGACCACTCCGGCACGCGCTTCTTGCGTTCGCACCTGAACCACCTCGTGCCGGCCGGCCGGCTCGACATCGATTCCGTCGGCCTGCTGATCCTCACGCAGGACGGCCGCGTCGCGAAGCAGCTGATCGGCGAAGACGGCGAAATCGAAAAAGAATACCTCGTGCGCGTGGCCTCGCTCGACCCGCGCGGCCTGCCCGACTCGGGCCTCGCGATGCTTCGCCACGGCCTCGAGCTCGATGGCGAGGCACTGCGCCCGGCGCAGGTCGAGTGGGTCAACGACGACCAGTTGCGCTTCGTGCTGACGCAGGGCAAGAAGCGCCAGATCCGCCGCATGTGCGAGGCCGTCGGCCTGCAGGTGCTGGGCTTGAAGCGCGTGCGCATCGGCAACGTGATGCTGGGCGACTTGCCGACCGGCCAGTGGCGCTATTTGCGCGCCGGCGAGACTTTCGCGTGACCGCCTTTCAGCCAGCCACACCATGACCACCGCCACGCTGCCCGCCGCAAGCCAGAAGCACTGGGGCGCGCTCGCGCTGCTCGCCGCCGCGACCTTCGCCACCGCCGCGATCGGCGCCTTCGCATCGATCGACGCCAAAGATTTCTACGGCGCGCTCACCCAGCCCGCTTGGTCGCCGCCGCCGACCGCGTTCGGCCCGGTCTGGAGCCTGCTCTACGTGATGATGTGCACCGCCGCATGGCTCACGCTGCGCCGGCTCGGCCTGCCGCGGGCGTGGCCGGCGCTGCGGCTGTACGGCGCGCAACTGGTGCTGAACGCGGCCTGGACCTGGCTGTTCTTCCACTGGCACAACGGCGCGGTCGCGCTCGCCGAAGTGATGCTGCTGTTCGTGATGGTGGCGCTCACCGCGCGCGCCTTTTGGCAGGCCCGATCACTCGCGGGCGCACTGATGCTGCCGTACCTGGCGTGGGTCGGCTTCGCATCGGCGCTGACCTTGTCGCTGTGGCGCCTCAACCCCGGCGTGCTTTGAGCGCGCTGCCGTCGACGATGACGCCGTACCTGTGCCTTGCCGGGCCGACCGCCTCGGGCAAGACCGCCGCAGCGCTCGCGATCGCGGCGGCCTGGGCCGATGCGACGCCGATCGAGATCGTCAGCGTCGATTCCGCGCTCGTCTACCGCGGCATGGACATCGGCACCGCGAAGCCGACCGCTGCCGAGCGCGCACTCGTGCCGCACCACCTGATCGACACCATCGAGCCGAACGAGGCTTACTCGGCGGCGCGCTTCGTCGCCGATGCGCAGCACCTCATCGGCGAGATCACCGCACGCGGTCACCTGCCGTTGCTGGTCGGCGGCACGATGCTGTATTTCAAGGCGCTGTTCGATGGGCTCGATGCGATGCCCGCGGCCGATCGCGCGGTGCGCGCGGCGCTTGCCACACAACTCGAACGCCAGGGCCTGCCCGCGCTGTATCGCGAATTGCAACGTGTCGACCCGACCACGGCGGCGCGCTTGAAGCCGGCCGATCAGCAGCGCATCCAGCGCGCACTCGAAGTGTTTCGCGTCAGCGGCCAGCCGATGTCGTCGTTCCACACCGAGAAGGCCGCGGTCGCGCATGCGCCGCTGATCTCGCTGGAACCCGACGACCGCGCGTGGCTGCACCAGCGCATCGAGGCGCGCTTTCACCAGATGATCGAGCAGGGCCTGGTCGACGAAGTGCGCGGCTTGGGCGAACGCAGCGATTTGAATCTGAACGCTGACATGCCCTCGATGCGCTGCGTCGGCTACCGGCAAACCTGGGAGGCGCTGGTTGCAGGTGATTTGAGCGATTTGCCCGAGCGCGGCGTGGCCGCCACGCGGCAATTGGCCAAGCGCCAGATGACGTGGCTGCGCGGCATGCCGCAGCGGCACCGCATCGCGTGCGACGCGGCCGATACGACCGCGCAGGTCGTCGCGCTCGCGACCCGCTTGGTCGAGTCGTTGCCGCGCAAATGACGGCCTTGCTCGAAGTCGCGGCGCTCGCGAAACGCTATGGTGAGTCGACGATCTTCCAGCACGTCGACCTGCGTGTCGCGCCCGGCGAGTTCGTCGCGATCCTCGGTGAATCGGGGGTCGGCAAGTCGACGCTGCTGAACTGCATCGCCGGGCTCGACAGCGTCGACGCCGGTCATGTGTCGATCACCGGCACCGACATCTTGGCGCTCGGCGAAGCACAGCAGGCGCTGTTTCGGCGCGCGCACCTCGGCTTCGTTTTCCAGGCCTTTCACGTGCTGCCGCATTTGAGCGTCGCGCACAACGTCGCGCTGCCGCTGCTGCTGCAAGGCCGGCCCGACGATGCGCGCGTGCAGACCGTGCTCGCCGCGGTCGGCCTCGCAGGCTTGAGCGACCGGCTGCCGCAGACCTTGTCGGGTGGGCAGTTGCAACGTGTCGCGATCGCGCGCGCGCTCGTCCACAAGCCGCAATTGATCCTCGCCGACGAACCCACCGGCAATCTCGACCCGACCACCGCCGACCGCGTGATGGACCTGCTCTCGGCCCAAGTGCGCAGCGAAGGCGCGGCCTGCGTGCTCGTCACGCATTCACGCGCCGCCGCGGCACGCGCCGATCGTGTGCTGACGTTGACGGCGAACGGGATGCGCGAAGGGCCGACGCATGAGTGACGCTTCGCTCCCTCGCTCTTCGGGGGAGAGCGTGTGAGCCGAGTCACGCTGCTGCCCACGCTGCTGCGCCACCTCTCATGGCCCGAGCTGCGCCACCACCCTTGGCGCAATCTGGCCGCGCTGCTCGCGGTGGTGCTCGGCGTGGCGCTGGCGTTCTCGGTGCAGTTGATCAACCAATCGGCACTGAGCGAGTTCAGCTCGGCGGTGCGTGCGGTAAACGGTGTGCCCGACTTCGAACTGCGCAGCCAGCTTGCCGGCTTCGACGAAGCGTTGTACGAACGCGTCGCGCGGCACCCGCAAATCGCCATCGCGAGCCCGGTGATCGAACTCGACACCTATGCGCTCGACGCGCAAAACCAGCGCGTGCCGCTGAAGATCGTCGGCATCGATGCGCTCGTGGCCGCGCCGCTCTCGCCAGCGCTGATGCCGCGCCCGTCGAACACCGCCGATCGCATGGCGGTGCTGGCGCCGGACGCGGTGTTCCTCAACGCGCAGGCGCGCCAACGCCTCCCCGGCGGCACGCTGCGCGTGCAAACGCCGACCGGCACCGTGACGCTGCGCGTGCAAGGCAGCATCGCGGCCGAGGGCGCCGCGCTCGCGGTGCTCGACATCGCCGGTGCGCAATCGAACTTCGGCTGGCTCGGCCGCCTTTCGCGCATCGACGTGCGGCTGCGCGCCGGCGCCGATCGTGCGAGCGTGCTGCGCGAACTCGCGCTGCCGGCGGGCATTCGCGCCGCCGCGCCCGACGAAGCCGCGCAGCGCGTCTCGAACGTCTCGCGCGCCTACCGCGTGAACCTCACGGTGCTGGCACTCGTGGCCCTCTTCACCGGTGCATTTTTGGTGTTCTCGATTCTTTCGCTGTCGGTCGCGAAGCGCCAGCCGCAGCTCGCGCTCCTCGGCGTGCTGGGGCTTTCGGGACGCGAGCGGCTCGCGTTGGTGCTGGCCGAATCGGCGATCCTCGGCGCCGTTGGCAGCGTGCTCGGCCTGGCGCTCGGCACCGCGCTGGCCGCGCTCGCGCTGCGCTTGCTCGCGGGCGATTTGGGCGGCGGCTACTTTCCGGGCGTGGCACCGGCGCTGCAGTTTGACGTTGGCGCAGCGGTCGTCTACGGCGTACTCGGCATCGTCGCCGCGATGGTCGGCGGCTGGCTGCCGGCGCGCGACGCGCAGCGGCTCGCACCGGCGCAGGCGCTGAAAGGCTTGGGCACGAGCGACGCCGCGGGCAGCCCGGCGTGGCTCGGGCCAGCGTTGGTGGCAGGCGGCGTAGCGATGTCGCTGTTGCCGCCGATCGCCGGCATCCCGCTGGCCGCTTACGTCGGCGTGGCTTGCCTGCTGCTCGGCGGCATCGCGTGCGTGCCGGCCGGCGTGGCGATGCTGCTCAGAGGCATCGCACCGCCGCGCCACGCGCTCGCGCTGCTGGCGGTCGAGCGCGCGCGTCACCAGCGCCACACCGCGACGATCGCGGTCGCCGGTGTGGTCGCGAGCCTGAGCCTGGCGGTCGCGCTGACGGTGATGGTTGCGAGCTTTCGCGAGTCGGTCACGCAGTGGCTCGATACCGTGCTGCCAGCCGACCTGTACGTGCGTGCCGCCGCGTCGATCGGCGCCGGCGATGTCGTCACGCTGCCGGCCGACATGCCACGCCGTGCGGCGTCGATCGACGGTGTGGCGCGCGCCGAATCGCAGCGCGTCGTGCAACTGCAGCTCGATGCGGCGAAGCCGGCCGTGGTGTTGATCGCACGCGCGTTGCCCGATCCCGAGAAGAACCTGCCGCTTGTGGGTGAGCTCGTCGCCGCACCCGCGGGCGTGAACGGCAAGACGACCTCGGTCTACGTCAGCGAGGCGATGGTCGACCTGTACGGCGCGCGGCCCGGCACCACGCTCGTGTTGCCGTTGGCGGGCAACCCGCGAGTCTTCGTGCGCGGTGTGTGGCGCGACTACGCGCGCCAGCACGGCGCGATCGCGATGGCGCGCGACGACTACCAGCGCCTGACCCAGGACACCCGCGTCAACGACCTCGCGCTGTGGCTGCAACCCGGTGCCGACACGGCCCGCCTGCAGCAAACCCTGCGCGCACTCGCGACCGAACTCGGACTCGACGGCGCGTTGCTCGAGTTCGCCTCGGCTGGCGAGATTCGCACGCTGTCGCTGCGCATCTTCGACCGCAGCTTCGCGGTGACCTACTGGCTGCAGGCCGTCGCGATCGCGATCGGATTGTTCGGCATCGCCGCGAGTTTTTCGGCGCAGGTGCTGGCGCGCCGCAAAGAGTTCGGCCTGCTCGCGCACCTGGGCCTGACGCGCGCGCAAGTGCTCACGGTCGTCGCCGTCGAAGGCGCAGTGTGGACGGCCGCAGGCGCGCTGCTCGGGCTGCTGCTGGGCTTGGCAGTGAGCATCGTGCTGGTCAAGGTCGTCAACCCGCAAAGCTTTCATTGGACGATGGATTTGCTGTTGCCGTGGACACGCCTGGCAGCCCTTTGCGCGGCGGTGATGGTGGCCGGCACCGTGACCGCATGGCTCGCCGCGCGCAACGCCGCGGGGCGGCAGATGGCGCTGGCGGTGAAGGAGGATTGGTGACGGGCGCAAACTTCGACATGCCGGCCACGCTGCGCGCCCGGCTCGAAGCGATGTACGCCGAGCCACACCGCCACTACCACTCGTTCGCCCACATCGAGGCGCTGCTGCGCCGGCTCGTGCACTGGCGAGCCCTCGCGCATTCGCCGCGCCTGATCGAGGCGGCGATCTGGTTCCACGACTCGGTCTACGACACGCACCGCGACGACAACGAGCCGCGCTCGGCCGAGCTGGCACGCGTCGAGTTGCGCGCGTTGGCGTGGCCCGAGGCCGATGTCGCCCGCGTCGTCACGATGGTGCGCGCGACTCAGCACCACGCGGCCGCGCTGTCGGATGCCGACACGCTGCTGTTCCTCGACCTCGACCTTTCGGTGCTCGCGCAACCCGCCGCCGTGTACGACGCCTACAGCGCTGCGGTGCGCGCGGAGTACGCGTGGGTCGAGGCCGCGCGCTACCGCGCTGGGCGCCTGCGCGCGTTGCAGAGCTTCATGTCGCGCGACGCGATCTACCGCACACCGGCCTTGCACGCTGCGTGGGAACCCGCTGCCCGCGCCAACCTCGGGCGTGAACTTCAAGCCTTGGGGGAAGGGATCGCCGACCACACCGGCTGACCGCTCGCCTCGGCCTGCATCATCGCCAGGCGCAAGTCGAATTCGAGTTGGTGGTAGTCGGGCGCCATGTGCTGGCACAGCGCGTAGAAAGCCTTGTCGTGCGCACGCTCCTTCAGGTGCGCGAGCTCGTGCACGACGATCATCTTCAGCATCGCCTCGGGCATCGCGCGAAACACACCGGCGATGCGAATCTCGCGCTTGGCCTTGAGCTTGGTGCCCTGCACGCGCGAGACCGTGGTGTGGGTGCCGAGCGCGTTGTGGATCACGTGCAGCCGGTTGTCGTAGACGACCTTGCTGACCGGCTCCGAGCTGCGCAGGTACCGCGTCTTGAGTGCCATCGTGTAGTCGTACAGCGCGCCGTCGGTGCGCACGCCGTGCAGTGCGCCGTAGCGGCGCTGCAGGCGCTCGGCGAGCACGCCTTGTGCAATGAGCTCTCGCACCTGCGCTTGTACTTCGCCCGGGTAGCCCGCGAGGTAGTTCGGTGCCAGCGGGTCGGGTGTCATCGTCGCTCCATTTCGCGAGCAGCATACTTGCGTTTTTTTCCAGGGAGACGACTCGATGATTGCCAACGCACTGGTCGCCCTCGTCGCGCTGATTCATGTCTACATCGTCGTGGTCGAGATGTTTTTCTGGGACAAGCCCTATGGCCGCAAGGTGTTCGGCAACAGCGCCGAATTCGATGCCGCCTCGAGGGTGCTGGCCGCAAACCAGGGCCTGTACAACGGCTTTCTGGCCACGGGGCTGATCTGGGGCCTGAGCATGGGTACCGCAGGGCACCCGGTTCAACTGTTCTTTCTGGCATGCGTGATGGTGACCGGGCTATACGGCGCCGTCACGGTCGGCATCAAGATCTTGTTCGTGCAAACGGTGCCGGCCGCGCTGGCGGTCGCAGCGATCCTCACCGCGGTGTAGTCCCATGGCCAAGCGCGTTCGCAAGTCTCTCTGGGGCACGTCGTTTCAACGCACGCTGCGCGCCTTGACCCGCGCCACGCTGCGCAGCAGTACGCGCGCGGTGGTGAAGGCGTCGACGAAAGCGCTGCGGGCTGCGGTGAAGCCCGAACCGCGGCCCGCAACGCGGCCCGCAGCGAAGCCGCGTACGCCATCCGCGGCGAGCGCAACCCCTGCTGCCGGCACCTGGCTCACCGGCGCGGCGATGGGCCCAGGCGGCGCGCGCCGCTTCCGGTTGTTCAAGCCACCGGGCGCACGCAAGACCACGCCGTTGCCCTTGCTCGTGATGCTGCACGGTTGCGATCAGGATGCCGCCGGCTTCGCGCGGAGCACGCGAATGCAGGCGCACGCCGCGCGCGAGGGTTTCATGCTGTTGTTCCCCGAGCAGGAACCACCCGCGAACCCGAAAGGTTGCTGGAACTGGTTCGCGACGCGCAGCGGCCGCGCGTCGACCGAAGCTGCGAGCCTGATCGCCGCGATCGACCAAGCTTGCGCGTTGCACGGCGCCGATTCGGCGCGCGTCGCGATCGCCGGGATGTCGGCCGGCGCGGGCATGGCTGCTTTCGTCGCGCGCCACTACCCGGGCCGTTTTCGGGCCGTGGCGATGCACTCCGGCATCGCGCCCGGCGCAGCGCATTCGATCGCCACCGCGCTCGCTGCGATGCAAGGCCGGCGCGCGCCGCAAACGATCGCGACAGGCACCGAGCTGCCGCCGCTGCTGGTGATTCAGGGCAGCGCCGACAACGTCGTGCGCGCGAGCAATGGGAGCGCTGCCGCACGGCTCTGGGCCGATGCCGCGGGTGCGTTGCAAGCCGCGCCACGCACCGTGCAACGCGGCGCGCGACGCGCGATGACGCTGACCGATTTCAAGCAGCGCGGCCGGCTCGCCGCGACGCTTTGTGAAGTGGCCGGCCTCGGCCACGCATGGAGCGGCGGCGCCGCGAGCCAGCCCTACAGCGACGCGACCGGGCCGGATGCGTCACGCCTGATCTGGGCCTTTGCGGCGCGCCAGTTCGCGCTGCTGGATCAGTCGGACGCGAAGCAGTAGAACAGGCCGGCGCCGCCGGAGGCCTTGAGCGCATCGGCACCGCAGCCGCGCGTCATGTGCGAAGAGTTCCACGACTTGGCAGGCACGCTCTCGTCGAGGCCGGTTTTGTCGTGGTGGCCGACCATCGCCGAGCCTTCGCCGCTCTGCGTCCAGTTGCCGCAGGTGCTGTTGACGTTGCCGGCGATGAAGCCACCGTCGGGCTGCGAGCCGGTCAGCACGTCATGGATGTTCGGCGTGTCGCCACGGCCGTTGACGCCGGTGCCGGTCTCGGTCAACGCGGTCTGCTTGTTCAGGTTGTTGGCGGCGTGCAGGTTGGCCACGTCGGTCGCGACGACCACGCCCTTCGCGTTTATCCACGGCCCTTTGCCGATGCGGTCGCGGGCGTTGATGCCGGGCACGTTGGCGGTCGGCTGCTGGCTCAGGTAGGCGCGCCAGGTGCGGTTGCCGGCACCGGCCGCGGCGGCGAGCGTCTGGCACTGTTTGTCGGCGCCGGCGAGGCCGCCGAGATCGGCACCCTTGCCCGGACCGGCACTGGTGACGAAGAAGCTTGTGCCGGTCTTGGCGCTGCCCATGCTGCCGCAGGCGGCCAGGGTCGCGACGGCCACGGCGCAGACGACGAGCGCCCAAGTGCGTGTGGACTTCTTGGTGAAGGTTCTCGGCATGTTGTTTCTCCTTTGGGGTGATGGTTCGGATCAGACGAGTCTGCCGCAAAGCGACGCGTCCGCAGACTAGGGCAAAGACCGACGCGGCCCGAGCGCGCGCACGACGAACGCAAGGAAATGGATTTCAGCGGCCGCGTGCACGCACGCTCCAGGTGCGAAACGCGTTTGGCGTCAACGCGCGCTTGAGCAGTTGCACGAGTTGGCCTTCGGTCAGGCCGTGCGCCATCAGCACGGCGTTGAACGGCGGATGGTCGTCCCACGCGGTCGCGATCACGCGTTGGATTTCGGCGGGGCTGAGTCGGGGAACGGGTTTGGCCATGCGGCGGATTGTCGGTCAGCCCTGCACCCTGCTTGCCGCGCGGGCCTGTGCGATGCTCGTGCGATGGACCGACGTTCGATGCTCATCCGGATCGCTGCCACGCCCGCTTTTATGCCCGCGCTCATGCCTGTGTCCGCGCATGCGCAGCTGCGCGGCGGGCTGAAGTTTCCGGCCGACTTCGGCGCACACCCCGAGGCGCGCACCGAGTGGTGGTACGTGACCGGCAGCCTGCAGAGCGGCGTCCGGCAGTGGGGGTTTCAGGTCACGTTCTTCCGCTCGTCGACCGGCATCGAAGCCGCCGCGGGCGGCCGTTTCAACCCGACGCAATTGTTGTTCGCGCACGCCGCGCTGACCGACCTCGAGGGCAAGCGCCTGCGCCACGACCAGCGCATCGCGCGCAGCGGCTTCGGCATCGCCCAGGCGCGCGGCGACGACACCTGCCTCGTGCTGCGCGATTGGCAAATGGCACGCACGCCCTCTCCCACCGATGCGCAGCGCAGCCGCTACCGCGCGCAGGTCGCGAGCGAGACCGGCGGCTTCGCGTTCGACCTGCAGTTCGATGCGACCCAGCCAGTGCTGCTGCAAGGCGAGGCCGGCCTGTCGAAGAAAGGCCCGGGCGCGAACGACACCAGCCGCTACTACAGCGAGCCGCAACTCACGGTGCAAGGCCGTTTGACGTTCGAAGGCAAGCCCCTCGAGGTCACCGGCCGGGCCTGGCTCGACCACGAATGGAGCGACGCGTTCATCCCTGCGCAGGCCGTGGGCTGGGATTGGATCGGCATGAACCTCGACGACGGCAGCGCACTCACCGCGTTCCGCCTGCGGCGCGCCGACGGCAGCGCGGTCTACGCGGGCGGCAGCTTCCGGCGCGCGGGTGAAGCGGTGCGCAGCTTCGGCCCCGAGGAAGTGACGCTCACGCCGGGCCGCATGTGGGAGAGCGCCGCATCTCGCGCGCGCTACCCGGTGCAATGGACGATCGCGACGCCGGCCGGTCGATTCACCGTCAACGCTTTGCTCGACAACCAGGAACTCGACAGCCGCAGCAGCACCGGCGCGATCTACTGGGAGGGCTTGAGCGACCTGCTCGACGAGGCTGGCCGCCGGGTCGGCCGCGGCTACCTGGAGATGACGGGCTATGCGGCGGCCATGCGCATGTGAGCGAGCGCGCATCCCCTCGGGGGATCGACCGGTGTACCCGCCGGTCTAGGGGCTCCATCAGTGGGCGCCGCCACCCCCGGCGCCGGCACCTTTTTCGGGCCGCGCGAACCAGATGACCGCGACCAGCACAAGGAACAGCAGAGACGACAGGTAGAACACATCGGTCACGGCCATCGTGTAGGCCTGCTGGTCGATCATGCGGTTGATGTTGGCGGCGGCCTGCTGGGCCGTGAGACCGTTCGCCGCCAACTGCGCGGTGATTTGCGTGGCACTCGTGTTGGTCGTGCTGATCGCCTCGGCGAGTTGCGCGTGGTGCAGGATCGCGCGGCTCTCCCAGAGCGTCGTGAACAGCGAGGTGCCGACTGCCCCCATCGTGATCCGCACGAAATTCGACAGGCCGGCCGCCGACGGCATCTTGTCGGGCGTGAGGCCCGAGAACAGGATCGCCTGCAACGGAATGAAGAAGAATGCCATCGCCGCGCCTTGCAGCACGGTCGGGATCAGGATGGTGTTGAAGTCGGCCTGCGTGTTGAAGTTCGAGCGCATCCACAGCACGGCACCGAAACCGAGGAAGGCCACGGTCGCGAGCTTGCGCGGGTCGATCTTGCCGACGTTCTTGCCGACCCACGGCGACAGGATGATCGCGAGAATGCCGACCGGCGCGGTCGCCAGACCCGCCCAGGTCGCCGTGTAGCCCATGTACTGCTGCAGCCACAAAGGCAGCAGCACGACATTGCCGAAGAAGAGGCCATAGGCGAGCGACAGCGATAACGTGCCCACGAGAAAGTTGCGGCGCGCGAACAGGCGCAGGTCGACCACCGGGTGCTTGTCGGTCAGCTCCCACGCGAGGAAGAACAGGAACGCGACCACCGCCGTCGCGCCCAAGATGACGATCTGGCCAGAGTTGAACCAGTCGAGCTCCTGGCCCTTGTCGATCATGATCTGCATCGCCCCGACGAACAGCACGAGCAAGCCCAGGCCGATGTAGTCGAGCGGCACCCGACGAGGGCCGGGGTCGCGCTTGTGATAAATCATCCAGGTCAGGCCGGCCGCCAAAATCCCGACCGGGATGTTGATATAGAAGATCCACGGCCACGAGACGTTGTCGGTGATCCAGCCGCCGAGCAGCGGCCCGGCCACAGGCGCCACGAGCACGGTCATCGCCCACATCGCCATCGCGGTGCCGGCCTTGGCGGCCGGATAACTCGCGAGCAGCAGCGTCTGCGAGAGCGGGATCATCGGCCCGGCCACAAAGCCCTGCAGCACCCGAAACGCGATCAGCATGCCCATGCTCGGCGCGAGACCGCACAGCCACGAGGCGATCACGAACAGCAGCACGCTGGCAGTGAACAAGCGCACCTGACCGAAGCGCTGCGTGAGCCAGCCGGTCAGCGGCACCGAGATCGCATTCGCGACTGCGAACGAGGTGATGACCCAGGTGCCCTGCGACGGACTCACCCCCAGATCGCCCGAGATCGCGGGAATCGACACGTTCGCGATCGACGTGTCGAGCACGTTCATGAAGGTCGCGAGCGACAGCGCGATCGTGCCGAGCACGAGCTGGCTGCCGGTCAGCGGCGGGAACGCGCCGGGCTTGGCGGGTGCGGCAGCCGGTGATGGCGCCGGGGCACCCGCGCCGGCAGGCAGATCGGCAGCGATGGAAGACATGGTCAGTCGCTACTGCGCATCACTTCAACAGGGCCGCAGGCGAGGCGGCAGTCGAACCGGAGAGGGTCGCGACCGAAGCGGCCGACGACACGCTCGCGGCGGCCGCGACCGGCACCGGCTTGGCGGCCCTCGCTGCGGCCACCGAGGGCGCGCCGACATTGCCGCCATTGGCAGCGATGATTCGGCGCACCTCGGCATCGGCCGCGCTGTTGTCGCCTCCGAACACGCGGGTCTGCGCGATTGTCGATGCCCGTGAGCCGTCGGCCAGCATCGCGCCACCGGTGTCGACGATGTCGACCTTCGCGTCCATCGAGAGGCCGACACGCAACGGGTATGCGGCCAGCTGCTTCTCATCGAGCCGGATGCGCACCGGCACGCGCTGCACCACCTTGATCCAGTTACCGGTCGCGTTTTGCGCGGGCAGCAGCGCGAAGGCCGCGCCAGTGCCTGCGCCCAGGCCTTCGATCTTGCCGGCGTACTCGACCTTTTTGCCGTATACGTCGGCCAACAGCGTCACGGGCTGGCCGATGCGCAGGTTCTTCAATTGGCTCTCCTTGAAGTTCGCCTCGACCCACACCTGGCTCAGCGCGATCACCGACATCAGCGGCGCGCCGGCCTGCACGCGCTGGCCGAGTTGCACGCTGCGCTTGGCGACGAAACCGTCGACCGGTGCGAGCAAATCTGCGCGGCGCAGTGCGAGGTAGGCCTCGCGCACTTTGGCCGCAGCGCGCAGCACGTTCGGGTGCTGGGCGGCGGCGGTGCCGTCGGTCAGCGTCTGGTTCGACGTGAGTTGCTCACGCGCGGCGACGACGGCCGATTGCGCGGCCACCACGCCACTTTTCGCGGCCGAAAGCGACGCGGTCGAGTGGTCGAATTCTTCCTTGCCGACAGCGCCCGTGGCAACCAGCGGCAAGCGGCGCGACACGTCGTCTTGCGCGCGCACCTGCTCGCTCTTCGCGCGCGACAGGTCGGCCTCGCGCAGCGCGATCTGCGCCTGCAACGTGCTGTTGTTCGCATACAGCGTGCGCACCTCGCGCACCGTCTGCGCGAGTTGCGCTTCGGCCTGGTCGAGCGCGACCTGGGCATCCGCCGGGTCGAGCTTGACGAGCAATTGACCGGCCTTGACGTGGTCGGTGTCGTCGGCGTTGATCGCCACGACCGTGCCGCCGACCTGTGGCGTTAGCTGTACGACGTTGCCCTGCACGTAGGCGTTGTCGGTCGACTCGAAGTGGTTCAGGACCAGCGCCCAGTAGGCGCCATAGGCGATGCCGGCAACAACGACGACAGCGGCCACGGCAGTCAGCGCGCGCTTGCGCGCCGGGTTGCCCTTGGGGGCTTCGACGGGCGCGGCAGGGGTGGTGTTTTCGGGGGCGCTCATGGGGTATTCCTAAGATTCGTTTCGATGTTCGGGAACTGGCTGGTGGCGCGGCTCACTCGCCAGCGGCCGCGATCGGCGTGCCGGCCTCGACGTAGCCGCCACCGAGAGCGCGGATCAAGCCGATCTGCACGTCGAGCGCGCGCGCCTTCAAATCAGCGCCCAAGCGGCGCTGGTTCAGCACGCTGGCTTCGGCGTTCAACACGGTCAAGTAGGTGCCGAGACCGGCCTTGTAGCGCTGCGCCGCGAGGTCATAGGCCGACTCGGACGCACTTGATGCGCTCACCTGCTGCACTTGCTGGCGCTCGATCGAGCGCACCGAGCTGATCTGGTCGGCGGCATCGTGTACCGCGTCGATCACGGCGCCGTTGTAGCTTTCGATCGCGACATCGAGGTCGGCGTTCTTGCCGCGCAGGTTGGCGCGCAGGCGGCCGCCGTCGAAGATCGGCAGCGTCAGCGCCGGGCCGATGCCGTATTGCTCGCTGCTGGCTTTGACGAGGTTGTTCAGGCCGATGCTGGCGAGGCCGACGAACGCGCTGAGGTTGATGTTGGGGTAGAAGCTCGCCTTCGCGCTTTGCACGTCGCCGGTGGCGGCCTCGATGCGCCAGCGCGCGCTAATGATGTCGGCACGGCGGCCGAGCAGGTCGGCAGGCAACGAGCCCGGCACCGGCACGATCTGCACGGCGTGCAGCGGCACGACGAGCGTGTCGTACGCGCTCGGCGCTTGTGCGGTCAGCGCAGCGAGCACATGCCGCGTCAACGCGATCTGCTCGTCGAGCTGCTCGATTTGCTGGCGCAATTCGGGCAATGCGCCCTCGCCCTGACGCAGCTCTACATTGGTGTCGAGCCCACCGGAGACGCGTTGCTTGATCAGCACCAAGATCTCGTTGCGCTGCTTCAGCGATCGGTCGGCGACCTCGCGCTGCGCGAACAGGCGGCCGAGCTGCACATAGGCGCGCGCCACGTTGCCCGCGAGCATGATGCGCGCGGCCTGTACATCGGCCTGCGCAGCGCGCTGGGTACCGATGGCGGCTTCGATCGCAGCGCGGTTCTTGCCGAAGAAGTCGAACTCGTACGAGGCGCCGATCTGCGCGTTGGCGAGGGTTCGGATCGAGCCGCCGAGCGGTGGTGGGTAGATGCTGTTGGCGCTGAAGTGCTGGCGCGTCACGTCGATGTCACCGTTCACGTGCAGGCCATCGGCCGACCTGTTGAGCTCGACCGCAGCCTGTGCACGTTCGAGGCGGGCCTGTGCCAAGCGCAAGTTCGGGTTACCGGCGATCGCACGGTCGACGAGGTCGTTCAAGGCGCTGTCGCCGAAGCTTTTCCACCAATCCGACGTGACGATCGGCGCGGTGGCGCTTGCGTCGAGGCCGACGCTCGCCGGTGCGATCGTCTGAGCCTTCGACGCAATGCCGGCGCTGTTCGCGCAGCCGGAGAGCGTCAACACGATGCTGGAGGCGATCGCCACCGCGATGGCGGTAAGGGCCGGCAGGCTGGACCGCGTGCCGAGCATGTGGTCGTGCAAAGCGTGGCCCAGCGCGCACGCTTCGTTAAATAGTTGTTGTGGCTTCATTTGCTTAGGCAATTAATTCATTCCATTCGGGGCGGGTAACCGAGGCCGGCCGTTCAGCCTGCCTCTCGCATCGTTTCGCCGTTTTTGAGCATGCGCCCCAGGTAAGTGCGCAGCGCCTGCCATTCGGTCTTCGAGAAGCCGGCCAAGTGGCCGTTGAGCACCTCTGCGAGCACTGCAGGCACTTCGGAGATCGCGGCGTCACCCTCGGCAGTCAACTCGACCTGCACGACGCGCCGGTCTTCGGTAGAGCGCACGCGTTTGCACAAGCCCTTCTTTTCCAACCGATCGAGAAGCCGGGTCATCGCACCCGGGTCCTGGTTGAGCCAGCGCGCGAGTTCGGCCACTGTCGCGCCGCCCGTTGCCTGCAGGCGCAACAACGGCCCCCACTGCGCACTCGTCAGGCCGTGCGCTTCGAGGCGCTTGTCGGCTTGGAAGACAACCGACATCACGATGCGCTTCATCATGTAGCCGACGCTCTCTTCGGCACAGTAGCCGGCCGGCTGGTAAAAATCTGCGGGGGGAGAGATGCGGGTCACGGTGTGCCTGGTCTTTGGCGAGTATGCCGAACTATAGTTGCCTAGGCAGTAATTGTCAAGGCTGTGTCTGCCCAAACAAGGGTCGAGGGCGATGCAGCGCGTGGCGCCCCTACACTCACGACATGCCCAGCCCTGCCCAACCCCTGCCCGCGGCCGCCTCGCCAGCGCCAACCGACGCCCGCAGCACCACGCCGCCACCGGCGCGCAACGTCGCATCGCTGAGTGGCCTCGTGCCGTTCTTGCGGCCCTACCGCCTCAAGATCGGTTTGGCGATTTTGTTTCTGGTGATGGCGGCGTTGAGCACGCTGGTGTTCCCGATTGCGATGAAGTCGCTGATCGACGAGGGCTTTGTCACGGCGGATCCCGGTGCGCGGGTCATGGCGATGCGCGAACACTTCTTTGCGCTATTCGGCGTGGGCGCCGCGCTCGGCGTGTTCTCGGCGCTGCGCTTCTACATGGTCACCTGGCTCGGCGAGCGCGTCACGGCCGACCTGCGCAACGCGGTCTATGCGCACGTCGTCACGCAGAGCCCGGAGTTCTTCGAGACCACGCAAACGGGCGAGGTGCTGTCGCGCCTCACGACCGACACGACGCTGGTGCAGACGGTCGTCGGCTCCAGCCTCTCGATGGGCTTGCGCAATGCAGTGCTCGGCATCGGCGCGATGGCAATGCTGATCGCGACCAACCCGGTCGTGATGACGCAGGTGCTGGGCATCCTGATCGTCGTGGTGCTGCCGAGCCTGTATTTCGGACGGCGCGTGCGCAAGCTCAGCCGCGCGAGCCAGGACCGTGTGGCCGATTCGAGCGCGATCGCTGCCGAGGTGCTCAACGCCATTCCGGTGGTGCAGAGTTACACGCAGGAGGCGCGCGAAGCGACGCGGTTCGATGCGTCGACCGAGAACGCGTTCGACACCGCCGTGAAGCGCACGCGCATGCGCGCAATCCTGGTCGGATTCATCATCACCGCGACCTTCGGCGCGTTGCTCTGGGGCCTGTATCAGGGCACGCAAGCAGTCGCGCGCGGCGACATCACGGCAGGGCACCTGGGCCAGACCGTTGTCTACGTGATCATTTTGGTGAGCAGTGTGGCGGTGCTGTCGGAGGTGTACGGCGACATGCTGCGCGCCGCCGGCGCGACCGAGCGGCTGATGGAACTGCTCAACCTGAGCTCGCCGATCACGTCGCCGGAGCAACCGGTGGCGCTCGCCTCCGCGCGCGGCGGCTCGGCGGTGGCGCTGCGCGACGTGACCTTCCGCTACCCGTCGCGGCCGCAGCACGCGACGCTGTCGCACTTCGACCTGAGCGTGGCGCCGGGCGAGACCGTGGCGCTGGTCGGCCCGAGCGGAGCTGGCAAAAGCACCGTGTTTCAGTTGCTGCTGCGCTTCTACGACGTGGCCTCGGGCGAGGTGATGCTCGACGGCGTGCCGGTGCGCAACGTGACCCTGCATGACCTGCGCGGCCGCATCGGCATCGTGCCGCAAGACAGCGTGATCTTCTCGGCCGACGCGATGGAAAACATCCGCTACGGCCGGCCCACTGCGACCGACGCCGAGGTGATCGCGGCCGCGAAGGCCGCGTTCGCGCACGACTTCATCGGCGACCTGCCCGAGGGCTACCAGACCTTCCTGGGCGAGCGCGGCGTGCGCCTTTCGGGTGGACAGCGCCAGCGCATCTCGATCGCCCGCGCGATTCTGAAGAACCCGCCGCTGCTGCTGCTCGACGAAGCCACCAGCGCGCTCGATGCCGAGAGCGAACGCATGGTGCAGGCCGCGCTCGAATCGGCGATGAAAGACCGCACGACGCTGGTGATCGCGCACCGGCTCGCGACCGTGCAGCGCGCCGATCGCATCGTGGTGCTCGAGGCCGGCCAGATCGTCGAGACCGGCACGCATGAACAACTGGTCGCGTCGGGTGGCCTCTACGCGCGGCTGGCGGCATTGCAGTTCGACCGATGAACCTGCACTCGCTCGTGCGGAATGGCAAGCGAACACGCGCTGTAGGTTTGCACCGACACCCGCGCCTGCCGCGCACCGACACCGCTTGTCACGCGTGTTGGCCAGAATCCGACGTCAAAATGCGGGCACAACGCCCGTCCCTATCAACTGGAGCACTGCACATCATGAACATGTCCATCAATCTTCGCGCGGGCGCTTGCGCCATCGTCAGTGCCGCTTTTCTTGCCACGGGCTGCGCCGACATGAGCGAGCGCCAGAAAGGCACCGCCGTCGGCGGCGGCGTGGGAGCCGGCGTCGGCGCGGTGATCGGCAGCGCGACGGGCGGCCGGGCCGGCACCGGCGCACTCATCGGCGGCGCGCTCGGTGCCGTCGCCGGCAACCTGTGGTCCAAGCGCATGGAAGACCGCCGCGCGACAATGGAGCAGGCGACCCGCGGCACCAACGTCGAGGTCACGCGCACTGCCAACAACGAGCTCAAGCTCAACATCCCGAACGACATCTCGTTCGATACCGGCAGCGCCGCGATCAAGCCGCAATTGCGCACCGTGCTCGACCCGTTCGCGAACAGCCTGCGTGACGACCCGAGCGCGCGCTTGATGATCGTCGGCCACACCGACAACACCGGCTCAAACGCCGTCAACAACCCGCTGTCGGTCGAACGCGCGAACAGCGTTCGCGACTATCTGACGTCGCGCGGCATGGCGGGTTCGCGCATCGAGACCGCGGGTCGCGGCGAGCGCGAACCGGTCGCCGAGAACACCACCGACGCGGGCCGCGCGAAGAACCGCCGGGTCGAGATCTTCTTGCGCGAGCCGGCACCGGCCTGACGCCAACGCCGCGCCGCGGTGGGCGGCGGGCGGCCGAATGGATAATCGACTGACTCAGCCCTTCTTGAAAGATGCTGCCGCGATGCCCTCCTCCGCCCGTCCGATCCGCTCGCAATACGAAGATTTCATGCGCCATGTGCGCAGCCACGGCGTCTACAAGGCCGACCGGACCGGCACCGGTACGACCAGCGTGTTCGGCCACCAGATGCGCTTCGATCTGAACGAGGGATTTCCACTCGTTACGTCGAAAAAAGTGCACTTCAAATCCGTCGCGCTCGAGCTGCTTTGGTTTCTGCGCGGCGACGGCAACGCGACCTGGCTGCAAGAACGCGGCGTGACGATCTGGAACGAGTGGGCCCAGCCCGACGGCGATCTCGGCCCGGTCTACGGCGTGCAATGGCGCTCGTGGCCGACGCCCGGTGGCGGCCACATCGACCAGATCGCACAGGTCGTCGAGCAACTCAAGACCAACCCCGATTCGCGCCGCATCATCGTCAGCGCCTGGAACGTGGCCGAGTTGAGCAAGATGGCGCTGATGCCGTGCCACGCGTTCTTTCAGTTCTACGTTGCCGGGGGGAAGCTGAGCTGCCAGCTCTACCAGCGCAGCGCCGATGTTTTCCTCGGCGTGCCGTTCAACATCGCGAGTTACGCGCTGCTTACGCACATGCTGGCTCAGCAATGCGATTTACAGGTCGGCGATCTCATCTGGACCGGCGGTGACTGCCACATCTACAGCAACCACACCGAGCAGGTTGCCCTGCAACTCACGCGCGCGCCGCATGCATACCCAAGCCTGTCGATCAAGCGCAAGCCAGCTTCGATCTTCGACTACGAATACGAAGATTTCGAAGTGCTCGACTACGCTCACCACCCGACGATCAAAGCGCCCGTGGCCGTGTAGATCGTCGAGGAAGCAACGCCTCGGGAGCGCGAGGCCGCCGAGGCGTTGGTTGATATCGACCGCACTGTCTTGTCCGGTGGGCCGGGGTCACTTGAACACCTCCCGCAAAGCCACGCCAGTGCTTGATCTCGCGAGTCCGGTCTCTATGGGTTACCCAAAAAGTTATCCCGCGCAATCTCGCGTTCGCATCGGCGGGCATCGCGCGACTTTGCTCGGCGGCGAACATGCCCAGCGAGAGCAAGCTCTGACCAGCGATGCCGATCATGCGCATATTCATTGCCTCAGCGCCAGGAACGACGGCATATCGTCATGCGGCGGGGTCGAGGCTCTTGCGACGCAAGCGCGCCACCATGAAGCCCGAGGCCTGCGTGAGGTGCGATCTGACCAGCGCCTCGGCGCGTTCACCGTCGCCCTTGGCGATGGCTTTCAGGATCGCGTCGTGCTGGTCCCAAATGTCGCGCGGCCTCTCGTCGCGAATAAGCACCTCGCCCATCACGCGCTGGGTGTAGGTCAGGTGAGTCTCGAGTGCCGGGGCAATGAGGGGGTTGCTCGACAGGCCGTAGATAAACTCATGGAACTTCATGTCGGCGGCGATCATTCTGGTCACCGAGCCGGCAGCGACCGCCTTGCGGCCGGCGTCGATCAGCGCCGGGCCGGCCTTGGCCGCGCGCTCGGCGCCGAGCTCCGCTGCGCGCCGCGCCGCGAGGCCCTCGATGACCGCGCGGATGTCGTACATGTGCTGCACGTGCTCCGGGTCCAACGGCGCGACCAGCAAGCCGCGGCCAGGCGCGTCCTGCAGCACGCCCTGGTCGCGCAGCAAGGCCAGCGCCTGCTGCACCGGCTGGCGCGACACGCCGAGCGCCTGGGCAATCTGCTCCTGGATGATGCGGTCGGCGGGCGCCAAGGCACCGGACGAGATTTCCGCGAGGATCGCGTCGCGCACCTGCTTGACGAGGTTGGGTTGGCTGGCGAGGGTTTTCATGAATGCGGAATGCGGAGTTCCGCAAGTCTATCTTCGCTCTGGCCGCTGGCCAGCCGGTCCCGCAGCATCCGGTGCAGGATCTTCCCGGTAGTGGTGCGCGGCATCTCGGCGTCGGCAACGAAGCGCACTGACTGGGGCCGCTTGTAGCCGGCGATTCGCCCGCGGCACCAGTCGAGCAGTTCGGCCTCGGTGGCCTCGGCCTCCTGGTGCAGCACCACGACGGCGTGCACGGCCTCGCCCCACTTGTCGTGCGGCATGCCGACCACGGCCACGTCCTTGACCTTCGGGTGCGCGCCGATCACGCCCTCGACCTCGGACGGATAGACATTCTCGCCGCCGGTGATGATCATGTTGCTCTTGCGGTCGACGAGGTGGATATAGCCCTCGGCGTCGCGCCGCGCCATGTCGCCCACGGAGCACCAGGCGCCATCGTGGAAGGCCTCCTCGGTCTTTGCGGGGTTCTTCCAGTAACCGTCGAAGACGTAGGGCGTGCGCGAGTAGAGCTCGCCGACCTCGCCGTCCGGAACTTCCCTGCCCTTCGCGTCGAGCAGGCGGATCGGCCCCGAGCCGGCCCACTCGCGGCCCACCGAGCCCAGCCTGTCGATTTGCTCCTCGGGGCGCAGCAGCGTGACCCAGCCGGCCTCGGTGGAGCCGTACAGCTCGTAGAGCTGGCCGTTGCGGAAGTGCTCGAGGATCGCGAGCTTGGTCTCCTTGCGCGCCGGCGCGGAGGAGATCATCAGCTTCTCGACCGCACCCACGTCGTACCTCGCCTTGGTGTCTTCGGGCAGCCCCAGCATCATGATGTAGTGCGTGGGCACCAGCGAGGTGAAGGTGACCTTCTCGCGCGCCAGCGTGGCCAGCAGGGCTTCCGGATCAAAGCTCTTGCGGTCGTCGATCACGACGGTGGCGCCCAGGTGCGTGAAGGTGTGGCTGAAGTACAGCGAGTTGGCATGGCACATTGGCATTACCAGCAGCGCAGTGTCGTCGCGCGTGAAGCCCATCTCGAGCGCCGTGGCCAGTGCAATCAGGGTGTTGCCTTCGTGGCTGCGGATGGCACCCTTGGGCCGGCCGGTCGTGCCCGAGGTGTACATCAGCGCGCAAGGATCGGCCGGCCGCACGGCGGCGGCGGGGTTGTTGTTTTCGGCGGCCTCGATCAGCGCCTCGTAATCCTGCCAACCGCTGACAAGCTCCCGGTCGATGCTGATGTAGGCCTGCGGTGCGATCGACAGTTCGGCACGGATCGAGTCGACCCGGTCCCTCAGCTCTCCCTGCGCGATGACGGCACGCGCTTCGCAGTGCGAGGCGATGTAGGCGATCTCCGGCGCCGTGAGGCGGAAGTTGATCGGCACCGCCACGAGGCCAGCTCGCGCCAGCGCCACGTACATTTCCATCCATTCGATGCAGTTGTAGGCCAGCAGCGCCACGCGGTCGCCCTTCACCAGGCCCAGCGCGTGCAAACCGCTGGCCAGTCGGCCAGCGCGCTCATGCCATTGAGCAAAGGTGAGCGCACGCTGCGAATCGCGCGTGCCCATCTTGTTCGGCTGCAGGCGGGCGTGCGCCGCAACGGCGTCGGCCACGGTGAGCAGATGGTTCATGGGCACTCTCCTTCAGGGGCGGTGCAGGGTCCCGCGGCGCCTGCTACGGAGTAGCTTACGGGCGCGCCACAAAGTGCGGCGGATGCAACCATCTTAGAACTCGGAATTCAAAGTTCAAATAGGGATAGCCCTGATGTTAGTACTCTGAATTCAGAATACATTTTTATCAATTGGCAGGCAGAGACCTCCCCCATCGGACACTTCCAGGAGACGACGATGACCGTGACCCGCAGAAACTTCCTCGCCGCTGGCGCGCTGGCCGGCGTGGCCGCGCTGCCCGGCCTGTCCTTCGCGCAAGGCAAGCCGCCAGAGTTCAAGCTCAAGCTGGGCAACGACTTGCCCGTGACCCACTCGGTGAACGCGCGCCTGAAAGAAGCGATCGCAGCGATCTCGTCCGAAACCGGTGGCCGCGTGGCCATCGAACTCTTTCCCAACAACCAGCTGGGTGGCGACGCTGACATGATGTCGCAGATCCGCTCCGGCGCCCTCGAGCTGGCGACGTTCCCCGGTACGGTGATGTCGACCTTGATCCCGGTCACGTCCATCACCGGGGTGGGCTTCGCCTTCTCCGGCTACGACAAGGTTTGGGCCGCGATGGACGGTGCGGTGGGCAACCACATTCGCGCGGCCATCGAGAAGATCAATCTGGTGCCGTTCGCCACCGTGTGGGACAACGGCTTCCGCCAGATCACCACCAGCACCAAGCCCATCAACACGCCCGACGACCTGAAGAACTTCAAGATCCGCGTGCCGGTGGTGCCGCTGTGGGTGCAGATGTTCAAGACCTTGGGCGCCGCCCCGGTGAGCCTGCCGCTGGCCGAGGCGTATCAGGCCCTGCAAACCAAGGTGGCCGACGGCCAGGAGAACCCGCTGGCGCTGATCGAGTCGGCCAAGTTCTTCGAGGTGCAGAAGTTCTGTTCGCTGACCAACCACTCCTGGGACGGTTTCTGGTTCGTCGCTGGCGGGAAGTTATGGAAGACGGTGCCGGCCGACATGCAGCAGGTCATCACGAAGCACATGAACGCCGCCGCCATCAAGCAGCGTGACGACATCGCCCGCGCGAACGTCGACCTGCGAAAGCTGCTCGAGGGTAAGGGCTTGGTCTTCAACACCGTCGACAACGCGGCCTTCCGGCGCGTGCTCAGCAGCGGCGGCTTCTACAGCCAGGCAAAGGAAAAGTTCGGCCCCGAAGCCTGGGGTCTGCTGCAGCAATACGCCGGCGAAATCGCCTGACGCGTATGTCCACAACTTCGCACGCACCGACGGACGAGGTCGGCAGCGTCATGCCACCCACTGGCCGCCGCAGCGGCCCGAATGCCTGGGTGCTGGCGTTGGACCATCGCCTGGGTGGCGCCATCGAGGCCATCGCTGCAGCGCTGATCGTGGCCGAGATCGTGATCCTGTTCATGGGCGTGGTCTCGCGCTACTTTCTGCAGATGCCGCTGGTATGGTCCGACGAGGTGGCTTCGCTGCTCTTCCTGTGGCTCGTCAGTTTGGGTGCCGTGGTGGCCTTCCGCCGCGGCGAGCACATGCGCATGACGGCGCTGGTGGCGAAGGCTTCGCCGAAGGCGCGCGCATTCCTCGACACCGTGGCCATCACCGCCGCGCTGGCCTTCCTGTTGCTGAACTTGTGGCCGGCCTACGAGCACGTGCTGGAAGAAGCTGCCGTGACCACGCCGGCGCTCGACATCTCGGCGTCCTGGCGTGCCGCCGCGCTGCCCGTGGGCTTAACCTTGATGGCGCTGATGTCGCTGTTGCGCTTGTTCAAGACAGCCGATTGGCGCCTGGCTGCGGCCGCCACCGGCACCGTCGTCGCGACGGGCCTGTTGCTGTGGGCGCTGCAGCCGCTGCTGCCCGGTCTCGGCAAGCTCAACCTCGTGATTTTCTTCGTCGGCGTCACCGCCGTTACCGTGCTGATCGGCGTGCCCATCGCCGTATCTTTCGGCTTGGCCACCTTCGGCTTCCTGGCGCTGACGACGACCCTGCCGGTGGGCGTGATCGTCGGCCGCATGGACGAAGGCATGTCGCACATCATCCTGCTGGCGGTGCCGCTGTTCGTCTTCCTGGGACTGCTGATCGAAGCCACCGGCATGGCGCGCGCCATGGTGGCGTTCCTGGCCAGCCTGCTCGGCCATGTGCGCGGCGGCCTGTCGTATGTGCTGATCGGCGCGATGTACCTGGTGTCGGGCATCTCGGGCTCGAAGGTGGCCGACATGGCTGCCGTGGCGCCGGTGCTGTTCCCGGAGATGCGCCAGCGCGGCGCCAAGCCGGGCGACCTGGTGGCACTGCTGGCCACCAGCGGCGCGCAGACCGAAACCATCCCGCCCAGCCTGGTGCTGATCACCATCGGCTCGGTGACGGGTGTCTCGATCGCGGCGCTCTTCACCGGCGGCATGCTGCCCGGCGTGGTGATGGGGATCGCGCTGTGCTGCGTGATCGGTTGGCGCTACCGCGGCGAAGACTTGTCACAGGTGCGTCGCGCCACTGGCCGCCAGATCGGCCAGGCCCTGTTGGTCGCGCTGCCCGCCATCGCGCTGCCCTTCGTCATCCGCGCGGCTGTGGTGCACGGCGTGGCCACCGCCACCGAGGTGTCCACGCTGGGCATCGCCTACTCGCTGCTCGCCGGCTTACTGATCTACCGCCAGACGAAGTGGAACCGGATGGTGCCGATGCTGGTGGAGACAGCCGCGCTGTCGGGGGCCATCCTGTTCATCATCGGCACGGCCACCGCCATGGCCTGGTCGCTCACGCAGTCGGGCTTCTCGAACAGCCTGGCCGCGGCGATGGGTGCGCTGCCCGGCGGCGTGCCCATGTTCCTGTTCGTCTCGGTCGTCGCCTTCATCGTGCTGGGCAGCGTGCTCGAGGGCATTCCGGCCATCGTGCTGTTCGGGCCACTGCTGTTCCCCATCGCCCGTCAGGTCGGCGTGCACGAGGTGCACTACGCCATGGTGGTGGTGCTGGCGATGGGCGTGGGCCTGTTCGCGCCGCCCTTCGGCGTGGGCTACTACGCCGCCTGCGCGATCGGCCGCGTCGACCCCAAGGACGGCATGAAGCCCATCGTCGGCTATGTGCTGGCGCTGCTGGTCGGCTTGGCCGTCGTCACTGCGGTGCCGTGGATTTCCACCGGCTTTCTCTGACTTCCAGGCAAGGACACCCGACACCATGAGCACCTCCACCGTCTCCGACCACAGCACGGCCGCGCTGATTGCCCGCTTCCTGAAGGCACGCGGCGTCGACCGCGTGTTCGGGTTGTGCGGCGGCCACATCATGCCGATCTGGATGCGCCTGGACGCCGAAGGCATCCGCATCATCGACGTGCGCGACGAACGCGCCGCCGTCTACATGGCACACGCCCATGCCGAACTCACCGGCGGCCTCGGCGTGGCGATCGTCACCGCCGGGCCCGGCGTCACCAACGCGATGACCGGCATCGCCAACGCGCATGTTGCCAAGGCTTCGGTGCTGGTGCTCTCGGGCACGCCGCCGCGCGCGCAGGAGAACCGCGGCGCGCTGCAGGACATGGTGCACACCGACTTCGTGCGGCCGCTCACCCGCTACGCCCGCACCGTGCGCGAGCCCGACCTGGCACTGCAGGAACTGGACGAGGCCGTGGCGCGCGCGCTCGGCCACGCCGGCGAACCGGGGCCGGTCTACCTCGACTTCCCGGTCGACACGCTGCGCGCCGAGGTGTCGCGCGCAGTGCAGCTGCCCGAGCTGATGGCTCCCCGCCCGCGGCGCAGCATGCTGCCCGACCCGGCGGCCATCGACGAGGCGATCGAACTGCTGTGGTCGGCACGCCGCCCGCTGTTCATCTCGGGCCGCGGCGCGCGCGCGGCGGGGGCGCCGCTGCAGCGCCTGCTGTCGCGGCTCAACGCGCTGTACCTGGACACCGGCGAGAGCCGCGGCCTGGTGCCCGAAGAGCACCCGTCGGTGGTGGCGGCGATGCGCGGCTCGGTGATGAGTGAGGCCGATGTGGTGGTGACGGTCGGCCGCCGGCTCGACTTCCAGCTCGCCTACGGCTCACCCGCAGTCTTCGGCGAGGCGCGTTTCGTGCGCATCGCCGATTGCGCCGCCGAGCTGCGCGACAACCGGCGCGGTGCGGCGGAAATCTACGCCAGCCCGGCTGCGGCGCTGGAGGCCATCCTCGAACGCGCCGGCGACCGCGCCCCGGCCACCGACCTCGAATGGGCACGCAACACACGCGCCAAGCACCAAGCGCGCGCCGACAAGCTGGTCACGTCGATGGCCCAGTCCGCCCCGGGCAGCGACGGCCTGATGCACCCGAACCGGCTGCTCGCCGCGCTGCGCGATGCGCTGCCGCGCGATGCCATCCTGGTCGCCGACGGCGGCGACTTCCTCAGCTTCGCCCGCATCGGCCTGCCGGCCACGAGCTACCTCGACCCCGGCTCGCTGGGCTGCATCGGCATCGGCACGCCCTTCGGCGTCGCGGCCAGCCTGGCCTGCCCGGATCGCATCGTGGTGGTGGCCACCGGTGACGGCGCCTTCGGCTTCAACGCGATGGAGATCGACACTGCGGTGCGCCACAACGCGCCGGTGATGATCGTCGTCGCCAACAACGGCAGCTGGGCCATCGAAGTGCGCGACCAGTTGGAGACCCACGGCAAGGTGGTGGGCACGCGGCTGCAGTTCGCCGACCACGCGGCGATGGCGGGCGCCTTCGGCCTGCACGCGGAACGCGTGGAGCGCGCCGAAGACCTGCCCGGCGCGATCCAGCGCGCGCTCGCCGTCGTTCGTGCGGGGCGGCCGGCGCTGCTGGACGTGCTGGTGACGCCGGAGGCCGCGTCGTCCGACGCCAAGTCCGGCCTGGCCTGGGTGCCCGACCTGCAGGCGCTGGGCGCCTGGGACGAGGCCGAGCACCGATGGAGGCAAGGGCGTCAAGCCTGAGCTGCAGCGATCGACGGCACGCGCAACCTCATGGACTTCACACTCAGCCCCGAACTCGCGGACCTGCAGGTGCGTGTGCGCCGCTTCATCGCTGACGAGATCATTCCCTTCGAGACCGACCCGCGCCAGGGCGATCACGGCCCGGACGACGCGCTGCGCGAGGTGCTCATCGACAAGGCGCGCCAGGCCGGCCTGCTGTCACCGCACGCCGCGCACGAATACGGCGGGCTGGGCCTGTCGCACACCGGCCGCGCCGTGGCCTTCGAGGAAGCCGGCTACTCGATGCTCGGGCCGGTGGCACTGAACGTGTTCGCACCCGACGAAGGCAACATGCACCTGCTGGAGGCGGTGGCGACAGTCGAGCAGAAACAGCAGTGGCTGCGGCCGTTGGCCGAAGGGCGCATCCGCTCCTGCTTCTGCATGACCGAGCCTGCGCCGGGCGCCGGCAGTGACCCGTCGATGCTGACCACCACCGCGGTACTCGACGGCGATCACTACGTCATCGACGGCCACAAGTGGTTCATCACCGGCGCCGACGGCGCGGCGCTGGCCATCATCATGGCCAAGGTGCCCGACGTGGGCGCGACGATGTTCCTCGCTGACATGCGCTCGCCCGGCATCACGCTCGAGCGCAACATGGACACGCTGGACACCTGCTTTCCCGGGGGTCACGGCGTGCTGCGCTTCGAACGGCTGCGCGTGCACGCCTCTGCGGTCCTCGGCGAGGTTGGCCAAGGCTTCCGCTACGCGCAGGTGCGCCTGTCGCCTGCGCGGCTGACGCACTGCATGCGCTGGCTGGGCGCGGCGCGGCGCGCGCACGACATTGCGGTGGCCTACGCGCGCAGCCGCCAGGCCTTCGGCCGTCCGATCGGCGAGCACGAAGGCGTGGGCTTCATGCTGGCCGACAACGAGATGGACCTGCACGTCGCGCGCTTGACAGTACGGCACTGCGCTGCGGTACTGGACCAAGGCGACCAGAGCCGCCTCGCGCTGCACGAGTCGAGCCGTGCCAAGGTCATCGTCTCCGAAGCCGTATGGCGCGTGGCCGATCGCTGCGTGCAGATCCTCGGCGGCCAGGGCGTCACCTCAGAGACCGTGGTGGCGCGCATCTTTGCCGACATGCGCGCCTTCCGCATCTACGACGGCCCGTCCGAGGTGCATCGCTGGAGCCTGGCCAAGCGCATCTTGAAGAGTGCGATTGCATGACCGCAAGCGTGCTGGGGCGGGCGTTGGCTACCGGGTGCGCGGTTCGTGAACCCTGAAGAAATCCTGCGACTGGCAGACTGGCTGCGCGCCCATGTGTCGGACTTCCGCGGCAGTGTGCGGGTGCAGCCGCTGGCCGGCGGGCAATCCAACCCGACATTTGCCGTCGAGGCCGGCGATCACCGCTGGGTGCTGCGCCGCAAACCGCCCGGCGTGCTGCTCGCTTCGGCGCACGCGGTGGACCGTGAATACCGGGTGATGGCGGCGCTGGCCGCCACCGATGTCCCGGTGCCGCGCATGCACGCGCTGTGTGAGGACGCGGGAGTCATCGGCTCGACCTTCATCGTGATGGAACACGTCGAGGGCCGCGTCTTCGCCGACCCGTCGCTGCCCGGCCTGGGCGCCGGTGAGCGCGACGCGGTCTATCTCGCGCTCGCGCGCACGCTGGCGGCGATCCACAGCGTCGACGTGGCCGCCGTCGGGCTCGCTGAGTACGGCCGCCCACAGCGCTACCTCTCGCGCCAGATCGACCGCTGGACGCGTCAATACCGCGCCAGCCAGACCGAGGTGCTAGAGCCGATGGAAAGGCTCGTCGAATGGCTGCCGGCGCATCTGCCGCCCGGCCTGGACAACGAGCCCGGCACGCTGGTCCACGGCGACTACCGCATCGACAACCTCATCTACCACCCGACCGAGCCGTGCGTGTTGGCGGTGATCGACTGGGAGCTGTCCACGCTCGGTCATCCGCTGGCCGACCTCGCGTACCACCTGATGGCCTGGCGGGTCGCGCCCGACGAGTTCCGCGGTCTGAAGGGTCACGACCTGGCGGCGCTCGGCCTGCCGGGCGAAGCCGAACACCTCGCGCGCTATCTCGCCGCCAGCGCCACAGCAGGCAGGGCCGCGTCGCCCGAGGTGATGGACTACCTGATGGCATTCAACATGTTCCGCATGGCTGCCATCCTGCAGGGCATTCTTGCGCGCTCGCTCCAAGGCAACGCCGTGGCGGGCGACTCGCACGCGACCGGCGCGCGGACACGTCGCATGGCCGAGGCCGGCTGGCGGCAGGCGCTGCAATCCGCCTGACGCCGCCGCCGTGCAGCACATCCTCGCGATCACCACCCCGTTCTTCGCGATCGTGCTGCTCGGCTGGGTGGTCGTGCGTGGGCGCCTGCTCGGGCTGGAATCGATTCCGGGCCTGAACGGCTTCGTGCTGTTCTTCGCGCTGCCCTGCATGCTGTTTCGCTTCAGCGCCACCACGCCGATCGCGCAGTTGCTGGACGCATCGGTCGTGACGGTCTATCTCGTCGGCGCACTCGGCATGGTCGCACTGGCAGCCGGCATTGCGAGACGCCAGGGGCTGCTCTGGCGCGACGCCGCGTTCGGCGCGCTGGTCGCCGCCTTCCCGAACAGCGGGTTCATGGGCGTGCCGCTCCTGATCGCGCTGTTCGGGCCGGCCGCGGCGGCACCGGCCATCGTGGCCTTGGCGCTCGACATGGTCGTGACCAGTTCGCTGTGCATCGCCCTGTCGCAACTCGGATCGCACGCCGCACCCGGGCTGCGTGGCAGCGGCAACCCCGCTGGCGCGGCCGCGCGGCGCGCCCTGCGCGGCATGGTCGCCAATCCGTTGCCCTGGTCGATCGCGCTCGGCACGCTGGCATCGGCAGCCCAGCTGCTGCCGCCGGCACCAATGATGCGGGCGGTCGACATGCTGGCCGACGCCGCCTCGCCGGTGGCGCTGTTCGCGCTCGGCGCGATGCTGGCGCGCGGCCAGATCGCATCACCGCCCTCACCGGCAGGTGGGCCCTCGGGCGCGCTCGGCCTCGCGGCCCTCAAGCTGTTGCTGCACCCGCTGCTGGTACTCGCGGCGGGCCGCCTCGCCATCGCGGCGGGCCTGCCGCTGGACCCTTTTGCCGCCGCGATCCTGGTGCTCGTGGCCGCGCTGCCGAGTGCCAGCAATGTGCCGATCCTGGCGGAGCGGTTTGGCGCCGACGCAGGGCGCCTGACCCGCGCCGTGCTCGTCAGCACCGTCTGCGCGTTTGGCAGCTTCACGCTGGCAGTGAAGTGGATCGACGCGCCGGCGCCGATGCCATTTCGCAGCCCCTCGCCCACACGCTGAGACCGGTCGCCGCGTGCAGCGGCTCGACAAGCCACCGGTTGTTACGTTTGAATTCAGAGTTCCGGGATTTCCCGAATAATCGAACTCTGAATTCGGAGTACATTAAATCCAACTGCTCGAGGGTTCTGCATGCGCTGTTCCGACACTTCCGCCTCTCCGTGCGACTGCTCGGCCGCAGCACAGTTGAACGCGCCCCGTCGCCGCGTCATCCGCATTGGCGCTGCCGGCTTGATCGCACCGTTCGCGTTCGCCGCCTGGCCTGCAGCGGAGTCCTGGGCGGGCGACCGCCTCGTCGAGGAAGACGCCGAGGGCGCGCCAGCGCCGCTGCGGGTCGCCGACCTCAAGCCCGGCAAGCCGATGCTTGCGTTCCCCTTCGACGTCAAGCGCAATGCGCCGCGCAACGACTCGCGCCTGAACAAGGTCGTGCTGATCCGCCTGCCCGAAGCCGACATGTCGGCCGAAACGCGCGCACGCGCCGCGGGTGGCGTGCTCGCCTACTCGGCGGTCTGCACGCACCAGGCCTGCGACGTGAAGACCTGGCTCTCCAAAGAAAAGACCCTGGTCTGCTACTGCCATTCGTCGAAATTCGCGCTGCTCGACGGCGGCGCCGTCACGGCCGGGCCGGCATCTCGCGCGCTGCCTGCCCTCCCGCTCGCGCTCGAAGGTGACGAACTCGTCATCGCCGGCGCCTTCACCGCAACGCCGGGCGGAATCCCGAGCTGAACATCGAAACCCAACGACAAGGAGACCACTCATGACTTCACCGATGTTTTCACCGATGCACACCCTCGCCGCCGCTGCGCTGGCCGCCTGCGCACTCGCCGCGCATGCCGAAATTGACCTCGGCCCGTATGTGCCGGTCACCGACGCCCGGCTGGCCAACCCCGAGCCGGGCAACTGGCTGCAGTACCGCGGCAACTACGGCGGCTGGGGCTACAGCCCACTCGAAAAGATCAACGCCGGCAATGTCGGCAAGCTCAAGCTCGCCTGGTCGATGGCCACCGGCCAGACCGACGGACACCAGTCGCCCCCGATCGTCAACAACGGCTACATGTATGTCACGACACCCGGCGCGCAGGTGATCGCGCTCGACGCTTCGAGCGGCATCGAACTGTGGCGCTGGAAGAAAGAGCTGCCCGCCGATCTGATGCAGCTGCACCCGACCAACCGTGGCGTGGCGCTGTACGGCGACAAGGTCTACATGGCCACGGTCGACGCCCACCTCGTCGCACTCGACGCGAAGACCGGCAAGGTGGCCTGGGACGTCGCCGTCGGAAATTCAAAGGCCCTGCAGTACATCACGCTCGCGCCGCTGGCGGCCAAAGGCAAGATCATGGTCGGCTCCTCCGGCGGCGAGACCGGCGTGCGCGGCTTCGTCGCGGCCTACGATGCCGTCACCGGCAAGGAGGCTTGGCGCACCTACACGACGGCCGCGCCGAACGAGCCGGGCGGCGACACCTGGCCCGGCGACTCATACAAGAATGGCGGCGGCAGCATCTGGATCACCGGCACCTACGACCCGGCCACCAACCTCGCCTACTGGGGCACCGGCAACCCTGCACCGTGGCCCACCGAAGGCCGCAAGGGCGACAACCTCTACACCACGTCGGCCATCGCGCTCGATGTGGACAGCGGTGCGATCAAGGGCCACCACCAGTACCACCACAACGACGCGTGGGACTGGGACGAGGTTTCAGCGCCCGTGCTGATCGACACCGAGATCAAGGGCCGCAAGGTCAAGGCCGCGGTCCACGCCGGCCGCAACGGCTACCTCTGGATGCTCGAGCGCCAGCCGAACGGCAAGATCGGTTTCATCGACGCTTTTCCCTACGTCCACAACAACGCCTTCAAGTCGATCGACAAGACCACCGGCCGGCCGACGTACGACGAGGCGCACAGGCCCGGCTTGGGCAAGGCGGTGAGCTTCTGCCCGTCGCTCTGGGGCGGCAAAGACTGGCCGCCCGAAGCCTGGAACCCGAAGACGGGCCTGTTCTACATCCCGGCCAACAACAACCTCTGCGCCGAGCTGCCGGCGGCCGACACCGCCAAGTACAAGGCGGGCGACCTCTATATCGGCTACCCGATCGAGGGTGTGATGGGCAGCCTGCGCTACAAGGACGACAAGGCGCCCGCGACCATCGGCGAGCTGCAGGCCTGGGACCTGAAGACCGGCAAGATGGCCTGGGTTCACAAGTTCGACACCTTCATCTGGGCGCCCCTGCTCACCACGGGTGGCAACCTCGTGTTTACCGGCGGCACCAACGACCGTCAGTTCCGTGCCTTCGACGCGACCAACGGCAAGGTGCTGTGGCAGTACAGCATGCCCTCGGGCGTGACCGCCGTGCCGACCTCGTTCGAGGTTGCCGGCGAGCAGTACGTCGCGGTGCAGGCCGGCTGGGGCGTCGATGCCCAGCGCATGCAGTCGGGTATCGACTCGCTCACCGGCAAGACCAAGGCGGTGGCGCAGGGCGGCACGGTGATGGTCTTCAAGCTCGAAAAGTAACGCTCACCCCCACCACACAACGCACGGAGAACCGACATGGACAAGTTCGACCGCAACTACATCGATGGCGAGTGGGTCAGTCCATCGACCACCAGGACGCTGAAGGTGCACAACCCCAGCACCCGGGAGTTGATCGCCTCGGTGCCCGACTCGGACGCCGGCGACGTCGACCGCGCGGTGGCCGCGGCACGCGCCGCGCAACCGGCCTGGGAGCGTTTGCCCGCCATCGAGCGCGCCGTACACCTGCGCACCGTGGCCGCCAAGCTGCGCGAGCACAAGACGCGCCTGGCACGCCGCATCGCGCTCGAGCAGGGCAAGGTCTTGCCGCTGGCTGAAGTCGAGGTCGACTTCACCGCCAACTACATGGACTACATGGCGGAATGGGCGCGCCGCATCGAGGGCGAGATTCTCAACAGCGACCGTCTCGGCGAAACGATCTACCTGCACCGCCGACCGATCGGCGTGGTGGCCGGCATCCTGCCGTGGAACTTCCCATTCTTTCTGATCGCCCGCAAGATGGCGCCGGCACTCGTTGCCGGCAACACCATCGTGATCAAGTCGAGCGAGGAGACGCCGCTCAACGCCTTCGACTTCACCGAGCTGCTGGCCGAATGCGGGTTGCCCAAGGGCGTGTTCAACCTGGTCACAGGCGGCCGTGACACCGGCGCCCGGCTGGCCGAGCACAAGGACGTGGGCCTGATTTCGTTCACCGGCAGCGTCGGCACCGGCATGAAGATCATGGAGACCGCCGCTCGCAACCTGACCCGCGTGAATCTCGAACTCGGCGGCAAGGCACCGGCCATCGTGCTCGACGACGCCGACCTCGAACTGACCGCGAACGCGCTCTTCAACTCGCGCGTGCTCAACACCGGGCAGGTCTGCAACGCGGCCGAACGCGTCTACGTGCAACGCGGCATTGCCGACAAGCTGGCAGACCGCGTGACGCGCCTGATGGCCGAGGCCAAGTACGGCAACCCGCTGGTCGACAACGGCCTGGCCATGGGCCCGCTGATGAACCAGGCCGGCCTCGACAAGGTGGCCGCGCTGGTGGAATCGGCCAGGAAACAGGGCGCGCAGGTGCGCACCGGCGGCCGCGTCGCCGACCGTCCGGGCTTCCACTACGAGCCCACGGTGCTGGTGGGCTGCACCGATGCCATGGACGTGATGACCAAGGAAATTTTCGGACCGGTGCTGCCGATCCGCGTCGTCGACAACCTCGACGAGGCGCTGGCCCTGGCCAACGACTCCGATTACGGCCTGACCTCCTCGGTGTTCACGCAGAACCTGAACGCGGCGATGAAGGCAGCGCGCGAGCTGCGCTTCGGCGAAACCTACATCAACCGCGAGCACTTCGAGGCGATGCAGGGCTTCCACGCCGGCCGGCGCAAGAGCGGCATCGGTGGCGCCGACGGCAAGCACGGCCTGTACGAATACATGGAAACCCAGGTCGTGTATTTGCAGACGGCGTGAGGAGGCCACCTCTCGCGGGTGCGAGAACGCGGCGATGAGCGACATCGTGTCGCGGCGGGCGGCTGCCGGTGGCATCCGCCTTCACTATCTGCGCAGCAACATAGGCAGCACCAGCGGAGGCTCCGGCCTGCCGCTGTTGCTGCTGCACGGCTGGCCCGAGTGGTCGCACGCCTGGCGGCCGGTGATGACTCGGCTGGCCGGTCGCTTCGACATGGTGGCACCCGACTTTCGCGGCTTCGGCCGTTCGCAGAAAACATCGCCGCAGCCGGCGGAAGACGCCACCCCGGCGATCCTGGCCGCCGACATCGTGGCCCTCGCCGACCGGCTCGGGCTCGCGCGCTTTGGCATCGTGTCGCACGACATGGGCTCGATGGTGGCGCAGGCCATCGCGCGGCAGCATCCGGGCCGCGTGGCCGGTCTGTACTTCTTCAATTGCGTGTACGCGGGCATCGGCGCGCGCTTCGCCCAGCCTTCGCACCTCGGCGAAATCTGGTATCAGCAGTTCCACCAGAAGCCCTGGGCCGCCGCGCTGGTGGGCTCGTCGCGCAAGGCCTGCCGCATCTACCTGCAGGCCTTCCTGACGCACTGGTCGCACCGCAAGGACACGTTCGACGGCGAGCTCGAGGCCTGGGTCGACAACTTCATGCGGCCCGGCAACCTGCAGGGCGGATTCAACTGGTACCGCAGCGTGCATGCCGCGCGCATGGCCATGATCGAAGGCCGCGCCGAGCCGCTGCCGCCCATCGGCATCCGCACCCGCGTGCTATGGGGCGCCCACGACCCGGTGCTGAAGGCGTGCTGGACCGATCGCCTGCACGAGCACTTCGGCGAGCTGCAGCTCGACCTCGCGCCCGACGCCGGCCATTTCGTCCACATGGAATGCCCCGAACTGGCGGCGCAGGACATCGCCCGTTTCTTTCGTAACGGCCATGACTGCGAAGTTGCGATCAGCGCAGAGAAGGGCCGAGTGAAGCGATATGCAACGGCCGGACTGCAAAGCATCGTCGAGCGCTGGCGGTAGCTCCAACAGCGAGAGGTGATGCGCTACCGTCGTCAGGTTCATGCCGAGTTGCTTGGCAGTGGTGGCGTTCGAGTCACCGCAGGCGATTCGCTCGCGGATGAACTTCGCCATCTCGAGCGGGGTCAGCCCATGCCGCTTCTGGTTCTCGGCGACCTGCGCGTAGCGATCAACGGGCAGCTCGCGCAGGACAATCGGCACTTCGCTCAGACCCGCTCGAATCGCAGCGCGAAGTCGCTCAGCACCGAAATGGATGAGGTGGCGGCCATCGCCATCCGCAGGATGAACGACGAGCGGTTGGAAGATGCCGCGCTGTTGGATGTCCGCAGCCAGTTCTTCGAGCGCGGCCTCGGGGAACTCGGTACGCGGGTTATTCGCATCCTCATGCAGCAGCGTGACGGCAACGAGCATCGGCCTGCCGTCAGGAATGCCGGGCTCTGAAGTGACAGGTGGGACCGCCTCCCGGAGGGACGCCGCTGCGTCCCGGTGCGCGGCACCTGCTGCGACCCGATCTCGCGCATCCGCGTCTGCCTCTGGCTCCGCATCGAGCAAATCGAGCTGAAGATCTTTGGATTTGTGCCACGGCATGCGCGTGAAGACATCGTGCCGTTGTGGAACGACTGGCGATAGTCCTGCGCCGTTCACATCTTGTCGTGTCCTGGAGTTTCCTGCGGTCTCGAGCGATGCCGTGATGTTTCAGGAGTGCCTGCTGCGCGAAACGGACAGTTTCAACTTTCGGCTCAGATGCATACACTCCTCGAACGACCGTCTCGTCTGAACGGCAGTTTGCGACCCTGTCCAAGTCTGCGGAATCCAAGAAGACCAATCGTGGTGCGCCGCACGGGGTCGGACAATCCGACCCCAAGCTGCGACGTCATGGAAGCACGTTGACAATACACATATAAATACACACACTATTGGCGTGCGCTACAGCTGCGATCCCGCAAAGCAGACGAGCAACCGCAAGAAGCATGGCCTTGACCTGGCCGATGCCAAGGACGTGATTGAGTCCGGGCTGACTGTCACATTCGAAGATCGCCGCTTCGACTACGGCAAGGAACGATTCGTGACGCTGGGGCCGCTTGGCGATACGCTGGTCGCGATCGTCACTGCGGAGAGTGAAGACCACATTCGCATCATCTCGATGCGCAAGGCCGACCGACATGAAAAAGCAATCTACCGCGAAAACTTCAGCTGATCTGCAGGGCGACAAGCCGCTGCGCCGCGCCGACATCGCCGCAGGCAAGTTGGTGCAGCGCAAGCGAGGCACGAGCGGCGCGGTGCTGCCGAACAAACAGCGCGTGAACATCTTTCTCGACGGCGCGGTGATCGAGCACTTCAAATTGAAGGCGGGGGAACGCGGCTACCAGACGCTGATCAATGAAGCGTTGAAGCAGGCCATCCATGCCGAGACCATAGAGGGCGTCGTTCGCAAGACGATTCGCGAAGAACTGCGGCGAGCATGAGGCGGGGCTCTACGCTTCTCCAGCCCGTCATCGCATCTCGTCGCTCGCCGGCGTTCGGCCAGCGCTGCGGATTCGACTGCGCTTGATCGGGATGATCTCGGCACCGGTGCGCAGTTTGTCCAGGTAGTCGGCCCACGTCTGCAGCATCTTGCGGCGCTGCTCAAGGAACTCCGTCTGGTTGTAGGCGCGGCCCAACGAATCCTTCACGGCGTGCGCAAGCTGAGCCTCGATCACGGCCTCGTCAACATTCAATCTTTCGGCCAGCAGCGTGCGCGCCATCGCTGGGAATCCGTGGCTCGTCATCTCGTCGCTGGGGAAGCCCATGCGTCGCAAGGCCGAGAGCACGCCGTTGTCGCTCATCGGCCGTTCGCCGGTGCGCGGGCTCGGGAACAGATAGCGGCCATGTCCTGTCAGTGGCTGCAGCTCCCTCAGGATCGCAAGAGCCTGTCGGGACAACGGAACAACGTGCGCTGTGCCGCTCAGCTTCCCCTTGTTTGGTTCGCTTCATTCGCGCAGCCGGGATATGCCACCGCGCGACATCGAGATCAAACTCGTCCCACTCAGCCTTGCGCAACTCGCCGGGGCGAACGAACACGAGGGGCGCGAGTTGAAGCGCCGCGCGAGTGATCGGCATGCCCTCGTAGCTCTCGATCGCCCGCAGCAAGTCACCCACACGCTTGGGGTCAGTGATCGCCGCCATGTGCCGTACCAGCACCGGCTTCAGCGCACCTCGCAGGTCGGGCGTTGGGTCGCGTTCCGCTCGGCCGGTCGCGATCGCATACCGGAACACCTGACCGCATGCCTGCAACGCACGATGAGCCGTCTCGATCGCGCCGCGCGCTTCGATTCGGCGCATGGTCTGGAGTAGCTGCGGCGCCTTGATCTCGCCGACGGGCAGCCCGCCGAGCCATGGAAACATATCCTGTTCGAGCCGGATCAGGGTGCGAGCGGCATGGCCGGCGCTGACTTGCGCAAGATGGATCGTCGCGTGCCCCTCGCGCGCGACAGCTTCGAAGCCGTTGACGACGACCTCGGACCGGCTCGCCTTTTCCGCACGGCGCGCCTCGCTCGGATCCACACCCTATTCCAAAAGCGCGCGCGCCCGGTCTCGCCTGTCCCTCGCAGCCTTTAAGGGGGTGTCCGGATAGGTGCCCATCGACAGCAGCTTTTCCTTGCCTGCGAAGCGGTACTTGAACCGCCACCAGCGACCTCCGTTCGTTGTGATCTCGAGATAAGCCCAGGCTTGTCGCAGAGCCGGACAGGCCTCTCACTTGGCTTCGTCGCGCGGATCTGGGTGTCGCTGAGCATGGCGCCTTTTGGGGTAACTGGTTTCTCGGCCTTAGCTGCTACCACCGAACTTACCCCAACTCGGCGCGAGATTCAAGTGGACATCCCGAGACGTCCCGGACAAAAAAACCCCCAAGTCGTTGATTTACTTGGGGGTTCTGGGACTTTACGGGACGTTCAGGGACGTTATTGGACTTTATGGGACGTCTTCAAATCATCATCTGGTGGAGCTGGGGGGAATCGAACCCCCGTCCGAAAACCATTGCCGGGCAGATCTACACGCTTAGCTGACTGATTTGGTTTTAGATCGACAGGTCGCGCAGCAGCACGCTACCTGCTTTTCGATTCACTAAATTTAGTCCTGTGAAGAGTGACCCAACTCAGGACGAGCCAATGTGTATGACTTCGCAGCCTTTCAGGTTACCCCTCAGACCCAGCCCATCGGCCAACTGTTGCGAAGCTCACCGGTTTTAAGCGGCGAGGGCGTACGTAGAGTCGTTCGCAGTTACTTTGTTTCCAGTGGTTTTACGAGCGAACTGGTGCTCGGCGTGCCCTGTTCCAGCTCCGTACCTTCGTCGAAGCCAGGTCAGCCCCAGAGATTTTATTTTAGGTCATTCCGAGCAGTTTCAACAGATCGCTCGGAGTCGGCGCCAGATAGTCAGCGCCCCATGACTCGATGGGCTCGCCTTCGCCGAGGTAACCCCATGCCACCGCGACCGTCATCATGCCCGCCGCCCGACCGGCCTGCACATCGCGCAAGTCATCACCAACATAGACACAACTGGCAGCGGGCACACCGATCCGGCGCGCCGCTTCGAGCAGCGGTGCGGGGTGCGGTTTGGCGTGCGGCGTGGTGTCACCGCACACGAGCGTCGCAGCGGGGGGCATCAGACTCAGCGCACGCACCAGGGGCTCACTGAAGCGGGCCGCCTTGTTGGTGACGATGCCCCAAGGCATGGCTCGCGCTTGCAGTGCATCGAGCACCGGTTGCATGTGCGGGAAGAAGCAAGTCTCCCGCGTCATTCGAGCTTCGTAGATCTGCAGGAATTCTTCCCGAAGTGCAGCGAATGTTTCATGTTCGGGACCGACATCGAATGCGCGCCCGACCATGCCGCGTGCGCCAGCGCCGACCATCGGTCGGTAATGTGCGAGCGGGAATAACGCCAGTCCGCGCGCTGCGCGCATGTCGTTGGCGGCGCCGGCGAGGTCGGGTGCGGAGTCGATCAAGGTGCCGTCGAGATCGAACAGCACTGCTCCGATGTGACGGCTCATGCCGTCTTGCGGCACGCGATCATGTAGTTCACGCTGGTGTTGTCTGACAACCAGTAGCGCTTGGTGATCGGGTTGTATTCCATGCCACGCGTGTCGGCGAGCTCCAGGCCGGCGTTGCGGCACCACTGCGCGAGTTCGCTCGGACGGATGAAACGCGCGTATTCGTGCGTGCCTTTGGGCAACAACTGCAGCACATACTCGGCGCCGACGATCGCGAACAGGAAAGCCTTGGCGTTGCGGTTGATGGTCGAAAAGAAAACCCAGCCACCGACCTTCACGAGCGTCGCGCAGGCATGCACGATCGAGGACGGATCGGGCACGTGCTCGAGCATCTCCATGCACGTGACGACGTCGAAACTACCGGGAGCTTCGGCAGCAAGTGCCTCGGCAGAGATCTCGCGGTACGCGATGTTCTCGGTACCGGCTTCGAGCGCGTGAAGTTGCGCGACCTTTAAGGGCTTGGCGGCCAGGTCGATACCCAACACGTTTGCGCCTCGCCGAGCCATTGAGTCGGAAAGAATGCCACCGCCGCAACCGATGTCGAGCGTATGCATGCCCTTCAGCTTGGCGTGCCGATCGATCCATTCGAGGCGAAGCGGATTAATCTGGTGGAGTGGGCGAAACTCGCTCTCGGTGTCCCACCAGCGGTGTGCGAGCTCGCTAAATTTGGCGAGTTCTTGCGGATCTGCATTGATCATGTAGCGATGGTAGCGAATGCGCCGCGCCCTGAAGCGGTGAGTCCAAGGCGCATGCACCCGAATCGGGCAGCAAAAAACGAAAAGCCCCGCCGAAGCGGGGCTTTGGAAACAAAGAGCCTGGGGGGCGTTCGCTAATTCTTACTTGCCGCGGGTGCCCACGACCTCGATTTCCACGCGACGGTTCTTCGCGCGGCCTTCGGCGGTCTTGTTATCGGCGACGGGTTGCTTCTCGCCCTTGCCTTCGGTGTACACGCGGTTCTTCTCGACGCCTTTCGTAACCAGGTAGGCCTTCACAGCTTCCGAACGCTTGACCGACAACTTCTGGTTGTACGCGTCGGAGCCGACCGAGTCGGTGTGGCCGACAGCGATAATGACTTCGAGATTGATACCACCCATTTTGCTGACGAGGTCGTCGAGTTTGGCTTTGCCAGCTGGCTTCAGAACCGACTTGTCGAAGTCGAAGAAGGCATCGGCCGCGAAGGTGACCTTCTCGCTGACCGGCGCTGGCACCACGACCGGAGCCACGGGTGCAGGCACCGGCGCAGGAGCGGCGGCCGGGGCCGGGGCAGCGACAGGTGCAGGAGGCGGGGCCTTCTTCAGTGCGCCATCGCACTCTTCAATGGCGGTGGCAGGAGTCCAAGAACCATCGCGCCAGCACAGCTCGTTGGTGCCATTCTTCCAGGGCAGGTTGCCGCTGCCGTTGACCCAATTATCAACCGTCTGCGCGAACGCGCCAGACATGGAGGTTGCGAGGGCAGCGGTTGCAAAGAGCGACGCCACCTTGTTCAGTTTCTTCATGATTCTCCTCTCGAGGGAAGGCGCAGTAATGTTCTGCAAAACGTCCGAACCGGAATCGGAAAGTACTGGCAAACACCTGTGCGTTAAACGCTCTACCGGGCGCTGACCACCGACCGACTTATTGTGCCATAGGGCTTTCTCGCAACCTGTTTTTGGCCCTGCGCCACGCCCTCCAGCCCGTCGATGTTGCATCAGCGCGACAGGGAACGGCAATTAGAATCTACGGCTGCACCGCGTGCCAATCGAGTCGCTCTGCCCCTCCCGGCTTACAAGAAAACATCGCATGACCCAGTTCGCCAAGGAAACCCTGCCGATCAGCCTCGAAGAGGAAATGCGGCGTTCTTACCTCGACTACGCGATGAGCGTGATCGTGGGGCGCGCACTGCCTGATGCACGAGACGGCCTCAAACCGGTGCATCGCCGCGCGCTGTTCGCGATGCACGAGCTGAGCAACGACTGGAACCGGCCTTACAAAAAGTCGGCCCGCATCGTCGGCGACGTGATCGGTAAATATCACCCGCACGGCGACCAGTCGGTATACGACACGATCGTGAGAATGGCGCAAGATTTTTCGATGCGCCACATGCTGGTCGACGGCCAGGGCAACTTCGGCTCGGTCGACGGCGACAACGCCGCGGCGATGCGTTACACAGAGATTCGCCTCGCAAAAATTGCGCACGAAATGCTCGCCGACCTCGACAAGGAAACCGTCGACTTCGGCCCGAACTACGACGGATCGGAAAAAGAGCCCTTGGTCATGCCGAGCCGGCTGCCAAACCTGCTGGTCAACGGCTCGGGCGGCATCGCGGTGGGCATGGCAACCAACATCCCGCCACACAATCTGAACGAGGTGGTCGACGCCTGCCAGCACCTGCTAAAAAACCCGGGTGCGACGATCGACGAGCTGATGGAAATCATCCCGGCGCCCGACTTCCCGACTGCCGGCATCATCTACGGTGTCTCGGGCGTGCGCGACGGTTACCGCACGGGCCGCGGCAAGGTGATCATGCGAGCGAAGTGCCACTTCGAGGACATCGACAAGGGCCAGCGCCAGTCGATCATCGTCGACGAGTTGCCCTACCAGGTGAACAAGAAGACGCTGCAAGAGCGCATGGCCGAGTTGGTGCACGAGAAAAAGCTCGAGGGCATCAGCCACATTCAGGATGAGTCCGACAAATCCGGCATGCGCCTGGTGATCGAACTCAAGCGCGGCGAAGTGCCCGAGGTGGTGCTCAACAACCTGTACAAGCAAACCCAGTTGCAAGACACCTTCGGCATGAACATGGTGGCGCTGATTGACGGCCAGCCCCGCCTGTGCAACTTGAAAGACCTGATCGAGGTCTTTCTCGAGCACCGCCGCGAGGTCGTGACGCGCCGCACCGTGTTCGAGTTGCGCAAGGCGCGCGAGCGCGGCCACGTGCTCGAGGGCTTGGCGGTTGCGCTCGCCAATATCGACGAGTTCATCGAGACAATCAAGGCCTCGCCGACCCCGCCGGTCGCGAAGGCGGCGCTGATGAGCAAAAGCTGGGATTCGTCTATGGTGCGCGAGATGCTTTCGCGCGTCGCCGGCGACAACCCGGGCGGGCTGCAGGCATACCGCCCCGAAGGCCTGGCGAAGGAGTTGGGAATTCAGACCGACGGGCTGTACCGCTTGTCGGACGATCAGGCGGGTGAAATTTTGCAGATGCGCTTGCAGCGCCTGACCGGCCTGGAGCAGGACAAGATCATCGGCGAGTACAAAGAGGTGATGAGCGAGATCACCGACCTGCTCGACATTCTGGCCACACCGTCGCGTGTGACGACCATCATTTCCGATGAGTTGAACAGCATCAAGCAGGAGTTCGGCCAGACCAAAGCGGGTGCGCGCCGCAGCACCATCGAGCCCTTCGCCTCGGACCTCGGCACCGAAGACCTGATCACGCCGACCGACATGGTCGTCACGCTATCGCACACCGGCTACATCAAAAGCCAGGCGCTCAGCGAATACCGCGCGCAAAAGCGCGGCGGCCGCGGCAAGCAGGCCACGCAAACCAAGGAAGACGACTGGATCGACCAGCTCTTCATCGCCAACACGCACGACTACATCCTGTGCTTCACCAACAAGGGCAGGGTCTACTGGATCAAGGTCTGGGAAGTGCCGCAAGGTTCGCGCGGCTCGCGCGGCCGGCCGATCGTCAACATGTTCCCGCTGCAGCAGGGCGAGAAGGTCAACGTCGTGCTGCCACTGACCGGCGCGTTCCGCACCTTCCCGGCCGACAATTACGTGTTCATGGCGACGGCGCAAGGTGTCGTCAAGAAGACCTCGCTCGATGAGTTCAGCAACCCGCGCAAGGCCGGCATCATCGCGGTCGACCTCGACGCGGGCGACTTTCTCATCGGCGCGGCGCTCACCGACGGCAAGCACGACGTGATGTTGTTCAGCGACGGCGGCAAGGCCGTTCGCTTCGATGAAGACGACGTGCGCGCGATGGGCCGCGGCGCTCGCGGTGTGCGCGGCATGGCGCTCGAAGACGGCGTCAGCGTGATTGCGATGCTGGTCGCTGAAGACGAAACCCAAAGTGTTCTCACAGCGACGGAAAACGGCTACGGCAAACGCACGTCGATCGTCGAGTACACACGCCACGGCCGAGGCACCAAAGGGATGATTGCGATCCAGCAAACTGAGCGCAATGGCAAAGTCGTTGCTGCCACGCTGGTGCGCGCCGACGACGAAATCATGCTGATCACCGACAAGGGGGTGTTGGTACGCACCCGCGTCGCCGAAATTCGCGAGATGGGCCGCGCCACACAAGGCGTAACGCTGATTGCGCTCGACGAAGGCACACAGCTGATCGGATTGCAGCGCATCGTCGAGAATGACGCCAACGGTGATGCATCTGCGGATGCCGCCGGCACCCCACCCCCCGAACCCACTGCAGGCGACGAACCGCCCGCCCAGGAGAACCCTTGAAGAAAAAATTTCTCGTGATCGCGCTGTTGACCAGCGCTGCCTTCGCGCAAGCACAGACCGCTGCGTCTGCCATTCCGTCTTCGCCGGCCAAGAAGGAACTGGTGCAAAAGTTGATGGTCTTGCAACAGCCTGGCATCGAAGGCTTGGCGCGCAACCTCGTCGAGCAGCCCGCCATGGCGATGTTGCAAGCGGCCGGGCGTGCGCTGCCGAACATTCCCGCGGACAAGCGCGAAGCGGCCGGCAAGACCATCGAGGCCGACATCAAGAAGTATGTCGACGAGGCCACGCCGGTCGTGCGCGATCGTGCGGTGAAATTGGCGCCTTCGACGATCGGCGCAGCGATGGAAGAGAAGTTCACCGAAGACGAGTTGAAGCAGTTGATTGCCTGGCTCGAATCGGCGGTCAACAAGAAGTACGCGCAATTGGGCCCGGAGATTCAAAATAGCTTCACGCAAAAACTGGTCGCCGAGGCCCGGCCGACGATCGAGCCGAAGATTCAGGTCCTCGAAGTCAAGGTCCGCGCCTCGCTGGGCGCGCCGCCCGCCGATCAACCGACCTCGGCGCCCGCGAAGTCGACCGCACCTGCGAAGAAGCCTGCGCCGAAGTGAACGGTGCGGTGAGCCGCCAGCGGGGAGTCGAATGGGTCGCACGGCATGGCTGCGTGCGAGAATTTCGACCGCACCATGACTGACTCACACGCCGCTTCTCCGGACGCGCCCGACCTGCTCGGGTTTCGCACCCGCATCGACGCACTCGACCGCGACCTTCTCGCGTTGCTCAACCAGCGCGCGGCACTCGCGCTCGAAGTCGGCGAACTGAAAAAACGTGAAGGCTCGGTCGCGTTTCGCCCCGAACGCGAAGCGCAGGTCATCGACGGTTTGAAAGTCGCGAACCGCGGGCCGTTGAAGGCCGACAGCGTGGCGCCGATCTGGCGCGAAATCATGTCGGCCTGCCGCGCGCTGGAAACACCCACACGCGTTGCCTATCTCGGCCCGGCCGGCACATTCAGCGAGCTCGCGGCACTCGGCTTCTTCGGCTCGACGATCGTCAAAATCCCGTGTGCGAGCGTCGACGAGGTGTTCCATGTCACCAGCGCTGGCGCCGCCGATTTCGGCGTGGTGCCGGTCGAGAATTCGAGCGAAGGCGTGATCACGCGCTCGCTCGACCTGTTCCTGACCACGCCACTGTTCATCATCGGCGAGACCAGCCTCTACGTTCGCCACAACCTGCTGCGGCGCGAAAATTCGCTGGCCGATATCGAGGCCGTGTGCGCGCATCCGCAGGCACTCGCGCAGTGCCACGGTTGGCTCAGCCATCATTTGCCGACGGCGGAACGCCTGCCGGTTTCGAGCAACGCCGAAGGCGCGCGCCTCGCGAGCCTCGATGTCAGGCTCGCCGGCATCGCTAGCACCCACGCGGCGAGCGAATTCGGCCTGCACATCGTTGCCCCGGCGATTCAGGACGACGCGCACAACCGCACCCGTTTCGCAATCGTCGCGCACCCGCACCAGCACCCGCAGCCGAAAGCCTCGGGGCACGATTGCACCAGCCTCGTCGTCTCCGTTGCGAACCGACCCGGCGCGGTACACGACATGCTGGTGCCGCTCAAAAACCACGGTGTGTCGATGACGCGTTTCGAGTCGCGCCCGGCGCGGTCCGGCCAATGGGAGTACTACTTCTACATCGACTTGCAGGGCCATCCCGACCAACCTAACGTCTCGGCAGCGCTGGCCGAACTGCGCGGCGTGTGCGCGTTTTTCAAGCAGCTCGGCACCTACCCGATCGACGTGCACTGATCTGCCCCCTGCGACTTTCAAGCGACCCATGTTCAATCAACTCGGCGTGATCGGATGCGGCCTGATGGGCGGTTCGTTCGCACTCGCGCTCAAACGCGCCGGTCTGGTCAAACGCGTGATCGGCTACAGCAAGTCGCCGGCGACCACCGAGAAGGCGAAGAAGCTAGGCGTGATCGATCAAGTCGCCGAATCGGCCCTGCTCGCGGTTTCCGGCTCCGACATCGTGCTGATCGCCGTGCCGGTCGCTGCGACCGAGGCCACGTTCAAGGCGATTCGGCACCTGATCGAACCCGGCGTGCTGATCATGGACGTCGGATCGACCAAACGCGATGTCGTCGATGCAGCGCGCCGCGTTCTGAAGGAACACATCGTCTCGTTCGTTCCCGCGCACCCGATCGCCGGCAAGGAAGCCGCGGGCATCGGCCACGCCGACGCGACGCTCTACAACGGTAGGCAAGTCATCCTGACGCCGCTCCCGCAAACCTCGCCCGAGTTGCTGCAAAGGGCGACGGACTGCTGGGCCGCGATCGGCTCTCAGGTGCTGCGCATGACGCCCGAGAACCACGACGCCGCATTCGCCGCCGTGAGCCACCTGCCGCACATGCTGGCTTACGCGTACTTCAACTCGGTCGCCAAGCACCCTGCGGGTCGCGACTACCTCTCGCTCGCCGGCCCCGGTTTTCGCGATTTCACGCGCATCGCGGCCAGCGATGTCGACGTGTGGCGCGACGTCATGATGTCCAACCGAGAAGAAATCTTGAAGCAGTCGCAGCGCTTTCGCCATTCGCTCGAGGCGATGGAGCTCGCGATGAAATCGGGCAACGTCGAGGCACTCGAAGACATGATCCGTAGCGCCTCCGATGCGCGCGGCGGCTGGCAGATGAACGCTGCCAAGCCCAACACCAACCGCTGACCATTCACTTTTATCTTCGCGCGGCCGACGGCTGCACCGCCGCATGTTCACGACCCGATTCCTCGATCTCCCGCCGTTGGCCATGGCCGCCGGCACTGTGCACCTGCCAGGGTCGAAGAGCATCTCGAACCGGGTGCTGCTGCTCGCCGGCCTGTGCGCCGGCACGACGGTGATTCACGACCTGCTCGATTCCGACGACACGCGCGTGATGCTCGATGCGCTGCGCGCGCTCGGCTGTGGCGTTGCGCACGACGAAGCGGTCGTGCGGATCGAAGGCATCGGCGGCGAGTTGAGAGCACGCGAGGCCGACATCTTTCTCGGCAACTCGGGCACCTCGGTGCGCTCGGTCACCGCCGCACTCGCCGTGCTCGCGAGCGCACAAGGCAGTGCGTTCACGCTGCGCGGCGTGCCGCGCATGCACGAGCGACCGATCCGCGACCTGGTCGATGCATTGCGACCGCTGGGCTGCGCGATTGCGTACACCGGCGTCGAAGGCTTTCCGCCGTTGCAGCTCGGCGATGGCAGAAAGCACGCACTCGATCTCGACGCGCCGATCCGCGTGCGCGGCGATGTGTCGAGCCAGTTCCTGACCGGGCTGCTGCAGGCGATGTGCCTCGTCGCCACCGACCGCGACATCGTCATCGAAGTCGTCGGCGAGCTGATCTCCAAGCCCTACATAGCGATCACGTTGAACCTGCTGGCGCGTTTCGGCGTGCGCGTGCGCAACGAGCAATGGGCGCGCTTCACCATTCACCAAGGCAGCCGGCTCGTGTCGCCCAGCGCGATTCACGTCGAGGGCGATGCGTCATCGGCGTCGTACTTCGTCGCACTCGGCGCGATTGCGGCGAGTGCGGATGCGCCGGTGCGGATCGAAGGCATGGGCAGTGCGTCGATTCAGGGCGATCTCGCGTTTATCGGCGCGGCACAGGCGATGGGCGCCAATGTGCTGCTCGGCGAGAACTGGGTCGAGGTCTCGCGCGGCACCTGGCCGTTGAAGCCGATCACGCTTGACTGCAACCACATCCCCGACGCCGCGATGACGCTCGCCATGATGGCGCTGTATGCGAGCGGCACCACACGCCTCACCAACATCGCGAGCTGGCGCGTCAAAGAGACCGACCGCATCGCCGCCATGGCGAACGAGTTGCGGAAGTGCGGAGCGACCGTTACCGAGGGCGTCGACTTCATCGAAGTGACGCCGCCGACGATCTGGCAGCCCGCCGCGATCCGCACTTATGACGATCACCGAATCGCGATGTGCTTCGCGCTCGCGGCGTTCAACGATGTGGGGCTGCCGGTGCGCATCTTCGACCCGCAGTGCGTGGGCAAGACTTTCCCCCAGTACTTCGAGACGTTGTTCAGCGTCGTCGGCCCGCGCGCGAGCGGTGTGCCGATCATTACCGTCGACGGCCCGACCGCTTCGGGCAAAGGCACGCTCGCGAGCGCCGTCGCGCAGCGGCTCGGCTATCAGTTCCTTGATTCAGGCGCCGTCTACCGCGCCACCGCGCTGGCAGCGATGCGCTCTGGCACGCGCGCCGATGACGAGCAGCGCCTCGCGCAACTGGCGACCCACCTCGACCTGCACTTCCCGCCGGGCCAAATTTTAATGGGCGGCCAGGACGTGACCGAAACGCTGCGGCTCGAAGAGGTCGGCGCCCTCGCCTCCAAGGTCTCCGCGTTCCCGCTGGTGCGCGCGGCACTGCGCACGATGCAGCTCTCGTTCCACCAAGTTCCGGGCCTCGTTGCCGATGGTCGCGACATGGGCACCGTGATCTTCCCCTGCGCCGATCTCAAGATTTACCTGACCGCGAGCGCCGCCACACGTGCAGAGCGGCGCTACAAGCAATTGATTTCAAAGGGGATTTCGACTAATATCGATTGGCTACGTGCCGAGTTGGAGTCACGGGACGCAAGGGATCAAACCCGAGCCGTCTCGCCGCTCAAACCGGCCGCAGATGCGATATTGCTGGACAACTCGGCCCTGACCGTCGAAGCCTCGGTGGATGCAGTGCTCGAAGCCTGGCAACAGCGCAGGCCTTTCAAGGAATCTTGAAGGCCGTAAAAGAGAGTCCGTCGCCCTCCCTTCCGTGCCACGCAGCTTTCCAAGACGCGCAGCGGCACACCAGAGCGGCGGTTGTTCAACCTAACCCCGCGGTTCGCGAGACCCGCACCGGAAAGCCTCAATGTCCCAAGCTCAAGTTGCCGATACCGGCATGGAATCTTTTGCCGCCATGTTCGAGGAGTCGTTGACTCGCTCGGAAATGCGCAGCGGCGAAGTCATCACTGCTGAAGTGGTGCGCGTCGAACACAGTTTCGTGGTCGTGAACGCCGGCCTCAAATCGGAAGCCTACGTTCCGATCGAAGAATTCAAGAACGACCAGGGCGAACTCGAAGTTCAGCCTGGCGATTTCGTCTCGGTCGCGATCGACGCGGTCGAGAACGGTTACGGCGACACCATCCTGTCGCGCGACAAGGCCAAGCGCCTCGCGTCGTGGTTGTCGTTGGAAAACTCGTTGGAGTCCGGCGAGTTCGTGACCGGCACCGTCAACGGCAAGGTCAAGGGCGGCTTGACCGTCCTCGTCAACGGCATCCGCGCGTTCCTGCCGGGTTCGTTGCTCGACACTCGGCCTGTCAAAGACATGTCTCCGTTCGAAGGCAAAACGATGGAGTTCAAGGTCATCAAGCTCGACCGCAAGCGCAACAACGTCGTGTTGTCGCGCCGTGCTGTGGTCGAAGCCTCGATGGGCGAAGAACGCGGCAAGTTGCTGTCCACGCTGCATGAAGGCGCGATCGTCAACGGCGTCGTCAAGAACATCACCGAGTACGGCGCGTTCGTCGACCTCGGTGGCATCGACGGTCTCTTGCACATCACAGACATGGCCTGGCGCCGTGTGCGTCACCCAAGCGAAGTGGTTCAGGTCGGCCAGGAACTGCAGGCCAAGGTCCTGAAGTTCGACGCCGAGAAGAACCGTGTTTCGCTCGGCATCAAGCAGCTGGGCGACGACCCATGGCACGGCGTTTCGCGCCGTTACCCGAATAGCACGCGCCTGTTCGGCAAGATCACGAACATCGCCGACTACGGCGCGTTCGTCGAGATCGAGCCGGGCATCGAAGGCCTGGTGCACGTCTCCGAGATGGACTGGACCAACAAGAACGTCGCCCCGAGCAAGATCGTTTCGCTCGGCGACGAAGTCGAAGTCATGGTTCTGGAAATCGACGAAGACAAGCGCCGCATCAGCCTGGGCATGAAGCAGTGCAAGGCCAACCCGTGGCAAGAGTTCGCTCAAAACACGAAGCGTGGAGACCGCGTCAAGGGCCCGATCAAGTCGATCACTGACTTCGGCGTGTTCGTCGGCTTGGCCGCAGGCATCGACGGTCTGGTTCACCTCTCGGACCTCTCTTGGAACGAAACCGGCGAAACCGCCGTTCGCAACTACAAGAAGGGCCAGGAAGTCGAAGCGCTGGTGTTGGCAGTCGATGTCGACCGCGAACGCATCAGCCTCGGTATCAAGCAGCTCGACAGCGATCGGTTCACCACGTTCACGACCGTGAACGACAAGGGCCAGATCGTTACCGGCAAGGTCAAGACCGTCGACGCCAAGGGCGCTGAGATCGACCTCGGCGAAGACATCCTCGGTTACCTTCGCGCTAGCGAAATCTCACGCGACCGCGTGGAAGATGCTCGCAACGTGCTGAAGGAAGGCGACGAAGTCACCGCCGTGGTGTTGAACGTGGATCGCAAGACCCGCAACATCCAGCTGTCGATCAAGCAGAAGGACATGGTCGACGAACAAGGCGCCATGGCCAACCTGAGCCAGCAATCGGCACGCGAAAACGCGGGCACCACCAGCCTGGGCGCATTGT
>ENA-OFCI01000114-OFCI01000114.1-metagenomes-genome-assembly--contig:-NODE-114-length-51085-cov-30.884460_pt1 | contig 51085 bp, 41 predicted proteins | sample MGYA00153391_OFCI01 | MGnify analysis MGYA00153391
GGTGTATTTTTTAATCTATTCTTATTGTACCTCATAACACCCGGAAGTGCTGTATTAAAAAAGATGAATTAGCAGGACAAATGTTTGAGGATGAATTAGATATCGCCTACGCCGTAATTCAGGGAGTAGAAGTTAGAGGAGAAAGAGGAAACTACCGTACACAACGTGTTAAATTTAACTCCAATACGGACACTTAATGTTTCGTTACATAAAGATAAATTTTCCCACCTACCTACTTACTTCTGGGAATTTGCTTGCTGGGAGTTGAATTAATTTTTTTTGTAATACACTCAATAACCTCTTGAACTTTATCCTCTTTTCCAGCTCTGGCAAGAATACCATATAAGTTATCGCAAAAACGGCTCATATCTTTGGGCTTAAGTTCTTCGGGAATTTTTTCTTGCTGGAATAGCTCTTGAGTAGCAATAGCTAGTTGACGCTTTTTTTTGATTTCAGGATACTCACTTTCTTGGATAGCAGGAGATATTTGTTCAAATGCCAGAATCATCGTATCTAGCTGTTCAACAGTCGCTTTTATTTGTGCAGCTAAACGAAGTTTTTTCCAATCAATTTCTGAACCTTTATAAACCAAATCGTGGGTTGAAACTGCCCAGGCGTGTTCAAAAGCACTTTTAATTTGGATTTCAAATATGACATTAAATATACTTAAAATATTATCGATATTTGTATCATCTACCCTTTTTAAGCGAGCCGAAATTCTAGTTGAATCAAATTTAAAAGTATCGGGAGATTTTTTATTCTGTCCTCTTTTTACTATTTTAGTAACCTCAAAAGTATCTTGGCAAAATTCAATTACCTCTTGTTCTTGTGATAAATTTGGGATGATAACTGTACAACCAAATAAGTCATCTAGTTCTGACCATTTTTTAAATCTACCTGTCTCGATTTTTTCTGCTAAAGATTCAATAGCTTTAATTCTAGAAGTAAGTGCATATCCCTTGTTGTCACAAAAGTTAAGCATTGTTTCTTTGACTTGCTTTGCAACCTTTTTAACTAACGGAAGATATTGTTCATATTGGCGGTCTAAAATAGAAGGATAAATCATAAGTTCGATATTTTAATACATGAATTACGAATTAGTATTTCCTAAAATTACTGATTTCAAGATATTAGTTCTATTTTTAGTTTTTTCAATTCCTGATGAACCCAATGAAGTTGTGATTGCCTCATAATAGGCTTGAGCTGACTGAGCTTTAATTGCTGATTTAGGAGATTTTACTGATTCCATCAATTCGTAAATTCTCTGGCAGGCATCGGCATTTATATTTAATGACTTTTCACGCTTTAATTCTGCGAGTGCGCCAAAAAATGAATAAAAGTCAGCTTGATTTTTGAGTTTAGTTTTGCATAAATTTATATTTTTAGGCGAAACATCTAACAAGTTTTTTATTGATTCAATAACTTGTTTGAATTCAGCTTCTATTTCATCTTGATCATCCCAAGCTAAATCTCGATCGTTAAAAGCTTGATCCAAATCATCCTGACGATAAGACTTAGCTCCTTCTTCTAGAAACAGTAATAGTAGAGTCACAAACTCTACATCTTTCATTTGTTTTCTGTCTTTTGCAGGAATTAAGGGAAAGTTGACTGGCAGAGTTAAAGCCATCCAGTCAGTTAAATCTTCTACAGTAGTGATAAATCTGCCATTGAACTTTGCATGACGCAGTTCTTGACGTGTTAACTTGCTCACATTACGGTTGATCCGGTTAAATATATCATTGATGATTCGTTCATCGTCAGACGGGACGTATTCAACAGCAAACTGATATTTCCAAAAATTTTGCTTGACTTCATTTTCTAAGTCTTTGAAAGATTTACCTGTCAGTCTTGTCAAAGTTGCTGTTTCGCTTACCGGAAATTTATGCTCAGCAAACTCAAATAAAGTAGATAACCTTTGTTTGCCATCAATAACGCTATATTTAGATATACCTTCAGATGTAATTTCTTGATACAAAAAGATAGCCGGCGCAGGATATCCATTAAGTACAGTGTCAATAAAAAAGTCTTTATATTCTTGATTCCAAACACTACGTCTTTGATAAGGTGGCTCAAGGTCAAGTAGACCTCTTGTGTAGAGATCCCAAAACCAAGAAACAGTTTGAAAATTTATGGCTCGGCTCATCTGAGTTGTTCCGTAGTAGGGTAAACTGTTAATTTTGATTATATACTATTAAGGCTCTGCCGGAATTGGGCCGATCGCCCTTGCCACCAAAATCAAATCATGAACGATCGCACATCCAATCCAAACATCCCTCCACACACCTGGAAACGCACCATTGGCCTGGGCTGGGACAATCCCTACACAGTCCGCTACGCAAGCAATCTCGACGACGGCCCCTGGCACGGAATGCCCTTGGGTGGCTTTGGGGCTGGGTGCATCGGTCGATCGCCCCGTGGAGACTTTAACCTCTGGCATATCGACGGTGGTGAACACATTTTTAATAATTTGCCCGCTTGTCAATTCAGCGTTTTTGAAGAATCTGGTGGTAAGAAACAAGCTTATTCACTGTGTACTGAACCACCTACAGATGGCAGTTTATCTAGTTGGAAATGGTATCCATCAGAAGGAAGAAGGAAGAAGGAAGAAGGAAGAAGGGAAGAAGAAGAAGAAAGAACCGGGGAAGAGTCTAATTCTTCCGGGAGTTATCATGCTTTGTATCCGCGCAGTTGGTTTGTTTATGAAAATGTGTTTCAGGCTAAATTAAGCTGCGAGCAATTTTCGCCAATTTTGCCGAACAATTATCAGGAAAGCAGTTATCCGGTAGCTATGTTTGAATGGGTAGCGCACAATCCTACAGATGCGCCGATTACTCTCAGCATTATGTTGACTTGGGAGAATATTGTCGGCTGGTTTACTAATGCTAATAAATCGCTAGAAATCAAGGTTCGAGATGATGGCAGTCCGGCCTATGACTATCAGCCTCGGTGGGGAGAAAGCGGCGGAAATATGAATTTGTTGGTGGAAGATTTTCACCGAATTGGCTGCGTGATGACGCGCTTAAATGCTGATGACGATCCAAAAGAAGGGGATGGACAATGGGCGATCGCCACTATCACCAATCCAGCCGTAGAAGTATTCTATCAAACTCGCTGGAATCCGGCGGGGAAAGGCGATGATATCTGGCAGAACTTTTCTGGTGACGGTTGTTTGTTGGATGACAAAGACGAGACAGCCTGCAATCCAGGAGAGCGATCGGCTTGTGCGATCGCAGTTCGCTTTACTATTCGACCAGGAAAAACTCGCAAGATTCCCTTTATTTTATCATGGGATTTGCCCATTACTGAATTTGCACCGGGAGTTGAGTATTATCGTCGTTATACGGATTTCTTTGGGCGCAATGGCAAAAATGCTTGGTCAATCATCCGCACTGCAATGAAGCATTCTGATACTTGGCGCGAAAGTATTGAAGCTTGGCAAAAACCGATTTTGTCACGGGAAGATTTGACTGATAGTTTCAAAATGGCTTTGTTTAATGAACTGTATATTCTAACTGATGGTTGTACGCTTTGGAGTGCGGCTGATGAACGCGATCCGAATGGTCAATTTGGAGTTTTGGAGTGTATTGATTACCGCTGGTATGAAAGTTTAGACGTGCGTCTTTACGGTTCTTTTGCTTTGTTGATGCTGTGGCCGGAATTAGAAAAATCGGTAATTATCGCTTTTGCGCGGGCAATTTCTGCTGGTGACGATACGCCGAGAATTGTGGGCTGGAATCAAGCATCGGCGATTCGGAAAGCTGTCGGCGCGACTCCCCACGATTTGGGTGCACCGAACGAGCATCCTTGGGAAAAGACGAATTATACTAGCTATCAAGATTGCAATTTGTGGAAGGATTTACCTTGCGATTTTGTGTTGCAGGTTTATCGGGATTTCTTATTGACTGGTGGCACGGATTATGAGTTTTTACAAGATTGTTGGCCGGCAATTGTTGAGGCTTTGGCTTATCTGAAAACCTTTGATGAAGATGGGGACGGGATTCCTGAGAATTCGGGGGCACCGGATCAGACGTTTGATGATTGGCAAATGCGGGGGATAAGTGCCTATTGTGGCGGTTTGTGGTTGGCTGCGTTGGAGAGTGCGATCGCGATCGGTGAAATCTTAGAAGATAGAGCGCCAGAGATAATTCCCAATCCTCAAGCAAAGATTGCATTATATCACAGTTGGCTGGAACAAGCCAGACCAACTTATCAAGAAAAACTCTGGAATGGTCAATATTACCGTTTGGATAGCGAGAGTAATTCCGAAGTGGTGATGACGGATCAATTGTGCGGTCAATTTTATGCAAAACTTTTAGGATTGCCGGACATTGTACCACCAGAATGTGCAGTTAGCGCCTTAGAAATAGTCTATGAATCTTGTTTTCTGAAGTTCAAAGATGGTGAGTTTGGGGCTGCGAATGGGGTGATGTTGAATGGTGCACCGGAAAATCCGAATGCGACTCATCCTTTGGAAGTTTGGACGGGGATTAATTTTGGGTTGGCTGCTTTTTTGGTGCAGATGGGAATGGAGGAGAAAGCGTTTAAGTTGACGGATACGGTGGTGAAGCAGATTTATGAGAATGGGTTGCAATTTCGGACACCGGAAGCTATTACGGCGGCGGGGACTTTTCGGGCTAGTCACTATTTGCGGCCGATGGCTATTTGGGCGATTTACTATGTGATGAGTTTGAAAACCGCAGATTCAGCCAGATGACCACCATTGGTCACAAGTTAAGGAATGAGAATTAAATAACTTACAATTTTTATTGTTTTTGTGGGATGGGCGTCCCGCCCGTCCAGAAAGAACGGGCGGGACGCCCATCCCACAAATATGTGTAAATTATTTAATTCGCGATCCTTAAGTTAAGGAAGCATTTGTCAATCAGCAATTATGCTCAGTTTTGACTTGAATTTTGAGTGGAAAACTCAGATTGGGGCGATCGACGAATCATGCCGATCTCAATATTTAATGCCACCCTCCTGGAAATTGGGAATTTTTCAGTCCTAGAAAAGCAGTTTTTTCAGTAATTATACTGATTGACAAATGCAATTATGTCTTAACTTATGACGAATAGATGAACAATGATTAATATCAATTCCGGCTGCACTGTCAGTGATTGTTTACTACTTGAACAATACTGATGCAACCGGAAATTATATAAGGCACATAATCTCGATTTGTGATAATTATTTATGCTGTCGTCTACAGATGTGAAAAATCGGCTTTTTATCAGTCTGAAAAAACGATCGGTTATTTTTCCGGATCGAAGTTATTGAGGATGAAAGTTAAGTATATCGATTAACTAGGTGCAAGCAATTACAACATTTAATCAGGGGCGATAAACCTTCAGATGCTGATTGGGCAAGCATTTTTACTTAATTTATTGGCATCTATTTATGACGAAATTTTTCTAGCAGTGACCGATCGCCCTGAAAGAAAGCCCAACCTTTGGTTTTCAGTTACTTCTAATCCTTAATCACTCATCATCACAAGAGAAACTATGGCTACTCCATTCAATGGTTCTTTGGGTCAAACCACTAATTTCAGCACCATCAATGACCTGATCGCAAAATGGGCTACTGCTTCCCAAAATAAAGGCATTAAACTGTCTGGGCTAGGTTTTGATGGCGCGGAAACTGACTATCTTAATCCTACTGCGATCGGCAATCTCACTTTGGCAACGAACGAAAACCCTAAAAGCTGGTTAAGTTACGGCAATGCCAGTGGTATTGGTGTCCCATCTTCTTATGCTGGTTGGTTCACCGATGTGAATAAGATTCGGGCAGAAATCAACTATGATCCCAACACTAATCAATCTCAGGCGCTGAAGGTGAAATGGGCAGACAATCAAGACGTGACTAGCGCTACGATCGATCTAAGTTCGTTGAGTTCCAAAAAAGCTCCGGGAGTGGGCGATCAAGGTAATGAAGTTGGTCTTTTGCAAATCTTCAATAATGGAGTTTTAGTACCGACTAGCAATTTTACCTTCACTCGTCTCAATGCTCCGCTCGCACCAAAACCTCTGTCTGTATCTGCCAATGGAGTGACTTTTACAGGCGATCGCAATGATGGCAGTTTCCAATTCAAGGTAGAAGCAAACCCTTTCACCGGCGCTGCTTTTGACGAACTACGGTTCTCCGCCAAAGCCTATGATAGCCCCACTGCTGCTTACCTCGCCACCCCTTTCAAAGACGATAGTTCCGACTACTTAGTGCGGAACATTCAATATCAAGGCATGGATGTGACGCCAACTCCGACGCCGACGCCAACTCCAACACCTGCAAGTATCTTCCAGTTCGAGAAAGCAAGTTACACAGTCAATGAAGGCGGCGTGGCTACGATTAATGTCATTCGCAGCGGTGGTACGGCGGCTGCATCGATTAACTACGCTACTGTTAACGGTTCCGCCAAGGCTGGTGGGACAGCACCCGATTACACTGTGGCGGCGGGGGCGTTGAATTTTGCTGCGGGTCAAACTAGCGCTAGTTTCTCCGTGACGGCTTTGAGTGATTTGATTTTGGAATCGCCGGAAACTGTGAATTTGGTGCTTAGTGGTGGCAATATCGGCAGTAATCCGTCTATTTTGACGATTAATAATGTGGTGCCAACTCCGACGCCAACTCCGACTCCGACTCCGACACCTGGTCAAAACACGTTTTTCTTCAGTGCGGCTACTTACAGCGTCAACGAGGGGAACACTGCGCCAATTACGATTAATCGCAGTGGCGATCTTTCGATACCGGCTACGATTTTGTTCACCACTGGTGACGGTACTGCTTTGAGTTCTCAACCGGATTATATCGGTGTGGTTCAACCGGTCACTTTTGCACCCGGACAAGCTAGCGCACAAGTTCCGGTTCAAACTTTATTTGATAGCATCATAGAGCCTAATGAAACTGTGAATTTGTTCTTAAGTGGTGGCAGTTTGGTGAGTCCGTCAGCGGCGGTTTTGAGTATTATTGATACTACTGCTGTGCCTCCCACTTTCTTCTCTTACGGTTCGTCTCCTGGTGCTATTGCTGATGGTGGTGCTGGAACTTTTACGATTAATCGGACTGGCAATACTTCGGTTTCGGCTTCCATCGACTTTTTGATTGTTGCTCCTGGTGGCGGTCAACCTGTGAATAACGTAGATTTCAACATAATTAGTCCATTCGGTGTGACTCCTTCTGGAGGAACGGTGAGCTTTAATCCCGGTCAAACTAGCGTTAGTCTGACGATTAATAATCCTACTGGTTTGACTGGTGGGGTGGTGAATTTAGGATTTGGCGCAGGTCCCATCGGCGCTCCAGCATCGACTGCAATTACTTTGCTTTAAGGCTGTTGACTGTTGACTGTTTAACTGGTTCCCAGGCTAGAGCCTGGGAACCCATATCACTCTTGCTCTGCCTCGCTTGGAAAGCTGGAAATGGAGGCAGAGCCTCCCGATCAGCGTTACCAGGCTCCAGCCTGGTAACGAGTAAATCTTCACTACAAACCACTTATTCCCTCAATTATGCTAAAGTTTTGTGGTCCGATCGCACTTGCTGACATTCCACTCAAAACAGCCAAAAGTTGACCTGTATTGGCAATCTTAATTAAGGTAGCATTGTTTTCTTGGATGATGCTGAGGCGATCGAACTTCAAGCCATTTGTTAAAACGAGTACATCTTCGCCCTTGGTAAAATCAGTAATTACATCACTACCTTGTCCCAAGGTTAATATAAAGTAATCGCGGCCGATTCCACCTTGCAGCGTGTCGTTTCCCAAATCTCCCACCAACCAATCATCGCCAATTCCGCCAACCAAAGTATCGTCACCTTTGCCGCCATAAAGAGTATCATTGCCTTCTCCACCGCAAAGTTTATCCGTATCTTCATTACCAAAAATTAAATCATTGCCATTACCGCCGCAAAGGTAATCTTTTTGACGGCTAGCATCTGTGGCAATCTTGTCAATATCTCCAAAAATTGTATCATCGCCGTTGCCACCGCAAATGGTGTCATTTCCCAAATCTCCAAACAGCAAATCATCGCCGGAATCACCGAAAATTAGATCGTTATCTTTTCCACCGTGTAGAGTATCATTATCTTCGCCGCCAGAAAGAGTGTCTTCGCCTTCTTGTCCATACAAAATGTCGTTTGCCCGATCGCCAAATAGCAAATCTCGTCCCGTTAAGTCACCATTAGACGAGTCTGAAGTGCCGCCAAATATGGTATCATTGCCGTCGTCACCAAGTAAGGTATCATTGCCTTTATCGCCCCAGATTAAATCGTTGTCTTTGCCGCCTATCGCCACATCGTTATCTTTACCACCATAAATAATATCATTGCCAGCATGACCAACGATGTAGTCGTTGTTTTCGTTGCCAAATATGGTGTCGCTGTCTATATCAGCGCCGACAGAAATGCTGCTGGCTAAGCCACCATAAATATTGTCGCTACCTTCGAGTCCAATTAGCAAGTCACTGCCGTTGAAACCGTTGATACTGTCGTTAAGATTGTTGCCGGTTAAGGTATCTTTACCGTTAGTACCGTTGAGAGTATATTGAGTAATATTGGGTATTGGAATGGAAGTGCGATCGGGTATGATTGTGCGATCGCACATACAATCTTCCGAAGCAGCAGGAATTAGCGCAGGTTTGGGGGTTTCGGTTGTTGGAGATGTGGTTTGGGCGATCGAATTCGGATTTGCGATCGGCGTTTCTCCCGGTGTCTGCCTCGAAATAGGAGTTTCCGCAGGTTGCGGAATTGGCGTCGGTGTCGGAATTGGAGTTTCCGCAGGTGTTGGTGTCGAAGTCGGCGTCGGAATTGGCGTCGGTGTCGGAATTGGCGTCGGAGTTGGTGTCGGAGTTTCCGCAGGCGTCGGTGTCGGAATTGGCGTCGGAGTTGGTGTCGGAGTTTCCGCAGGCGTCGGCGTCGGAGTCGGAATTGGTGTTGGTGTTGGAATTGGCGTCGGAGTCGGAGTTTCCGCAGGAATCGGAATTGGTGTCGGAATCGAAATCGGAGTTGGAATCGGAGTCGGTGTCGAAATCGGAGTTGGAGTCGGTGTCGAAATCGGAGTTGGAATCGGAGTCGGAGTCGGAATTTCCGCAGGAATCGGAGTCGGAATCGAAATCAGAATTGGTGTTGGTTTCGGAATCGGAGTCGGAATTGGCGTCGGTGTCGAAATCGGAGTTTCCGCAGGCGTAGGAATCGGAGTCGGTGTTGGGGTTTCCGCAGGAATCGGAATCGGAATCGGAGTTGGAATTGGTGTCGGAGTTGGAGTTGGCGTCGGAGTCGGAATCGGAGTTGGAATTGGCGTCGGAATTGGCGTTGGAGTCGGAGTTTCCGCAGGTGTTGGAGTTGGAATTGGCGTCGGAATTGGTGTCGTATCTACAATAGTCAAAATAGCCGTCGAAATCGTTCCCAACTCAGCGCCATTAGTAGGAGAAATTAATCTCAGATTGACAGTTTCATTGCCTTCTACTAAACTGTCATCAATAATGGGAATACTGAAAGTTTTACTGGTTTCGCCGATCGCAAAATTCAAAGTCCCCGATGTCGCAGTATAATCGCTACCAGCATTAGCACTTCCATTACTTGTGCTGTAGCTGACATCCGCAGCGACATTCGCAGCATCTGTACGAGTCACAGTAATTGTGGCAGAAGTACCGTTTTCATTAACGCTGTAATTGGCGGTACTAAAGTTAAATGTACTAGGATTGTTTACATTAATTACAAATGTCTGGTTTGCCGAAGTATCGACGCCGCCGTTAGCTGTACCGCCGTTATCTTTGAGGTTTAAACTAATAGTAGCACTGCTAGTTGCACCTATTGCAGGCGTGAAAGTTAATTGTCCGAAAGAGTCGATCGCCGGTGGTACGCTAAACAAACCGGGATTGTCATTCCCGACTACTTGAAAACTAACAGTTTGTGATGACTCGTTGGCGGGCCCCGGAAAAATGGCTGTAGCCCATCCAGGAACTGTTTGCGGGCCTGCGTTGCGATTGAGAGTGCGATCGGGCCCTTTGATAAATAACGGTGCATCGTTGACGGGGATAACTGCGATCGACGATGCGATCGAATTAGTGCTAAACGGTGTAGTTCCCCCGGTGACAGAAGCGTTGACACCCCTTGTACCGCTAGCGACTCCATTACTTCCATCCCATGCCCGAAACGTAATTGTCGGTTCGCTTCCGGGGGTGCTGTAATAGTCCGGGTTAGGTACAAAGCGGACTTTCGCAGGCGTTTGTACGAAAACCTGCGTCAGGTTGATGTTAGCTTGCGCCGAAGTAGTATCGTCCCCTAGAAATAGGAAATTAGGAGTTTCGTAAGGATCGATCGCACCGCTAAATGCAGAATAATCTCGCAGCAGGCCTTTTAGTATGATATCACTACCGTCTGAAAGAAAGTAATTGTCGCCTTGAACTCTGAGTGTGTAATTAGTAGCAATATTGGTGTTGTAAGCAACATTTTCGGCTGCCAAAAATAAGCCGTTGGGTTGTCCGCCCTGGTTGGGAGTAATGCCGTCTCCTTGTGCAAAGATATTGCCGGAAGTTGGAGATAGCTGTTGAAAACCGATTTCAATTGCTTTGCGATCGCTAGTAACGGCAACAATACTAAAACCCGATCGATTCGGATTAGTACGCGATTCGGAGATAATTTGGAGATTAAAAGATAGGCTAAAGCCTGAAGTGCGATCGAGTGCCGGAAATGAGGGATTTAAAGGATTCTTTGTGTAGCCAGCATAGATACTATTGGCAGCAGTGCTATTTAAATTAACTCCATTACCGCTAAATATTTCTGAACCAGTAATCGCAGGATAAACAAGATTTAAGTTTGTTAAAGACAGCCAACTTTGAGCATTGGGAGTATTGCCAAGTAAACCATTATAAAGACGAGTCGGGCCGAGTATAGTTGCTGAACTTTCCGACACTGTGCCGAAATTTGTCCAAGTATTACCGTTAGTTGAAAATTGCCAATTGCCGTTAGTATTGTCTGCTGCTGTGACTGCGACACCCAAAGGATCGTTATTACCATCACCGCCCAACTCCCCAAGATAGCCACCAAAACTAAATCCTGTGTTAGTAGCGTTGCTTATATCTTCGTTTATTTGAATCGGCGGATTAACATTAGGATTCCCAAGAGTCGGAGCGCTGTTTACCTGTGGGTTGCGGAGGCTGTTAATATAAATAGTGTTAATTCCGCCGTTGGGCAAATCGATGGAACCCGGACTGTTGACAGCATAATTGGCAGTTTTGTTGACACCCCCAAGAACACTGGAAAACTCGACATTGCCACCGTTGTTCGGTGCTGAGATTTGCACCTTAGCTGCACTGCCGAATGCTCCGTGGGTTCCTGTACTCCTCCAGGCGATCGAATCTACTGTATCGGTAGTTGTAGTGCTAATATTATCAACATAAACAACATCAGAAGCCGCCAAGTTCCAATCAAAATTTCCCGCCGGGAGCAGCTTTGTTAAAAAATTACCTTCGGGACTCAATCGAATGTTCCAATCATTATTTGTTCCCGACGGTATAGGATTGTAGGCAATCTCTTGATTAGCCGGCGAACCGCCGATCGCAATTATTGTTCCTGCTTTAAACACAGGCGCAATACTTGCCATATTAGTAAATCGGTAAGCTGAATATTTCACTAATGTGGGCTCAGTTGAATCTCCCACAAAATAGCTCTGAAGCTGAGTTGCAGTTAAATCTTCTGTCAGCAGTAACTCTGCATACTCGTTACCTGTAATGTCTCCAGTAGCGCGCCCGAATTCGTTGATGATTATCTGTCCCATATAGATGCACCTAAATTTCAGATCAGAATGACGTTTGCTCTACCAAGCACTGTCGCCCTGTCACAAGCGACCTAAATTCATCTTTTTCTCAATTGTTTACGTGATTATACTGAAACGTTTGTTAGTAGATTAGTGTTAAATACTGTATCAAATCTTAGCAGTACGGATTTGCAGTGTCAAGCACAATCTTAAATAACCGAGTGGGATAGATCGCACCAAAGAGTACCATTGTCAATATAAACTACCAAACTTAAGATTGACTACCTAAAAGTTCTTCAGCAACCAATCCTTTCTGAATAGCGAGGACTGCTGCTTGAGTCCGATCGCGCACTTCCAACTTTTGCAAAATCGCATGAACATGAACTCGCACAGTCCCTGGCGCAATGTATAATATTTGAGCAATTTCCTGATTGCTTTTTCCCCCCGCAACTAAAGCCAATATTTCCTGTTCTCGCTTCGTCAGCGGATTGTCTAAAATTTCTGATTTCAACCCAACTTTTACAGGTTCAGGATTAGTAAAAACCGCCCGGATTTCCGCAGTCACCGCCTTATCCCACCAAGAAGCACCCGACGCTACCGATCGAATTGCCAACACCAAAGTTTCCGCCGCAATTCCCTTCAGACAATATCCCTGAGCTCCCGCTGCAATCAACCTTTCAATTAACGATTTTTGGGCGTGAGATGTTAAAATTAAAATTGGAATTTCTGGGTGCCTCTCTTTAATTTGGCGGCACGCTTCAATACCCCCAATTCCCGGCAAACCGACATCAAGAACCACCACATCTGGCAAATGTTCCTGAGTCAATTCTACTGCTGTCTCGCCATCTTCCGCTTCTGCAATTATTTGCAAGCAACTTTCTTGCTGCAACCGCGTTTGCAGTCCTAACCGAAACAATTCGTCGTCTTCAACTAACAGAATTCGCAAGGGATAAGCTGGTTTCATTTCTCTGGGATCGCAGGGAGTCGGAATCCAAATAAAGCGCCATGTGGCAATTTGTTTTCTGCCCAAATTATACCGCCGTGTGCGTCAATAATTTGGCGAGATAAGTATAATCCTAATCCCGATCCTGTAGCTTGCCGATCGCCGTTTCCTTGATAAAAACGCTCGAACAAGTGGGGCAGTTCCTCTGCTGTGATCCCCAAGCCGCTATCGAGCACCTTAACCACTTGATAACTCGAATAAGATTCCATCACTATTTCTACTTTGCCGCCCCGAGGAGAATGGTTGATCCCGTTTGTTAGTAAATTAACAAAAACACGCTGGAGTTGTACTGAATCGCCATTTACCCACAAAGAGCGACGAAAATCTGACTCTCCGTAACTCATACTAATGTAAACTCGGCGCGCCGCTGATAAATGGATAAGTGTTGCCATTACTTCTTCGGCCAAAGCTACTAAATTTACGGGCGCAAGTTGCAGTTTTAAGCCTTCGGCATCGTTGCGGTAAACATCTAGTAGCGTTTCTACTAATTGTAGTGACATTTTGTGCGATCGCGCCATTGTTTCGAGAACTTTTTGCTGAGTGGAAGTCACATCCCCAAATTTTGCTTCCTGAAAAGCTTTAATTGTTTCGATCGCGCCCAGCATCGGCGTTTTCAAGTCGTGACTTAGAGTAGATACAAAATCTTCTCGGATGCTGGCTAGCTGCTGCTGAGACTGCAACTGAGCTTTCGCGATCGCGATCGCCTCTTGGTACTGCTGATTGCGATCGCTCAAATATCCCGTTACACCCAAAGCCATGACTGCGATCGATCTATTTGCAACTGTCGCTAGGGCGATTTGTTCTCTATCAGGAACAAACAAATCTAACAGCGTCAATGCTACTGCTACTAGCGTAATTTGTAACTTTCCCAAACGACTCAGGCGCGAATTTGCCAGTAAAATCGGCCCTGTATATAAGTATCCAAATAGATATGCCGATGGCGTGGTAAATTCTAGTGCTACAACGATGATGAATAAAATGGCGATCGACCACCTTCCTCGCAAATACTTCTCTTGAATTGCTAGGTTTTTTTTGATTACCGATAAACTTTTAAACATTCTTAATCAATCCATTTTATATTTTATATTCAGAGTTACTAGGAATTGCTAGTTTCTGAAGCACACCGGGAGCGATCCGGTAAGGACATGACATTGCCCATTGGTGTCAACTTAAGCTCAGATCCAGTCATAGATTGCTGCTTGACTATTAAACTTAGATCCCCCCTAGCCCCCCTTAAGAAGGGGGGGACAAGAACGTAATCAAAGTCCCCCTTCTTAAGCTATGCCTTATAAGGATCTTTCTTAACATTTAGAGAGCGATCGCGATCGAGGCTATCAAACCCTTATTCCTCGATCGCCCATTCTCAATAAATGCCAGCTATTTTCAATAAACAAGGTTGTTAAATTGTCAACGCTTGTGTCGTGATGGCTCCCAAAAGCCTTGATTTACAAAGCTTTCAGGATTGTTAAGAAAGATGTTTATAAAGCATAGCTTCTTAAGGGGGATTTAGGGGGATCTAGACGGGAGCGTAAAACCCAGATTTCTCAATCATTTCAGCGTTAAGTTGACACTAATGGACATTGTTGTGTCTCTACTTTGTACATTGAAAAGATTTCACCTACTATCGCGCAAAAGCATAGTGTTTAGATAGCATCTATATCTCGAAGTATAGATATTGAAATAAAGCTAAACATTCATCTATTATCAGAAATATAGAGCAGCTAAGCATAAGTTGTAAACAGCAACTTATACCTTAAGGCTAATTATCAAAATTTTTAAGACTCTGTATAGTAATCAGTAAAAGTAGATAGCCTTTCGTGGCTCCTAGGAGTGACACATGAACCTTGTATAACCAACACGATTTCAGTCCCATCCAAATTAACAATACTTATTGTACTGTGACATTTAATGTTATAGAATTGCTCGATAGCTGTCAAAGCACGGGATTAGCAAAAGCTAGCAGTGAGGAATTGTCCCTTGCGAAAACCCGCCGATCGCCGTAATCCTGGTACTTGCGGAAATTCCATCTTAGCAGCAGCATTGCAGGGGGCGATCGCCCCGGAAACCGAAAGCCAAAATGAGGAGACTGCACGTGCCGTGTCCCTACAATATTATTTTGGGTAGGGACACTGCACTGCCTTGGACTCTATACATTCCGGTGTTACCGGAATTGATATCACCCATTTCTTGATCGACAAAACCCATTTATCCAACGATAAAAAATTGGCTCAGTTATGCAGCAAGGATTACTTCAAATCGCATTAACCCTAATCATTTTAATAGCGATCTCCCCAGTTTTCGGCAACTATATGGCACGGGTGTATATGGGACAACCAACCATTCTCGACACCGCGATTAAACCTGTAGAACAACTCATCTATAAAGCCAGCAATATCCGGTCTGTAGATTCCATGACAGGTTGGCAATATGCGCGATCGCTACTTTACAGTAATGTAGCAATGGGCGTATTTGTATTTCTAATTTTGATGTTTCAAGGACTGTTGCCTTTAAATCCCACCAGCTTAAGCACACCAACCTGGGATACTGCGCTACACACAACTATTTCATTCCTCACAAATACCGATCAACAGCATTATTCTGGCGAGACAACATTCAGTTATCTATCCCAGTTAACTCTCGGTTTTTTAATGTTTACGTCAGCGGCCACTGGTTTAGCAGTAGGGATTGCCTTTATTCGAGGATTGACTGGCCGCCCGCTAGGCAATTTTTACATCGATTTAATTCAATCAATTACCCGCATCCTGCTGCCCCTTGCTTTGATAATTGGCTTATTTTTGCTAATTTCAGGAGTGCCGGAAACCCTGGCAGGGCCGGCAGTTGCCCGTACCTTAGAAGGCGGCACGCAAGTAATTGCTCGCGGCCCAGTAGCTCACTTTGAAAGTATCAAACAACTAGGAGAAAACGGCGGCGGATTTTTTGCCATTAACTCGGCTCACCCTTTTGAAAATCCCAACCCTTTTACTAATCTGCTGGAAACACTAGTAATGGTTTCGATTCCAGCGGCACTCATTCATACCTACGGCAGATTTGCCAACAACAAAAAACAAGGTTGGCTGATTTTCTGGATGGTATTTACTATCTATGTAGTTTTGATTGGAATTGCAGCATTTGGTGAGTATGGTGGTAACCCTCAAATCAATACTTTGCTGGGTTCAGTGCAGCCAAACTTAGAAGGGAAAGAAATTAGATTCGGCTGGGCAGAAACCGCACTGTGGGCGGTGACTACGACTGGCACAATGTGCGGTGCTGTCAACGGAATGCACGATTCTTTAATGCCTCCAGGCGGTTTTGCTACTCTGTTTAACTTGTTTTTGCAAATCGTTTGGGGTGGACAAGGAACGGGAACCGCTTACTTATTTATTTACTCAATTTTGAGCGTATTTCTCACCGGATTGATGGTGGGTAGAACGCCGGAATTTTTAGGACGCAAAATTGAGAAACGAGAAATTGTTTTAGCTAGCGTTGTTTTGTTGATTCACCCGATCGCAGTTTTAATCCCTGGTGCAATCACCCTCGCTCTTACCGACAGCTTGAGCGGCATCAGCAACCCCGGATTTCACGGCATTTCGCAGGTGATGTACGAATACGCTTCTGCGGCGGCTAACAACGGTTCAGGCTTTCAAGGATTGGGCAACTCTCAACCAGCACCCACAGCACTTTGGTGGAATTTAAGCACTTGTTTTAGCTTGCTGATGGGGCGTTATGTTCCAATTGTCGCCCTGCTGCTTTTAGCTGATAGCATGACGAACAAACAATTAGTTCCAGAAACAACGGGTACTCTCAGAACAGATTCCATTTTGTTCACTAGCGTAACCGCAGGAGTAATCATTATTCTGGGTGCGCTGACATTTTTCCCAGTTCTAGCTTTAGGGCCAATTGCAGAAGGATATGAAATTAGTAGTGGCAAGTTTGAATCGGCACCCGTAACTGCGCCGTCACCTTTGGGAACCTCGTCACCTCTGGGAACGCCGTCACCGTCCGCTGTAACCCCGTCACCTACGGGAACGCCATCGCCTACAGCAACGCCCTCACCGTCGGCTGTAACCCCGTCACCTACTGTAACGCCGTCACCTACGGGAACGCCGTCACCTACGGGAACGCCATCGCCTACGGAAACACCGTCGCCTACGGTAACGCCGTCGCCTACTGTAACGCCATCGCCTACGGAAACACCGTCGCCTACGGTAACGCCGTCGCCTACTGTAACGCCCTCACCTACGGAAACGCCCTCACCTACGGGAACGCCATCGCCTACAGCAACGCCCTCACCGTCGGCTGTAACGCCGTCACCTACGGGAACGCCCTCACCTACGGGAACGCCCTCCCCTACGGGAACGCCCTCACCAAGTAGCGGACAGTAAAGCATCAATAAGTGCGCTAACAGAGAGAGAAAAAACTTTTTCAATCCGACAAAACTCCCAATTCACGCATCCCAAATCCCAAATCGATATGGCTTCTTCCAATACCCCTGATTCTGAAAAAACTCCGCGTTCCAGAGGCTCTCGCGAGTCTCGAAAACACACACCCAAAGCAAATACTAAAGGCCTTTATCAAAGAGCTTTCAAAGAAGCTTTTATCAAACTAGATCCACGGGTGATGCTGAAAAATCCGGTGATGTTTGTGGTGTGGGTTGGCACAATTGTGACTGCATTATTAACGATCGACCCGACGCTGTTCGGCCCGGTTCCAGGCAAAAATCAGGTAGTTTTTAACGGTCTTGTCACCTTCATTTTGTTCTTCACTTTGGTGTTTGCTAATTTTGCCGAAGCGGTAGCGGAAGGCCGTGGGAAAGCGCAAGCAGACGCACTGCGATCGACCAAGGCCGACACCACAGCCCGCAAACTCTTACCAGACGGTTCAATTGAAGAAGTTAGTTCGACATCCCTAAGACGCGGCGACCAGATTAAAGTGATCGCAGGCGATGTCATTCCTTCCGACGGCGAAGTGATTGGAGGTGTCGCATCTGTAGATGAATCTGCGATCACTGGAGAATCCGCGCCAGTGCTCAAGGAACCGGGTTCGGACATCGCCAGTTCCGTGACTGGCGGGACGCGCATCCTCTCCGACGAACTGATCCTGCGGGTGATGTCCGACCCTGGTAAGGGGTTTTTGGACAGGATGATTGCGCTGGTAGAGGGCGCTGAACGCTCAAAAACGCCGAACGAGATCGCGCTGACTGTGCTGCTGGCGGTGCTAACGCTGGTGTTTTTGATTGTGGTTTCGACGATTCCGCCCGTGGGAAATTATGTGAAAACCCCTGTGGGCGTGGTGACGCTGATTTCGCTGCTGGTGGCGCTGATTCCGACGACGATCGGCGGTTTGTTGAGTGCGATCGGCATTGCGGGAATGGATCGCGTTGCTCAATTTAACGTTATAGCGACCTCTGGGCGCGCCGTTGAGGCTTGCGGTGACGTGAATACGCTGATTTTGGACAAAACGGGAACGATTACGCTGGGCAATCGTTTAGCCGAGGAGTTCATCGCGGTGAACGGTCACTCGTTGGAGGATATGGCGCACATAGCCCTGGCTGGGAGCCTTTTTGACGATACGCCGGAGGGAAAGTCGATCGTCCGTTTGGCCGAAAAATTGGGCGCAACGGTGAGTTTCGATCGCGCTAACGCCACCGGGCTGGATTTTTCGGCAAAAACACGGATGTCTGGCACGGATTTGCCCGATGGTACGGAGGTTCGCAAGGGCGCGGTGGATGCAGTTAAGGGGTTTGTGCGATCGCGCGGAGGCAATTTCGGCCCCGATCTCGATGAAGCCTACGAACGAGTTTCCCGGCTTGGAGGCACACCGTTGGGAGTTTGTCAAGGCAACGACACCTACGGCATTATTTATCTGAAAGATATTATTAAACCCGGGATTCGCGATCGATTTGACCAACTCCGAAAAATGGGCATTCGCACCATCATGCTCACCGGAGACAACCGGATTACAGCATCAGTAATTGCCGACGAAGCCGGAGTTGACGACTTCATTGCCGAAGCAACTCCAGAGGACAAAATTGAAGTAATTCGCAAGCAACAAGCCGAAGGCAAATTAGTAGCAATGACCGGGGATGGAACCAACGACGCCCCCGCATTAGCCCAGGCAAACGTAGGACTTGCGATGAATTCGGGAACCCAAGCAGCGAAGGAAGCTGCGAACATGGTGGACTTAGATTCTGACCCCACAAAACTGATTGACTTAGTGACAATTGGCAAACAATTGCTGATTACTCGCGGTGCGCTAACTACGTTTTCCTTGGCGAACGACATTGCCAAATATTTTGCAATTATTCCGGCAATGTTTGCTCCTGTTGGCGCATTGAACATCATGGGTTTAGCTAGCGGACAGTCAGCGGTTCTGTCAGCATTAATTTACAATGCTTTGATTATTCCCGCTTTAATTCCCCTAGCATTAACTGGGGTAAAATTTCGACCTTTAAGCGCTAATCAACTGTTGCAGCGTAACATTTTAATCTACGGATTGGGAGGAGCAGTTGCACCATTTATTGCTATCAAAGTTATCGATGTTTTCATTGCCGCCGTTGGGTTAGCATAGGAGAAGTTCGGCAACGGATTCTGTAACGAATAAGTCTTGTTCCCAGGCTCTGCCTGGGAACGCATATCTAGAGGCTCTGCCTCGTCGATTTCCCGAAAAAAGCCACCAAATACAACAGATATTTAGGTTTCCCAAAACAAGGAGAATTTATGAAACGGAATGATTTGTTAAATGATGTTTTGCCCAGAGACTTTCAAGAAATCATTGAGTTAGCACAAATGCTTTGGCAGCGCCACCCAATCCCGGTGCAACTATTTCTAGTCATGTGCTTCAACTTGATAATTGCACCCGCTGTTTATGCGGCTGCCGATGAAGGTTTGACAAAAAAAGCGGCGTGGGGTTTAAGTCTCTTGGGTTTAGTAATCGTCGGACTCGCAGTTTATTTGTTTGTCGTCATTTTTCAGCCAGAAAGATTCTAAGCAAATATCGGAAACAAACAATTAGCTTTCTTCGCGACACCGAAGTTACGAATACACGAAAAGCTGTTTCTGCCCTCTTCCTTCTTCCTTCTTCCTTCTTCCTTCTTTAATTGAGGTAATTTATGAGAGAATTAATCAGAGCGATTCGCGTTACTTTAGTGCTGTGGGGAATCACGGCAATTATTTATCCCTTGATTCTGCTCGTAATTGGTCAAGTTGCTTTCAATTCCCAGGCAAACGGCAGCTTAATTACTAACCAAGGAGTTGTAATCGGTTCCTCGTTAATCGGTCAGTCTTTCGCCTCGGAGAAATATTTTTGGAGCCGTCCCAGCACGACCAATTACAGCAGTTTTGACACAAAAGATTATGACCCGACAAAGGCAGATAATTTAAGTCAGAGAACAGGTATTTCAGGAGCTAGCAACCTTGCTCCTAGCAACTCGGATTTGCTGAAGCGAGGTAATGAAAAAGATGGTTTTCAGGGTGTGCAAGTTGAATTAGGACGCCTCAACCAAGCGGGTATTAAACCAACTGCCGATTTGGTGTATACTTCTGGATCTAGCCTCGATCCGCACATTAGCGAAGAGGCCGCTAGAGCGCAAGTTGAACGGATCGCAAAAGTGCGATCGGTCAATCCTAATCAAGTAGAAATGCTAGTATCTAAGAATACAGACGGTAGATTTCTCGGAATTTTTGGCGAACCGGGAGTTAACGTCCTCAAACTAAACTTTGCTCTTGATGGCTTAAAATAGTCAGTAGTCAGTAGTCAGTAGTCAGTTGTTATTGGTTATTGGTTAAGCTGTTCTGCATTTAAACTGCACAGTCAAAATTTGATAAAGTTCTTGTGGGGTGGGCCGTATAGCCCGCACAAAAAATGCAATTTAGATGTCGAACAGCTTATTGGTTATTGGTTATTTGTAGCAAACGCCAACAGGTGCATCTCAATGAGTGCTAGGGCGAAGCATTTCGGCAGACAATTTATTAGTGAGAGTCAGAGATTTACTACCGAAATGCTTCACCCCTACCAATATATTTGTAAGAATGAGATGCACCCACGCCAACTGCCAACTGTCCACTAACAACTGACAACTGACAACTGACAACTGACAACTACCAACTAACTATTAGCTATGATTCATTCTAGCGAACTAAGCAACAATCCAGACGCGGTTTACATCCAACCAAATCACGATTACGATCGCGTCCGCCGCCGAGGAAAGCATAAAATATTTATCGGTATGGCTCCAGGTGTCGGCAAAACTTTCCGAATGCTGGAAGAAGGACACAGGCTCAAATCTGAAGGTATTGATGTCGCCGTCGGACTATTAGAAACTCACGGGCGGAAAGAGACAATCGCTAAAGGTGAGGGACTGGAAATAGTGCCGCGCAAAACAATGCAGCGAGGCGTAAAAACTTTAACAGAAATGGATACAGAAGCTGTCATAGCACGACGCCCTCAGCTAGCATTAGTAGACGAACTAGCTCATACAAACGTTCCTGGTTGTGAGCGAGAAAAGCGATATCAAGATGTGGAACTAATTCTCAATGCTGGAATTGATGTTTTCTCGACTCTGAACATTCAACATATAGAAAGTCTCAATGACTTAGTAGCACGAATTACCGGAGTTATAGTCCGAGAACGAGTGCCCGATCGCGTCCTCGAAGAAGCAGACGAAATAATCGTTGTTGATGTTACACCGGAAACATTAGAAGAGCGGTTGCTAGAAGGCAAAATCTACGCTCCCGAAAAAATTCAACAATCATTAGAAAACTTTTTTCAGCGCCGTCATTTAATTGCTTTGCGAGAACTAGCGCTGCGGGAGGTAGCAGATAGTGTTGAAGATGACGGAGCAATTTTAAAAGGTCAATCTTGCAACATTCACGAACGAGTTTTAGTATGCGTTTCAACTTATCCAAATTCTTTGCAACTGCTGCGACGGGGTGGGAGAATTTCTAACTACATGAATGCTCCCTTTTATGCTTTGTTTATCGAGAATCCCGATCGCTTTTTAACAAAAGACGAAAGCTTGCACGTTGAAACTTGCCAGAAACTGTGCCAAGAATTTAATGGGCAATTTCTGCGAGTGCAAAATTCAAACATCGCCAAAGCAATTTCCGATGTAGCTCAAGAGTATCGCATTACTCAAATTGTCATCGGCGAAAGCCAGAAATCCCGCTGGCAATTGCTGTTTCGGGGTTCATTGACTCAACAGTTAGTGCGATCGCTCAAAAACGTAGATCTGCATATCATCGCGACCGAAAAAAATCAGTAGTTATTAGTCATTAGTCATTGGTCAGTAGTCAGTAGTCAGTTGCTACAAATGACAAATAACAGATAGATATAACTTTCGGAGGATAGGCGAATCTAGCATTTGACAGATGCACCATTCATTTTTACCTGTCAAAATCGCACTTGTTAAACCCGATTCAAAGTGCGATCGCCATGGTGGATAGTTACATTCTCAACTTGCTAGTTATTGGCATCCTTTTGCTGACCGTTACCTTGGGTTCGGGATGGATTTCCCGATTGCCTATATCTTATGCCTTAATTTATCTAGTTGTCGGTATCGGATTGGGGCCCTACGGCGTCAAGCTGATTGAATTGCGTCCAGAAGCTCAATTTTTAGAAAGAATCACAGAATTTGTAGTTATTGTTTCTCTGTTCAGTTGCGGCTTAAAAATGAATCGCCCGCTGCAACTTTGGGCCTGGAATTCCACCGCGCGGCTGATCGGTTTTTTAATGCCGATTTCGATTTTTGCTGTTGCTGCGATCGGTCATTGGTTTGTGAAATTAGATTGGGGCCCGGCGATTTTATTGGGAGCAATTCTCGCCCCCACAGATCCAGTTTTAGCCTCAGAAGTTCAGTTAGCACATATAGACGATCGCGATGAATTACGTTTTGGTTTAACATCAGAAGGCGGCTTGAACGATGCTTTAGCTTTTCCCTTCGTTTATTTCGGCATTTATGCGCTAAAAGATCGCAACTTACCGAACTGGTTTTCGCAGTGGGTGGTAGTTGACTTACTTTGGGCGATCGCCGCAGGTATCGTTATGGGCATTTTAGTAGCTAAAGCCGTCACCTGGATCGATCTAAGACTCCAACGCTATCGACCGGCCGATGAATTAATGGAAGATTTCATTGCCCTCAGCACAATTTTACTCACTTATTCCCTCACAGAAGTAGTCAACGGCTACGGATTTCTGGCAGTTTTTGTATCAGGAATTGTGGTGCAGCGGAGTTACCGCGACCCAGAAAAACCGCTTGCGCAACTGCACTTTACCGAGCGCATAGAAAAATTAATGGAAGTAGCGACTATCTTATTATTAGGTTCGCTCCTACGCCTAGAACCGATGCTCGCCTTTGGAGGTTATTCTCTTTTAGTAGCTGGATTATTAATTTTTTTAATCCGGCCTGTGGGAGCTTGGATCAGTACGATTGGGAGTCCTTTGCATCCCGCTAGCCGCTGGCTGTGCGGTTGGTTCGGCATTCGGGGCGTCGGTTCTATCTATTATCTTACCTATGCTTTTGGCAAAGGTTTAAAAGGCGAAACCGCCGAGAAAATTGCCTGGATTACCTTTACAACGATCGTAATTTCTGTGATCGTGCACGGCATCAGCGCCACCCCGTTAATGAACTGGTACGATCGCCGAATTAAACCTAAAGTACCGGATTTAATTTAATTTGTAGGGAAACGGCACGGGTGCATCTCTATTTGTAGTAGGGAAACTTAAGCTGTCAGTCCACCCAGTCGCTCCCGCCAAACCAGCAGTCCGCCAGGGAATGAATTCCCTGGCTAATAGCAAAAGTCCTCTGAAGAGGACTAAGCTGTTACGCATTTAAACCACTAACGAGGCCTGTAGGGTGCGTCAGCTCGATCGCTTACTAGGCAAGGGAAACGCTGCGGGCTGACGCACCCTACAATACTGCCGTTTCCTGATTTGTAGGGAAACGGCACTGCCGTTTCCTTACCAGAATCTGCGAATTTCACGAAATACTCTAAACTGGTTTCACCCCAACTAATAAAGCGAGTTCCCGCCACTTCCAATAACAATCTACATCTGCAAAACCAATTTCTCTAAACCAGCGCAATTGCGTTTCCACATCCAGCAATTTATTAGACGGATCGTCGGGCGAATCACTAATACCCAGCGCCTCTCGAAATTTCTGATGCAAAGCGTCTGTTGCGGACGCTACGTGTTCCAAATTGCAAAAAATGCCTCCGGGTTCCAAAAGCTCGAAAATCTCGGTATAAAGCGCACATTTGCGATCGTCCTCAACGTGATGTATGGCAAAACTAGAAACAACGGCATCAAACTTGCCCAAATCTGGCAGCGAATCGTCAAAATTGTGTGCGATTACCGTGACATTCTTGTCGTCAGCAAAGCGAATTCTGACTTTTTCCAGCATTGTCGGCGAAAAGTCGATCGCCACACATTCCACATTCGGTCGATCGCACTTAAGCAAACCCAACAAACGCCCGTCTCCCGTACCCACATCCAGAATCCGCTTCACAGTTTTCGGCACTTCTTGCAAAAGTACAGATTCCCCTTCTGTACGGTGAGGAATGCGATCGGCTTTAGCCAGATAGCCCAAAGCGTGTTCCGCAGAAGTCCAAAGATTAACTTGACTCATATTTTTTCAACTCTCATAAAGCTCGCCGTTTTTGTGCGTAAAAATCCAACCTTTCTCGCTGGCTTTCGCGATTAAATCATCGTCTGGGTAATTAGCTGAATCACCCGAAGTGCGATCGCCAATTTCCAAATAAACAACATCAGAATCCGTGTGATTGATTAAATGATGACCATCTGCGTCCCCAGCCGGAAAACCCGCAGCCATGCCCGATTTTAGCACTTGCTCTCCCGAATTTGTAATCAGAGTAACTTCCCCTTCCAGAACATAGATAAACTCATCTTGACAAGTATGCCAATGTCGGAGAGCAGAACAACTTCCCGGCGCAAGCCTCACCAAATTCACCCCAAAATTCTGCAATCTGGCAGCATCGCCCAAGCGTTTTTTCACTCTTCCAGCAACAGCATATTTGAATTGTTGAGGATAATTGGAGCCTGTACTTTCCGGCACATTTTTATGATCGACAATCATATATTTTAATCCTCAAACCTATTATGACAAACTGCTCAAGTCACATATTACTTTCTCGGAGATTCCAATAGCTATTAATGCAATACCGGATAATCCTGGTACTGCATCATCATAATCTACTTTTCGGCGATAGCTTCGCAAATACCTCAAATTTTCTGCTATTTTCTTGCGAGTGCGATCGGGACTGACAGCAAATTGTTGCTGAACATATCGGTGAGCTTCTCCTGTCTTTGGAATAGAAAGCCCTTCGCTATCCCGTAAATAGTTTCGCGCTTTAATAAAAGCTGCATGGTACGCTCTACTGATAGCTGCACGCAATTTCGCTTCTTGATTTGCGGGAGTAGTTGCTTTACCTGCAAGTTCTCTAGCTAAATTAAGATATTCCGACCATTCAAAAGTCATGGGGATATTCCAAGATAGGACAAAGTGGTTGTCGTATTTTATCTGACAAATTCAACCACCAATCATCTTGAAATTTATTAAGTTTTTCAACTGCTTCATCTGGATCTAAGTTCATGCAAATGGCTAATTCTAACATATCATCATCGATACCTTCTGGATCAGTCACACATTCAAGAAATAACTGAGCTTCGGGGAAGTAATAGCAAATTTTGTCTGGCGCTTCCAACAATATGGGAATTAAAAATTGATAGGTTTCCAGAAATTCTAATATTTCTATTTTTTCGCGCAAAGTGTACAATTTTTCCAGATATGCTATATCGGCAGCAGAAACAGGCTTTAGCTCGGTTAAACTATCGTGCAACAGCATCTCGGCTAGACTGTTGGCATCAATTCGGCGGCGTTTTGCCTCTGCCAAAAGTCGATCGCTATCTTCGGCAGAAAGTTGGATGGTTAGGGTCTGAAAATTGGTTGTGGTTTGCATAAAAATTATATAATCTCAGAATTTTTTCTTGTTTCCATTTTACCTTATTCTAAAGGTTTCAAAGTAGCGGGATTTTCTCGAATCGGCTTGATAAAACGGCTATTTGCCCGCACAAAACAATTGCCTTTTTCCGTTGAAACAGGCAGCCAAGGTTTGCCTTGAGTATCAGAGATCATAATTTGATTAGCATTATTTCCCGTTACTGCTTGCAAGCGCTTTCCCCGCCGAAAAGTCGTCACCACAGGCCACTGGGAAACATTGTGTTTATTTCTGGCAAATAACTCATCCGGCGCATCAATGCCGTCAACAGAAATCGATTGAAATCGTTGAGCCATGCGACAATTTAACCCTTGAGCATCCGAGTCAACAACTACCCAATTCACCTGTCTATTACCTCGCACCCTCGCCAGCAGCCCCGTATAATCTCCTTGCTGGTTAGCGATAGGTAAAGCTAAGGCTAAATTAGCCCATCCTGCTAAAATCCCAGCAACTGCCAAAGAAACAATTCTAATTTCTGTTTTCATTGTTACCAAAAATCCATGAAATTGACCTAATCACAATCTTAGCAACCTCTGCGGGCAGTCAGGAAATTCCTAAGTGCTGAAACCCTTAATTCCCTCTTCCCTCTTGCTTCTGACAACTGTCAACTGCGTCGCCCTGAGCGAAGTCGAAGGGTCAACTGTCAACTGTCAACTGACTTCCGACTGTCACCCAACTGATTAAGAATGTGTTATAAATATTGAGATTCATTAAGAAATATTGCTCAAATGATCCTTTCCCCCTCTGGCGCCAGCAAACTCAAAGAATCTTTAAAAGAAAAAGTATTCTTCGGGAATGAGCCAACCCCGGAACTCATAGCTATCTTACTGATTTACTTCGTCCAAGGCATTCTTGGACTAGCTCGCTTAGCTGTCAGCTTCTTTCTCAAAGACGAATTGGGAATGACTCCCGCCGAAGTCTCAGCCATGCTAGGTGTCGTCGCCATACCTTGGATTATCAAACCATTGTTCGGTTTCATGTCCGACGGGTTGCCAATATTTGGCTACCGCAGACGGCCTTACATCGTCCTCTCGGGGCTGTTGGGGACGGCAGCATGGGTGGGGATGGCTACAGTCGTACACACGCCCTTAGCAGCTACAGGGGCGATCGCCCTGAGTTCCGTTTCCCTAGCAGTCAGTGACGTAATCGCCGACTCCCTGGTAGTCGAAAGGGCCAGAAAAGAATCCGTTACCGACGCCGGTTCCCTGCAATCCTTGTCTTGGGGTGCATCAGCCCTCGGGGGACTAATTACCGCCTACCTCAGCGGTTCCCTGCTGCAACACTTTAGCACCCAGACTATCTTTTTAATCACCGCATCTTTTCCGCTAATTGTATCAGCAACAGCTTGGTTAATTGCCGAAGAAAAAACCGATAAAAGAACCGACTTTGAAACTGTCAAAGACCAACTAAAACAACTTCGGCAAGCTGTTACCCAAAAAACCATCTGGCTGCCCACCGCCTTTCTTTTCCTGTGGCAAGCAACTCCAAGCTCTGACTCTGCTTTCTTCTTCTTCACCACCAACGAATTAGGCTTTCAACCAGAATTTCTCGGTCGAGTAAGGCTCGTTACCAGCCTTGCAGCTCTTGCCGGAATCTGGCTGTTTCAGCGCTTCCTCAAAGCAGTTCCATTTCGAGTGATTTTCGGATGGTCAACCGTGCTGGCAACTGCGTTGGGTATGACTACTTTATTATTAGTAACTCATGCCAATCGAACTTTAGGAATTGACGATCAGTGGTTCAGTATTGGAGATAGCCTAATTCTGACAGTAATCGGACAAATTGCTTATATGCCCGTGCTGGTACTCTCCGCGCGATTGTGTCCCCGAGGCGTCGAAGCAACGTTATTCGCGGTGTTGATGTCAGTCACCAACTTAGCAGGAATTATTTCCTATGAAGGTGGTGCAATTCTGACTCACTGGCTGGGAATTACCGATCGCAATTTCGACAGTCTCTGGCTGCTAGTTGTCATCACAAACCTGTCCACACTTCTGCCCCTACCATTCTTAAATTGGCTACCCGCCGATAGCACAGAAAGCGGCGAGCCAGACTATCAACATTCTCTACCAGTATTAGAACCAGAAATGGGCTGTTCCAAACCGGGCGGACAGCATTTCATGCCCGAATACTTTCCCGACTTAGTACCGACAGTAATCTCAGAAAACCGCACCGCAGATAGCAAATGAAGGAAGAAGGAAGAAGGACTATTTTTCTAATTCTCCCACTCGAATACTCTCCCCCTCTGCGCTCTCTGCGGTTAAATCAATAAAAGCTTATTCTACCAATGCAAAACTTAGAAACTTCTCAATCTCAACCAGCAGCCAAAACCTTATCATACGATCGCACAGACTGGCAGCGCGGCTACGAATCTCAACCCAACGAATCCGACTACTGGATTGACGACATCGAAGGCGAAATCCCCGCCGGCTTGCAAGGCACATTCTTTCGCAACGGGCCCGGATTGTTGGATGTCAACGGCGAGCGCATCCACCATCCATTTGACGGCGATGGAATGGTTTGTGCGATCGTACTTTCCGAAAGCCGCGCCCATTTCCGCAACCGATTCGTACGCACCGAAGGCTATTTAGCAGAACAAAAAGCCGGAAAAATCCTGCACCGAGGCGTTTTCGGCACACAGAAAGCGGGCGGCTGGTTAGCCAACATCTTTGATATCAAAATCAAAAACATTGCCAACACCAACATCATTTATTGGGGCGACAAACTGCTAGCACTGTGGGAAGCAGCACAACCCTACAGACTCGACCCCCGCACCCTAGAAACCCTCGGTTTAGATACCCTAGACGGCATCTTGGAACCGGGCGAAGCCTTCGCCGCCCACCCCAGAATTGAAAAAGGGAAAAATGGCAAAGGAGACAGATTAGTCAACTTTTCCGTCAAGCCCGGTTTGTCGAGTACAATTACCATCTACGAATTCGACGAAAGCGGCAAACTATTGCAGAAACACGCCCATGCAATCCCGGGTTTTGCCTTCTTGCACGACATGGTAATCACCCCGAATTACTGCATATTTTTCCAAAATCCAGTCAGCTTCAATCCGCTGCTTTTCTTGTTAGGATTTCGGAGTGCAGCCCAGTGCATTCAATTTTCGCCAAAGAAGCCCACGCAAGCAATTTTAATTCCCCGCAACGGCACTGACGAGGTGAAAATATTAGAAACTGAACCTTGTTTTGTCTTCCACCACTGCAACGCCTGGGAAGAAGCAGGAACAGTTTTTGTTGACTCAGTTTGCTACGAATCATTTCCAACTGTAGAGCATGATGGGGATTTCTTGGAGATTGATTTTAACACCATTCCCGCCGGAGAATTGTGGCGGTTCAAGTTGAACTTACAAGACAAAACTGTGCAACATCAAGTTGTTGAAACTAGGTGCTGCGAGTTTCCGACTTTGCATCCCGATAATGTGGGACAGCCTTACCGATATCTGTATATCGGCGCCGCTGATTCTCCGAGTGGGAATGCTCCTTTGCAAGCTATTCTTAAAATAGATTTCGTGACTGGTGAAAGGCAAGTTTGGAGTGTGGCGCCGCGCGGTTTTGCTGGGGAACCAGTGTTTGTCCCCCGTCCCGATGCTGTTGCTGAGGATGACGGCTGGCTGCTGGTTTTGATGTATGATGCAGCTAAACATCGATCGACCTTAGCGATTCTAGATGCTCGCGACATCACGAAAGAACCCCTAGCGCGCTTGCATTTAAAACAGCATATTCCCTACGGTTTGCACGGCAGTTTTACACCAAATGTACTGCTTCCTTAATTCTTTATCTGTTCTGAAACAAGCTCTCCGGCCTGTTTCAGATAGCAGATTATGTAAAGTTCTATAGAATATGTCATACTCATAATAAATGCAAACTGTTAACAAATTTAATCTCGAAAAAATACTTATTGTAATTTGCAGCATCGCCGTAATTTTGGCAATTACTTTATCTGTTTACTCTCACAACGCCAATGCCCAAGAGCCATATAAATTATCTCCCGATCCCGCTGTAGTCCCTAAAGGCTTAGTTGAGGTCAAAATGACGGTAATTGGAATCGATCCCATTAAAAACGAATTAGAAACTCGCTTGCAGTTTGAGCTAAAAGGTATTTATAAAAAAGGGCCGACTTACCCAGCTCAAGATTTGTTAATGACAGTTAACGGCGCAAATGTAGAGGATTCAGAAATTACCTTTAAAGAAGGCAAACCGATGATTGTGCCTGCATTAAAATTTAACTTAGTCAAGGGCAAAATTAACAATTATCCGTTTGACAAGCACATTGCTAAAGTAGCTATTTCGATCGATCCGCTGGCTTCAATTGGCAAAAAGTTTGCTCCATTTCAACTCAATCCCGTGCCGCTGGAATTTAATTTTCATGCCGATGTTCCCGGTTTTGACATCAGTTATCAGCCGATGGAAGAGAATTCATCTATCTTTATCTATATTGATGTTGCTGCAACTCGCTCAATTCCAGTGAGATTCTTTGCCTTAGTGATTATTGTCATCATGTGGGTGCTGTCAACTATGGCGCTTTTGCTAGCATTAAAAGTGATGAAATCCGGCAAGCTACCAGAAGTGGGAATGCTGAGTTGGACTGGTGTGATGCTGTTTGCTTTTCCCGCTATTCGCAACGCCCAGCCGGGGGTTCCTCCGGTGGGTACTGCCAGCGATTTCCTTTCATTCTTTTGGACAGAAATTATCGTTGTGGTAGCTTTGGTAATTATTGGTAGCTGTTGGTTGAAGCGGTATCATCCGCCAGTTGAATGATTTTAGATTTTACAGTTAGTAGTTATATCAAATCCGGTAGCATCGGAATTAATACTACCCACAATTAGGACACGGCAGTACCGTTTCCCTACAATCTATCACGGTAGGGAAACGGCACTGCCGTGTCCTCTATATCATTCCGGCGCAGCCGGAATTGATATTAGTAGTTAGTGCAATGCACACCCTACGTATACAGGTTATGCGTCGAGGAGTTCAGAGTAGGAAACGGCAAAAATTCTCTTTCTTCCTTCTTCCTTCTTCCTTCTTCCTTCTTTTCAATTTTTGACTTGCAAATTCTCAATATCTTTCGTTGGTACTCCCAAACCTCGCAAAATAGTAAAAGCCATAATTCGATATCCCGACGGATTGGGGTGAACTCCATCTGCGGCTAACAAATTCAGAGTTTTACCTGCGTGTCTTTGATACGTGCCGATAACGTCTCGGAAAGGCGCATTCAAATCAATAAATAAGCACTTATTTTGCAAAGCAATTTCTCGCATAGCGGCAACATATTCTTGCAATCTGCGATTTTCTGGGTCGTCAAGAATCTCGCGTATTGGAGTAGGAGAAAGCAGCACAACTCGAATTCCTGCGGCTTTGGCAGACAGTACCATTTGAGTTAATTTGTCTCGGTATTCTGACAATGGTACTCCTGTCGTCAAGTTGCCTTGCGGATAAAACTGAAGGTTTTGGAAATCGAAGAAAGCGTGCCAAACGTCGTTTACTCCGACATTAATCATCACTAAATCTGGCTTTTGGTCGATCGCATCTTTTTGAAACCGCGCTTGCATATCACTCGCCTTGTTACCGGAAATGCCAGCGTTGACGATCTCGATTTTGCGATCGGGATAAAGCGCATTTAGATAGCGTTGCAGCAGCCAAACGTAGCCTCCGGGGTATTTCCCGGCCTCGGTGATGCTGTCGCCCACAGTCACAATTTTGCGCTTACCGGCGAGCACATTTTGGATTTCGGGCGGTGGGCTAGCTTGGGATACAGGTTCTGTAAACACGGGAAATAAGGAGTGAGGAATGTTGAAGGCAATGATAGCAGCAAATACGGCGAAGGCAATTCTGATTGACAGTTGCCAATTCGGGGTTTTGGGACGGGGCGATCGCACTTTTGGAGACATTACGCAGTTTGTATTAAGTTGATGCTTGAGAAAATTGTATGATGAAACTACAACAGTTATTACAGTCCAAGCGCGAGGATATTCTCGCCGTGGCGCTGCGACATGGAGCGTTTAATGTGCGGGTGTTTGGTTCGGTGGCGCGGGGTGTTGTCGATGAGAGTAGCGATATTGATCTGTTGGTAGATGATGATTTACAGAAAATTTCGCCTTGGTTGGCCGGCGATGCTCTTGATGGATTTGCAAGATATGCTAGGTTGTAAGGTAGATATTGTGACGGAACAGGGTTAAGTCGTTTAATTAAGGATCGGGTTTTGGTAGAGGCGAAATCTTTCGTTAATTTTAGTTTAGAGGAGGCTGTATGATGACCTTACAAGAAATTATTGATCAAGTCGAAAGTTTATCAATAGAAGATCAGGATCAGTTGTTTGAGTTGATCCGCAAGCGACGGATTGAAAATCGGCGGGCTGAAATTTTGGCGAATGCTCAGGAAGTGACGTAAGCTTTTAAGAATGGGACAGCCAAGAGGGGAAGCGTTGATGATTTGATTGCAGATTTACTAGGAGTTGATTTTAGTTTATGGAAGGCTGTATGATGACTTTACAAGAAATTATCGATCAGGTTCAAAGTTTATCAATAGAAGATCAGGATCAGTTGTTTGAGTTGATCCGTAAGGGACGGATTGAGAATCGGCGGGATGAAATTTTGGCGAATGCTCAGGAAGTTTTTAGGGCTGTAGAGACGGGAACAGCTATGAGAGGAACTTTTGAGGAGTTGAAGTCACATTTATTGGAGGATGAGGATACGAACTCTGATGGGTTCTGGGATATGGCATTGAAGTTTAGACAAGTAATGAAACAGGAAGGGATTACTTTTGAGGATGCCGATTTTGCGGATTTGCGCGATCGTTCAGTGGGCAGGGAAGTTGCTCTATGAGTTTAAAGTATTTATTAGATACAAATATTCTCTCGGAAGTGACTCGCCCAGAGCCTAATGTTAGCGTGACTCAAAAGCTTAGTGAACATCAACGAGAAGTTGGGACGGCAACCGTGGTCATTCATGAACTTTTATATGGATGTTTTCGTTTAGCAGAATCTAAAAAAAGTCATTTTCTTTTGGCTTATATTAGTCAAATTCCTCTAAAAATGCCAATTCTTGATTACGATATTAAATCTGCACAATGGCACCACAGGAAAGGGCTAGATTATCTAAGATAGGCAAAACTCCTGCATTCGCTGATGGGCAGATTGCGAGTATTGCTTACTGTAATAATTTGGTTCTAGTGACTAATAACGTTTCTGATTTTCAAGGTTTCGCTGGTTTGAAAATTGAAAATTGGTTTGTTAGCCAAGGTGCGATATGAGTTATGATAGAAACAGGACTTACGCATTTCAAAGTAATTCTTTTTTGCCCATGAGTTCCGATTTAGTTCCTCTCCTTCCCAAAGTATCGATCGGTCGTCGTGCCGCTGCTTTCTGCATCGACGGCTTTGCCGTTTGGCTGCCCAGTTTGCTTCTGGGTACAAATCCGATCGCCCAAACCATCTTTTTTGTCCTACTCTGGCTGATCATGCGCGTAGCCATCGTCAGGAAAAATAAAGGTCAAAGCCTTGGCCGCTGGGCTTTGGACATGAAAATTGTCGATCCCAGACTCGATCGCACTCCCGGCCTGCAAGAACTGTCCAAACGCGAGGCTTTACTTGGCGTCTGCGCGGCCTTAGCCTTCCTAGCCCTGGGGGGACTCACATCCACTAATGCAGGCGTTGTGCTGCTCCTGTTGCCCCTGGCGATCGATTGTAGCGTTGCCTTCACGGACACCTCCCGCTTTCCGCAAGCTTTCCACGATCGACTCGGCGGGACGATCGTCATCGGCACCAGGCGCGGCTACTCCCTCGACATCAAAGTTAGAAGATTGCTTGACCAAGTGCAGACTAATGTGAGAAGATAATAAATTGTGTTTAAATTAGTCGAAATTTATTTAGAATTATGGCTAAAGGCGTCCGCATCGTAATTACCCTAGAGTGTACTGAGTGCCGAACAAACGCGAGCAAACGCTCGAAAGGCGTATCTCGGTACACCACCTCCAAGAACCGTCGCAACACGACGGCGCGGTTAGAACTCAAAAAGTTCTGCCCTCATTGCAACAAGCACACGAATCACAAAGAGATCAAGTAGTCATTAGTCAGTAGTCATTAGTCATTTGTTATTTGTGATGATCTAACAGTAACCAATGCCCAATGCCTAATGCCCAATGCCCAATGCCCAATTACCAATTCTCCAAAAAATGACTTACTTTCGCCGGCGTGTATCGCCAATCAAACCAGGAGACCCGATCGACTACAAAGATGTCGATTTGCTCAAAAAATACGTCACAGAACGCGGTAAAATTCTGCCTCGTCGGATTACAGGCTTGACAGCAAAACAGCAACGAGACCTGACCAGAAGCATCAAAAGAGCCAGAATTGTAGCTCTGATGCCCTTCGTAAACCAAGAAGGCTAATCGGATTTTGGATTTTAGATTTTAGATTTTGGACAGGAATAAAACCTAGGCAAAAGTAACGTTTTTACGTCATTTAACCAGAAAAAATACAAGTCTCCAAAATCTAAAATCCCAAAGTCGAAACCTGATAAGTCGCAAATGTAAAAATCTAAAATATAAAATATAAAACCGGCAAGTGGACAAGGGAACCTTAGTAGAATTTAGACTGCACGGCGACCGCCGTCTAGCTGTTGCGGATCGCCCCGACGGCAAAAAAAATTGGGTGTTGGTAGACGAAAACAGTCAACCGCACAGCATACCGCCTAAACAAATCACCTATGAAATTGCCGGAGAAACCTACAAACCCTCCGACATTCCAAAATTTCTCAAAGAAGTAGAAGTTTACTCAGATCCATCCAGTCTGGAAGTAGCTTGGGAATTGCTAGTGGATAGTGGAGAAACCGCCGATCCCGAATCCTTAGCAGTGCTCCTATTTTCCGATCGCACTGCGGCCCAATGTTACGCAGCCTATTGTTTGCTGTCAACAGACAAATTGTATTTCAAACAAAAGGGCGATCGTTACGAACCGCGATCGGCCGCCCAAGTAGCCGAAATCAAACACCAGCAAGAAGTAGAACAGCAGCGACACCAAGAATCCCAAGGATTTTGGGATCGAGTCAAGCAGCGACTGGCCGGGGAAAATGTAGACTGGGCAAGTAGCGATCGAACTCGCCTCGATGCCCTCGAACGATTTGCCACCCTGGGAGAAGAAGCCACGCATCGCACCCCAGCCCTAGAAACCTTAGCCAGCTTAGAACGTTCCGAAAACCCCGAAGCAGCCTTTCAACTATTAGTCGATTTAGGCCTGTGGAGTCAACACGAAAACCTATTTTTGCGACGCAGCCAAATTCCCTTACAATTACCTGCCAAGGTATTAGAAGGAGTTCAACGCTGCTTAGAAAATCTGCCAAGCGAGTCCGAAGCTAATCGTCTGGATTTGACTCACCTCAAGGTTTATACGATCGACGACGAAAGCACCACCGAAATCGACGACGGGCTCAGCTTAGAATTTCTCGACTCCGGCCAGCAGCGCCTCTGGATACACATAGCAGATCCCACCCGCTTACTCTCCCCTGGAGACGAACTCGACATGGAAGCCCGAAAGCGCACCACCACGGTTTACCTCCCCACAGGGATGATACCGATGTTTCCGCCAGAGTTGGCAACTGGGCCGATGAGCTTGATTCAAGGTAAAGAGTGCAGCGCTCTCAGCTTTAGCATTATTTTAGATGAGACTGGTGCAGTCCAAGATTACAGCATTCACATCAGCGCAGTGAAACCTACCTACCGCTTAACCTACGATGATGTAGACGAGATGTTGGAGTTGGGAATTGAAGCAGAACCGGAAATAAGTGCGATCGCCACCTTGGCCAAACTCCGACAAAAATGGCGGGAAACCCAAGGTGCAATCAGCATTTTCATGCCCGAATCTGTGATCAAAGTCAACGGCGATGAAATCAAAATTCACGTCATTGACGACTCCACAGCCCGATTATTAGTAGCTGAAATGATGATTTTAGCCGGAGAAGTCGCAGCCCGCTATGGTCAAACTCACAGCCTAGCCATACCCTACCGCCATCAGCCCCAGCCGGAACTCCCACCAGAGGAAGAACTGCTGGCTGTACCCGCAGGCCCCGCCCGCGCTTGCGCTGTGCGTCGCTGTATGCCCCGCAGTGAGATGAATTTGACTCCTGGAAGGCACTCTAGTTTAGGTTTGGAAGCGTACACTCAAGTGACTTCTCCGATTCGGCGTTATACCGATTTGCTGACTCATTTCCAAATCAAAGCTCATTTGCGCGATGAACCGCAGCCTTTTTCTCCTGAAGAAATGCAGGACATTGTGATGTGTCTGGGTACAGCAGTCAGAGAGGCTTCTAGTGTGGAACGCCAAACCAATCGCTATTGGGGATTGGAATATTTGCGTCGCAACCCGGATGAAGTCTGGGAGGCTTTGATGTTGCGCTGGCTGAGGGAAGATAGCAATCTCGGATTGATTTTATTGGAAGAGTTGGGTTTAGAATTAGCGATGCGGTTTGGTCGATCGATCGAAATAGGCGATCGGCTAGAAGTCAAAGTCACCCACTGCGATCCGCGATCGGATGCGATCAACTTCCAAGAAGTGATTCTTGAAGCAACACAATAGGATTTGAGCTTTGAGATTTGAAATTGCGAACATCTTAGCGACAGAACTTAGGTTTCTACGACTAGAAACTCGGTTTATGAGAGTCCTTTTACCTAAGTCCTGATACAGTAAGAAATCATATCAATTCCGGTTGCATCGGAATTAATACCGGAAATCAGGAAACGGCTTGGCCTTTGTCCCTACAATAGATCGCGGTAGGGAAACGGCACTGCCGTGTCCTCTATATTGTTCCGGCGCAGCCGGAATTAATACCGGAAATCAGGAAACGGCTTGACCTTTGTCCCTACAATAGATCGCGGTAGGGAAACGGCACTGCCGTGTCCTCTATATTATTCCGGCGCAGCCGGAATTGATATTAGTAAAAATTTCCCATTTTTACCCCAGCCTAGTAATTTCAAAACTCAAATCTCAAATTTAAAATCGCCAAATGCCCAATTCAATAAATCAAGTTCAGCCACCACTGGAATTCATACCCCCAGCTTACAATCCCCTAGTCGTGAAGGGTTGTCAGCAAATACTCCCCTGGTGGCTGCGATTTAAGACGAATATCAGCCACATTCAAGCCGAAAACGTCGAAACCCTCGCCGAACTGTTTCACCAATTTCAACATCAGAAAGTTCGCTTCTTGCTAGCCTTCCGCCACCCCAACTCAGATGATCCCTACTGTTTGGGACAACTGGTTTGGAAACTCGTTCCCCAAGTGGCGCGCCAAAAAGGGATTCCCCTGAAATTCCCGGTACATTCCCACTTTATTTACGATCGCGGAATTCCCCTGTGGGCAGGTTCTGCTGTGGGCTGGCTGTATTCGCGCCTCGGCGGCACTCCGATCGTGCGCGGGAAGATTGATCGGGCTGGATTGCGATCGGCCCGGGATTTATTTGCCAACAGCCAATTCCCGATCGCCGCTGCACCCGAAGGCGCCACCAACGGTCACAATGAAATAGTCAGCCCCCTCGAACCGGGAATTGCTCAAATGGGCTTCTGGTGCGTTGAAGACTTGCACAAAGCCGATCGTACTGAAAAAGTGTTAATTGTGCCGATCGGTATTCAATACCGCTATGTCAATCCACCTTGGGAATCCCTAGAAAAACTGTTAACTCAATTAGAAATAGATTGCGGACTGGCAGCCTTAGAGCGCACCGATATCGCCAATTTAGAGGCGGAAAATCTCGTTCCCGAAAACCAAAATCACAAATTTCAATATCTACGCCTGATTCGACTTGGCAACCATTTGCTAGCAGTGATGGAAAACTTTTATACCCGTTTCTATCATCAAACTCTACTGCCAACAACATCTCCTTTAACATCATCATCACTACCAGAAACAATGACAAATAATTCGGGTAATGAAGCGATGACGGTGAGAATGAAAGCACTGTTAGATGTGGCTTTGCAAGTAGCAGAAGAATATTTTAACTTAAAGCCCAGAGGCAGTTTAATAGACCGCTGTCGCCGTCTGGAACAAGCAGGTTGGGACTATATTTATCGAGAAGACATCAAAGATATTGCAGCACTTTGTCCCTTAGAAAGAGGATTAGCCGATCGCCTCGCCGAAGAAGCCAGTCTCCGAATGTGGCACATGAGACTTGTCGAAAGTTTCGTGTCCGTCACCGGCAGGTACGTCCAAGAACAACTGACAGCAGAACGTTTGGCAGAAACAACTTTACTGCTGTGGGACGTACTGACTCGCATCAAAGGCGGAAATCCTTTCGGGCGACCGAATTTGGGCAAACAGCGAGTACAAATGACCGTGGGCGAACCGATATCAGTGGGCGATCGCTGGGAGGGATATCAAACCAGTCGCAGAATAGCAGTTGCCGAACTCACTCAAGACTTGCAATCGGCTTTAGAAGGAATGATTAATTAGTCATTGGGAATGGGGAATGGGGAATGGGGAATGGGGAATTGGTCAACAGTCAACAGTCAACAGTCAACAGTCAACAGTAACCAATAATAACCAATGAACAAACCGATCGATTTGTCTACTAACTCAATTAAATTAAAACTGCTGAATCATTTAGCACAGGAATTGCTCACCCCGCTCACTTCTGTCCTCGGCATGGCAAGCGTGTTGAACCAAGAAATTTACGGCCCATTAACAAGTAAGCAAAAAGAATATATCGAGGTAATCCAAGACAGCAGCCGATCTTTACGATCGCTAGTTGAAGAAATTATGGAACTAGCAGAACTAGATGATTCCGCTTTTACCTTAAAGCGAACCGCAATCGATATAGAAAGTTTATGTCAGCAAGTGGTGACAGTCTTGTCACAGGCGGCAAGTAAACGAGAACAAGAAATTAACTTATCAATGGGGCCCGGGCCGCGCATCTGGTTGGCAGATAAAGATAAAGTTCAGCAAATGCTCCACCACTTAATTTTTAGCATTATTCAATCTGCTGGAGCAGGTAGCGTGATTCGAGTCCACGTTTCTCGGAAAGAAGAAAGTATCAACATCGCAGTTTGGGTTTTTCATCCTTGGTTGGGAGAAAGTTTGCCCCATGCTAAACTCTACTCCGACTACTTGTTGAAAGTTGGAGTGGATGTCGGTTCGCGATCGAACTCCGAAACTTCTGAATTCGGACTCGAACCGCAATTCCCGACAAAAACACAGACTTCCCAGCGATTAACGCTGGTGTTTTCTGAGTTGGCGGCTTTGGTGGCCCAAAATGCTGCGGATACCGCACCAGTGTTAGCTGGTTACGGGGCCAGGGAACGCTTGGGGCTGCTGCTTTGCTGCCAGTTGGTGGAACTTCAAGGTGGCAAACTCTCGATTCAAGGCACCCCAGAATCTGGATATCGCTACGTGCTCTGGCTCCCCTGCACCAATGCTACGGAGTTGTTGGAAGGATGAAAAAGGAAGAAGGAAGAAGGAAGAAGGAAGAAAAAGAAACTATGCTCTTCGGCTCTTCGACCCAATTACCAATTACCAATTCCTAATTCCCAATTCCTAATTCCCAATTACCAATTCCCAATTACCAATTCCCAATTACCAATCTAAAAATGAATTCAGTTTGGCAACAGTTAACTCTGGCAAATTTTCCACTCTCTCAGTGGCAAAGTGGCAGTTATTTATTGAATTTGGCGATCGGCAATGCGCGCAGTTGGCGCCAGAGTAGCTGGCTGATGCAGTGGGCCGAACCCCTGGGTTTTGTTTTGCTGGCCTTGACGTTCGGTTTGGGGCCGTTTGTGAACAATGCTTTGGTGGGGGTGTTGATGGCGGCTGGCGCTGCATTTTGGGTGCTGCTGACTGTTTCCGACGATCGCGCGATCGTCCTCACACCCATTCACCTACTCGTACTCCTGTACTGGGGCATTGCCACCGTCGCCACCGCCATGTCCCCGGTAAAAGCCGCCGCTTTTACAGGTTGGAGCAAGCTAACGCTGTATTTGCTATTTTTTGCGCTGATGGCGCGGATTTTGCGAGATCCCCGTTGGCGATCGTGGTTAATCGCCGTATATTTGAACGTCGCTCTAATTGTCAGTTTTTACGGCGTGCGGCAGTGGATTGATAAAGTGCCACCATTAGCGACTTGGAACGATCCCACTTCTACTCAAGCCGATGTCACGCGAGTTTACAGCTTTTTGGGCAATCCCAACTTGCTCGGTTCCTATTTACTGCCGGCAATTGCATTGAGCGCTGCCGCACTTTTTGTGTGGAAAGGATGGGGAACAAAACTTTTAGCGGTGACGATGTTGGTAGTAAATTTAGCGTGTTTGCGCTACACCGACAGTCGGGGTGCTTGGATCGGTTTTGTGGCTTTGCTTGTGGTATTTTTAGTGCTGCTTTGGTACTGGTACAACCCTTTGATGCCTAAGTTCTGGCGGACTTGGGCGCTGCCATTAGGGTTAGGAGGTTTGGCTGGGACGTTAATTTTGGGAGTGGCTTTAGTGGAGCCGCTGCGCGATCGAGTTTTGAGTATGTTTATCGGCCGCGGTGACAGTAGCAACAATTTTCGGATTAATGTTTGGACGGCGGTGATTGACATGATTCGCGATCGGCCAATTCTCGGAATTGGGCCAGGAAACACTGCCTTTAATAAAGTGTATCCGCTTTATATGAGGCCAAAATTCACTGCTTTGAGTGCTTATTCCGTGCTGCTAGAAATTGCGGTGGAAACCGGTTTTATCGGTTTAATGTGTTTCCTATGGTTGATGACCGTCACCGTCAATCAAGGTTTGTTGCATATAAAAAGATTGCGCGACGCGCAATTTAACACCTCTAACTCGCAGCAAGAATCCCCAAATCTTAAATCGAATCAGGGGTTTTGGTTGATTGGGGTGATCGCAACTTTAGCCGGTATGATGGCTCACGGTTTCGTCGATACTGTTTGGTATCGGCCCGAAGTTAATATGCTTTGGTGGTTAATGGTAGCGATTATTGCTAGTTTTTACAACTCGCAGCAGCCGCAAGATTTAGCTTTGACAGACGGCGAGTAGATTATTCAAGTGCTGGCGGGGTTTTCTCCCCGCTACGCGCGGATGCAAGGAACTCACGTCAAATCCGGTACATCGAAGTTAATCTTACCGGAGATCGGGACACGGCAGTGCCGTTTCTTGCGCCCCAATTGTAGGGAAACGGCACTGCCGTGTCCTCCGTTTGCCGAACGCGCATAGCAGTTTCCAAACTTTTTCTTTAATCTTAAATCTCAAATCTAAAATAGTATAAGGTGCGCAGCGCGCACCCTACATATTACTACTACATACTACATAGCCTGTTACGGTCAAAGTGCTGATGACGCACTCTACAAAATTTCTTGAAAATAACTTTTACTCTTCGCTCTGTGAAGGCGTCACGAACCTCGGGCACGGAAAACTTCCACCATCTTGATCTCTGCACTTGCGCCACGATGTTGACTGACTCGATTTGAACAGCGTTTCGACTGATTCATTAGCTGTAGGTCTAACAGTCGCATCAGTTGGCTGTGCTTTTGATGCTGGACTTAGCTGCATTACCGTTATGATTGCCAGTATGGTCGATGAAAGTAAAACTGTACGTTTCATTTATTTGTTTTTTCCTCTTTTAATCGTTGACGTGCGATTCCTATCCATATATCCTCATCGAAGTCTTGAGAATCCGCATACTTTAGACAAATTTTCCACTGCGGTAGCGCTTCCTTCGGCTTTCTCATCCCTTCTAGGACTTGGGCTTTCAAGCAATAAGTTGCTGGTGCTTCACTATCCAGCTTAATCGCTGCATCCAGATGTTGCAATCCTTCCGAATATCGACCCTGTTTCAGCCGGGCCCATCCCAGATTTTTCAGTAAAGAATATTTAGGTTGATCGTCCTTAGCTAATTTCAAGCCTTGCAACAGCAAGTGAACGGCAGCAGCATAATTTTTCTTCTCAACTATATATAATCGAGCCAAATTACTGTAAGCAGAAGGCATACCGAGTCTGGCAGCTTGCAGGTATTTTCCTCGTGCGCATTCTAAATCTTGCACCTCTTCGCAAAGCCATCCCAAATTATAAAGGGCTGGTTGGCTTTTGGGATTTATGGACAGTGCTAACTCATAGGCTTGTTTACTATCAGCTAATTGATTAACTTTGTAGCTTTCCAATCCTCTGTCATTGAAAAATCTTGCGAGTTTCGGCGATCCAAATCGCCAGCCACTAAATCCTACTATTAGCATTAGTAGGAATACCGCCCACTTGGCATAATGATGCTTTTGTTCCGGCTGTTTCATGACATTAAAAATGTTAGCTAATAGTGTTATTTTTAGCATATTTAATTTGAGAGTTCGGGATATTTTGTCGATATTGAATTGCCATCCTCATGACATTTATCATTTTAGGAAATGACTCAGGCTTAAATCTATATTCTGATAAGAGTTTACAACTCCACAGCCTAATACTTGCATAATGTTGCGATCGCCTAAATGTATTTGAGCATAGTTTAATCCTTCGTGACACTTCATAAGCGATCCGGATATTTTTAGGAAAAAGGCAGCGGGAAGAGGCAGAAGGCAGGACTCCTGGTGGATTTAATAAGTAATACAGCAGATTCCACGTTGATGAAGTATTGCAGACGGCTGTAGGGACACGGCAGTGCCGTGTCCCTACCGTACCTGAGAAATGCTAAGCTGCTCTGCATCTAAATTGTATTTTCGGGCGGGCGAGACGCCCACCCCACAAGACTTTTCTTAAAATTGACTATACAATTTAAATGCAATTCAGCCCCTGCATAGCGCATACGTAGGCACGATTTTTCGGGTTCATGACTGTCTATGATGACAGAAACAGCTTGCACGCGATCGCACAGGCGTTCAAAAACCAGTTTATTTGACAAAAATACTTTGTTGCCAAATAACAATATGATTCCGGCAGATCCCCGACTTTTGAATCAAATTCATTCACTGAAACTCAGAGTGAGCAGAAAAAAATTAGGGATCTGATCGATCTTTGCATAACTTGGGATCTGCAACACCTAAAATTGCTTCATCGCGCGTTCCATATCCCGCTTATCTTCCCGTTTTTTCAAATCTTCGCGCTTGTCATACAGTTTTTTACCTTTCCCCAAACCGATATCCAGTTTTACCCAACCGCCTTTCAAATACATTTTTAACGGCACTAAAGTCAAGCCTTTTTCTTCGACTTTGCCGATTAATTTGCGAATTTCCTGCTTGTGCATCAGTAATTTACGAGTGCGGCGAGGCTCGTGATTAAAATAGTTGCTAGCGCTTCTCCAGGGAGAAATATGAACGTTGATTAGCCAGATTTCGCCGTTCCGAACTAAGCCATATCCGTCCCGCAAATTGGCTTTTCCTTCCCGAATTGATTTTACTTCGGTTCCTTTCAATTCGATGCCTACTTGAAATGTCTCTATGATTTCATAGAGATGGCGCGCTTGTCGGTTATCGCTAACAATTTTGTATCCTGGACTTTTTTCGCTCATTTTTACCTCCGCTAAAATTATTATAACGCTAGCTTCTCTGTAAAGAAAATAGAAGCTTGACAAAACTTACAGGTCTAGGCATTACCAATTTTGCTGAGCTAAGATGTCACCAACCTGAATGTCAAGCGGTATCATGCAGCGCACCAATGTTCCTGATTCTGGAATTTCAGATCCTGTTACTCCCCATAGGGCGATTAATTTGGTTTTGCTAGCTCCTTGCTTACTGTCACTAACTTGGTTTTTGGCCAATATCTCAGCAGTTAAGTGGCTGTTATCCTCGTTTGTTGAGATATCGACACTATACAAGATAGTAATTGGTTTTCTGATTGTAGCATTAGTAGTGCGATCGACTCTGAACTCCGTTAGCGCAGCCCTCGAAGAGGCTCGCCCGTTAGCGCAGCCCTCGAAGAGGCTCGCGTTTTCACCAAATTTCGTTTTGAGGCGCTATCCGCTACTGTTGATGTTGGGCGCGGGCATTTGCTCGATCGTCCTTCAGTACATAATTGATATCAAACAAGTTACCATACTGCTATTTATCCTCGGGACTTACGGACTGTGGGGCTTGTTTGCAAATCCGAATTTTTGGCGAAAAAACTTGCCTATTGCTGGCTTGCTGGCTTGTATTCTACCCTTCAACAGTCAGTTTAATAGCGGATTGGGTTTACCAGCGCGAGTGATTACGGCTCAAGTAGTAGAACAATTGCTCTCAATGCTGCACATTGGGGCTATTTCTTCCTACGACATCATCGTTTTGGAAAACGGCATCGCTCACGTTGACGTGCCTTGCAGCGGCATTAAAACCCTCTTAGTGGGGACACTGTTTTTACTAGCTGCTACCTGGTTAGAAAGCCGCAAATTGAGTTTAAAATGGCTGGCAGTATGCGCTGCTAACTTCTTAATGTTAGTCTCTGCTAACGCTTTGCGAGTTACCGTATTAGTGCTGGTTGCCCAAGTTTTAAAACAACCAATGTATGCAGAAATCCTGCACGTACCCTTGGGAATCGTAGGTTTAGTTTGCGCAAGTTTTTTAAGTTGGTTGATGCTACAAAAAGTTTCCAAATTTGCAGAAACCAAAAAAACCAATTTTGACTCGCAACTGGATTCAGAAATCCTCAAAAATCAGCCTTTGGCAAAACCAGTAGTAATTGCAATGGTTGCTGTTTTGGGAGTGTTTTCTCAATTGTATCATGTAGAAAGTCAAAAATTAGCGATCGCCCCGCTGAAATTCCCCCAACAAATTGTATCTGAATCAATCCCCCTAAATGCCAGCGAACAAAGATTCTTTGGAAATTACCCAGCCACGAAAACAGAAAAAAAGAGATTTGTGTCAGGCAACTTGCGCGGTTCCATGCTCACAGTAGCCAGCACATCTTGGCAGACTTATCACGCACCGGAGTTGTGTTTCGTAGCCAGCGGCATCCCCGTCAATCGCATAGAAAGAAAACAGCTAACTCCTGCTGTAACGGCGCGCTGGCTGTCTCTCAAAAACAACCAACTATCTGCTACATACTGGCTGCAATCTCGGCAGCTAACAACAGATAACTTCATGTCCCGCATCAGCAGCGACATCACCCACAAAAATCACACTTGGGTGCTAGTTTCCATTCTCTTCGACAATTCCATAAATCCTGAAAATGATGAAGTGCAAAACTTTGCTACTAATGTCTACAATGCCGTCAAACAAAGCTTAAAAGGAGAAGTAAATGAAAGTCAAACAAGTATTTGATGGAATTTTTCAAGCCATTTTTTGGCTGTGGAATTTGACATTTTTATCAATTGTTTATTTAGGAATTTTGCCGTTATTAGCAGGGCCATTAATTATGGCGACAATTGACGGTATCATTCCGCTAGAGTTTTCTTTGACACTGACAGCTTTAATCGTAGTACCCACTGTGTGTACGTTCATAGGATCGCGTTTGAGAAAGCAACCCTTGCAGCTCATGCGTTTGTTTTATGGCGTGGAAGCACCGCTATTTTTGCTGTGTTTAATCCGCTTATTCCTGCTGCGAGAACTGACTCCAGCTAGTTCTCAAATCATCGCTACTATTGTGCTGTGCATCGCAGCATTTTTAGTAGAAATTCTGTACGGGTATCTGGGCAAAATAGAAAACGTTGAAAATATTTCCGATTCTCAAACTTCTCATAACAAACAGCCTCGTTTTTTAAGCTTAATCGGATCGAAGCGCAGTGCGTGGCTGCAATTAGGCTGCCATAGTTTAATGCTAGTAGTTGGTGTTTGGGCGGCAACATTACTCATGTATTACGCTGTACCAGTGGGAACGGTTACAGTTGCTGGATTCTTCAGTACAGTGATTGAATTCTTCAAGTTTACATGGGTATCATCTTTTTGGGAGATGTTTAAATATGGGGAGTGGATATCGGCTTTAATTTGGATACCGCTATCCTTTATATTGTTTGGTTTAAGCTGTAGCTTATTCGTTGTCATGCCTTCGCTGTACGGCTTTCTCTACATCCAATCTGGACGCAAAATATGGCGTAATTTTGCTTCGCAATATGGAAAAAATTAGGCAATAATCGGAAGCTTGGGAGTGATAGCAGCTTGGCTGGCTATTTTCGCGGCTTTGCAGCAACAGCCGCAAATTGCCGCGCTGAAAATGCTGGCGACTCCCGCAACAAATGACACTGTGCGCCAAACTTTGTTAGCCAAATCTGATATTGTGCGATCGGGCTTAGTCAATGCTTATTTGTCTCCTTACCGTTACCTCAGCACTGTGGAAGAAAACAACCACATTTATGAGATGTACAAAAATACTTTGAATTTGAATGAAGCGGTGGCGAAGACTGTCCAAAACAGCTACAATTTTTTAATGTCACCGTTTTTGTATCAAGGCTCTAGTGCTGATGTCAAAAAAGCCGAAAAACTTTACGCTGGATTCTTCGATACCGAAATCCAAAAAGGTGACGCAGCAGCAGTCAAGCACGCGGTACAGTCAACATCTAACCGCGAAGAAGCTAAAGCTGGCTTGCTGAATGTCAATCAAGAAAAAGTATGGCTGGAGTCGCAAGAAGTTACAATCACAGAAAATGGTGATTGGGCTGATGTTCAACTCTACGAAGTTTACAAAAATCAAACGCAGAACTTGCAAGAAGTATTCTACTACTTTTCCCTGCCGGAAAGCGCCGCAGTTACGGGAGTTTGGTTGGGTGATACTGGCGATTTGAAGAAGCGTTTTGCATTTACTGTCTCGCCCAGAGGTGCTGCACAGCAAGTCTACAATCAACAGGTGGTAGAAAGAGTTGATCCGGCTTTGCTAGAACAAATTGGCCCGAAACAATACCGCTTGCGGGCTTTTCCAATTCCGGTTAAACGAGAGTTTTCGAGAACATCAACTAACGCCCCAACGGAAATGAACCTCTGGCTGACTTATAAAGTTATGCGTCAGCCACAGGGTTGGGCGATGCCTGTTTTGGCTGAAAAACGTAACATTTTTTGGGACAAAAATACTCATCGTACGATCGCCGGAAAACAGGTAAACTACAGTGGGCAACAGGCAAAAGAAACTTGGCTTCCGACATTTGTCAAGGCAGTTTCGCACCAGCAGCCAATACCACAGATTGCGAATTTACCGGGAGAAAATACGATTTCTGCTAAGCCACTGGCTGATGCAAATTACTCGCTACCGCAGGGCAAAAAATTTGCATTAGTTCTCGATACTTCCCGCAGTATGGCAACGGAAAATAAGCAGGTAAAGGAGACTTTTGAATGGTTGAAAGCCAATACAGCAGGCAAAAATGCGGTTGATTTATATGTGGCTAGTGCTGCGGGAATGCCACCGAAGTTGGTGGAAGATTTACGCAGTTTCGATGCTGGCAAGTTAACGTTTTACGGTACGCTTCAATTGAAGGATATGCTGCAACAGTTTGCACAGTTGCGGGGCGATCGCACTTATGATACTGTATTTGTAGTGAGCGATCGGCACAGTTACGAATTATCGGACGATCGCAAAACTAAGTTTTCCATATCTGCACCGCTGTGGACAGTGCATTTGGGAGGTTTACCACCCGGTTATGATGACGCAACTTTGAAGGTAATTCAAGATAGTGGTGGCGGAGTTGCAACAGATATCAAAGAAGCGATGCAGCGAGTAGCGACGACAGCAGCATCAGGAAAATCTACAGTTAGCGTTGTTGACGGCTATGTTTGGAGTTATGCCAAAACTCCGAAAGCGGTAGCGGTTTCGAGAATCACAGATGCTGACAATGAAGGGTTTAAACCCATAGCTGCGCGCCAGTTAATCGCTGCACTTAGCAAGCAGAAAATAGCTAATCAATTGACTCAATTGGATGCGATGCACTCGCTAGCTAAAACCTTCAAAGTGGTGACGCCTTATTCTTCGATGATTGTGTTGGTGAATGACGCGCAAAGAGAGCAGCTAAAGGCAGCGGAAGCTAAAAAGGATCGATTTGATAGAGTGGTAGAATCCGGTAAGGAGGAGTTGACTAAACCGATTAATCCTTTGAATGTTTCCGGGGTTCCCGAACCGGAAGAATGGTTACTTTTGGGGTTTGGGGCGATCGGGCTTTTGACGATTTTCCTCCGTCAGCGGCGCGCGAAAATTGTATAAAATAAGCCCAGAAACCGGGCTTTTGGGTAAAAAACCCGGTTTCTTTGTCGGAGTGCCTAAATCCTGACTAATCTATGTCTACAAAAACGCGATCGCCCTCAATCTTAATCGGATAAGATTCCAGGGAATCGGGTGCATTCAAACATTTACCAGTATCTAATTTGTACCGAAATTTGTGAAACGGACAAGTAATGATACCGTCACTTACCTTACCCATGTCGATCGGATACTCCAAATGAGTGCAAGCATTGCGGTAACAAGTGACATTCATGCCTTGACGATTCAAAATTAGTGAAATCTTTTCAACTTTTACCTTCAAAATATCCGATTCGGGAATCTGATTTAGCGCTGTTATCTCTACCCACATACGATTTTTTGGTTTAAATAAATTATGACAGACTGATTGGCGGCCTTAGCATCAGGATAAGTTCCAGGTTGCAAATGTAGCTCAGCTATGAGATAATATATCAAAAATTCATATTTATGAAATCCAAAATCTTGACGGGACTCCTGACAGGGCTAGTTGTTGCTGCTAGCACAACTGCGCTGTTTAGTCAACCCAGCCGTGCGGGAAATAATAGCTTTTTTTGCGGCACTCTCAACAGACAGCCTGTCACCTTCGCTCGAAACTCGCGGGGGAGTGTACCCCTTGTCCGCTGGACTTCTAACAGCTATTTTCCGCCGCCGTGGACTGCTCAAAGACGCTGCCAAGAGGTAGGTCGAAGATTTCAGCGAAACTACGACAACGGTACTCTCAAATATATTAACACTGGGACTTTGAACGGAGAACCGGTGGTATGTGCTGCTGTTAACAAAGACGATGCTTGTACGAATAGGACTTTGCTATTCACTCTCAAGCGGGGGAGTGATGCTGATGCTACTTTGAAAAGATTGATGGATCGTCGCGGGTTGGCTTCTGGATATGTACTATCTGAAACTGGGCCTGGTTCTGTTGATGTGGAGAGGTATCTGGAAGACACACCTGTTGAGGAAAATGTTTCTCCTATTTCTCCCTAGGCGATTTGTATTCATTATGGGCGATCGATCGCCCTAGGGCGTGTTTTCAAACCCGGAGATCCCCCCTAGCCCCCCTTAACAAGGGGGGGACAAGAGAGCATTCAAAGTCCCCCTTCTTAAGGGGGATTTAGGGGGATCGAAGCTTGGATACAAACGAGAGAAACACAAGAAAACTCAAAGTCCCCCTTGTTAAGGGGGATTTAGGGGGATCAAACCTTCGATACAAACCATAGAAACCCAAGAAAACTCAAAGTCCCCTTCTTAAGGGGGGTTTAGGGGGATCAAACCTTCGATACAAACAAGATTTCCGAAGGTACAAATTAAATTAAGTTGAACTCATCTCTTCTATTCACCAATAAAATCAATGAACTTCTCTAACAAAATTCCCATCGCCTTAATCGGTACAATTGCAACTATTGTCATCGCCCAACCAACCGCAGTTTTCGCAATATCTGCTGATGAAGTAGGCAAAATAGCTAAATCTATCACAGTCCTGATTGACAGTAAAAATCTAGGTTCGGGAATAATTATTAAACGGAATGGTAACACTTACACGGTGCTCACAGCCCGTCACGTTTTCAAAGATGCTCAAGCTAAATATGAGATTGTCACCCCTGATGACAAACGCTATTTGCTGAATTACAGCAGTGTCAAAAAACTGCCAAATATTGACTTAGCAGTTGTCGAGTTTACCAGCAGTCAAACTTACAGCGTGGCTAAGATTGGCAACTCGGATTTGGCGACAGAAGGGAAAGCGGCTTATGTGGCAGGTTTTCCGAAGACTTCAGCGGCTCTTAATCGTTCGATTTACCAATTCACCGATGGGCGGATTACTGCTAATGCTTCTCGACCTTTAGAAGATGGTTATGCGTTGGTTTATAGCAACAATACGCTGCCGGGAATGAGCGGGGGGCCGGTGTTGAATGAGAATGGCGAGGTGGTGGGAATTCACGGGAGGGCGGATACGAGGGCGGCGGAATCTAGCAGTATTAATCAGAATATTCAAATTGCTAAGACTGGTTTTAATCTGGGGATTCCGATTAATACGAGTTTGAGATTATTGGCTTCATCTCAAGTGGATTTAGGGGTGAAGGTTCCGAGTGAGCCTGTGGCGACTGGGCCGAAAGCTGATGATTTTTATATTCAGGGTGGGGATAAGTTTAAAAAAGGAGATTATCAGGGTGCTGTAGCCGCTTATAACCAAGCTTTACGAATTAATCCTAACTATACGCAAGCCTACAACAACCGAGGATCTGCCCGCTATAGTTTAGGAGACAAGCAGGGTGCGATCACGGATTTCAACCAAGCTTTGCAAATTAATCCTAACCTTGCCAATGCCTACTACAACCGGGGTGTTGCCCGCTATGACTTAGGAGACAACCAGGGCGCGATCGCCGATTACGACCAAGCTTTGCGAATTGATCCTAACCTTGCCAATGCCTACTACAACCGGGGTGTTGCCCGCTCTGACTTAGGAGACAACCAGGGCGCGATCGCCGATTTCAACCAAACCCTGAAAATTAATCCTAATGAAGCTGAAGCCTACAGTAGCCGGGGTACGGTCCGCCTCAAATTAGGAGACAAGCAAGGTGCGATCGCCGATTGTAACCAAGCCCTGAAAATTGACCCTGGTGAAGTTGGTGCTTACATAATCCGTGGTGGAGCTCGCTATGCCTTAGGAGACAAGCGAGGTGCAATAACAGACCTTGAAAAAGCCGCAGACTTACTTAAGCAACAAGGAAAGATAGATGATTATCAAAAGGTATTAAAAGTAATCGAGTTATATAAGCAACAAGGAGGAGATAGACGGAGATAGACGGACTTACCGAGATCCCTAAATAGAATTAGAGAGCTTCAAAATAATACACCGACTCAACCAACATCTACAACCCTACTCAGTGCTAATAGCTCATTAATACCTGGTAAATCCTCTGCCCTTCCCTCTGATGGAAGTCTGTTAGGAGAAAATGACGACATCAGCCGATCAAATTCCAATTCAGCCCTCACCTTCACCTTACCCGCCAGCGGCCGCTATCGCGTGATTGTCAATACTGTTAAAAAGGGCGAAAGAGGTAGATATACTTTGACAATCCGCTAGTAGGGAAACGGCATTGCCGTGTCCGGCGCGGGGAGAAAGAAACCGGGTTTTTACCTAATCTGTCGGCGGTCACGAATATTTTTAGTAAAAAACCCGGTTTCTGAGCTCCAGCCAATGCTATTAAGTAGTTAAGCAAAATTAATTACATAATTATTTCCAAATTCTTTAAGAATT
>ENA-OFCI01000115-OFCI01000115.1-metagenomes-genome-assembly--contig:-NODE-115-length-50931-cov-3.782294_pt1 | contig 50931 bp, 60 predicted proteins | sample MGYA00153391_OFCI01 | MGnify analysis MGYA00153391
CGCGCCTCGGCGCTGTCGTCGATCACCACCAGATAGGTGCGCGTGGGCGGTCCGGGTTGGTTCATCGCCGCAAAGCTGCTCACAAAGCGCGTCTTCGCGCAAGGAGCGCGCCTTTTCCTTGACCATGCGCGCCGCTTTGGTCTTTGTGCAAAGCGACCCTTTTCAGACACGGGATTGCCCATGCCGACCGAGCTCAAAATGCCCGCGCTTTCACCGACGATGGAGGAAGGGACGCTCGCCAAGTGGCTCGTCAAGGAAGGCGACGAGGTCAAGTCGGGCGATATTCTCGCCGAGATCGAGCGAGCGACGTAAAGCACGATCTCATCCAATCTTCATAATGTTCCGCAATCTCGCATGCGTTAGAGAATTACGATAACCATGGAGCATGCCGCGGGGACCTTGCCAATGAACCTCGACACGTCGACCGATCCGCAAGTCGGTTACCGCCCGCCCGGCACGCTCGATCTCGCGACCGCGCTCGCTCGTTACGATGGCCCGTTTACGAAGCGACACGCCGCGCATCTCCTACGCCGCGCCGCTTTCGGTGGCACGGCGACGGAGATCGACACGTCGGCATCGTTCGGCATGATGGGCGCCGTCGACGCGCTCCTTCACCCGGCACGCGCCGATCTCGTCTTCCCCGACTTTCCCGACGTCGCGTCGCTCTACGATCAAAAGAAAGATCGCACCGCGATCGCGCAGATGTGGTGGCTCGATCGGATGCTGCGCACGCAACACCCACTCGCCGAAAAGATCGGATTCATGTGGCACGGCCATTTCGCAACGAGTATTCGCAAGGTTCCGGCGCCGCTCATGATCGCGCAGATCGATATGTTTCGCGAGCTCGGTCTCGGAAATTTTCGCACGCTCCTCCTCGCGGTCGCGAAAGATCCGGCGATGCTCGTGTGGCTCGATAACCGCACGAACAACAAAACGCATCCGAACGAAAATTTCGCGCGCGAGGTCATGGAGCTCTTCGCGCTTGGCCTTGGTACTTACACCGAAGACGATATCAAAGATGCCGCACGCGCGTTTACGGGTTGGACGCTCGATCCTACGCAGAACTTCATCTATCGACCGAACCAGCACGACGACGGCCCGAAGACGTTTCTCGGCACGAGCGGCAATCTCACAGGCGAAGACGTGATCGCGACGATCGTCAAACAGCCGATCCATCAACGCTTCATCTGTCGAAAACTCCTCGAATATTTCGTCTATTCCGATCCCGAACCCGGACTCATCGACGCGCTCTCGCAGACCTACGCACTCTCGGGCTACGATATCGCGCACACGGTCGCGGCGATCTTTCGCTCCAACGTCTTCTTCTCGCCGCGCGCGTATCGCGCGATTCCCAAAAGTCCGGTCGAGTTCGTCGTCGGCTTGTTGCGCTTCATGGACGTCGCCGAAGTCCCCAAAGATACGCCTCAATGGCTCGCACGTATGGGACAAGATTTACTCGCTCCGCCGAGCGTCAAGGGCTGGGATGGCGGGCCGACGTGGATCAATACGGCGACGATGCTCGCGCGATTCAATTATATTAATCGCATCGTTAAAGCGGCCCCGCCGCGCGCGACGGCACCGCCGACATCCCCCACGATCGCCCTCGGGACGTTCCCCGCGCTCACGCCCGATCGCATCGTCGAACGCGCCGGTGGCATCGATTCCGATCGTGTGCTCGCGACCGTCGTGAGCGACGCCGTTCAAGACGACACGACGAGCGACATCCGCAGAACGCTCGCCGGGTATCTGCAATCCACAAACGCGACCATTCCGACGCCGTTCTCGCCGGAGAACTATCAAGAAAAAATTCGCGGCGCGCTCGCGCTCGTGCTCCAACTTCCCGCCAATCAGCTGAACTAACGGAGTTTCCATGGCTAGTCGTCGCGCGTTCATCTCGAAATCACTCGGCATCGCCATCCTCGGCGGAACGATGCCGTCCTTTCTCGCAACCGCCGCCGACGCACAAACGCTTCCAGCACTCGGATCGACGATCGATCCAGGCAACGTGTTGCTCGTCATCCAGATGGGCGGCGGCAACGATGGCCTCAACACCGTCGTCCCCTACACGGACGACGCGTATCACCGCGTCCGCCCGACCATTGGCATCGCCGGTAATGCGGTACTCAAAATCGACGACCGCATCGGTCTCAATCCCGCACTCGGCGGCCTCGATGCGCTCTACAAAGATGGCCGCGTCGCAATCGTCCAAGGCGTGGGCTATCCCAATCCCAATCGCTCGCATTTCGAAGCGACGCAGATTTGGGAGACCGCGTCACCCGATCGCCCGGCGACGAGCGGCTGGCTCGGGCGCTATCTCGATCGCACCGTCGCGCAAACGCCCGTCGACGCTAGCGATAGCGCGCGGCTCTTTCCCGCCGTCTCACTCGGCGATACCGTGCCGACGGCGCTCATCTCACAACACGTCGACGTCCCGGCGATCGGCGCGCTGGTGAACTACGGGCTCAACACCGGAAAAGATACGGCATCGAAGCAAACGGCAGGCGTGCTCTACGATGGCGCACGACCCGGGCAATCGCCGTATCTCGCGATGATCGAACGCACCGCGCGAAACGCCATGCACGGGGGCGACGTGCTCAAAGCGAAGATCGCGAGTTACGTGCCTGCAGCCGAGTATCCACGAGATACTTTCTCGCAGCAGTTGCGCCTGGCAGCGCAGATCGTCGGCTCGCGCGTCGGCACGCGCATCATCTTCGTTTCGATCGGTTCGTTCGATACGCACGCGGGTCAACGCGCGCAACAAGATCGACTCCTCGGCTATCTCGGTAACGGGCTACGCGCTTTCTACACGGACCTTGCGGCGCACGGTCTCGCCGAAAACGTTCTCGCGATGACGTTCTCGGAGTTCGGCCGACGCGTCGCGCAAAATGCATCGAACGGGACCGATCACGGAACCGCGATGCCGCTTTTCGTCGTCGGCGGTAAAGTCAAAGGCGGGGTTTACGGCGATCACCCCTCGCTCATCGATCTCGATCACGGCGATCTGCGGCACGCGACCGATTTCCGCTCCGTCTACGCGACGGTCTTGCAGAAGTGGCTCGGGCGCGACAGCACGGGCGTCCTCGCGGGATCCTTCGATACGGTCGCCTTCGTGTAGGCGCGTGCGGGTGAACGGCGGTCGCGCGTCTTAGCAAGCCTGAGTGGAACGCGCATGCAGACGACCGTGACCCTCGAGCGAATCGAGCAAGACGAGTACGTGCGCGAGGTGTTGCCGCACTCGTTCGAAATGTGGAATGACGGTCGCACGTTCGATCGTTACGTCGACGACTTCCGCAGCGTCGCGTCCTCGACGTACGCAAAACGGCGACCGTTCACGATGGGGCTGCGCGAAAACGGCAAGCTCGTGACGTCGTGTAAGAATTACGACCGCGAGCTGCGCTGGGAATCGTCGTCGCTACGCACGACAGGAATCGGCGCGGTTTTTACGCCGAAGGCATTACGTGGCCGGGGATACGCGACGGCATTTCTCGGCGCCCACCTCGACGCCGAACGCGATGCGGGCCGCGATCTCGCCTTTCTCTACAGCGATATCCATCCGGCATACTACGCGCGCCTCGGATTCATCGCGTTGCCGTCGCGCGTCGTGACGGTCCGCGCCGAATCGCTCGACGGTCGTGCGATCGGTGCCCGTGCCGTCGAGGATGCGGATTGGTCGGGCATCCGCCGTTGCTTCGACGCGCTCGATCGGCAACGGCCCTGGAGTCTGCGCCGTACCCCGCTCGTGTGGAACTGGATGCGCGCGCGTTGGAACGCGCCGTCGCGCGAGGGCACGCAAGCCGTGCATCTCGTCGTTCGTCGCGCGCGCAGCGTCGTCGCGTACGCGATCGGTCGCCGCGTCCTGCGCAGCGATATGTTCGTGATCGACGATTTCGCCTTCGACGGTGAGGAAGGGCGCGCGCTCGTGCCGGCGCTGTTGCGCATGGCTGCGGGCGATCTACGACGCGTTGGCGGGTGGTTGCCGCCGCCGTTCGCACGCGAGACGCTTCCGCGGGGATCGGTTCGTCCGCGCACGGAAGCGATTCTCATGGTGGCACCGCTCTCGCAACTCGGTAGAACATGGTGGGCGCAGACGCGCGAAGCGACGCTCGCCGCGCGATCCGATTCGACGTGGAGCGCCGATCACGTATGAGGTTACATTCGTGAATCGCGAGATGAAAGTTCTCGCGATCGTCTTCGGATCGCTCTTCGTGCTGCTCGTTCTTGCCGGAATCGGCGTCGCGTACGCGATCTCGCGAGCGTCTGCAGGGATCGCGTTAGACGATGATCCCGCAGCGATGCGACGTACGGCGGCTAAAATCGCTACGTTCGATGTGCCGCGCGGCTATCGTATCGCGACCGCGACCGATTTCGGCGTCCAGCAGTCCATCACGCTCGAGGGTGAGGGTCGTCGACATCTTGGCTTTATGATTCAGGTGCAGGGCACGACGTTACCGAGCGATCCCAAAACCAACGCTGCGAGCATGCGCTTCGCCCTCGGCCTCGCGGCCCGCGTCATGCGCTGCGAACCACACGAAACCCTCGATGAGATTCGCGCGAAGGGGAACGTCGTCGATTTCGAAGCGATGGCATGCGACGGCACCACGAGCTTGCGCATGGAGACGGGCTCGATGCGCGTCGGACCACATGCGGTGACGATCATCGCGACCGGTCGCGGCGGTCGCTTCGATCGCGACGCTCTCGTCGCACTCGTGCGATCGATGCGTTAGCGCGAAGCGCGCGCCACGACATCGGCGATAGCATCCGCAAACGTTTGTGGAGCGAGAAAGCCGACACCGTGACCCGAGCGCCCGAGCACGAGCGTCGCATCGCGCGCCGCGCGCAACATCGCGCCTTCTTGCGCGCGCGTCGGCCAATCGAAGATGCCGTTGACGATCGCGATCGGTGTGTCGATCGCGCGCGCGAGCGCGACGACGTCGATGCCCGCGAGTTCGCGTAAACTCTCCGAGCGCGCGCGCACACGCAACCCGCCATCGACGATCGCACGCGCCGTCGGCGCGTCGGTAACGCGTGGAAGCAACGCCGACGCCAACGCTTCGACGCGCGCACTCCCCACGATCGCTTCGATCGCACGCGGCGGCAGATCGCTCGCCCGTGCGAGCATCCCGCGCCAACCCGTCATCGACCACGAGCAGCCACCGGCGACGACGCCCGCAATGCGCGAATTGCCGCGCGCGGCAACGGCGAGAGCGAGATAACCGCCGAGCGAGTCGCCCGCGACGATCACGTGCCGCGAGCCCGCTTCGGCAACGAGCGCGTCGATTGCGGCGAGCGCACTCGCGAGTGCGAACGGCTCGGCGCGCCGATCGCCGTGGCCGGGTAAATCGGCGCACCACAGTTCGATGCCATCGGGCAATCGCGAAACGAGCGGTAGCCATGTCTTGCGGTTCGCGACGGCGCCGTGAACGGCGATGACGAGCGCACCTCCGGGCGTCCCGTGCCGATCGAAGGTCCCGATCACGCCCGACGAAGAGGCCGGATGCGATCTGACGAAAAGCCGCCCATGGCATCAAGCGATCGACAGCGCCTCCTCGAACGCGCGCTCGCGCTCCCGCAAGCGGACGCATCGGATTTTTTCGGCGACCGACGACCTCCGAGCGACGCCGATCCTTCGCTCCTGAAGCGAATCGACGACACGACGCTGCGCTCGAAGCTCGTGGAAACCGGAATCGCGCACGGGCTGCAATCGCCCAAGGGTCCGCAAAAAATCGCTTCGATCGTACGCATCTACCCCGGGTTCGACGCCCCGGGTAAAGTAACGTCCGGGGCTCGCTCGAAGAACGGCGTGCCGCCGCAGCCACCCCAACGCGGCCTACCGAGCGTCGATGAAATGGAAATCCTCATCGGACGGATTCGCGAGGTGGAAAGCGACGTCGCCCACGATCTCTCAGCCGAGGCCGACGAACGCGTCGCGCACCTCAAACGCGCGCTCGTCGATCTCGAAGGCGACGAGCTCGAAGAGGCCTATCGCGAACTCGGCGCGGCACTCGAACGCAAACGCGCGGTCGTCTCGCAAATCCGCTTCGAGACGTTCCGTCGCATCGAAGGTGATCCGAGTCTTCCCGAACGCGCGTACCTGCGGCTGTTGCGCCGCTAACGTCGCCGTCGAACGCGTTCACGCCTCGAAGAACGATATCTGTCGGACGGGCTCTTCGGTAATCGAGGCGACGCGGACGCCGAGCAGTCGCACCGCCGCACCGTCGAGATCCGCGCGCTCGAGACAATGCAGCGCCGCCGAAGCGATCGTCGCGGGATCGTCCGTCGCAACGGCGACGGTCGTCTGACGGCCGGTAATTTTAAAATTCGAGAGCTTGATCTTCACACCGATCGTCGAACCGCGTAAGCCGTGCGCACGCAAGCGTTGAGAAACTTCCATGCTGAGGTCGCGTACGTTCGCGCGCAGCAACTCCGGATCGCGGACGTCGAATTCGAAGGTCGATTCGCTCGAGACCGAACGCGTCTCGCGGCCTGACTCGACGACGCGTGTATCGTTACCGCGCGCCATCTCGCGCACGGCCTTTCCCCCACGACCGAAGAGCGCGAAAGCGACGTCATCGGAGAGTTCCGCGATCTCACCGATCGTCGCGATATTGCGTTGCGCGAGCCGCGCTTGGGTCTTGGGACCGATGCCCCATAATCGCCCGACGGGCATCGGGGCGAGATACGCGCGCTCGTCACCGGGCGCGATCGCCTGCAGGCCATCGGGCTTCGCGGCGTCGCTCGCGATCTTCGCGACGAGTTTCTGCGATGCTACACCCGCACTCGCCGTCAATCCGATCTCCGCGCGAATCGCCGCGCGAACGGCGTGCGCGTAGGCGACGGCTTCGTCGAAATCATCGGTGCCGATCTCCACGTAGGCTTCATCGAGCGAGAGCGCCTCGATCGCGCGCGCACCGCGCTCGTAGATCGCGAAGACACGCGACGAAAGTTCTTTGTAGCGCGGAAAATTCGGCGGCGAGACGAGAAGCTGCGGACAGAGCGCTTTCGCTTTGAAGAGCGGCATTGCCGAGCGCACACCGAAGGGTCGCGCCTCGTACGATGCCGTGAGCACGACGGAGCGCCGACTATCGCCCGAGATAGCAAGCGGCTTCCCGCGCAAGGTCGGATCGTCGAGCTGTGCGACGCTCGCGTAGAACGCGTCGAGGTCGAAGTGCGCTACCATCGTGGTTCGCGGCGCTTACGTCGCGCGGCGCCGATCGACCTCGACGAACGTCGCCAAGAGCCCCGCGCCCGTAATCCCGAGCGCGAGCAAGATATCGCTCCAGGCTTGCGGCCAAAGCACGCTCCCGTCGAGGGCAAAAACGTTCGTCGCGAACGCCGTGCCGTTGAGCCCGAGCCGCGAGACTCCAGCCGCCATCGCGAAACCGATGATCAGCGCGCATACCGCCGCGACGACCGTCCGTCGCGAGAAGGCGCTCGCCGCAAAGACGACACCGAGGAACGCGAGCGCATTGGTCCAGGCGACGACCGAAGCAACGAGCATCGGGAGTGCGGGTAACGTCTGGCCTTTGAGGACCGAGAAGACCGCGAGCACGCCAAGGCTTGCGAAGGTCACGAGAAAGAGCCACGCCGCGATCACGCAAAATTTGACGACGACGATACTGCGCAGCGAGATCGACGACGTGTAGAGCAACGGAAGCGTCTTCTCCTCACGCTCGCCTGCAATCGCTCCAGCACCCGCGATGAGCGCGAGCAGACTCAAGATGTGTGAGAGATTGCTCGCGAGCCAATCCGATTCTACGAAATACTTATACGAACGGAAATTTTGCAAAACACTCTGCGCGTTTTCGTTGAGCGGGCTCGCGAGCGCACGTTGGAGCGAGAACGAAAAAAAGAACGGAATCACCGCCGTGAGCATCAACACGAGCGTAGACGCAATTGCGAGAAACCGTTTACGCGCGACGTATTCTTTGCGCGAGAGTTCGCGAATCATAGCGACTCCGGATCGAAGGCGGCAGCATCGATCGCATCGGGCAGGCCCGCGAGCTGGTGCGTGACGTTGACGCCGTACGTTACGATCGCGCGCGGCACGAGCCCGACCGCGCGCGCGAGTAACGCATGCGCGCGTTCTTCGTCGAACTCTTCCGCATTCTCGACCACGAGGACGACCGGTTCGCTCGCGAGTGCGAACGCGAGCACGAGCGCACGCTGGAAGGCACGCTTCATGCGGCCGATTTCGAAGCGTTCGTCGAGGCCCGCGAGTGCGAGAGACTCGCGCAACCGCGCGTCGTTCCATCGTGCGTGCAGCGTCGCATAAAACCGAATCGCGTCGGCGATGCGCATCGAGGGATACGCGCGGAATTCTCGACCGCAATATGCGAGCCCCGGCATCGCCGTGGGATCGGCGGGCGCTCCTTCGGGCGTGAGACCGAATCGTGCGCGGATCCGCTTGCAATACGCCTCTGAAGCGTCGGCAAGTGCGAGACGCGGCGCCGGAGACGCCACGTTCATCCGACGGCTCCCTCGAAGATCATGCGGATCGAGGCCATGTTGCGCACGTCGTCGGCTTCGTCGCCGGGCGTTTCGAGGATCGCCGTCTTCCCGCGCAATTCGTGATGTGCGGCGAGCGCGCGAAAGCCCTCGAAGCCGATATTGCCCTCGCCGATATGCCAGTGCCGGTCTTTGTGCGCGCCGAGCGGAATCTGCGTATCGTTGAAATGGAACATCTTCACGCGTTCCAGCGTGACCGTCTCTTCGGCAAGCGCGACGAAGCGCTCGACACCATCCCGAGAATTGATTTCGTAGCCAGCCGCCCACGAATGCGCCGTATCGAGACAGATCCCGAGTTGCGGATGGCCGACGGCTTTCACGAACGCACCGAGTTCTTCGAGTGTCCCGCCGCAGAGCTGGCCCGCGCCCGCGGAATTTTCGAGCACGAGCGAAACGCCCGGTGCGATGCCTTCGAGCGCCGCTTCGAGCAAGAGCACGACGGCCGCAAACCCTTCGCTGCGATCCCGCTTGCCGTACGATCCGAGATGCGTGTTGACAAACTCGATGCCGCCGGCCGCCGCAACCGCCAGATCGTTGCGCAAGAGACCGAGCGAACCCGCCGTAATCTTCGGATCCTCGCTCGCGAGATTGATGAGGTACGACGTGTGGATCGCCGTCTTCGCTATTCGGGCTGAGGCGCGCGCGTCGCGAAAACGCTCGAGGCCCGGCACGTCCATTTTCCCCACGCGATAGGTGCGCGGGTTGCCTGAGAAAATCTGGATCGCGGCGCAACCGAGCTTCTGGGCGTACGCGACCGTCCCGTCGTAGCCTCCGCTGGTCGCCACGTGCAGGCCTAGGTGCATCGATTCCTTACGATTTCGGACATTCGCGCTCGATACGTCGGCGCACGGCGCGGCTCCGCCAAGCGACGTGCGCTCCGATGGTAGTCTGCGCGACCAAAGGCGAGCATTCGAATTATCGGCGGCGGAACTTTAGGGAGTTCGACCGCATACCGCGCGGCATGAAGGTCTGCGCTCGCCCACTCGCACCCATCGCACGCGATGGATTTTTTTCAAACGTCGTCTCGACGAGCAGTACGGCATCCGATGCGCGAGAGCGACGACCGACGCGACCGATCAGCTGCTCGATCTCACTTTCACCGAACGCATCGCTATCGGTAATGACGATGAGATCGGCTGCGGGAATATCGAGCCCGCTACCCACGAGATTCGTCGCGGCCAAGATCGCGGGTGCGCCATCGCGGAACGCCGCCATCTCTTCCACACGCGTCGAGGTGCCGTACACGGTGACGCCGCTGCGCCGATTGCGTTTCTTGTGTTCTGCGCTATCGGCCATATCGCCGCGCAATTGCTGCACGGGAATCTTGTACGTGGATTCGAGTCGCGCCGCGAGTTTTGGCACGTCGCCACGCGTTCGCGCGATCACGAAGATGCGCGATTTGCGCTCGAGGTGATCCCGAATGAGGGCTTCTGCATGCGCGAGTTGTTCCGCTGCAGGCTCGCCCCAAACGCCTGTGACGCGATGAACGGTCGTCGGCGGGTTGTCGAAGGGCATCGCACGCATCGAGATCGTATTGTTAAACGCTCCGACGCGCTCGAGGAAGCGTTGCAATTCTTGTGGCGTGGCCGATGCGAAGAGCAGCGGGCAATCGAGATCTTCGAGGAGACGCAAGTGTTCGCGCTCGTCGAAGGCGTTGACGTCGTCGATGATCGTGAGGGCGCTGCGATCGAGCACGTCCCACAGCGGAGCGTTCGCGATCATCATCGCGCTTCCGACGACGAATTTGATCGAGCCGTTCTGCAGCCCGTCGAGCATCGCGCGGCGCTCGCCGGGCGAAATGCCGCCGTGCACCTCCCCAACGCCGAGCCCCGTGCCTTCGAGTCGATCGCGCAAATACGTGCAATCTTGACGCACGAGATCGCGCGTCGGCGCGACGACACAAACATACCCGCCGCTACGCAGCGCTTCGGTTACCGCAACGCGAAACATGACCTCGGTCTTGCCCGAGCCCGTCGGGGCCTTGAGTAAGAATTCGAATTCGCCCGCAGCGAGGCGTTCGCAGATCGCGTCGACGGCGATCTTCTGATCGTCGGTCAACGTGAACGATTCGCCCGGCTTGATGAGTTCGTGCGCGACTGCGACGGCGTTTTCATTGGTAATGATTTTTTGCCATATCGGCGTCAGCGCGGTGTCGATGACGGGCGCACGCTTCGGGTCCGGGCGGTGGATGGCGACGACTTTCGCATGCGATTCGGCCGGTGCATCGGACCGAGATTTGACGACGTCGGGTATCGGATCGAGTGCGGCCTTCGCTTCGATCGTAACCGCTCGCACGATCGGCTCGGACTTCGCCGAACGCACGGCCTGCCCGGAAGCCGGCGACGCGTTCGCAAGCCGTATTTTCGGCGTCGCCCGGCTCGGCTTAACCGCTGCAGGTTTCGCGACGGGCTTTGCGGCGACTTTCGATTTCGCCGGCACCGGCTTCGCAACGACCTTGGACTTCGATGCGACGGGTCTCGCAACGGCTTTCGCCTTGGTCGCAACGCGCTTCGCAGCAACCTTGGTCTTCGTTGCGATGGACTTCGGAGCGACCTTCGCCTTCGATGCGACCGGCTTCGTCGCAACTTTCGTCTTCGTTGCGACGGGCTTCGCGGCAATCTTCGCCTTCGATGCGACGACGGAGCGCTTTGCGAGCGGCTCGGGCTTTCGTTTCGCGGCCGCCTTCGAAATTGGTTTGGCCGTTAACTTTTTAGGGATGGTGGTGCTTCCTCTTCTGCCGGTGCTGCATCGGAGGCTGCACCCGCGGTCGCTTTTTCGGTTGTCGGCTCGACAGCAGCGTGCGGCTCGAGAACGATATCGCCTTCGAGGTCTCCGTTCGCGTCCGTTGCCGCTTCCGCATCTGTGAAGGGCTCGACCTCGGTCGCGATCGGCAAAGCGAGGGTGAGTTCGCGCGCCTCGGACTCGAGATCGACGGGCGGCAGTTCGGCAAGCGATAGCAGCCCGAACGACTCCAGAAAATCGGGCGTGGTGCGATACTCCATCGGCCGACCCGCGACATCGCGACGCCCGGCTTCAGCGATGAAACGCCGATCCACGAGCGTATTGACGACGCTATCGACGTTCACGCCGCGAACGGCTTCAATCTCGGCGCGCGTCGCGGGTTGAAGATAGGCGATGATCGCGAGCGTCTCCATCGCGGCAGGCGAAAGATTCGTCTTCGCGGGCATGAGATACGCCTCGACCACCGTACGTGCCGCGGGCGACGTAGCGAAGCGGTAGCCTCCGGCAATTTCGCGTAAAACGATGCCACGCTCCACGTACGCTTCCGCGATACTCTGGAGCGTTTCGGCGACTTCCACGTGGCCCGCTCCCGTAAGCTTCACGAGCGCGTCGATCGAAAGCGCTTCGCTCGCGACGAAAAGCAATGCCTCGAGCGAGCGCTGGAGCGAGCCCGTCTCGATGAGTTCAGTTTGCATGGACGTCCAGAGGTTCGAAGGGAAGCAAGCGCAGCTGCTCCTCGGGCGTCGGTTGCTCGTAGGCGAGCCGACGCTGGCGGATGAGTTCGAGAATCGCGAGAAAGGTCGCGATGATGCCGCTGCGGTCGAAATCGCGGCAGAGGACGTTGAATTCGACGGCCCCGTGCTCGCGCACGACCCGCGCGACGAATTCCATCTGACGCGCGATCGAAAAACGTTCGCGCGCGATCGTCCGCTTTTCGGGTTTTGCCGCCCGAACGGCGGCCAAGAGCGCCTTCGCGAGCTTTTCGGGAAGAATCCGATAACGCTGATTCGCATCGGCCGACGGGTCGCCGCTCTCACGGAAGTAATACGAGTCCGCCTCGGCTTGTCGTGCGCGCAGATCGTCCGCGGCGCCCTTATACGTCGAATAGGCGATCAGCCGCTGCCGGAGGCGTTCCTCGACCTCTTCGGCCGAATCTTCGCCCGCGGGCGCAAACTCAGCCGGAATTGCGGGCAAAAGCGATTTCGATTTCAGGAAAACGAGCGTCGCTGCGATGACGAGATACTCCGCCGCGATCTCCACATCGAGCGTATCCATCACCGCGATGTATTCGAAATATTGCTGCGCGACACGCGCGAGCGGAACCGTCGCGATATCGAGCCGATGCTCGCGTACGAGATGTAAGAGCAGGTCGAGGGGCCCATCGAAGACGTCGAGACGGACGGTCAATCCAGCCGCCGGGGTCGTTTCGGCAATGTCGAAATGCGACGAATCGCCTATGGCAACGGGCGAAGCGGGCTCGTTGCCGGTCCGGCTCCCGGTTAGCGCGTCGCCGATTCCCGCACCGTCTCGTCGGGCCTGCGGGCCACGAGCGTTTCCAACTCCATCGGGTCGCCTTCCAATTTTGCGAGCTCTTCGAGCCCGAGATCGATCAGGCGCTTCTCGTTGACGTACTTGAGGGCTTTTTTGGCGGCGGAAATCTCGAACCAAGCTGCTTCATCGACTTCGTGATCGTGATTGGCCGTGTCGCCCGAAAGATAGTTCATCAGGTAAAAATGGACCGCTTTTTTGTGTTTCGTCCCGTTGAGATAAAACCAATACGAAATTTCCGAGAGCTTGACGTAGATCTCCGCCCAACAACCCGTCTCTTCGCGTACTTCCCGAAGTGCCGCCATTTCGTGCGTCTCGCGCGCTTCGACGTGGCCTTTTGGCAGGGACCAGACGCGCGGCATGCCGCGACCGATCAAGAGCGCGTCGAGCGAAGACCCGTTGCGCCGGAGAACGAGCCCGCCTGCCGAGACCTCGTACTTGATCCGCATCTGCCGCTTCCTGTCTGTAACGCCACCCTTAGGGGAAGCCGAAGTACGCCCAATCCCGGACGCGCTAATAACCCTATGATAGCAATACGGGCCAAGAGGCGACGGCTCTAGAAGGATGGTCCTTTAATTCTCGCGTTCGTAAAATCGGTGTCCGGTATACGGGGCCTCTATGCGGCTCCGGGGAGCGTCGCGCAAGCACTACGGTTCTTGGAGGTTGAGTCGTGAAACGTTGTCTTTCGTCTGCGGCGACGCCAGGGGAAAAGAGACGTCGACCTCTCCGCGGTGAGGGTGATGAGGCATCCTCTCAGAAACGAACATCCGCCGGGACGCGTTCTCACGCAAGATCCTTATCATTCCCGGATTCCGTTTTTATTCCGATATCATATTTCGAAAGAGGCCCGACAATGAACCGTTTTCTATCCGCATCACTCGCATTCGCCCTGACCGCATCGCTCGCCACAGGCGCGTTCGCAAAACCCCATAACGCTCACGGTATGTCGAACGGATCCGCGATGAACGGCATGCCGATGTCGCATCACACCACGACACATCGCAATCATCGATACGGCAACGACAAGGCGCGTTGCCGCGACTCCCACGGCCGCTTCCTCAAAATGAGCGATCCGCGCTGCCTCGCGAAGTAACGCGAACCGCCTCTAAATCGAAGAGCGACGTCTTACGACGTCGCTCTTTTTCATGCATCGACGCAGGCGCGCTTAGGCGCCCGGTACCCAGCGCAGATCGGGTTGGCGCGCCGCACGCGTTTCGTCGATGCGGCCGACGACGGTTGCGACGGGTGCGTCGAGGATCGCCTGCGGGTTCGCGCGCGCCGTCTCCACGATCTCGCGAAGCGCGGTAACGAAGCCGTCGAGCGTCTCTTTCGATTCCGTCTCCGTCGGCTCGATCATCAGACACTCGGGGACCAGGAGCGGGAAATAGATCGTCGGCGCGTGGTATCCGCGATCCAGAAGCGCTTTCGCGATATCGAGCGCGCGGACGCCCGTCTCGCTTTTGAGCTCTTGCGCGCTCGCGACGAACTCGTGGCGGCACGGTTCGTCGAAGGGCATCTCGAGAAATTCGCGGACCTGCACGCGAATATAATTCGCGTTGAGAATCGCGAGTTGCGAGACGCGCGTGAGTCCGTCTCCGCCGTTGGCGAGCACGTAAGAGAGCGCGCGCACGGCGTGCGCGAAGTTCGACCAAAACGAGCGCATCGTGCCGATCGCATCGTCGCCGTCGTGAACCAGCGCGTAAACGTCGTCGCGATCTTTCGTAACGATCGGGCGCGGTAAGAACGGCACGAGACGCTCCGCCACGCCGACGGGACCGTGACCCGCGCCGCCGCCGCCGTGCGGAATACTAAAGGTCTTATGTAAATTGAGATGCATGAGATCGAAACCCATGTCGCCAGGTCGCGCGTTGCCCATGAGCGCGTTCGCGTTCGCCCCGTCGTAGTACACGAGACCACCCGCAGCGTGCACGGCATCGGTAATCTCTTTGATGTGATCTTCGAAAAGCCCGAGCGTATTGGGATTGGTCATCATGCATACGGCGGTATCGTCGCCGAGTGCGGCTTTAAGTTCGTCGAGCCCGACGCGACCACGCGCGTCGCTTTTCAAGCTCACGACATTGAACCCGACCATCGCAGCAGAGGCGGGATTGGTGCCGTGGGCGGTATCGGGCACGATGACCGTCCGCCGCTGGTGCTCGCCGCGTTTTTTGAAATACGCTTTTGCGATGAAGAGTGCGGTAAGTTCGCCATGCGCGCCGGCCGCCGGATTGAGCGTGAACGCCGACATCCCGAAAATCGCGGTCAGCGCGCGTTCGAGATCGTACATCACCTGGAGCGCGCCTTGCGCGAGTTCGTCGGGTGCGTAGGGATGGAGATCCTTGAAACCCGGCAACGCCGCCATCGCTTCGTTAATGCGCGGGTTGTACTTCATCGTGCACGAGCCCAGCGGATAGAAGCCGAGATCGATCGCGAACGTGCGATGCGAGAGACGCGTGTAGTGCCGCACGACGTCGAGTTCGCTGTTATCGGGAAGCGGGAGGTCGCTGCGAAGGGCGCTTGCAGGCAAGAACGTCTCCGCCGCAGCCCCGGCGGCGAAATAGGTATTCGCGCGCCCGGGTTTTCCGAGTGCGAAGATCGGCGGTTCGTCGTGCGCCGCTGCGAGAATTTCGTTTGCGTTAGGCACGGGCTGTCGCGCTTTCGTTCGAGCTCGTCACGGCGGCTTCGCTTGCGATGTCGACGAGCGCCGCACGGAGCGCCGCGATCTCGCGTAGCGTCGTCACCTCGGTTGCCGTTGTGAGAAAACAATCGGCATACTGCGGATACCAGCGCCCGAGATCGACACCGCCGAGCATGCCCCGCGCCTGCAGACCGGCGAGCACTTTCGCGGGCGTCGTCCCCCTTGGAACGCGAATCGCGAGTTCGTTGAAGACCGGCGCCGCGAACGCGCGCGCGAAGCCGGGGACCGACGCGATCGCGTCGCCGAGCGCTCGCGTGCGCTCCAGATTGAGCGCGGCCGCCCGGCGCAATCCCGTCGCGCCGAGCGCCGCGAGATAGATCGTCGCGACGAGCGCGCAGTGCGCTTGGTTCGTGCAGATATTCGACGTCGCTTTTTCGCGACGGATATGTTGTTCGCGCGCCTGCAACGTCAGGACGTATGCGTCGTTGCCACGATTGTCGACGCTGCGCCCGACGAGCCGGCCGGGAATACGCCGAACGTGATCTTTCGTCGCCGCGATAAACCCGACGTAGGGCCCGCCGTACGCGAGCGGATTACCGAAGGATTGCCCTTCACCGACCGCGATTTGCGCGCCCCACGCCGCGGGCGTCGCGAGCACGCCGAGCGACATCGCTTCGGCGATGACCGCAATCCCGACGGTACCGGTACGGTCGAGCGTCTCGCGAATCGCGGGCCCCGGGACGTCGAGGCAACCGAAGAAGTTCGGCGATTGCACGGCGACGGCTGCGAAGCGTTTGTCGGCGAGCCGCGCGTCGAGGGTCGTAAAATCGGTTGTCCCGTCGGCAGCGACGGGCAGCTCTTCCACATCGAGATCGAGCCCACGCGCGTAGGTTTCGAGCACCTGACGATAGTTCGGATGGATCGCGCGCGAGACCAAAATCGCACGCCTACCCGTCGCGTTGACCGCCATGATGACGCCTTCGGCGAGCGCCGTCGCACCGTCGTAGACCGACGCGTTCGCGATATCGAGGCCCGTGAGCAGACAGATGTAGGTCTGCCACTCGTAGATCGCTTGGAGATAACCTTGCGACACTTCGGCTTGGTATGGCGTGTACGCGGTCAGAAATTCGCCTCGCATCGCGAGCGACATGACGACCGGCGGTACGTAATGGCGATACGCTCCGGCCCCGAGAAAGGACGTGTAGTCGATCGCCGTATTGCGCGCGGCCAGCGCCGCGACCGTCGCGGCGAGTTCCGATTCCGGAAGCCCCGTGGCAAGCGCTAGCGGCTCCTTGAGTGCGACGTCGTCGGGAACGCGCGCCAGTTCTTCAAGCGACGACACGCCGACGACGGCGAGCATTTCCACGATGTCGGAATCGGTGTGCGGCGTATACACGTAGACAATGGCTCCATAGGCAAGCGCGCTTGACAGACTATATTCTGCCGAGCACGTATGCCTTTCCGTGCTACGTTAGTCGAACGCTAGTGCGCTTCCGCGACGAGTTTCTCGTAATCGTCAGGCCCCAGCAGCGCATCGGGCATGCTCGTATCCGATATTTTGATTTTGTAGAGCCAGCCCTCACCGAAGGCGTCGCGGTTGACGAGCGCGGGATCGGCTTCGAGCGCCGCGTTGATTTCCACGACTTCGCCGCCGGCGGGTGTGAAAAGATCCGAAACGGCTTTCACCGATTCGACGACGCCGATATTGGCGTGTTGTTTGATCTCGGCGCCGACGCGTGGCAGTTCCACGAAAACGATATCGCCGAGCGAATTTTGCGCGTAATCGGTAATGCCGACGGTCGCGGTATCGCCGTCAACCTTGAGCCATTCGTGTTCTTTACTGTAGAGAAGTCCCGCGGGCTGCGCCATATTGGTGATTCGTCCCCTCTTGGGTCGTCGTTCGGTTATAGAGTCGGTCTCTTATAAAACGGGAGTGCGACGACGGTTGCAGCGTGTCGCGTTCCTCGTACTTCGACGTCGAGCGAGCACCCGATCGCACTCGCGGCTTTCGTAACGAGCGCTGTCGCGATGTTTTTGTTCTCGACCGACGGCGCCATCGACCCACTCCGGACCGTCCCGACTCTTTCGTCTCCCGAATAGACCGCGTACCCTTCGCGCGCCGGAACGCGTCCCTGGAGCACGATGCCGACGATGCGATCGTACGTATCGGCTTCGAGCTCGGCGACGATCGCGTCGCGGCCGGGGAACGCGGGTTTGTGCGTCTTGACGGCCCATCGTTGCCCACCCGCGACGGGCGAGATCGTTTCGTCGAGCTCGTGTCCGTAGAGCGGCATGCCCGCTTCGAGGCGCAAGACATCCCGCGCGCCGAGGCCGCAGGGCTCGATGCCGTATCGGGCGCCGCGTTCGAAGAGGTTGCGCCAGACTTCCGAGGCTGCATCGCCGTCGACGAAGAGCTCGTAGCCGTCTTCGCCCGTATAGCCGGTTCGCGCCACGATGGCCGAGACACCGCAGATCTGCGTCTCGACGCACGTATAATACTTCATGACCGAAATATCCCCATCGACGAGCGGCGCGACGATCTCGACCGAACGTGGCCCTTGAACCGCAACGAGCGCGCGCGACCCGTGCCCGCTCGAAAGCTTCACGTCGCGGTGCCCGTCGGCACGCGCGACGAGATACGGCCACATCTTCGCCGCATTTCCCGCGTTGACGACGAGGAGATAGCGGTTTTCATCGAGCCGATAGAAGAGTACGTCGTCGTGACAGCCGCCGGCATCGTTGGTAAAGATGTTGTAGCGCGCTTGGCCCAGCTTCATCGTCGCGACGTCGTTGACGGTGAGGGCGTCGGCCCACGCTCCGACCCCCGGACCGCTGAGATGATACTGCGCCATATGCGAGAGATCGAAGATACCCGCGCGATGGCGCACGGCATCGTGTTCGCGCAAGATTCCCGCATACGATACCGGCATCTCGAAGCCGCCGAAGGGGACCATCCGCGCGCCGAAAGCGAGATGGTCGTCGTAGAGTGCGGTCCGCGCGTACTCCGCCACGATTAACCTTCCGAGCCGATCTCATCGGGACGCAGCTGACTCGGATTCCATCCGCGCGCCTCTGCGATGGGCGTGTTGAGAAACGAAAACGTCGCATGCGCCACGAGCTTATCGTTGCTGAAGACTTCGACGTCGCCGTAGACGATGCGCTTGCCGGGCTTGCGAACGCGGGCGTGTGCGACGAGATCGTGCGGCGGCAGTGCCGGGCGCAGGAACGCACACGAGAGCGAGGCCGTCGCCGTCGGTTGCGTCGGGCCGTAGATCGACGAGAGCGCGACCCAAAAGACGGTATCGCAGAGGCTTACGATCGCACCGCCGTGGACGGCACCCGCGCCGTTTTGGACTTGCTCGCGAAAGGGCATTCGCATCGAAGCTTCGCCATGACCCACATCGACGAGATGCAAGTCGAGCGTCTTGATGAAATTCGCCTTCTGCTTATCCCAGCGCGCGATCGCAGCGTCGACGTCGACGAGCGGCCCGTCACCCGTCAAAACGTCTCTCCAGCCTTCGCGAGTTCGCGCCGAAGATACAGGGGTAAACTGAAGAGCCGCCGATGCGTCTGCGCGTCGTAGAAGTAATTCTCGCCGCGGAGGCCGCCGACGTACGCGTCGATGCGGCCATCCGCGACCTCCGCGACATCGAGGCCGTCGCTGCACGCGATGAAGGCCCAATCGTTATCGAATGCCGGCACGTGCGTATAGAACGAGCGCACGAATTTATAATACCGTCGCAACGTGCGGACCATCTTCGCATGAACGAACATGTTTTGAAATCCAGCCGTACTCGCTTGGAGAACGTAAACGCCGCCGGGCGCGAGACGCGCCTTGATATCGGTAAAGACCGCATCGCAAAAGAGCGGATTCGACGGCGAATCTTCGAGAGGCTCCGTGAGATCGGAGATCACGACGCCGTACGTGTCGCGATCGTCTCGTAAGAAAGCCAGCGCGTCGCCGACGATTACGCGCGCGCGCGGATCCTCGAACGCCCCATCCGACCACTCGGGCAAGTATTTTTTCGAAAGCTCGACGACGTCGCCATCGATGTCGACCATCGTGCACCGAACGACGTCGCTTCGGCGCAAGACCTCGCGTAAGGTCGCGCCTTCACCGCCGCCGAGGATCAGCACCTCGCGGCGATCGTCGACCGCCGCGAGTGCGGGATGGACGAGGCTCTCGTGATAGATCTTCTCGTCGTGTTGCGAACTCTGCGTATCGCCGTCGAGGACGAGCATCTTGCCGAACGTCGGCGTGCGGATCACGGCGATATCTTGGAATGCAGAGCGGCCCGCGTAATAGGTTTCCTCGATGGCATGATGGTGCTCTTCGGTCGGCGCGAAGCTTTCGACGTACCATTGCCAGTGTTCGGTTTTCGGCATCTCGCGTTAGCGCACGTACAGATAATCGGCGCCGGCCGGCGGCGCGATGACGTTGTTCTGCACGAACATCGTTGGAGCGAGGGACGGTGCGGCCGATGCGCCGGGCGACGGTACGACGGTCGGCGCGGGGCTGGGCGTCGAACCCGTCGCCGGATTGAATGGAAGCGCGACGAGGCTCGCGTTGTAGCCGCTCGCGCAACTCACGCCTGCCGTCGTACCGAGCGCTACGAGATAACGCGTATCGACCGAGAATCCAACGGAACTGACGTTATTGAGCGCCGCTTGCGCACCCGAACACGTGCGATACAGCGGCGCGTTCGCCATTCCGCTCGACGTACTCGGCGCGAACGGAGGCACGATCGAAAGCGTGCCGGCATCGACGCCTTTAACGACGACGATCCCGACATCGGTCGCGACGACGCCGATGCCACCGCCGCTCGCGATTGCGATCGAGCGAATATTGCCGGGCAACGTGAGCGTCGATGCCGACGTGATCTTTGACGGTAAGCCGGTCACGAGCGTGAGTTGCGAATTCGCACCGCTAGTCGTGCCGCCGACGAGCGCGCGCGAACCATCGGTCGGGCTGAACGCGATCGCGCCGTTTCCGCGAAGCGTCGCACTCGAACCGAGCGTCGCATCGTCGGCTTGCGCGTCGAATTGGTATCCCGTGCCGACGGTCGTTACGTTGAATGCGAGCAAGTCTTGGGGGCCACGCGCGAGCGCGGTAATCCGCAAGAGGCCGTTTGAGTCGCTGCTGAGGTTGATGCGAACGATCGATCGCGGCACGTTCGGAATCGTTTTGAGAGTATACGACGAGCCTGAGAAGGGCACGGCGCCACCATACTGCGGCGGGGCGTTCGTGAGCGACGTGAGCGCTACGAGCGCATTCGGGCTCCCCGATGCCGCGAGGCCGGCCGTTAAAGCAACCGCGCTCGAGCTACCACCGAGAATCGCGATGGATTGTCCATCGGCGATAAGTGGGGCGTTCGACGGGGACGATGTTGCCGACGGCGAGGCGGATCCGTTCGGCGCGGGTGTCGGCGGGTTCTTCGAGAGATCGTACGGCGTGCCGACGGGAACGATCGATCCGACATTTGCGCCGAAGACGTCCTGCGCGAGCGTATAGCCGCCCGAGCCGTTCTGTAAGAGCGCGACGGCAACCGATGTATCGACGGCGAACGCGATTCCGCCGACAGCGGACGAAAAGGCGACGCCGGGCGGTGTTGCAGCAGGCGCGGCAGTCGAGCCGCAGAGATTTCCAGCGTTGTCTTCAAAGTGCGTGACTTGCACGCCCGTAAATGTCCCGCCGTTCCCACCGTCGGGCTCGTAGGCGATACCGTTGGTCGCGCTACACGGCGAGATGAGGACCGTCGGGACATTCGACGGAACGACGATTGCCGAGAAGGTCGCACTCGGTGATGGCGTCGGTGAATTGCCACTCTTCGAACACGCGGCGATGCCGAGCGAAGCGACCGCGAGCATAATTCCGAGCGTGCGCGGTCGCGTCAAATTGAGTCGAGCCAACGTGGAAGGTCCCTTCGGATTGGTGCGGATTCGAGGCGCGCGGCTAGGCCGAGCGCTTCGCCACAGCCTTCCCGGCGTGCTCGTGCACGACGTGAGTGTACTGACCGTTGGTCGACGCGATGCCGCGCTTTACCTCGGTGGTAAGCATCGACGTGGCCTCAAGCTTTTTCGCCGCGTATTCGCATGCGATCCAGGGGTCCGTATGATCGCCACACGTATAGAAGTCGACGGCGGCATACCCGGCCTCAGGCCAGGTATGGATCGATATGTGCGATTCGGCGAGTACGACGACGCCGGAGACGCCCTGCGGCTGGAAGCGATGAAAAACCACCTTTAAAATTTGGGCGTTCGATTCGCGGGCGGCGTTTTCCATGATCTTCTGGACGTCATCGACGTTGGTCAGCAAGTCCTGTCGGCAGCCCGAAAGCTCGCAGACGATGTGGGTTCCACGTGTTTCCATTTGAGTTCTTGTCCTCGGGTTCGCGGGGGGTAATCCCACCTCCAGGCTACGTCGGTTGGCGCGTGCGGTGCACTGGCGTCCCCGACCTATCGACGTGATCTTGTCGGCACCATCGCCCATCTCTGGGTGGTGCGGACGTCCCGCCGCGCAGGCACGTTGGGCGTGCCGTCCCTCTTTGCCGCTCTTGCGGCATACAGGTCCGGGCATCTTAAGATTGACGTAAGGAGATGCCCGACCCGCCGTCCATGATAGCCCCCCCACCCCCCCTTGTAAAGGCCTGCGATCGCCCTTGAGGTCGGGCCACTTGTCGGGCACCGAGGTCTCATCAATGCACGAAAACGTGCGCAGAAGATGCAAATGACTGAAAAGCAGACATTTCGTCCCACTTGGTGACCCATCGAACACAGAATCGATAGATCTGCAGGGCGGCCGCCCCACACAATGATCGGCGCGAGTCCCGACGAGAACGCCTTTGCCGGCATTACAGCCCGAAGCTCGGTTGCACGACCGACGCCGACCCGGATCTCTTTTAAGGAAAGAAACCGCGAGCACCACGTCGGAAACTTTTCGAGCGCAAAAAAAGATAATGAAGAACACCCTGAAGTATCTTGACTATCGTCCCCCGCGGGCGTAGCCTATCCGAGTATGGCAACGGAAATCAAAGGCTCGGTCGCCCCAGAAGCACTCATCGAAGACTACCGTCATGGGTTCCACGACTCCGAGGAAACCTATCGGTTCAAGTCGGCCAAGGGCCTCAATCGCGAAATCGTAACGCGGATCTCGGAGATGAAGAAAGAGCCCGAATGGATGCTCAACTTCAGGCTGAAAGCTTACGAGACATTCCGCGAGAAGCCCATGCCCGATTGGGGCGATACCGAACGCCTCAACGAGATCGACTTTAACGACATTCGTTATTTCGTGAAGGCGGGCGATAAGGCCGAAGTCTCGTGGGACGACGTACCTGCGGACATTAAAAAGACCTTCGATCGACTCGGCATCCCCGAGGCGGAGCGTAAATTTCTGTCCGGTGTTTCCGCGCAATACGAATCCGAAGTGGTATACCACTCCGTTCGTGAAGATCTCAAAAAAGATGGCGTGATCTTCTGCGACATGGACACGGCGTTGCGCGAGCATCCCGAAATCGTTCAGAAGTATCTCGCGACCGTCATCCCGGTCGCCGATAACAAGTTTTCCGCGCTCAACTCATCGGTTTGGTCGGGCGGCTCGTTCGTCTACGTACCGCCAGGCGTCGAAGTGAAATCGCCGCTCCAAGCGTACTTCCGAATCAACACGGAAAATATGGGGCAGTTCGAACGCACGCTCATCATTGCGGACAAGGGTTCGAAAGTTCACTACATCGAGGGTTGCACGGCACCGCAGTTTTCAACGGCATCGTTGCATAGCGCAGTCGTCGAACTCATCGCCATGGAAGGCGCCTCGATCCGCTACACGACGATCCAAAACTGGTATCGGAATATCTTCAACCTCGTCACCAAAAGAGCGGTCGCCTACAAGAACGCGACCGTCGAGTGGGTCGACGGCAACATCGGCTCGCGTCTCACGATGAAGTACCCCTCGATCTATCTCATGGGCGAGGGTGCGCGCGGCGAGATTCTCTCGATGGCGTTCGCGGGCGAAGGCCAACATCAAGATGCCGGCGCGAAGATCATCCACGCCGCACCGAACACGACCTCGGTCGTCACGAACAAATCGTGTTCCGCGCATGGCGGCAAGACGACGTATCGCGGCCTCGTCGAGATCTTCCCGGGGGCCGTCGGTGCGAAGACGCGTGTCAAGTGCGATGCGTTGATCATGGACGCTGAATCGTCGAGCGATACGAAACCGACGATGAAGATCGACGAACAGCACGCGACCGTGGAACACGAAGCTTCGGTCTCGAAAATCGGCGAAGAGCAACTCTTCTACGCGATGTCGCGTGGGTTGAGCGAAGCCGATGCGACGGCGATGATCGTCAACGGGTTCTTCGACTTCTTCGTCAAGGAATTGCCGATGGAATATGCCGTCGAACTCAACCGTCTCGTAAAGATGGAAATGGAAGGCGCGGTCGGTTAAGGCCGCTCGCAAATAACATCGAAGATACGGGGTCTCGCGAAAGCGAGGCCTCTTCTTATTTCGGCGTCACACGTCGATTGGAGTCACCAATGTCAAATGTTACGCTCCGAGAGATTTCCGGGCTCGGTCAATCGCCTTCGTCGCTCAAAGATTCCGCACTCGTGATGATCGACTTACAGAACACGTATCGTCACGGAACGATGGCGCTCGTCGGTGTCGAGGAAGCGCTTCTCGAAGCACAAACGCTCTTACAGCGCGCGCGCGCCGCCGGGACGCCGATCGTGCACATCCAGCACGACGCGGGAGTCGGATCGCCGTACGACCTTACGGCCCAGATCGGCGCGATCGCGGATCTCGTCGCACCGGTCGCGGGCGAGACCGTGATCGTGAAAAATTATCCGAATGCGTTCTTCGGGACGAATCTCCACGAGCATCTCGAGAAGCTCGGCATCAAGAACGTCATTCTCGCGGGCTTCATGACGCACATGTGCATCGATTCAACCGCACGCGGTGCGTTTAACCTCGGCTACGCGCCTACGATCGTCGACGCCGCGACAGCGACGCGCGATCTTCCCGGCGTCGGCCGAAACGGCGCGACCGTCGATGCTGCGACACTACACGCGGCGACCCTCGCCGCCGTCGGCGATCTCTTCGCCGTCGTCGTCAAACGCGGGAGCGACATTCCCGCGTAGACGCCATCACGCGTTCGCGTGCGTGCGGAACTCCGTTTGCGGAACGAGGCCGCTCGCGAGCGACTGATAGACGACGCAATACCGTTCGGTTAATTTCTTGAGCGTTGCGACGTGCTCCGCTGAGGCGTCGGTCTCGATATCGAAGGTGAGGCGAATATTCTTGAAGCCGACCGGCGCCTCTTTATCCACGCCGAGCGTTCCGCGGAAATCGAGATCGCCTTCGGCGCGAACCGTTCCGCCGCGGACCTCGATACCCGTCGACGTCGCGACCGCGCGCAGCGTTACGCCCGCACACGCCACGAGCGCCTGCAAGAGCATATCGCCCGAGCACGCGAGCATTCCCGTGCCACCGGTCGCCGGATGCAGTCCGGCTTTCACGATCGCACTACCAACCTCGACGCTGCAACTCAACCCGCTCGGATCGTCGAGTCGGCCGTCGGCATGGAGCGTGACGATCGCGGCATCCGGCTCGCTGCGATAGCGCTCTTTGATCGGCGCCTGGACGGCGCGAAGGTCTTCGGCATTCATGATAGCTGGATTGCTCTGCAAAGCCGCTTCGCCCTACGGCGCCTTTGGCGTCGGCGCCGGAAGGGGCACGGACGCGGGACGAATGGAGAGCTTTGGGCTATCGAGCCGATCGCCGATCGCACCGACCGTCGAGGGATCGTCGCACGGGAATTGTTCGCACGTAAACGATCGTCGTAGGCGACGAGTGCCTCCGAACTCTCGCCGCATCGGGAGATGCCAGGGTGGAAGACGAGTATCGGATCGTGACCGCGCGTGGCGAAGGCAACTGGATCGTGTGCGAGTGCACTCTTCTGCCATACGTCGGCCAGGGATTTCGTGGCTTTCGCGCATTCGCGATACGCGATCGCGGTCGGCGCTAGCGCCACGACTCCGGCGAGATTCTCACTCGCGTTTCCCGACGCGGCGCTTGCGAGTGCGAGATCGCCACCGCTGCCGTAGCCGAGTGCGTAGATGCGAGCGGCATCGATTCCATCGTTTGCTTGCGCGTAGCGCTCCGCCGCTTCGGCGCCGGCGAGCGACTGTTCCCACGTCTCGATCTCGCGCGAGCCACCGCTCTTGGCGACGCCGCGCGCGTCGTATCGGATTACCACATATCCCCGCATCGCGAACGCGAGATCGGGATAGATCGGATCGGGTCCTTCACCTCCAAAGTTTCGACCGACGCCCGCCCCCGGCGGAACGAAGACGATTGCCGGGAGTTTTTTCGTCACGCCCGGCGGCCGGCTGACCACACCCGCGAGCATCGTTCCGTCTTCGCTTGCGAACGTAACTCCCGACGAATCGAGTTTCGGTTTCGCCGTCGCCGTCGGTAGCGGTTCGAACGGTGCGCGCATCGACGTTGAGACGTAGAAAGCGTGCTTCATGCACGATGTGATTGCCGCGATCGTACCAGAGGTCGGCCATGCCGGGAAATTGCACGATGGCATCGCTCTTCGGTATCTTCGCGAATCGTGGCGTTCCTATCACGGCACGCGGCGTAACCGCGAGCATCTCCGGCGCGAAAGCGACTACAAAAAGTGGTGCCGTCATGAATGGCGCGTCGAAGACGAAGGCTCCAGGCGCGGTAACGCGCGTCTCGCCGCGTAGGCCGTTGATCGAGACCGAAAGGCCGGTCGCATCGCCACGATATCGGAGCGTTTGCTGGTCGGCAAAGCCGAGACGTGGCCGCTCGTGGCCGACGGCTCTGCAACGCCCGGTGACGGCATCTCCTTTCGCGAAGCACCACGTATGCCAACTCACGAGACCCCCGTCGCCCGTCGCTCTGCAATCGCGACCGGCACGACCAAGCGCGTCAACTTCGGAGACGACGCCGTTCTCCTGTGCAACGTCGATGGCGAAATCTTCGCAATTGAAGACGTTTGCACGCATGACGGCGGCGAGCTCGACGCGAGCGAACTCGAAGCGTGTCACGTGACGTGTCCTCGGCACGGCGCGACCTTCGACGTGCGAACGGGTGCCGCGACGTTTCCTGCCATCTTGCCCGTGCGCACCTACGCCGTACGCATTGTGGGTGACGATATTTTTATCGACGCGTAAACGCGTCCGCCGGAACACGTCACTTTTGGCTGGTTTACGTTTTCGCGAAACGCGGTATTCTTGCCAAATGACGAGGCTGCTGATGTGCCCGCCCACGAACTATTCCGTCACCTACGATATCAATCCGTGGATGACGCGAAACATCGGTTCGCAGACCGCCGATGCCGGCCGCCAATGGGATCGGCTCGTCGAGATCTTGCAGTGCGCGGGCGACGTCGCGATCGAGCGCATCGACGCGCCGGTCGGCGTTCCCGAAATGGTCTTCACGGCTAATGCCGCGCTCGTGAGTGGCGGCCTCGCGATCGTGAGTAGTTTTCGGCATCCCGAACGCCGTCGCGAGCAAAACGCGTATCGCGCCTGGCTCGCGAAGGCCGGTTTCGCAACGACGTACCTCCAACAAACGTATTTCGAAGGTGCGGGGGACGCGCTCTTCGATCGCGTGCGGCCCTTCCTTTATGCCGGTTACGGCTGGCGCAGCGAACGCATCGCCGCGACGCAGATCTCCGAGACGCTCGGAATTCGTACCGTACCGTTGCTTCTCGTCGACGAACGTTTCTATCATCTCGATACGGCGCTCTGCCCGCTCGCAAGCGGACACGTCATGGTCTTCATGGATGCCTTTTCACCGCACGCGCAAACGTCGCTCCGGCGTGCCATCGAGCCCGAATATCTCATCGAAGTTTCGGTGACCGACGCGCTCGATTTCGCTTGCAATGCCGTCGAAATCGGCGACGCGGTCGTCTTACATGCCGCATCCGCCAGCCTCCGTGCTCGCCTCCACGACGCAGGCTACCGCATCTTCGCAACCGACCTCTCCGACTTCCACAAGGCTGGCGGCTCCGCCAAATGCCTGACCCTCAAGCTCGAAGACGGACCTGCCTTCAAAGCTGCCGCTGCGTAGGGAGCTGGCAGCAAGGTCGCCTCTCCCACGTTGACCGAAGGCCCGACGTGTGGTAACCTACCGCAGTTATGTACGCAATCATCGAAGCGGATGGCAAACAGTTCCGCGTGAGTGAAGGCGACTTGATTCGTTGCGACGCGATCGACCTGGAAGTCGGTTCGACCATTGCATTCGATCGGGTCGTTCTGACCAGCGGCGGCGGAGATGCCGTTTCCATTGGGGCGCCGCTCGTTGCAGGTGCCACGGTTACCGGCACGGTTCTTCGCCAAGCCAAAGATAAAAAGATTTTGGTCTTCAAATATAAGCCCAAGAAGCGCGTCCGCAAACTCGTCGGCCATCGCCAGCGATTTGCCGAGGTTCGCATCGATAAGATCCAGTTGCCCGCCTAGGGCATCCATGGTCGAGCTCCACGTTCGCAAAGACAGTCGGCAACGGCTGTCTTCATTTTATGCAACCGGCCATGCCGGCTGGGCAGAGAGCGGAGAAGATATCGTCTGCGCGGCAGTCTCCGCCGTTTTGCAAGCCGCATGGCTCGGTCTCGCCGAAGTCCGGCAGATCGACGTAACCGGGAGTCGGTCGGGTGGTCGCCTCGAACTCGCGTGGCCGCCCGATGCGCGCGACGATCTCGGCGCGCAGGCGATCGTCGCGACGGCCGTCCTCTCCATAGAGCGCATGGCCATGCAATTTCCCGATCACGTTCGCGTGATTATTGAAGCGGCCGACGGGTAAAGCGATCCCGCAACAGCGAAGGGGACCGCCACCATGACCGACATTTTTAAACCGATTAACGACGATCGCCACGGCGCGCCCGGCGCCTCGTCAGACCTACACGCGCCGACTCCTACACCCGCGTCGACCGATGCCGGCCGAACCCTCGTTGCAGGCGTCGTCGGCGGCGTTCTCTCGGCAGCGGGATACCTCGTCTACTCGCGCCTGCCCGACGATCAAAAAGAACGTTTGCACCTGCAAGTTCGTACGCTCGTCGAAAGCCGAGTGAACGAATTACGCGGTCGCTTCAACCTCTAGATTGAGCGGCGTGCCGCGCGGCGGCACATCACTCGATCGCGCGAACAGATTCAGGAACGTGAGGCCGCGGCGCGGCGGTCTCGCTCGCGGGCCCGTCGTGCGACACGGCGGCTACCGGTCGGGGCGCATAGGGTGCGAATGGATGCGCCGCGTTTCCCGCAGGCTCATTTGCGGAAGCCGAGATCGATTCCGGTTCGTGTGATGCATACGGCTCGTATGCCGGCGTCGGCTCCGCGAGCGAGCCGTACATCGACGACGGCGTCGTGGGTGACGTCGCGGAGACGTCGAGATCGTCGGCCGAACGCTCCATCTCACGGATAAAGCCCTGCGACGTATTCTGAACGTCGCGTAAGAGTTGGCCCGCCTTACGGGCAACTTTTGGTAGTTGGTCAGGACCGAAGGCAATGAGCGCCACGGCCCCGATGATCAGCATGTCAGCAGGGGAGAGCACAGGATACCTCCTGCAAAGCGTGCAACTCCCCGCCTCCCACCCGCAGTGCGGATGGCAACCGATTCCCGTGCAAAGGACTGGCTACGAGCGCTTGAAGATCATCTACACGCGCGGGAACCGAATCGAAACACTTGCCTCGATTGCGACGCTTCGCAAGATCTTGAGCCGGTTCGTCGGTCATCGGGTTTTCTATGAGGTATCCTCGCGAAATAAGCGCGGTCATGAGTTCTTTTCTACGAAGAATACCTTCGTCGTGAGCTCGATCGACGTCGTCAACCGCGACTATCTCACGATCACGATCTTCGACGCCCACAATTCGGCCCACAGTATCGAAATCCTCAATCCATCCGCGTTGCGGATTTACGACGAAACGATGGGCAAGGGCTTCGCCGTTTCGTTTTTGAGCGAATCTTCGGGAGACGTTGAATCGCGCTGCTACCTGCGTGACGAGGGCGACGAGAGCGACGGCCTGATCGAAAAACGCGACCTCGAAAAGATCACGTTACCGCAACTCTTCGAATATCTTGAAGAGATCGCACTCGTCAAACCCGTCTTTTCCCCGCGAGCCGACTAGCGGTTCGAAGCGATCGCACGGCTTCGCCGTGTCGGCCGAGCGTCTTGAGTGCGATGCCGAGATTTTGGTGCGCGATCGCGTAGGCTTCATCCGCGCGGATTGCCGCGCGATAATAGTCGATCGCATCCTCGATGTGGCGATCTTCGAAGAGCAGGTTGCCGAGATTCGCTAGCGCCGGCGCGCACCGTTCGTCGAAGCCGAGCGCGCGATCGAAGGCGGAGAGCGCGGCATCACGATTGCCGAGCCCGATCTGCACGACGCCGCACTTATTGGCGATGACCGCACGTTCGGCGTCGCCTCCAGCGTCGGTTGCCGCATCGTGTAGCTCGGCGAGCGCGGTTGCGAAGTCGCCGCGATCGAGCGCGATCGTGGCGCGTGCGAATGCGGTTGCGGGCGCCGGGCGGCGAAGCGCGGCAAAGAGCGTGCGGACGTCGAACATGCCGAGTACCCGTGTTACACATCGACGTCGTCACGCTCTTCCCCGAGATGTTCGCCCCCGCACTCGGCCTCTCGATTCTCGGCCGCGCGCACGAACGCGGAATCGTTACCGTCGAACTCCACCATCTTCTCGACACGCTGGGCGCAAACGAACGCGCCGATGACCGACCCTTCGGCGGCGGCCCGGGTATGGTGCTGCGCATCGAGCCGCTCGCGCGCGCGCTCGATGCGATCCTTGCGAGCGCTCCGGCGGGCGAGCGGCGCGCGATCGTCGTGACCGCAGCAGCCGGCGCCACATTTCGGCAAGCGACGGCCGAGCGTTTTGCGGCCCTCGATCGCCTCGTGATCGTGTGCGGTCATTATGAAGGCATCGACGAGCGACTCGTCGCGCTCTATGGCGCCGAGGAGTGGTCGCTCGGTGATTTCGTCCTCACCGGCGGCGAGCTTCCCGCGCTCGCTTTCGTGGATGCGACGGTCCGCCTACTCGATGGCGCGATCAACGCGAGTTCGCTCGAAAGCGAATCGTTTACTGGTGAAACACTCGATGCACCGACGTACACGCGTCCCGTGCTCTTTCGTGGGGAAGCGATTCCCCCGGTGCTGCTTTCGGGCGATCACGCGAAAATCGCGGCGTGGCGCCGCGAGCAATCTATCGCGAGAACGATCGCGCGCCGCCCGGATCTGCGCGACGCCGCAACGCGAACCGGCGAGTAGCGTCGTATCTTCGTAACCGACGCAGCCCTGAGGACCGCTCTCCTCCTCGTGCACGTCGGTGCGCTACTTTTCGGTGGGGGTTTCGCGGTCGCGACGGATCGGCTGACCCGTGACGCCGCGAGGTCGACCGATGCCGACGTTCGCACATTGCATCTCGCAGCGCTCGCGCGCGTGCATCCGATCGTCACGCGCGCGCTCTGGGCATCGCTCGCGAGCGGCGGCGTGCTCTTCGCGCTCCACGTCGAGCGCTACGTGACGTCGGGTATCTTCTGGTCGAAGATGGCGCTTCTCGTCGCACTGCTTGTGACCGGGCTTGCGATGCGCGTCGGCGAGCGCGACGTGCGCGAAGCAGAAGCAAGCGAATCACGCGAGGCGCTCGAGGGCATCTGGCAACGTCTGCGCGGAGCGGCAGTGGCCAGCACAACGCTCTGGTCGCTCGTCGCCATTGCAGGGGTACTTTTAGAGGGTTCACGTGCGGCACGATAACGTGTAAGCGTCGCGAGAAAGGACGGTCCTTGTTCGAAAGGGGCCTCGGACGCCCCCAACTGCGATTCTTGATTCAAAGCTTGTGCCGTGATATGATACCCGGGTTGTCCCAGCGGCCCGAGTGTAACTGCTCGCGGCCGCCGGAGTATGTGGGGCGTAAGGAAACCATGAACGTCATCGATCTGCTCGAACGCGAACAGCTTAAATCCGATGTGCCGGTCTTTCGTCCGGGCGATACGGTAAAGGTTTACTCGAAAATCGTTGAGGGCGGCAAAGAACGCACTCAGTTGTTCGAGGGCGTCGTCATCGTCCGTAAGGGTGGGGCGATCGGAGAAACCATTACCGTCCGCCGTATTTCGCACGGAGTCGGGGTCGAGAAATCTTTCTTGCTTCACAGCCCCCGCGTTGAAAAAGTCGAAGTAAGCAAACGCGGTATCGTCCGTCGCAGCCGCCTCTATTATCTGGCAGATAAAATCGGTAAGGCCGCCAGGATTAAAGAAAAGAAAGTCGCGCGCTAGCGCGATTTCGCGAGGCGAAGTGACCCCACTCGAACTTTTCGGACTGATCTGCGTCCTCACCGTCGTTCGGGTGGCGATGTCGCTACGGCCCGTTGCCGTCTCATCTTCTGCCGCGCTCGCGGTGTCGGGCGAGACGGGGACGGCTTCAACTTCGCCATCGGTCAGCCTCGTGATACGCGAGTACCTCGACGCTTTTATCGTCGCAGGTCTCGTGGCGCTGTTCCTCATCACATTCGTCGTGCGGACGTTTTTCATTCCGTCGGGTTCGATGGAGCCGACCCTTCAGATTCACGACGTACTTCTCGTCAACGAGTTCGAATACCGGATCTCCAAGCCGCATGATGGCGATATCGTCGTCTTCCCGCCGCCCATTCAAACGACGAACGATTTCATCAAACGCATGATCGGTAGCCCGGGCGAAACGCTCAAGGTCCACAACGGCATCGTGTATCGTAACGGCAGAGCGCTCGACGAAAAATACATCGCGCAGAAGCCCGCGTACGAGATGGAAATCAAAAACTACGGCGTCTACGTCGACGGAACGCCCCTCGATCCGTCTCAAGCGAATATCCCGCCGAAAAGCGCGTGGACCTCGCCCGATACGATTCCGCCTGGTTGCTACTGGATGATGGGCGACAATCGCAACAATTCTGAAGATTCTCACATCTGGGGCTTCTCGCAACTCGCCGGCACGTTTGCAACCGGTACCGAGGCCGGGAAGAAGGCGGGCTTCACCGGTCACGCGTTTTTGAATTTCTGGCCACCGGGGCGCATCGGAATCCTTCGATAGACGTTTCTGCGCGCGCGGGTGGGCTTCGCGCGTGGCGCGAACGCCGTCATGTGCCCTCGTCCATGCGCGTGCGAACGGTCGCGAACCTCGTGTGGCAACTCGCACTTTTAGGACTCATTGCCTTCGCTGTACTCGGCATTCGTCCGGGGCAAGTCAGCGGGTTTTCGATGGAGCCACGCATCGATTCCGACGAGTACGTGCTCATCAACGCGCTGGCGTATCGGATAGGCTCGCCGCATCCCGGCGAGATCGTCGCGTTTCGGCACGAACGCTCGTCGCCGTCGGTTTACCTCAAGCGATTGATCGGGTTGCCCGGCAATCGCGTGAGCGTCGATCGTGGCGTCGTCTCGGTCGATGGTCGCGCGATCGACGAACCCTACGTGCGATTTCCCGATCGGCGATCGTTCGCGTCGGTCGTGGTTCCTGCGGGTTCGTTTTACGTGCTCGGCGACAATCGGGCCAATAGCGACGACTCGCGTGCGTGGGGTTTCGTCCCCGCGAGCGACCTCATCGGTCGGGCGTCGTTTGCGATTTGGCCGCTGTCGCGTTTTGGGGCCTTGCTTTAGATGAGTCGCGCGATCTCGGATGAGGCGACGATTCAGTGGTATCCCGGCCACATGGCGAAGGCGATGCGGCGCTTGTCGGAAGACATGCACCTCATCGATGTCGTCGTCGAGGTTGCCGATGCGCGCGTACCCGAAGCCGGCACCAATCCCGTTCTCGCGAAAATCATCGGCAATCGGCCGCGTTTGCTCGTGCTCTCGCGCGAACATGTCGCCGATCCCGCGCTCACCACCGCGTGGCTCGCCGATTTCGGCGGGCGCGGTCGCGTTGCGATCGCCGTCGACGCGAAAGAGCGCGCGGGCGTGACGCGTTTGCGCGCCGCGTTCGAAAAACTCGGCGAGGGTCGCCGTAGCGCGCGTGCGATCGTCCTCGGCATTCCCAACGCGGGGAAGTCGACGATCATCAATGCGATCGTCGGCCGCAACGTGGCGCGCGCCGAGGATCGCGCAGGCGTGACGCGCTCGCGGCAATGGTTTCGCGTGGGTACGGGTCTCGAGATCATGGACACCGCGGGTATTCTCGTACCTCGCATCGACACTCCGGATTCGCAGTGGAAACTCGCGATGATCGGCGCCGTGCCACGCGCGCGCTTCGATGCCGAGGATATCGTGACGCGCTTTCACCGCTGGGCGATTGCGGCCGATCCCGAAACGCTCGTACCAAGTTTGGAAACATTCGCGCAATCTCGCGGCTTCTACAGTCGCGGTACGATCCTCAACACGCATAATGCCGCGTGGGCCTATATGAAGGATTGGAGCGACGGAAAATTCGGCCGCATGACGCTCGAGACGCCGCCCATCGCGCCGTGACCGCAGCCGACGCCGCGCATAAACGCAAGCTCGCCGCCCAACGCGAACGGCACCGCCTCGTGCGCCTGCACGTATACGAGCGTGCGGCGCATGCCGAAGGTCACGTCTACGTCGGCGGCGTCGATGAAGTCGGCCGCGGTCCGCTCGCAGGGCCCGTTGTCGCCGCATGCGTCGTGCTCGATGGACCGCTGATGCTTGCGGGACTCGACGACTCGAAACGCGTCACACCCGATCGCCGCGAAGCGCTCGCCCACGAGATTCGCGCGCATGCCATTGCATGGGCGATCGGCGAAGCGAGCGTCGATGAGATCGATCGCATCAATATCTACTGGGCATCGATTCTCGCAATGGAACGCGCGATCGCAAAACTCACGATCGCACCACACTTTCTCCTCACCGACGCCGTGCGAATTCGCTCGTACACCGGTGAACAGTTACCGGTCATCAAAGGCGATGCGAAGTGTGCGAGCGTTGCCGCCGCATCGATCATCGCAAAGGTCCATCGCGACGCGCTCTGCGTCGAGCTGGACCTTCGCTATCCCGCATACGGGTTCGCGGAACACAAAGGGTACGCGACCGCGCGCCATCTCGCCGCGATCGTCGAGCACGGTCCGTGTGCGGACCATCGACGCGGCTACGCACCCGTGCGCGACGCGCTCTCGCGCCTCGATGCTCGGGCGCTCTCGTGAGTCGCGCATCCGATCTCGGCGCCGCGGGCGAAGATGCTGCCTCTGCCTATTTAAAGTCGATCGGTTACCGCATCGTGACGCGAAATCTCCGCGGGCCTGGCGGTGAGATCGATATCGTCGCCCGGGATGGTGAGACGATCGTCTTCGTCGAGGTCAAAGCGCGTACGTCGCGACGCTTCGGCTCGGCCCTCGGTGCCGTCGATGCGCGCAAGCGCGCGCGGCTCCGCAGCGTGGCCGCCGACTATCTGCAGTTCGTCGCGCCGAACGCCCGCGCACGCTTCGACGTGCTCACGTTCGAGGGCGCTACGCCGCGACTCTACCGCAACGCTTTCTAGCCTCGTGCGTGGAACGAGTTTTCGCGCGCAGGAAAAGCGACTGCCGGATGGATATGGTCGGGAGCGCACCCGACGGTGCGACGCCCTCACGCGCACCCTTGAAGTGGACCGCATCGTTCGTATGTTGACCGCCCCATGAGCACCAACGTCGCAAAGGCTCCCGAGGAGCCGACCCTCCGCCGTTCCGTAACGCCGTGGGGATCGTTTTCGTGGGGCTACTCCGATGTCGGTGCGGATATTTTCGTCGGTCTCGGGCTCGTGCTCGGAGCGGCTGCGGGCGCCTCCAACGTCGCGTTTCTCTTCGCGGGCATCGTGTACGTGTGCATCGGGCTCGCCTACACCGAACTCGCCGCCGCGTATCCCGTCGCGGGCGGCGGACAATATTTCGTCTTCCGCGGACTCGGCGATATTTTCGGCTTCATCGCCGGCTGGGCGGTCTTGCTCGATTTCACGATCGATATCGTGCTCTTCGCATGGAGCTGCATCGACTATCTCAGCAAGCTCATTCCGATTTTGAGTTTTACGGCGCATCCGTGGGTGCACTTCATCGTCGTCTTCTCCGTGATTGCGGGGCTCGCGCTGCTCAACATCATCGGCGTGCGCGAAAGTTCGGCATTTAACGAACTCGTCAGTGGCCTCGACGTGCTCTCCGAGACCGCAATCCTCTTCTTCGGTTTTCTCTTCGCGTTCCAACCACAGTTGCTCGTGCACACGATGCAGACGTCGTGGCCGACGCCCTTCAATCTCATGAATGGTGTGTCGCTCGCGATCATCTCGTTCGTCGGGCTCGAATCGATCTCGCAGGCCGCGCAAGAGACGCAGCGCCCGGCTTCCGTCATCCCGCGCACGTCGATCAGTTTGATCCTCACGATCCTCATTTTCGCGCTCGCGTATTCTAACTTGGCGCTCGGCATGCAGCCGTGGCACGCGATCCCGCCCGACGCGCACGGCCACGCTCAAGCGCTCTGGCAGTATCTCGGTAGCGAAGAGAACAACGGGGCTGCCGTCGCGGTGCTCGCTGCGAACGTGCCGTATTACGGCGCGCTCGCGGGACTCTACGTGCCGGTGCTCGGCGCGATCTTGCTGCTGATCTCGAGCAATTCGGGCGTCTTCGGAAGCTCGCGCATCGCGTATGCGATGAGCGGCACGCAGCTGCTGCCGAGTATCTTTCAGAAGGTGCATCCCAAATATCGCACGCCCGCGATTTCGATTATCACGTTCTGCGGATTTGCGATCATCGAATTGATCTTCGCCGCACTCCCGAGCCTCTCGCCACCCGTGCGCGACATCTACAAGCGGCTTTTCCGCGGCGAGGATGGCATTACGTTCCTCGGCGACCTCTACGCATTCGGCGCGGCTGCAAGCTATTCGTTCGTCTTCATCGCGCTCATCGCGCTACGCCTCAACGATTCACAAAGTCCGCGGCGCTTTAAAATGCCGTTCAACGTGCCGTTCACGTACAAGGGCAACCGCGTCGAGTTTCCCGTCGTCGCGGTGATCGGATTTTTCGGGATCGTTTCGATCTTGGTCTTCACGATGATCACGCACGAGATCGGCCGCATTGCGGGACCGCTCTGGATTCTCTTCGGGCTCCTAGGGTATCTCCTGTATCGCAAGCGCAAAGGCTTACCCGTGTTCCGATCGCAGACGCACGATTGGCGCAAGGCGCAAGTGAGTATTTTGCAGTCGGCGGGCGAACTCGAGATGATGGATGAGTATCTGGCGAACGTGAAATCCATGGACGAACGATCGGCGAGCGTGCCCACGACGATTTCCGGACCGCGCGCGTGAAGGGCTTCGTTCGTAGCGAAGCCTACGTGAAAGCGCGCCTCGTGACGGGTGGGCTTTTCGTCGCCCTCGGCATCGCGATCTTCGTGCGCACCGCGCGCGACGTCGGCTTTTCGACATCCGCGATTCCCGCCTACGTGCTCGGCCTCGCGATGGTCGCGCTCGGCGGGTTTCGTCTTCGCGATTATCTACGCGCGCGGATGCAACGGTGACGGCCGTGCATGCGGCACCGAGCGTCGTAGGCATCGTGCTCGCGTTCGCCGTGCTCGTGGCGATCTCGGCGACGTTGTATTGGATGCTCCATCCGCCATCGTCGACGGCGGAACGTGCGGCGAGTGCGACGGAACGCGATGTCGATGAAATGATCGGCAGCGTGATCATCGTCTTCTCGCAAGAGATTCACTCCGAACACATGATGTCACTTGCGGTGCGTCTCGCGCGGCGCGAGCGCGCGCAGTTGCTCGCCGCGTATATCATCGAAGTGCCGCATACGTTGCCGCTCGATGCGGAGATGGAAAAGGAGCATCGCGATGCACTCGGCGTGTTGCAGATCGCCGAATCCATCGGGCGTAAGAATAACGTCGAGATCAAGACCGATATCTCGCCCGCACGCAACGTCGCCCAAGGCGTGCTCGAACTCGCGAAGCGCAACGATGCGCACCTCATCGTTCTCGGCGCGTATCGCGAAGGCAAATATACGGGCGCGCCGATGGGTCGCGCGATCGAAGTGATCGCCGCGCAGGCGCCGTGCGACGTGCTCATCGGCATTCAAGGCAACAAGGGCAAGATTCTCACGCCGGCCACGGGCGCCGATCAAGTCAAACCCGCTCGCCGGCAGACGACGGCAATTCCACAACAGCGCCCGTAGTTGCGATCGTCCCGCGGGACGGCGGAATCGAAACGGTCGCACTCTTGTCGACGGCATCGCCCCGCGTGATTGTGAGGGGGGAATACACCCTCACTCACTGCACGGCTGGGAGCATCTGCCATGGCGGGCATTTTTCGCATCATTGGCGGGATCGTCGAGCGACTGACCCACGCGACATCGACCGAAGCGACGGCGACGATTGCCGCAAAGCTCGGCGAAGCTGCGACGCACGTCCGTACGCCGGCCGATCGCGTCGCGCAAACGTTACCACGCGCGTCGGAGCTTTCCGTGGCGAGGGATCGCGCGGGTACCGGCTTACGCGAAGCACCCGCTACGAGTATGCCTCAGCTCGCCGAGCCGACGGTCGCACCGGCGCGACAAAGGCATCACATCCATGCGGGACGCGGCACGAATACAGCGCGCCGCGATGGTGCCCGAGAGGCTGTACCTCCTGCATTTGGCGTTATCGTGCATCATGCAAACGGTCCGGGAAACTTGCTCGTAACGACGCCGCAACTCGCGGCCCAGATCGCGCGGGGCGAGCACCAGATCGACGACGTCGCGGGCAAACACCTCGACTTTCCGAGTCAGGATATCAAGCTCATCGAATCGACGTCGCCTCAGAAGCCGGGCCAGACACACATCGTGGCAAAACATCTCGGTACGAATCTCGATGATAACGTTGCTCGATTGCAGCGCGAACCAAACATTCATGCCGCGGGCGGGTTTATCGATGAACCATCGGCGCAATTCGCCATCGATAAAACGATCGCAAATCCCGCAAATCAAAAAGCTCTCCAACATTTTCTCAACGACGCATCCGTCGAAAAGCAAGCGTTGTTTCGTGTGGATCTGGGCCGCGTCGTCGGAGAGAGTACGCTGCGCAAAGATCTCGATGCCGGGCACCCCGCACTCGTTCCTACGACGACGGCAACCGTTGTGGTTATTAAGGACCCGAGCTTTCCCGAAGGCTACCGCGTCCTCACGTCGTACCCGGAGGCCGTCCGGCGCGCGGAAGTCGACGTTTTAGGCCAGAAGCAATGAGGATTACGATGATCGACGAGACCTTTCCAACGCTCCGTCACTTCTTCGGCGCGTATCTCAACCTGGACTGGCCCGAAACGTACGGTTCACCCGCCGCGGCAGCCGAAGCGTACGCAATCGTCACCCCACAGATCCGGCGCGAAAATGCCATCGCAGAAATCGACACGTTGATCGGACAGCGACGTGAGCCGAAGGCACTGATCGATTTTCTATTCGAGCTCGGGAACGAATATTTACTCGATCCGCTCGTCGACGATCCGGTCGATTTTCTCAACGTTCTCCGCGCGAAAATCGCCATGTAGGCACTAATCGCTCGGAAGCGCAGGCCCTCTCGGCGGTCGCGACTTCAACTCGCGGATGCACTCTAGATCCGGAAGGTGGAGCAGGTCTTTCGGCCGGTTCGCCGCTCGCTTTGAGAGTATGAGGCCATCGATCGTAATGATTCGAAGCGAAACGTTACCGAGCGAAATCGATTGACTCATCGTAAAGACTTCATCATATTCACCAATGCCATCGCCCGCCGTGCTATCTCCGCGACGTCGATAGAAGCCGCTGAAACGTCATCCATTGGCAGCGTAAACGCGATCACAAAAAACGCCTTGACCGGACCCTTGCAGAAATCATGCTTCTGAAGAGGGCCGAGACAAGTTCAAGATAGCACTTCAATCCCGAAACCGACCATCGTTTAGACGGCTACGCGGGGACGGGGGGCGACGTTTCAAAACGGCTTTATGCGAGAAAGTGAGACAGCAATGAGATTCGTAAGTGGCTGCGATTTGAGAGACATAGCGCTTAATCGCCCAAAAACAATCGTAGCTCAGTGGCTCTATGCGATTGGCATGGGTTTTGGAATTATTAACATTGCCGGCCTTGCTCTAGGAGTTGGGCACTGAGGTGATCGAAACCGGCGTTTCGTAAGCCACTGATCTACCACGCGTTCGAGGAGAATAAACATATGGCTCGTCTCAATTTTATCGAGCTCCCGACGGGTGACGTCGCCATTACCAAGACCTTTTACTCGTCGGTGTTCGGTTGGGACCTGACCGATTTTGGTCCCACCTACTCATGCACGATGACAGGAGACGTCGACCTCGGGCTCCAGGGCGATGCCACAGAAGCGACGCACGCTCCGCTAGCCGTCATCGCTGTAGATGATCTCGATCGAGCACTGGCGGCTGTCAAACAGGGCGGCGGCACGATTACAAGATCCATCTTCGCGTTTCCAGGAGGCCGACGTTTTCACTTCCGCGATCCAAGTGGGAATGAACTGGCAGTTTCAAAGGCGGACTGACGCTGCAACGCCCGGCGCAGTTCTGAGCGAGAAGGTAAGGCTCTTTATCGGCCCCTTTCGTAGCAAGTTATTCGCGGCATCGTCGTTACCGACGTACGCCAGGTTCGATCGCTCGGCGGGCGTATCGCTTATGACCGCGATGCGGCTCATTTATAAATCCCGTCGATTCGCCAACATCGAGCGCTATGTATTGTCGCGAAGGGCTCTCTGTGGATAATTCGCCACGTCGTTTCATCGCGCCCGTTGCCGTCGCGCTTGTCGTAGCGACGCTTATTTATAGCGGTTCTTTTGTCTTGGGCAACGCGACGATGATCGTCATAGGCGGGTCCGCTGCCATCGCATATTTTATATGGCTTATGACCGCGTGGCGGCGGCCCATTGATCCATCAATGGTTACCTTGCCTTACCTCGCCCTAATTGCTATGGACTGAGTGAATTTCCCGGAAGTCTCGAACGCGTATTTCCAATACCGCACTCGTTCAATCTCGTGATGCACGCAGTACTTCTGATGGGCGTCGTGAATGCCGTTGCCCTCCTCGCGGCGCTCGGCATTCGTTCGTCCAAGTCAGTAATCCGGCAAGTTGCCGGATACATCATGTGGTTCTACGTCATCGGTCCGGGCATGGTAAATGCCGTTGCGCACGTTACCTTTCCGTTCGTCGCTCATACGCTGTACTTCTCCGGCTTGATCACGGTGATTTTGCCAACAATCGCGGGCATCGTCACGCTGACAAGGCTCCTTAAAAGTGACGCGCGTGCCAGATCGAGCGAGGTTCGCCGACGTTCGACAGAGGCCGCGCTTTCAACGGGTTCCGCGAAGGCCTGATCCGGCGGCACCACATCTCTTGAGTTGGCTCAGCGTCGCTCATCGTGCACGACGGTTCGTAGAAAAGTACTTTCGTGCGCCTCCCGCCGGGCGCAATTTGTAGGCGACCGCTCCCGCTCCATTGCGCACCATCCCCGCATTCGCGACTAAACGATCGCAACGTTAACTACCGTACTCGCTCGCGGCCCGTTGGAGCGCTTTCGCGTAGAGTACGTCGAGCTGACGCTCCACGCCGACGACGCTTTGCAACTGGTTGGCGAGATCGACCACTTCAAAGTAGAAGTTGTCGTTCGGCGGCTCCGAAATCGACAGAATCATTTCGTCGTATCGTTGTTTGCGTTGATAGATGAACGCGAGATCGTACCGTTCGTGGTATGGGAATAGCGTAAGCCCCTGATCGTTTTGAGCGATCTGCCACGCGATTCCAAGCGGGACGTTCGTTTCAGCGTTCGCGCGCCGCAACACCACGCGCGCATCGGACAACGAGATTTGCGTCGAGGCCCGTCCCCGTTCGGCGAGCTTCGCGAGCGTCGCCGCGGTGCTTGCGTGCCGTCCATGACGACTCGCATCCCGCTCTGATTCGAGCGAAGTCCGTCGACGATATTCGCAACTGTCTGCCGCAGCAACGACTGCTGGTGAAGATGCCCGTTCCACGCGGTCGCGGCGAAGCCCAAGATCACGCCGAGCGCGACCGCGATGACCGGCACCAGGACATCGCCCAGGTCGAGCGCCACCGGTTCCCGCCTGAGAAACTTCACACTCCCATATCCCGCTGTCCGTCCCGTAGTCCTTGACCGCAGCACGCCACGCTACCGAAGATTCATGACGGCGCTCATCAGCGTCAGCAAGAGCGCTCTCGATGCTCGAGGACGGCGATGATATTCCCGAACCGATTGCGCCCGGAAACTTCCCCGGGAAAGTGCTTGTGCGCATGTCGCGCTCGCTTCATCGCGATCTAGCGCGGCGCGCTGAGGCCGAAGGGGTGTCGCTAAACCGGTACGTCGTCACGGCCCTGGCGAGTGCGGTACATACGTAGCGGATTTAGCGGCGATGCTCAGCGTGAAATTTTCCGGCACCACCCAAGGAGAACAGCTCCCGCTCGACGCTTCGAGCGCGTACGATCGCATTGGCGCCGAGATTGCGCAGTCGTCGATCGACGAGCTCGAATAAAAAATACAGCAGCTTCTCGCCTTAAGCGTCGCCTCGTAAACTCGGGGACCGCACGCGGCTAAGCGAACGTCATGCGATTACTGGAGATACCGCTTGCGCAATTCGTCGACGATCACGGCGATGAGGATGACGGCGCCGAGCACGATATCTTGCGTGTAGGATTCGATGCCGAGGAGGTTCATCACGTTGTTGAGCACGCCGATAAGGAGCGCGCCGAAGAACGTCGCGACGACGCTACCGCGACCGCCCGCCAGACTCGTCCCGCCCACGACGACGGCGGCGATCGATTGGAGTTCGCTGCCGATGCCGGTGTTGGGCGAACCGGATTGGAAGCGCGACATCAAGAGCAGACCCGCGACCGCCGCGCAACCGCCGGAGATCACGTAGACGAGCGTCTTGACGCGGCCGACGTTGATGCCCGCGAGGCGCGCGGCTTCTTCGTTCCCGCCGATTGCGAAGACGTAGCGCCCGAACTTCGTTCGCGTCAGCACGATCGCGAAGACGACGACGAGGACCACCATCCAGAGCACCGCGATCGGGATGCCGGGCAAACCGATCGGTCGCAACAGCCCTTCAAAGAGAAACCCCGTCCCGATGCCGTCGAACGCATTCGACGTTACCGCGACGGGTCGACCGTGCGCGAGTTTGAAGGCGAGGCCGCGTGCCATCAGCATCATCGCGAGCGTCGTGATGAACGGCGGCAGATTTAACTTCACGACCGGCACCGCGTTGATGAAGCCCGCGGCACAACCGACCGCGAGTCCGACGAGCAACGTCGCGATGACGAGCACCGGCCCATCGAGATGCGACGCATTCGCGAAGCTCGCCATCACGACACCTGTGAGTTCGATGAGCGAACCGACCGAGAGATCGATACCCGCCGTGATGATCACGAACGTCTGGCCGATCGCAAGGATCGCGTTATACGTGATCTGGCGTAAGACGTTCGTGAGGTTGCCCGCCGTGAGGAACGACCCGTGCGAAAACACGTTGACGAGCACGACGACGACCGCGAGCGTCGCGACCGCACCACCCGTGCGGAGCAGCGCGGTACGGCGCGCTTTCGCTTGCGTTGCGTCGGCGCTCGCGACGAGCGCGGCTTCGACGTTTTCTTGTTGCATCAGGCTGCGACTCCGGTGGCGAGGGCGATCACCTTGCTCGGCGTCGCATCGGCACGCGCGAACTCACCCGCAATCCGCCCCTCGCGCACGACGAGCACGCGGTGCGACATGCCGAGCACCTCGGGTAATTCACTCGATACCATCACGATGCCAACACCGCGTTCGAGGAGCGCGACCATCAGCGCGTAGATCTCGGCCTTCGCGCCGACGTCGATGCCGCGTGTCGGCTCGTCGAAGAGAAACACGTTCGCTTTCCCGATCAGCCATTTAGCGAGCACGACTTTCTGCTGGTTGCCACCCGAGAGCGTGCGTACCGCCGTCTCGCCGCTCGACGTGCGGATTCGCAGCTCCGCAATCTCGGCGCTCGTGATCTTTACTTCCGCCGCGCGTTCCACGAAGCCACGGCGTACGAAATCGTCGAGATGCGCGAGCGTCGTATTCTCGCGCACGCTCATGCCGAGGACGAGGCCCTGACCTTTGCGATCTTCCGTAATGAATGCGACGCCCGCGGCGATCGCGTCGTCCGGTCCACGCACGACGACGCGCTTCCCCGCAACCGAAATCTCGCCCGCGACCGGCACGTCGGCACCCGCGATCGCACGCACGATATCCGTGCGTCCGGCACCGACGAGACCCGCGAGCCCGACGATCTCACCCGCGCGCACGGAAAACGAAACGTCGTGGATGGCGACGCCGCCTGCCGAGACGAGGCCGCGCACGTCGAGTGCGAGCGGTGCGTCCGCTGGGACGGGCGGCAGATCGGGGAATTGCGCCTCGAGCGAACGGCCGACCATGAGGCGGATCATTTCGTTTTGCGGGAGATCGCGCGTCGCACGCGTCTCGATCGTGCGCCCGTCGCGAATGACGGTGATGCGATCGGAGATGCGCGGTAATTCTTCGAGTCGATGCGAGATATAGACGAAGGCGACGCCCTGCGCTTTGAGCCGCGCGATGAGCGCGAAGAGCGCGTCGATCTCACGTTCGGTGAGCGCCGCGGTCGGCTCGTCCATCACGATGAGTCGCGCGCTACGCAGGAGCGATTTTGCGATCTCGACGAGTTGTTGTTGCGCGACGCTGAGTTTACGCGCGGGGCGATCGAGCGGAATAACGATGCCGAGTTCGGCGAGGATGCCACTCGCGCGAGCGATTGCGGCGCCGCGATCGAGGAACGCGCCGCGCACGGGCTCGTGTCCGAGTAAAAGATTCTCAACCACGCTGAGATCGGGAACGAGATTAAATTCTTGGTAGATCATCCCGATGCCGAGCGCTTCCGCCGCGCGCGGACCGTCGATCGTCACAAGCGTACCGTCGATTTCGATCGTGCCGCCGTCGGCGCGATACGCGCCCGCAAGCGTCTTCATGAGCGTGGATTTCCCGGCACCGTTTTCGCCGACGAGCGCGTGGACTTCACCCGCGCGCACGTCGAACGAAACCCCGTCGAGCGCGCGTACACCGGGAAAGGTTTTGACGATGCCGCTCATGCGTAGGAGCGACGAAGGCGCGCGCGTTACTTCGCGTCGGCCTTCGCGAACTGCCCGACGGGGACCGCGATCTTCGCAGCCGGTACTTTACCGCTGAAGCTATCGTGGATCGCGTCGATCGTCTTACTACCGATTTGATCGGGATGCTGGATCGCATCGCCGTACATCGAACCGCCCGCGATCGCCGTGCGCGCTTCGGGCGTCGCGTCGTACCCGACCACCGCGATTTTGCCTTTGAGACCGGCCGCGTCGATCGCTTTCGCGGCACCGAGCGCGCTATCGTCGTTGATGCCGAAGACGCCCTTGAGGTCTTTGTGCGCCTGCAAGATATCGTCCATCGACGAACTCGCCTTCGCGCGTTCGCCGCCACCGTCGATATCGGCGACGATCTTCACGTTCGGGCAACCGCTCGCGAGCGCGGCCTTGAACCCCTTGACGCGATCTTGCACGCTCGTGACTTCGGGCTCGTCGATGATCGCAACGCTTCCGCCACTCTTACCGAGGGCCGCGCACATCAACTTACCCGCTTGCGCGCCGCCCTGGACGTTGTCGCTTGCGATATGCGCGACGACTTTGCCCTGCGCGGAGCCGTTGGCAATATCGGCCGTGAAGACGGGAACGTTCGCTTTGTTCGCCTCGACGATCGCACTACCGATCGCTTGCGAATCGTACGGCGTGAGCACGATCGCAGCGACCTTCTGTGAGATAAAATCTTCGACTTGGCTCTGTTGCTTCGAATTATCGCGGCTCGCATCGACGACCAAAACCGTGTAGCCGAATTTGGCCGCTTCGGATTTCATGCCGGCTTCCATGTCTTGGTAGAACTGCGCTTCGCGATTTTGAATCGAGACGCCGATCGTCTTGCCGCCCGAAGCCGCAGCCGCACCGGAAGCCGCGGGACTCGCGGCCTCATTTACAACAGTGGTTGACGATTTGTCATCAGCATGCGAACACGCCGCGAGGCCTGCCGTCAACACGACGACGACGAGCGAACGATAAGAAACGAACAAAAGCCCTACCTCCGCGTCGGTTCATGCGCGCGGGCGTTCCCCGATGCCTCCAAACGCATGCGCGAGATCGGCGATGAGATCGCTCGGATGCTCGATGCCGCAGGAAATGCGCAGCGTCCCCGCGCCCACCCCGAGCGCCTCACGCTGCGCGACGGGCAGCGGCCGATGCGAGCTGACCGCGGGATAGCTCACCGTGGTCGCGACTTCGCCGAGCGAATGTACGATCGCAATCGTCGTGAGGGCGCGCAGGAACGGATCGACCGCCTCCGCTCCGCCCGCGAGATCGAATGCGACGATTCCGCCCGTACCGTGCGGGTAATCACGTGTCGCGAGGGCGTGTTGAGGATGGCTCGCAAGCGACGGATGGAAGACGCGCGCGACGTGCGGCTGCGTTTCCAAATAGGCCGCGACCGCGCGTGCATTGCTCGCGTGGCGCTCCATGCGCAAAGCGAGCGTCCGCAGGCCTCGGACCGCAAGCCAGGCTTCGAAATGCGGCAACGTCGCGCCGCGTCGAACCAGATAGGCACGCGCCGCCGCGATCGCATCCGCTCGGCCCGCGAGCACGCCCGCCCCGACGTCGCCATGGCCACCGAGATATTTCCCGGCGCTATGCAGCACGAGATCGGCGCCGAATGCGAGGGGTCGCACGAGCGCAGGCGTTGCGAAGGTCGCATCCACAATGAGCGTCGCGCCCGCGTCGCGCGCGCATGCGGCAAGCGCACGCAGATCGGCGACGTGCACGAGCGGGTTGGTCAGCGCCTCAACGTACAGCACCTTCGCGCGCGGCCCCGGACCGGCAAGCGCTCGTGCGACCGCGCCGAGATCGCTTTGATCGACGTACCGGACGTCGATTCCACGCCCGCGATAGTCCGCTTCGAGAAGAACGTAGGTGCCCCCATACACTTCGCGCGTCGCCACGATCGCATCGCCCGAAGCGACGTTTGTCGCGAGCGCCGCATCGATCGCCGACATGCCCGCCGCCGCGCCGACGGCGGCTTCCGCGCCTTCGAGTTCGGCGAGCGCCGATTCGAATTGCCCGGCGTTGGGGCCGCCGTAACGACCGTAAATTTTGCCGTCCCGCGTCCCCGCGTAGATCGCTTCGACGTCATCGAGATCGGAAAACTCGTACGATGACGCTTGAAAGAGTGGCGGACTCGAGGCGGTATTGCTGGGAACGATCAGTCGTCCGGCATGAACGGCCGCCGTGTCGACATGACGATCGGGCACGATTTTCCTTTGGGTTATCCACAGATGGCGCGGGTGCGCCTGTGCAACGTGTGGAGAGCTTCACACTTTTGAAGCGGGAGCCTGCGCTTCGACGCGGGCGGTTTAGCGGCGCGTACTCCCGCTGACGAGTCGCGTGCGCGACCACCTCTCGAAGGGTTGGACGCGCCGGAAGATCGCAAAAATACCAACGACGACCGGAATGCTCAGCGCGAAACAGAGGTAGCGCCAGAGGGTTCGCCCGAGCCCGATGCGCTCGCGCGTCGCGCCGATGACGCGGATATCGCAGATCATCATGCCGAGCGTCTGTCCTGCGAATGCCACGAGCACGATCACGTACGCGAGGAAGACGATCCCGATGAGGCCCGGCAGCGCATCGGTCGTGCCGGACCAATTGCCGCTGGCAACGTGCCCGAGGGTGCTTGCGACTGCGGGCGGCACGCCCTCGCGCGTGAGCTCGGCTTGGATGTCGGGCGATGCTCCGGCGATCGCGGCCCTTTTCGCAACGTTGGCCGCGTGGATGGCGACGATGCGCGGCGTCGCGCTCGGCATGAGGGCCGAAACGACGGAGATGTCGACGATGAACGCGCTCGCGCGCCGCCAGAAACCAGGTGAATTTAACGACGCATGCGATTCGACGATTGCCGGGGCAGCGCGACGCTCGGCGAAGCGCGCGGACCAGCGAACGAAGAGCGGATCCTTCGCAAACATCGCGAGCGCCGCGATCCGATTCGTCGCGTACGGTGTCGCGCCGAGCCATTCGCCAAAGCGTAACGTCGGCTCGGCGTCGAGCTCGCGACGTTGTTCGGCGAACGTCTGCAGGTCGATCTTGCGTCCGATGTGCTGGAACGTCGATACCGCGATCGCCGAAAACGCATCGTGAACCGACCCGCAGCAGATGAGACCGACGCGATCTGCCGTGAATTCGATGATCCGCAACCACGCACCGAAGGCGATCGCAACGACGGGATTTTCGCGCCCGTTCGCGCTGAGGAGCGAGGTAATTCGCGTGTGTCCGCAAGCGATGTGTGCGACCTCGCGACCGACGAGAAAGCGGAGCTCGCCCGGCGAGAAATGTTCGATCCATTGCGAAGAGATCACGATCGCGTACGGTTCCCCCGTCCCGATCGCGACGATCGGCACGAACGGATCTTCGCGTAGAAAGACGTGCGGTGTGGCAATCCCGACGACGTGCGCGCACTCTTGCACGATCGCGAACACTTCGCCAAACCGTCCATCGCGGATGCGCACGCTCCCACCGAGAAAGCGCCCGCGACTGAGCGCGACGTAGAGCATCGCGCCGATAAGAATGAGCACGAGGCTGTGCAATGAGAGCGTGCTCTGAAGAAAAAATCCCAAGATCGTCACGGTCACGGGAAAGAAGAGCAACGTCAGGATAAAACGCGGCGTTTCACCGCGCACACGCAACGAATCGGGGCCCGCGAACGCCTCGATCTGCTTCATCCCGTTATGCGCTCCTGGTGCGATCGGCTTTTCCGATCGCGAGCGGCTCGCCATTCACACCGACGTACGTTCAACCCACGAAAAAGTGGTCCCGCATCGGCCTACGGCAGCGCCCTCAGAAACGTCGCGATCGCCGCATTAACGGCTGCGGGCTCTTCGATCGTGGATGAATGGCCGGCGCGCGGGATGACCACGAGCTTGGCACCCACGATCCCGTCGCGAATACGTTCCGCTTTTGCGGGCACGGTTGCGACGTCTTCATCGCCGACGATGACGAGCGTCGGTGCCGTGATGAGCGAGAGTTCGGATTCGACGCTCTTTCGTTCCACAACGCCGCGGAGCGCGCGCGAGACACCGATGCGATCGTTCGCGACGAGCATGCGGCGCCAGTGCGCGCGTTCGGGTGCTCGCGACGCATCGCGGAGAAACGTCTGCCCGAACATGAGCGGCATGACGCGCGATGCGACGAGACCGAATCCAAAAAGGCGGCCGATCGTTCCGAGGAGCCGATACGACGAAATTTTGGCAGGGTCTTCCGCACCGGCCGACGTCTCGAGCAAGATCAGCGACCGGACCAGATCGGGTCGCCGCGCGGCGATCCGCATCGCGACGAAGCCGCCCATCGAAAGCCCCGCAAGATGCACGGGAGCACCGCCGATTTCGTGAACGAGTGCGAGCACGTCTTGGGCGAGGTCGTCCATCTCGTATCCGTCGCGCGCGACATCGCTGCGGCCCTGGCCGCGGAAATCGAGGGTCACGCAGCGGTACGTTTGCGAGAAATGTGCCACTTGCGCTGCGTACATCGCACCGCTCCACAGCAGACCGTGAAGGAAGACGATCGTCTCCGGGCCGTTCCCCGTTACGTCGTAATGGAGCGACGCGGAACCCACACGAAACTTTGGCACGAAACCTTCTCCCAAACGGCGATGGCGTTAACGATTACGACGTTACGGACGAAAGCACTCGACTCCCAGGTCGATCTTGTCGGTGCGGGTTCGTGTCGCGATACGTCTCGGCGGAGGGATCCGCGTTGCTCGCACTCTGTCACTCGGCCGCGATGCTCGGCATCGATGGCTACGTCGTTCGAGTCGAAGCCGATAGCGCGGCGGGAACGCCGAGCTTCTCGCTCATCGGCTTACCCGATCGGGCGCTCGGCGAAGCGCGCGATCGCGTTCGTGCGGCCCTCGTCAACTCCGGTTATCCGTTTCCCGCGGGGCGCGTGCTCATCAACCTCGCGCCAGCCGATATCCGCAAAGTCGGTCCGGGCTTCGATCTCGCAATCGCCCTCGCACTGCTCGCAATCGACGAGCACGTCGATACGCTCGCACTTCAACGTTTTGTCGCGCTCGGCGAACTCGCACTCGACGGCAGCGTGAAACCGACGCACGGCGTGCTCTCGATGACGATCGCCGCGGCGCGCGCGGGATTCGATGCCGTCGTCGTCCCGCGCGACAATGCAGCCGAAGCCGCACTCGTCACGGGGGTCGCCGTCTATGCGATCGACGCACTTCACGATGCCGTTGCGGTCGCACTCGGTCACGGCGAAAAATATCGCTACGTTCGCGTTTCGACTGCCGCACCGGCGACGGCTTCGAATGCGCACGGGGATTTTGCGGACGTCCGCGGGCAAGCCGCCGCGAAACGCGCGCTCGAGATCGCGGCGGCGGGCGGCCACAACGTCTTACTCGTCGGCCCACCGGGATGCGGCAAGACGATGCTGGCGCGTCGCCTCCCATCGATCTTGCCGACCATGTCCGATACCGAAGCGCTCGAAGTAACGAAAATTTACAGCGTCGCGGGCCTGCTCGAACACGAGAACGGTCTCGTGCGCGCGCGGCCGTTTCGCTCGCCGCATCACACGATCTCGCAGATCGCGCTCTGCGGTGGCGGCACGATCCCGCGACCGGGCGAGATCTCGCTCGCGCAAAACGGCGTGCTCTTCCTCGACGAGCTGCCGGAGTTTTCACGCAGCGCGATCGAGGTGATGCGTCAGCCGCTCGAAGAGGGCACGATAGCGATCGCGCGCGCGGCCGGAAGCTTCGTCTTCCCCGCGCGATTCGCGCTCGTCGCATCGATGAATCCGTGTCCGTGCGGCTTCCGCGGCACGCGTTCTCGTGAGTGTCGTTGCGACGACGCGCACGTCGCAAAATATGTGGGGAAACTTTCGGGGCCGCTGCTCGATCGCATCGATCTTCATGTCGAAGTCGCACGCGTCGATTTCGACGAGATGGTGGGAAAGCGCACCGCCGAATCATCGCATGCGATTCGCGTGCGCGTCGAAGCGGCGCGCGCGATCCAACATCGGCGTTACGCGGGCACGTCGAACCCGACGAATGCGAGTCTCGCAGGCGCGGACGTGCGGCGCTATTGCACGCTCGGAGAAGACGCGACGGCGCTCTTGCGAGCGGCCGCGACGCAAGGTCATCTCTCCGCTCGTGCACTCGATCGGATCGTGCGCGTCGCGCAGACGATTGCCGATCTCGCAAACGCCGGAGCGATCGATGCAACACACGTTGCCGAAGCGATCGCGTATCGCACGCTCGAACGTCGCGGCCTCGCCGCGTGAGATTCACGACCCATACCGTCGGATGCGACGCTTGCCATGTCCTCGACGCGAGACGTGCGAAGAAGCGCCCATGAGCGACATCGAAACCCTACGTCAGCCCATCGCGGGCAGTGAGCGCGATCTCCCCGCAGGCGCGGTCGCCATCGGTGCT